>Ga0209475_10000611_pt1 | contig 63765 bp, 49 predicted proteins | sample tdDd471_FD_187128 | JGI IMG/M metagenome (GOLD analysis project Ga0209475, IMG submission 187128) | Marine sediment microbial communities from the Atlantic coast under amendment with organic carbon and nitrate - tdDd47.1 (SPAdes)... | ecosystem: Environmental > Aquatic > Marine > Coastal >... | reverse complement strand
AGCGCCGATGGTACTGCGTGGTTACCTGCGTGGGAGAGTAGGTCGCTGCCGGAGCTTCTTTAGAAGGCCCCGCTGATGCAAATCAGCGGGGCCTTCTTCTTTTTGGGGTTGTCCGCATCAGCAGCCGTCGCTGGCGAGTCACGTCGTGCGGGTCGGCAGACAGACTCGAGCCGCGTCGCCCCGTCACCGGCGAGCAGCGAGCTCCCTGGTAACCCTGAGTGGCTCGAGTCTCGCACTCTGGCCACAGAGCCGCGCCCGGCGGGCTCCAGAAGCCACGCCGAGCGCGCTCGTGGCGGCGTGTTCAGTCGTCGCGAGCTGCGTCGAGGGCCGCGGATACGACCGCGTCATCCGCGATGGCCGGGAGCGTGACCTGGAGGCCGGGCTCGTGGGCCATCGCCTGCTTCGCAGCCCAGATGGCGCCATCGTTGCGCGCCCAGGCGCGGCGCGCGAGCCCGTTCGACACGTCCCAATCCAGCATGGACGCCGCGCGGCGCGCGGCGGCCTCGCTGCCGTCGAGCACGAGGCCGAAGCCGCCGTTGATGACCTCGCCCCAGCCGACGCCGCCGCCGTTGTGCAGCGACACCCAGGTCGCTCCGCGGAAGCCGTCGCCGATGACGTTGTGAACCGCCATGTCCGCGCAGTAGCGAGAGCCGTCGTAGATGTTGGCGGTCTCCCGGAACGGCGAGTCCGTCCCGGAGACGTCGTGATGGTCGCGGCCCAGCACGACCGGCCCCGAGAGCGTCCCATCGGCGATGGCCCGGTTGAACGCGTCGGCGATGGCCATTCGGCCGGCGCGGTCGGCATAGAGGATTCGCGCCTGGGAGCCGACGACGAGGTGGTTGTCCTCGGCGTCCCGGATCCAGCGCAGGTTGTCGGCGAGCTGCTGACGGTTCTCCGTCGACGCCCCGGCGAGCATCCTCTCGAGGACCTCCGCGGCGATGCGGTCGGTGGTGGCGAGATCCTCGGGATCCGCCGACGTGCAGACCCAGCGGAACGGCCCGAAGCCGAGGTCGAAGCACATCGGGCCCATGATGTCCTCGACGTAGCTCGGATAGCTGAAGCTCCCATCGGGTCGCAGGACGGTCGCCGCGCCGGCTCGGGAAGCCTCGAGCAGGAAGGCGTTGCCGTAGTCCCAGAAACGCATCCCGCGCGCCGACAGCGCGTCGATGGCGACCACCTGGCGCCGCAGCGACGCGTAGACGGCTTCCTCGAAGCCCGCCGGGTCCGCCACCATCATCGCGTTGGCGGCCTCGAAGCTCATCCCCGCCGGGTAGTAGCCGCCGCCGAAGGGGTTGTGGAGCGAGGTCTGGTCGCTCCCCAGCTCGACGGCGACGCCGGCCTCGGCCAACCGCTCCCAGAGGTCGACGACGTTGCCCAGGTAGCCGAGGGACAGGGCCTCGCCGCCGCGGCGCGCCTCCTCGATCCGCTTCAGCACCGTGTCGAGGTCGTCGGAGGCCTCGAGGAGCCAGCCCTGGTCGAGGCGCTTCTTCAGCGCCTTGGGGTCGATCTCGGCGATGACGCCGACGGCGCCGGCGATGGTCGCCGCCTTGGCCTGGGCGCCGCTCATGCCCCCGAGGCCGCTGGTGACGTACACGACCCCCTCGAGCCCTCGCTCGCCCTCCCGGCCGAGGTAGCGTCGCGCCGCGTTCATCAGCGTCAGCGTCGTCCCGTGCACGATGCCCTGCGGCCCGATGTACATGAAGCTGCCGGCCGTCATCTGCCCGTAGGACGAGACGCCGAGCGCGGCCATGCGGTCGTAGTCCGCGCGGCTCGAGTAGTTCGGGATCACCATGCCGTTGGTCACCACGACGCGCGGAGCGTCGGGCGACGATGGGAAGAGGCCGAGCGGGTGGCCCGAGTACAGGACGAGCGTCTGCTCGTCGGTCATCTCGGACAGGTACTTCATGACCAGGCGATACTGAGCCCAGTTCTGGAAGACCGCGCCCGTGCCGCCATAAGTGACGAGCTCCATCGGGTGCTGCGCGACGGCCGGGTCGAGGTTGTTCTGGATCATGTGCATGATCGCCGCCGCGGCGGGCGTCCGCGCCGGGTACGCCGAGATGGGGCGCGCCTTCATCGGGGTCGCTGGGCGTAGGCGGCGGATGTAGATCCGACCGTCGGTGAGCAGCTCGCGCGCGAGCTCGGGCGCCAGCTCGGCGTGGGTGTGGGCCGGCAGGTAGCGCAGCGCGTTCTCGACGGCGAGCGCCTGCTCGGTCGGCGAGAGGACCTGAGGGCGGGCCGGCGCGCGGCTGACGCCCGTCAGCTCCGGCGGAGCCGGGGGCAGGGGATCGGGGATCCCGGCGCGGATCTCGTCTCGGAAGATATCGAGGTCGAAGGACATGGGCTGCTCCAGCGTTCGCGACGCTTCGCAGCATACCGCTCGAGGCGCCGAAGGGAACGCAGGACTTCACCCGCGCTCCCTGCTCCCTGGACGGACGCTGCAGTGCGCCATGCGGGATCCGCCAGCTGACCATCTGGTCTTGGCAAGATATCGAAGTTCATCGGCTTTTTCGGGTCAAGGATCCCGGCCCGGTGACCGAGATCCCTTCTGACGGAGGTACCTACGTGGCAGGCTCGATCACCAGCGAAGAGAGCTCTACACGCGTCATCCGACGGATGGACCTCGATCAGCTCGAGGACAGCGTCGCGACGCTGCTGGTGATCTCCGGCCACTGCCGGGGCGAGATCCACACCCTCGAGACGAAGCTCACCCTCGGGCGCGGCGCGGAGTGCGACATCGTCATCCCCGATGACGGCATCTCCCGAGAGCACTGCCGCTTCGTCAGGGTGCCCGCCGGCGTCGCCGTGGAGGATCTCGGCTCCACGAACGGCACCTGGGTCGGCCGCCAACGTATCCGCAAGCGGACCCACCTCCCGAACGGCGCCCGCGTCCGCCTAGGCGCCGGGACGATCCTGCGCTTCGCGCTACAGACCGAGGTCGACCGCGCCTACTACGAGGACCTCCGCGCCGCCGCCGTACGCGACCCGCTGACGGGTCTCTACAACAAGCGGCACCTGCACGAGCGCCTCCCGGTGGAGCTCGCGTACAGCGCGCGGCACGGCGAGCCGCTCGCCCTCGTCATCGTCGACCTCGACCGCTTCAAGCAGATCAACGACGGATACGGCCACGCGGCCGGGGACGTCATCCTCGCCGGGGTCGGGCAGATCCTCGCGTCGTGCACCCGCACCGAGGACGTCGTCAGCCGCTTCGGCGGTGACGAGTTCGTCATCCTCGCGCGCAACACCACCGTGGAAGGTGCGCGGGAGCTGGCCGAACGCGTACGGCGCGCTGTCAAGCGCGCGGAGTTCGCTCACGAGGGGCGTCGAATCCCCGTCACCCTGAGCGTCGGCGTCGCCGCGACCGCTGGGGAGCCGACAGACAGCGCGGAGGCGCTCTTCGGGGCCGCCGACGCGGCGCTCTACGAGGTCAAGGCGCGCGGCCGCGACGGCGTCGCCGCGACCACGCCCTGATTCGAGCTACTCCTCGGCGTACTGCTCGAGCGCGTCCTTGCTCGGGATCTTCAGCTCCACGTCCGGGTGCAGCATGCGCGGCCAACCGTTGGCCCGCTTGAGCTTCTTCCAGCGCGTCCCGTCGCCGTAGAAGCGCGCCGCGATCCCCCACCACGAGTCGCCCTTCTTGGTGGTGTAGGTCGTCATCTGCGGCGCGGCCGACTTGGCGACCTCGGCCCAGATCGAGGTCATGTCCTGGAAGACCTCCTGGACGTCGACGACCTCGATCTCCACGGCCATCCCGTTGAGCTCGAACTGCTCGGCGATCGACACGGCGAGCTGCTGCTGCTCCTCGCTGCCGACCGATCCCTGGAGCGTCGCGAAGCCGCTCTCGTCGATCTGCACGTCGACCGCGCTGATGCCGGCGTGCTCGAGGGCGTCTTCGATCGTCTCTTCCTGCTGCTTCCAGTGCACCGCAGGGTCTTCCGAGGCCTGGGCGGCCTTCTCTGCCTTGGCGGCTTCGGCCGCTTTCAGCGCGTTCTGGGCGAAGTCGAACAAGCTCATGGCTCACTCCCGTGCGTGGTGTGGGATCCGCCAACGGGCATACGCCAACCTCGCCGGCTTGGGAAGGCGACGCGGGACCGTTCGGTCAGTCGGCGTTGAGCTGCTGATACTCGAACGTCGTCTGCCCGCGCCACGGGATCTCCTCCTCGGTCTCCGGGCTCGCCCGCACCTTGTACAGGTATTGGGCGTCGTCGAAGATGAAGGTGAAGGGCTTCATCAGTCGCCTCACGACGACGCGCTCGAGGGCGCTGAGGCGCCTCAGATCGTCTCGACGCTCGGTCAGCGCGTTGGTCTTGATCACCCCGCGGAACCCCGGGCCGTCCTTGCCCTCCAGAAAGATCAGCCCAGGCACGCCGTAGTCGGTCTTGTCGTCGCGCGTCAGCTCCCGGGGCGTGATCTTCAGCTCGCTCTCGTAGGCCTGCAGCCCGTCGTCGTCCACGACCAGCGCCCAGCCCTGGATGCCGCCGCCGAGCTCGTCGGTCCGCTCGAAGGCGCTCAGCACGACGGTCCGTTCGAGGGTCTGCTCGCGCATCTTGAACCACTTCTTCGCCATCCGGTACGGCGCCAGGTCCGTCGCCCGCTGCTCGACGTAGGCCCAGCCCTCGATGTCGACGCTCTCTTCGACCGGCTCGCCGCCCTCCTCCTCCGGGGGACCGCGGGTCACGAGCGTCCCGCTCAGCCGCCCTCGCGGGATGGGCAGCGTCGTCGCGTAGAAGGCGCCACCGAAGTTGATGACGCCCCCCGCGGGCCGCAGCGCCGGCAGATCGCTCTCGATGGTGTAGTCGAGGACGAAGCCGTCGCCTACGACGTGGACCTCGGCGTAGCCGACCCCCGCGACGATGGTGCAGTCTCCGACCGTCACGTCGAAGCGCGTGTCGCCGTACCTCCACTCGCCGCGGTTCTTCTTGACCTTCACCCGATAAGTCGCCGCCCCGGGCGTGTCCTCCGCCTCGGCGTCCTCGTCCGGCGCGTCGACGCTCTCCGCCTCGCCGTCGGCCGCTTCGTCCTCGTCTTCCGAGTCCGGGGCCGTCAGCTGGAGCTTCGCGAAGACCTCGGCGCGGCCGTCGTACTTGGCGATGTTCGTGACGGTGAGCTTCGTGCTCAGCTCGCCGCCGTCGTCGAGCACCGCCTCGATCCGCAGCTGCTCGGAGAAGTTGCCGTTGTCGCGGTTGGCCGCGCGGGTCCACGCCATCTTCATGTCGTCGTCCACGAGGGGGCCCTCGCGGATGACGACGGGCCTCACCGTGCGACAGCTCGCGCCGCCCATGAACACCACGAGGAGCAGGACGAGGACGGGGCGGACGCGCAGAACACCAGTCATGGCCCGGCACGGTAGCAGGGTCCCGTTCCATGTCCAACCGGAGGCCGCGCGGGCCTGGGGTTTTGCTTGACCAGGTGGGCCTCCGGGGCTAGTGGAGCCCGACCGCCCGGGGCCTCGCGCGCGCGCCGTCAGCTCGGAGCACGTTTCATCCCAAGTGGATGAGAGGCACTCCCAAGCGACCCCCGGGGTGGAGTAGGCGCACTCCACCGCCGTCCAGAACACCCATTCCATGCGGTCGCACGGGCTGGCCCGAAGCTTGCTTCCCGCAGCCCGACGAAGATCGAACGCGGCGACCGCCGCAAGTCCTGGAGACCCCGATGATACGTGGCTCCCGCTCAGCCTCACCGAACGCGATCGACGGGATCGAGAACACGGCGCCTTCCTACCCGCCGCTGCCTCCGTTCTCGACCCTGCTCAAGTCGCGAGACGTCGAGGATCCGGTCAACATCTGGATGCACCGGCCCCTCGCCTACGCGTTCGTGAAGGCCATCTACCGCACGCCGCTGACGCCGAATATGGTCACCCTGCTGGCCATGTTCACGGGTGTCACCGCGGGCGCCATGATCCTCGTCGGCAGCAGCGCGGCGCTGGTCCTCGGCGGCATCCTGCTCTGGACCGCCGCCATCCTCGACGGCGCCGACGGCTTCCTCGCGCGCGCGAAGGGTATCTCGTCTCAGTTCGGGCGCGCCCTCGACGGCGCCGCGGACGCGGTCGTCGCCGCCGCCACGGTCTTTCCGGCGTTCTATCACCTGTGGGTGACCGAGCAGAACCCGCTCCACCTGTGGCTCGCGCTGCCGACCTTGTGGCTGGCCGTGCAGCACATGACCTTCTACGACTACTACAAGGAGACGTACCTCCGGCAGACGCGGCTCGACCGCGGCGGTGAGGGCGACGACTCCGCGGCGCTCGAGAAGACGAACCTCGATGGCAAGGGCTGGCTGACGCGGATGGTCGTCAAGCACATGCTCATCCCCTACGTCCGCTCTGGCGAGCGCCTCGTGCACTGGACCAACCGCCTCGCGGGCCGCGAGTCCCTCAAGCACAAGCGCACCGAGGAGACGGCGGCCATCTACCGCAAGCACAACCACGGCCCGATGCAGCTCTGGGCGCTCATCTCGCTGGCTCCCCACAGCTACCTGATGGCGCTCTGCATCATGTTCGACCGGATCGACGTCTACCTCTGGTTCCGCCTCGTCGGCGCCAACGTCATCCTGGGCGTCGCGATCCTCTGGCAGCGGGTCGCCACCGCGCGCACCATCGAAGAGATCGCCAGCGGCCGCCCCGGCCGCGCGAGCCTCGAGGTCGCGACCGAGGAGGCGCGTGGCTGAGGACGCCTCCGCACCCGCGGTCTCGGTCGTCGTTCGTAGCTTCCGTCGCCTCGACCAGCTCCTCGAGCTGTGCCGCGTCCTGGCGACCCAGGACCACCCCGCCTTCGAGGTGGTCATCGTCGAGCAGACCCCGGATCCGACGCCGGAGCAGTCGATCGCCCTCGAGGAGCTCGACGCGCGCTTCCGCGTCCTGCGCTTCCCGCCGCTCGGAGGGCCGCGCGCCCGGAACGAGGGGGTCCGCGCTGCCCGGGGCGAGCTCGTCGCCTTCATCGACGACGACGACACGCCGGTCTCGGACACCTGGCTCACCGAGATGGCCGCGCACTTCGAGGACCCGCGCCTCATCGGGGTCTCCTGCCGCCAGGTCTGGCGCGCCGGCGAGGCGCTCCCCTACGTCTCCCGGGCGCTCGTCAGGCCGTGGGTCATGCGCTACTCGCGCCTCAAGATCCCGCGGACCTACGCCCGCTTCGACGAGGACGTCACCCCGGTCGACTGGCTGCACGGCACCAACAGCGCCATCCGCCGCGAGGTCGCCTTGGCCGTCGGGCTCTGGGACGAGCAGGTGCTGCGCCAGGACGAGCACAGCTTCGCGTTTCGCCTCGCCCGGTGGCGGCGCGAGAGCGGCAACGTCGAGAGCTACCTGGCGTTCCGCGCCCGGCCGACGGTCCAGCGCGGGCTCGACATCGCCGGCGGTATGGACAAGCGCCGCGCGACGCTCGAGGGCGAGATCGCGAACCAGGCGCGCTTCCAGCGCGACGTCATCGGGGCCTATTTCCCGACGCTGTATCGTCGCCTGCTGCCCGTCTATCGGGCTCAGGCCTTCGGCCGGGTCCTGACCTGGATCTGGGGCAAGAGCCGCCCGCTCACCCCGCTCGACCGGGTCCGTGAGACGGCGCAGCTCGTCAGTCGCTTCGGTGCCGAGGACAAGAAGCACCGCGGCTGACCCGCGCCGTCAGCCGCGCCGGCGGATCCAGTCGGTGACCAGGATGATCGACGGCAGGATGATCACCGCCGCGACGAAGCAGGCGATGAGCCCGGCGACCGACGTCCACGCCATCGACAGCAGGCCCCGGTGGTTGGCGAACAGGATGCCGCCGAAGCCGATGACCGTCGTGACCGTGGTCATGAGGACGACCCCGCCGGTCTCGCGCACGACGCGCCGCATCCGCCCGACGCCATCGTGGAGATAGCGGTGGTACATGTGCACGGCGTAGTCCTGGCCCATGCCCATCAGGAGCGGGATGGCGATGATGTTGAAGAAGTTCGCCTTCCAGTCGAAGATCTCCATCATCCCGACCACCCACAGGACGCCCAGCGACACCGTCAGCGCGACGGCGCCCATGCCGAAGAGGGTGCGGAACAGGATCAGCGCGGTCAGGAGCACGATGATCATCGCCAGCCCGATGACGATCGGGCCGTCATGGGCCACCGTGTCGAGCATCGCGGGCATGATGTAGACGTTGCCGGCCGTCTCGACGGTGCCCGTCGGAGTCGGCAGGTCGAAGAACGCCGTCTCGATGTTCTTGGCGACGAGGTAGTCCGACTTCGTCCCGGAGTTCCGGAAGATGACGAACTGCCCGAGCTTGCCGTCGCTGTCGGTGAACTGCGCCTTCACCCAGCCGGGTAGCGCGGCGACGGTCACCTCGTCGTCGACGGCAAGATACCGCTCGACGTCCTTCAGCTTCTCTTTGGTGTCCTCGGACAGCTTCTGCCGCTTGGCCTCGATGCGGCGGCGGATGTCGCGGACGACGGTCAGCTTGTCGGCCTGGCCGTCCGGGATGAACGTGTAGAGCGAGAGCACCTGGATGAGCGAGCCGTGCATCGACTTCACGCGCTCGGCCGAGTAGCCCTCGAAGCGCGCGATGTCGGCCGGGGTCAACGACGAGGCGCTGCTGGCCTTGGCGCGCAGCTTCGCCCACTTCGCGCTCTCGCCACCCCACTCGTCGTCGTCGCCGTCGCCCCACTCGTCGTCGTCGCCCCACTCGTCGTCGTCTTTCGGGGCTGCGTCGGGCTCGGCGCTCGCGGGCTCAGCCGTAGCGGGGGGCTGATAGGTCCCGGCGCGAACCGCGTCGAAGTGCGCGGCCTCGTCGTCGGTCATCGACATCGCCGAGTCCAGCAGCCGGTGGACCGACTCGGTCTGCGCGAGGCTGTCGGTCAGCGCGACCACCGGGCCGGTGCTCGCTTCTTTGCCGACGGCGTCCTTGTAGTTGGCCGCGGGCGCGTCCTCCTCCTCCTCGTCATCGTCCTCGTCGGCGCCCGCCCGCTCGACCGGCTTGGGTCCGAGCTTGTTGAAGTTGTACTCGAACTCGATCGAGGGGACGGCGACGCTGGACGCGACCGCCGTGCCGAGCCCGAAGACGAGCGCGACCGCGGCCGCGACGCGGAGCGCCCGGGTCGGGCGCCGCGGGGGCGCCTCGGGGGCCGCGATGGTCCGCTTCTGTCGGGCGCTCGGCTTCCACGGGAAGAGGCGCTCGAAGACGACGATGAAGGCCGGCATCACGGTGAAGACCGAGATGGCGGCGGCGAGGACGCCGACGGCCGCGAGCTCGCCGAACTGGGCGAAGCCCTGGAAGTCCGCGATCATCAGGATGCCGTACACGCCGATGGTGCTCGCGGCGCCGGTCAGCGTGGACATGCCGGTCGTCGAGAGCACCAGCTTCAGCGCCTCGGGCCGGCTGTGCCCGCGGCCGCGCTCGGCCTCGTAGCGACCGAGGATGTGGAGGCCGAAGTCGATGCCGACCCCGAGCAGGACGGCGAAGATGAAGGCGCTGACGAGGTTCAGGAAGCCGTAGCGGAGCTGGGCGTAGCCGAGCGCGGTCACGACGCTCAGGAGCAGGGGCACCATCACCAGCGGGACGGCCCGGATCCGCCGGAAGTAGAAGGCGATACACAGCACGAGCAGCAGCGCCGCGACCGCCGTTCCGCGCGCCGCGTCGCCGGCGATGCTGTTGACGTTCTTTCGCCGCTTCGCGTACGCACCCTCGATGGTCACCTCCATCTCGGGGTGGAACGCGTGGGGCTCGAGGGCCGCGATGTCCGCCTCGACGCCGGCGATCATCTCCTTGGTGAACGCCACGTCGGTGGTCTGATGGATGGGCCGCGCCTTGACGACGATGACGCGCCCCTCGTCGGCCTCGAAGTACTCGGGGAGCTTCTCGTCGATGCCGTACTTGTCGCGCAGCGAGTCGCCGCTGAGGTCGCCGAGGTCGTCCTCGACCTTGTCGGGCGGCTTGTCCTCGTCCTCGTCCTCGAAGCCCTCGTTGAACGAGGCCGCGACCTCCTTCTTGATGCGCTTGATGACGCGGTCGCGGAGATCGAGCAGGTCGCCGAGGCTCACGTAAAGGAGCGCGTGGTCCTCGAAGTACGCCCGGTCCTGATGGAACAGGGTGAAGCGGATGTCCTCGCGGGCGGTGAGGCGCTTCGAGATGGCCTCGCCGAACTCCAGGTTGGCGTCGCGGGAGGGGCTCCGGATCTGCACCAGCAGATCGTCGAGGTTGCCCATCCGGCGGTCGACCTCCTCGAGGCGCGAGATGCTCGGCGCGTCGGGCGGGAGCAGGATCTTGAGGTCCTGCACGACCTTGAGCTTGGTCGTCAGCCAGACGGAGAGCCCCGCGATGATGACCGCGGTGAGCACGACGGTCCACGGGTGGCGCTCGATCCAGTCGACCAGGCGTCCGACGGCTCGTTCAACGCTGGAGGGACCGTTCACGCGCTGCTTCTCCATGGCGGCCGATGGTGCCCGAGCGCACCCACGACCGCAACAACCCCTTGGCGGGCTCGCTTCGACGCGCCGCCGACGGAGGGCCGGTTACACCTCCGATCGTTCGTCCGAAACACCGGCTTCAGGTCCCCGCCCGGCGGTCGATGGAGAGGTATCGGGAAAAGATCCTGCGACATCTGCCACGCGAAGCGAGGGATCCCATGAACTGTTGGGAGTTCAAGAAGTGCGGCCGCGAGAAGGGAGGAGCCCGGGCGAAGGAGCTGGGGGTCTGCCCGGCCTGGCCCAACGGCGGGACGCAGTGCGCCAGGATGGCCGGCACCCTCTGCGGCGGCAAGGTGCAGGGGACCTTCGCGAGCAAGCTCGCCGGATGCATGGGCTGTGCCTTCTATCGGAGCGAGCACTACGACCACAGCCGGATCATCGCGAACGCCGGCCGTTGAACGCGCGTCACGCCCCCTCGAGCCAGGCTCGGTAGCGCCCGAGGAGCCGCCCCGCTCGGGCGTCCCAGGTGAGCGCGTCGCTCGCCTTCAGCGCTCGCGTCGCCGTCGCGTCGGCGTAGGCGCGGTCGCTCAAGATGCGTCGGAGCCCGAGGCACGCCGCGTCGGGGTCGTCCGGCGGCACGAGGGTCGCGTCGACGCCGTCGGTCAGGACCTCGCCGAGGTCCGGGAGCGCCGGCGCCAGGATGGGCCGCCCCGCGGCGAGGTAGGTGAAGATCTTCATCGGCAGCACGGTGATGCCGTGGCCGTCGAGGGGCGTCGCCGTCGGCGGCACGAGCAGGACGTCCGCCGCGTGCAGGTAGGGCCCGAGCTCGCCCGACGGCCGCCAGCCGGTCAGCAGCACGTTGTCGAGCCGGGCCGCTCGGACCTTGCGCCCGAAGGTCGCGAGGTCGCCCGCGCGCCCGCCGACGAAGACGAACTGGACCTCGGGGGTCGACGCCGCGAGCTCGATCAGGCTCCCGACGCCCTTTTTCGCCTGGAGGCTCCCGGTGTAGACGGCGATCGGGCGGTCGAGCGGGAGCCCGAGCCGGAGCCGCGCCTCGTCCCGGCCGAGCCGCGGCAGGAGCTTGGCAGGGTCGTGGCCGTTGTAGATGACGTGGGTCTTGTCCCGAGGGACGCCGGCCATCGCCAGGGAGTCCGCGGCCTGGCGCGAGTGGGTGACGACCCCGAGGACGCCCGGTCGGCTCGCGAGCCGGGCGAGGAGCCAGGCCTTCCCGGGGGCGTCGTGACCGAGGCGGCGGTAGGTCTCGAAGACCGCTGGCACTCCGCGGGCGACGCAGGCGGCGAGCGCCGTGAGGCTCCGCGTGTGGACCAGGTCGTAGCGACGTCCCGTCAGGAGCACCGAGGTCACCGCGTGGACCGGCCGCTCGAGGTGGGTCGCCGTGGGCTGGACGGTCCAGAGCGGCGCTAGGCGGACCGGGTGCCGGAGCCCGTAGACCCGCCGGACCTCGGCCTCGAGCGCGGGGCGCGCCGAGTCGCCGCGGCCGAAGCGGCCCGGGAAGACCAGCTCGACGTCCACGCCGCGGCCGGCGAGGGCGTCGAGGGTGGACAGCACCTGTACCGGCTCGGTCTCCCGCGACGGGAGGGGGCGGGTGTAGACGTAGCCTACGCGCGGTGGGGCCTGGGCGTTCATGAGGTGTCGTAGAGCACGCGCCATACCAACCGGTCTGCGCGGGCGATGACCCAGGTAGAACCTCGTTCCTCCGGCTCCGGGTCGGTGGCGCGCGCGCTCGCGAGAGGAGCACGGCTCGTCCGCTCGGAGCAGCGATGCTCCACCCCCGGCGGGCGGGGGGCGGACGTCGTAGGTCGGGGGCTTCGCGGCTATCTGTGGGGAAGCGGATCGTTGGCCGCCATCAGGGCTCGTGGTCCTCGAAGGGCCCGGGGGCCCTCGATGGCATCGGCCTTGCACCGCCACTCCGACGGCGCCCCGCGGCTCGCCCGACTTCCTCCTTGTCGGTGCGGAGCGCGCGTGGAACACTCCGCCGCCGCGCATCGCCGCGAACAGACAGGAGCCCGGACATGTACACGACGACGCCCCCAGCGCCCCCCAAGGTCATCGCCGAGATCGGCTGCAACCACATGGGCAAGATGGAGATCGCCTTCGACCTCATCCAGCAGGCGGCGAAGCTCTGCGGCGCGGACGTGGTCAAGTTCCAGAAGCGGACCAACAAGGAGCTCCTCAGCGCCGAGGAGTACAACCGCCCGCACCCGGTCCCGCAGAACAGCTACGGCCCGACGTACGGCGCGCACCGGGAGTTCCTCGAGCTCGACCAGGCGCAGCACCGTGACCTCAAGGCCTACTGCGAGGAGCAGGGCATCATCTACTCGACGTCGGTCTGGGACGTGACCGCCGCCAAGGAGATGGCCGCCCTCGAGCCGCAGCTCCTCAAGGTCCCCTCGGCCTGCAACCTCAACCGCGACCTGATGACGTTCCTGTGCGAGGAGTTCCCGGGCGAGCTCCACGTCTCGACCGGCATGACGACCCTCGACGAGATCGCGCGGGTCGTCGAGCTCGTCGACCACAAGGGGCGCGCCAAGGACACCGTCCTGTACGCCTGCACCTCCGGCTACCCGGTGCCCTTCGAGGACATCGCCCTCGGCGAGATCGTGCGGCTGAAGGAGCGCTTCGGCTCGACGCTGAAGGCCATCGGCTTCTCCGGGCATCACCTGGGCATCGCCGCCGACGTCGCGGCCATGGTGCTCGGCGCCGAGTGGATCGAGCGCCATTTCACCGGCGACCGGACCTGGAAGGGGACCGACCACGCCGCGAGCCTCGAGCCCATGGGCCTCCGGAAGCTCGTCCGCGACCTGCACAACGTCTCGAAGTCGCTCACCGTGAAGGCGAGCGCGATCCTCCCCATCGAGCAGGTCCAGCGCGACAAGCTCAAGGCCGGCCAGGTCAAGTGGTAGCCGCCGCATGACGACGGTCGCCTACATCCCGGTCCGCGGGGGCTCGAAGTCCATCCCGGGCAAGAACATCCGCCCCCTGGCCGGTAAGCCCCTGGTCCACTGGGTCGTCGAGGCCGCCCTCGGCTGCGACGCCATCGACCGGGTCTACGTCGCGACCGACAGCGACGCCATCGCCGAGGCGGTCCGCCGCATCGAGGACCCGCACCTCAGCGTCATCGGCCGGAGCCCGGAGACCGCGACCGACACCGCGTCCACGGAGTCGGCGCTGCTCGAGTTCGCGGAGACCTTCGACGACTTCGACCGCGTCGTGCTCATCCAGGCGACGAGCCCGCTCCTGACCGCCGCCGACCTCGCCGGTGGCCTCGCCGAGCTCGACGCCGCCGGCGCCACCTCCGCGCTCTCGGTCGTGCGGCAGCATCGCTTCCTCTGGGCGCGCGGCGCCGATGGGCTCGCCCACGCCAAGAACTACGACCCGGTGACGCGCCCCCGACGGCAGGACTGGGACGGCGAGCTCATCGAGAACGGCGCCTTCTACATCACCTCGCGCGAGGCGCTGCTCGCCTCGCGGTGCCGGCTCTCCGGGCCGACCCTGGCCATCGAGATGGCGCCCGAGACCTTCGTCGAGCTCGACGAGCCGGCCGACTGGCTGGTCGTCGAGTCCCTGCTCGGCCGGCGGGACGGCTTCGACCTCGCCGCCGCCGCGCGCGACGTGAAGCTCCTCGTCACCGACGTCGACGGCGTCCTGACCGACGCTGGCATGTACTACGGGCCCGACGGCGAGGTGATGAAGAAGTTCTCGACCCGGGACGGCCTCGGCCTCGCGAGGGCGCGGGCAGCGGGGATCGAGGTCGCGATCATGACCGGCGAGGACAGCGAGATCGTCTCGGCCCGGGCCCGAAAGCTCGGCGTCGACCGGGTCTACCGCGGCGCGAAGGACAAGGTGGCGCTCCTCGAGGGGCTCCTCGTGGAGCTCGGGCTCGAGTGGTCTCAGCTCGCCTACATCGGCGACGACCACAACGACCTCGGCGCCCTGTCTCGCGCGCGCCTGCCCGCCTGCCCCCGCGACGCCGAGCCCGAAGCGCGCCGCCTCGCCCGCTTCGTCTGCACCCGTGACGGCGGGCGCGGCTGCGTGCGCGAGCTGGTCGACACGATCCTGGCCGCCCGCGGCTGAGCCTTGGCCGACACCCCGAGCGCCATCGCCCACGGGAGCTTCTTCCGCCACGCGCGGAACTATCTGCTCGGGAGCGCCGCCGCCGGGGTCATCGGCTTTCTGACGGTCAGCGTCCTCACGCGCCTCCTCACCAAGGAGGAGTACGGCGTCCTCAAGGTCTTCCTCTCGGTCGTGACGATCTTCGGCGTCCTGGTCGAGCTGAACCTGCGCGGCGCCGTCAACCGCTACTACCTGGAGGAGACCGACGACTTCCCCAGCTTCCTGAAGTCGGTCCTCCTCTTTCTCGGCGCGTTCACGGTCTTCAACGTCACCTGGGCGTGGTTTCTGCGCGGCCCCCTCGGCGCGTTCCTGGAGCTCGACCCCACGCTCGCGTTCCTGGCGGTGCTCCTCGCCATCACCCTCGTGCCGTGGAACCTCAACTGGAAGCTCATGGGGGCGCGCCTCCAGAGCGCGCAGTTCTCCGCGCTCCGGGTCTTCCGGGACGCCGTCGTGCTCGGCGTGGGCGCCGCCTGGATCCTGTCCATCCCCGGGACCGACCACGGCCTCGGCGGCCGCGAGTACGGCATGGTCTGGGGGACCCTGGCCGTCAACGGCGCGTTCGCGGCCTACCTCATCATCAAGCTCTGGCGCACGGCGCGCCCCGGCCCCTTCGACAAGCGGCATCTCCGTTACGCCCTGGCCTTCGGCGTGCCGCTGGTGCCGCACGCGCTCTCGGGGTTCCTGCTGGCGACCTTCGACCGCGTCATCATCCAGCAGCTCGAGGGCGAGGCCTCGGCCGGCCTCTACTCCTTCGCCTACGACGTGGGCGCGGTGATGCAGATGGTCGTCGTCGCCATGAACCAGGCGTGGCTGCCCATCTTCACCCTGCTCCGAAACCGCGAGCGCCACGCCCAGATCCACCGGACCGCGACGACCTATAGCCAGGTCCTCGTCGCCGTCGCCCTGGTGATCGTCCTCTTCGGCCACGAGCTGGCCTACCTGCTCGGCGGCGACCGCTTCTCCGAGGCGCTGCCCATCATCCCCATCGTCGTGATGAGCTACGTCGCGCTCTTCATGTACAACGTCTACGCGAACCACTCGTTCTACCTGCGCCGCTCGGGGCTCATCTCGCTGGCGACGCTCCTGGCCGGCACGGTGAACGTGGTCCTCAACTACGCCCTCATCCCCGAGTACGGCTACGCCGTCGCCGCGTGGACGACCCTCGGGTCGTACCTGCTGATGTTCGCCGGGCACTACGCCGTCGCCCGTTGGGTCCTGCGCGAGCCGGTCACCCCGGTGTTGCCCATCCTCGGGTGGTTCCTCCTCGGCTGCGCCGCGAGCGCCGGCATCGTCCTCGCCGAGGACGCCATCGACGACCTCGTCTTGACCTTCTTCGCGGTCAAGCTGCCGGCCCTGGCCATCCTCGGGACCTGGGCGCTCCGCGCGTACAAGCTGGCTCGCGCCCGCGGTCGCGCCGACGAGCTCGCCGAGCAGGCCGACGCCCTCGCCGCCGAGACCACCGCCGAGCTCACCCCCGAGACAGAACCCGCCACGAACCGGGAGAACAACACGTGACGACGCCGCTCCAGGCCGCGCACGACGCCTTCATCGCCCACGAGGAGGCCCACGACCTCTGGTCGCTGACCGCCTACGGCCGCCGCTACTGGCACTTCGTCCGCTACGAGGTCTTCGGCTGGCTGATGCAGGCGATGGAGCTCCAGGGCCGCCGCCACGGCGGCTACGCCGACAAGCCGCTGCGCGAGAAGCTCGCGATCCACCCACGGCGCTGGCCGGCGACGCTGCGGCGCTCGCATTGGCGCGACCTCCGCCCGGTCGATCTCGTGGTCTTCCCCCACCCGCGCCACGTCCCGAGCGACGGCAGCTGGGTCTGCCCCTACACCGCGCCGCTGGTCGCGGGGCTGCCGCACCGCCGCTACGTGGTGAAGGACCTCTACGAGGGGCGCCACCCCCACCCCCTCGTCGACGCCGATCTGCGCTACATCGAGTGGGCCAGGCGCGCCGCCGAGCTCGGCTTCATGGCGACCGACGCCTGGCGCGGTGCGTGGCTGACGAAGGCCGACCGCGCGACCTGTGACGCCTGGGTGACGGATCTCGAGCGCGCCTTCGGGGTCGCGCTCGACCACGACAAGGTCTTCCGGTATCTGCGCAAGTCCATCCGGAACGACCTGACGCTGGAGAAGGTCTACCATCGGCTCTTCGACAAGACGCGGCCGCGCGCGGCGGTCTGCGCGGTCCACTACACCCACCGGAACCTCGCCATGACCCGGGTCGCCAAGGCCCGCGGGATCCCGGTCGTCGAGGTGCAGCACGGCTTCTTCGGCGCCTCGCACCTCGCCTACAACGTCGCCCCCGGCCGCCACCCCGAGTCCTTCCCCGACTACCTGACGGTCTTCGGCGACTTCTGGCGCGAGAACACCCCCGGCCTGCCGCTGCCCCCCGAGCGGACCCCCGCCATCGGCTTCGCCTGGCTCGAGCGCGAGCGCGCGCGGGCGACCCCGGACGCTCCCGACGCGACGCGCAAGACCGTGCTCTTCGTGTCTCAGGGGACCGTCGCCGAGGCGCTCTCCGAGGCGGCCGTCGGGCTGTCGCAGCGGCTGGACCCGGCGCGCTGGCGGATCCGCTTCAAGCACCACCCGAGCGACCTGTCGGGCTGGCGCGAGCGCTACCCGGCGCTCGCCGCGTCCAGCGTCGAGGTCATCGAGCGTCCGCTGGGGATCTACGACGCCTTTGCCGCCGCCGACGCGCAGGTCGGGGTCTACTCGACGGCGGTCTACGAGGGGCTCGCCTTCGGGCTCCGCACCTGCGTCCTCGCCGTTCCGGGCCACGAGGGGATGCTGCCGCTGGTCGAGGCCGGCGTCGTCGCCAAGTGCGCCGACGCGGATGAGCTCGCCGCGGCCCTGGAGTCCGACACGAAGCCTTCGCCGGCGCAGCTCGACCGCATCTGGCGACCGGGCGCCGTCGGGCGCTTTCGGGACTTCGTCACAGAGCTCATCGGGCCTCCCGCGCGGTGAAGCAGACCGCGGGGGCCGGTCAGCGCACGGCCTCGACGTAGAGCGAGTTCAGCGGCTGGGTGGTGTCGAAGCGGTCAGCGTCGGTGAGCGGCGGAAAGAGCGACTGCCCGCGGCCCGAGCGGTAGATCGTGTCGAACCCGGCGTCCCGGAGCGCGGCGACGACCTTGTCGACCGTCCACCAGTTGATGTGGTCGCCCGGCTGCTCGGGGTCGAAGGTCACGCCGTCGACCAGCGCGTCCAGGAACGCCTCGCGGCTGGTCGTGGCGAAGAGCTCGCGCACCTCGGCCGGCGCCAGGGGGCGCTTCTTGTGAACGTAGTAGCGGCAGCGCGCGGTGGCGATCTCGCGGACCAGGAAGTCCTCGACGGTGACGTCGCCGAGGCTCGGGGCGTCGGAGAGCCGCCCCTCGAACCACGGGAAGCGCCAGCGCCAGTAGCTCCGCGCGCCCAGCTCCACGGTGCGATAGAGGAGCCCGGCGTCGGGGCAGGTGATGCGCAGGGCGCCGCCGGGTCGAAGCACGCGATGACACTCCCGGAGCACGTTGTGTACGGCGGCGTCGGGGACGTGCTCGATGGTGTGGCTGGTGTACGCGAGGCTTATCGAGCCGTCGTCGAAGGGCAGCGGCGCGAGCGCGGTGAGGTCGTACTCGACGAAGGCGGCCTTCTGGTCCTTGGCGTACCAGCCCGTGCCGTAGTCGACGTTCTTCCAGTACGCGTGGTGGAAGCGGCCGGCGCCGATGTTGATGAACGGGCGCTCTGCCAGCTCGGCGGCGCTCCAGTCGCCGTACAGCAGGTCGTGTCGCGGTGGCGGGAGGCGCTGGCCGAGGCGCGAGAGGCGCCGACGAACACCGGCCAGGCCCTTCTTGATGGGTTCGGTCGACATGGCGACGCGAGTTGACCCGAGGGCCAATCGCGGGTCAAGCGTAGACCCGAAGAGGGAATCAGAAGGCCTCGACGGCCTTGTCCTCCGCGTCGAGCTTGTCGGCCCGGCCGATGGCGCTGTAGGCCTGGATCATCGGCATCAGGAGCAGCACGCGCAGGACGATGCCGGTGGTCGGGACGCGTCCGTGGGCGATGTCCATCGACAGCGCCAGGGTCAGGATGGCGTCGCCGGCGAAGAGGATGATGCCGACGAGCAGGGCGACCCGGCTCCGCTTCTTCTGGACCAGGAAGGCGAGCACGCCGAAGACGACGCCGACCAGGATCGAGGGCCAGTCGACCCCCATCCGCACGAAGAAGTCGACCCCGGCGGCGCCGAGGCTCCCGAGCAGGATGTTCAGCCCGGCGATGAACCACATCACGCCGGCGCCCAGGGTGATGGCGGTCCGAGGATCGCCGCCGGTGCCGGGCAGCGGGCGGCCGTCGTGGGAGAGCTCGACCCGCGGCTGGTCCATCAGCCCCTGCTTCTTGTGGTAGCCGACCGTCAGCGTCCCCAGCCCGTCGGGGAGCGTGTAGCTGTGTGGACCGGCGTCCTTGCGCAGGTCGGCTATCGGGGGGCCGAGGGGCTCGCCGTCGAAGGTCACGACGGCCTGCTTGTAGATCCCCTTCCAGGTCAGCCCCACGCGCTTGGGGCCGTCCTTGTCCAGCTTGAAGCTCTGCATCGCCATGGCGCTATCCTCCTGACCCGATTGGCTGGTCGAACACGGGAGACCGCGGGGCGGCCGAGAGTAAACCACAACGGGTGGAGCCGGTGATAGACTCGCCGAGGACCGCTGGAGGTGAGGATGGTCAGCGCGGCGATCGCGGCGTTTCGGGCGGCCCTCGGAGAGGCCACACGGGTGATGGTGTTGAGCGGCGCCGGCGTGTCGGCGGAGTCCGGCGTGCCGACCTTCCGGGGCGCCGGGGGGCTCTGGCGCCGGTGGTCGGCGACGGACCTCGCGACCCCCGAGGCCTGGGCCCGGGACCCGGGGCTGGTCTGGGAGTTCTACGACTATCGGCGGCGCCGGATGGCCGACGTCCAGCCGAACCCTGCGCACCGCGCGCTGGCGGCCTTCGAGGAGCGCTGGACCGCCGCCGGCCATCAGCTGGCGCTCGTCACCCAGAACATCGACGGTCTCCACGAGCTCGCCGGATCGCGCAACGTCACCCGGCTCCACGGCTCGATCTGGCACGTGCGGTGTCTCCGGTGCGGCGCCGTCACGCCGAACCGCGACGTCCCGATCACCGCCGCCTACGAGGGCGCGGGATCGCCCGAGCCCGACGCCCCGAGCCGGCGCTTCGGTCCCGAGGACCTGCCGCGCTGTGCCTGCTCGGGCGTCCTGCGGCCCCACGTCGTCTGGTTCGGCGAGCCCCTCGGAGCCGAGGACCTCGAGGGCGCCGTCCGCGCCGCCGAGCGCTGTGACGTGCTGCTCGTCGTCGGGACCTCGGCGGTCGTCTACCCCGCCGCGGGCCTCATCCCGCTCGCGCGCCGCTCCGGCGCCGTCGTCGCCGAGATCAACCTCGAGCCGACCCCGGCGACCCGCGACGTCGATCACCACTTCTGCGGCCCCGCCGGCGCCGTCGTCCCCGAGCTGCTCGACGATCTGCCGAAGCGTACGACGTGACGGCGCCCGCGGGTCGAGATCGGCCCCGATTGCGGCTAGACTGACGACAACTGCGAAGGAGGCATATGAAGTCGTATCCGGCCAGCGAGCTGTCGGAGGGTGGAGAGGCGGCGCGAGCCATCGCCGAGGTGCTGCGTGACGGCGGTATCGCGTGTATCCCGTGCGGCGGCACCTATCGCCTGGTGTGCGACGCGCTCGACACCGGCGCGGTGATGCGCCTGATGGCGGTGAAGCGGCGGACGGGCCACGCGCCCTCGCTCGTCTTCGTCGCGGACGAGGGCGGGCTCGAGCAGATGACCGACGAGCTGCCCGAGGTGGGGCGCGCGCTGGCAAAGGAGCTGTGGCCGGCGCCGCTGACGGTCTTGGTGCGCCCCGGTGAGATCCTGCCGGGCAAGGTGAAGAAGCAGCTCACCAAGGCCAACCGGCGCCTCGGCGTCCGCGTCCCGTCCGATCCGACCATGCGCGCGGTCGTCTCGGCCTTCGGCGGCCCGATGCTGGCGTCGAGCGCGAACCGCGAGAAGAAGCAGGGCCAGAGCTCGGGCGCGGTCGTGCGCCAGCAGTTCGGCGCGCGCATCGACGTCTTCGTCGACGCGGGAGAGCTGCCCGGGGCCAACCCGTCCACGATCGTCGACGTCGCCGACGGCGACGCGGTCACGGTCACCCGCGAGGGCGCGGTCTCGACCGACGCCGTGGACGCGGTCCTGGCCCGCCACGGGCACCCGGCGGCACGCCGCAAGGGCTGATTCGGATCCGCGCCATCGAGCGCGACGATTCGCCTCGGGCCCCTCCCTGGTGTCGACCCGAAGGCCACGCTATCGTTCGGCTCAACCACACGTGAGCGCGGTCTGCGGGACCGCAAGGCCAGGGGAACATGGCTCCGACGATTCGAAGCGGGCGGGTCGCTTTGACGCCGGTCGAGCTGCGCGAAGCAGCCGACCTGTGGAAGCTGGTGCGCACACCGCCGGCGATCGAGCACTTCCCCGATCCGCGGACCGGTCCCGACGGGCTGACGCGCTGGCTCGGTGAGGCGCTCGCCGCCGGGACGTACGTCTGGACGGTCCGCCGACGGCACGTGCCCGTCGGCCTCCTCACCGCCGAGCTCCGCTCCCCCAGCATCGCGGTCGTGGGCTACTCCATCGACGAGCGCTGGATCGACGACAGCGTCGCCGGCGACGCGCTCGGCGCCCTGGTCGACTGGCTCTTCGAGGCGCGGTCGGTCCATCGGGTCGAGCTCCGGGTCGCCACCGGCAGCCTCGCCCTGTGGCGGGTCGCGCAGCAGGCGGGCTTCTGCCTCGAGGGGGTCGCGCGCGAGAGCTGGCGGTGGGCGGGCGCCTGGCACGACGCCCGCGACTACGCCTTGCTGCGTCGCGAGTGGCTCACCAGGAAGCGCCCGGCGCGACCGACGCAGCCCGTCGCGATGCACGTCGTCCCCGCCGGCTGACCGCCTGGGCTGTTGCGACGCAGAAGGCGCTCAAGGCTGGCGTCTTCGCGACCGATGATCCGATCGGCCCCCTCGGGCCACGGACTCTTTACACCGGCAACGCGCCAGAACCTTCCCGGTCCCCGGCGCCCCCGGTATGGAGAGAGCACCCTTCGCGTCGCGGAGCCCACCGGTGATCACCGTCGTCCTCATCGTCGCCGCCTCCCTGACCGCCCTCGGCGGCGTCTGGGTGTGGCGACGTCGGGCTGGCGCCTCCCTCTCCGATCGACTGGCCGCGGCGCCGATCCCGGTCGAGCGCCTCCGCGCGCGCCTCACACGGGAGTGGGGGGCGCCGGTCGAGGGCGAGCCAACGACCTGGGCGATCGACGAGCTGACCGCCACCGTGGCGACGAAGGACCGCGGCTACGTGGTGACCGTCCGGTGGCCCCTGGGCGCGCCGGGGCGCCTCGGTGAGCTGCGTATCCGACCGCGGCAGTCGCGCGCGGTGACCGTGGAGCGCGGGCTCTCGCCGCAGACCGTGCGCATGCTGGAGCGGCCCTCGAACCCGCTCGGCGACGCGGTCTTCGACGCCTCGCTCCGCCTCGACTGCGGGCTCGCGGTGGCGCTGCCGCTGTTGACCCCCGAGGTGCTCCCGCGGGTGTGTCGGCCGCAGTCCCTGACGCTGACCGACGGTGTCCTGACCTGTGAGGTCGGGGGCGCGGCGGTCGAGCCAGCTCAAGCCGTCGCGGCGATCGCGGGCGTGGTCGAGCTGGCCCAGAGCCTCTGCCGCGCGGCGACGACGCCGCCCGAGGTGGCGCTGGCCGTCGGCGCGCGAGCGCATCGCTCGACGGCCGTTCGCCTCAAGTCCCTGCAGGAGCTCGAGGACCGCTTCCCCGCCGGGGAGGTCCTCCAGGACGCTCTCCGCGTCGCTCAGCGCGACCCCGCGCCCATCGTCCGGCTCGAGGCGGGCCAGGCGCTCGGGGCCGCGGGCCGCGACGGTCTCTGGGCCCTCGCGCTCGACGCGCACGCGCCCGAGAGCCTCCGCGTCGCGGCGCTCCTGGCGCTCACCCGCGGCGACGGTGGGTTCGACGCCGACGAGACGCGGCTCGCGGGGCTGATCGCGCCGCGGATCGCGCCGACGCTCACGGTGACGGCGCTCCGCCTGGCCTACGCGCTCCCGTCCGCGCCTCACCAGGTCGTGGCTGCGTGCCGCGCGCTCGCGTCGGACGAGGAGGAGGTCCTCCTCACTGCCATCGGCTTCCTCGAAGATCGGGGAGACGCGGCCGCGTCCGGGCCGCTCTCGGACGTCGCCGGCGACGCGTCGCTCCCCGAGCGCGTGCGCCGCCACGCCGCCCGGGTCGTCACCGCGCTGGCCCGCCCCGCGCCCACCCTCACGAGGCTACGGCCGGCGCCCATTCCGCCCGGCTGACCCGCAGCTGCGCCACGGCGAGCGTCCGCGGGTGGACTGGCGACGTCCCGAGGGCGTCTCGACCGCTCGAACGGCGGACGGCCGCTCGGAACGCGGTGGGACGGGGCGTCCGCGGGCCGCTCGGTCACGGCCTGCGGTCGCCCCGATCCGCTCGGATCAGTCCTCCCAGTCGAGGACGACCTTGCCGCAGTCGCCGCTCTCGATGATCGCGAAGGCCTCCTCGAAGTGGTCGCGCTTGAAGCGGTGGGTCAGCACCGGCGCGACGTTCAGGCCGCTGGCGAGGAGCGAGGCCATCTTGTACCAGGTCTCGAACATCTCGCGGCCGTAGATCCCTTTGAGGATCAGGCCCTTGAAGATGACCTTGTCCCAGTCGATGGCGACCGGCTCGGGGAAGATGCCGAGGAGCGCCACGTCGCCGCCGTGGTTCATGACCTCGAGCATCGTCCGGAACGCCTCGGCGTTGCCCGACATCTCGAGCCCGACGTCGAAGCCCTCGGTCATCCCGAGGTCCGACATGACCGCCCGGAGGTCCTCCTTGCGCGGGTTGACCGCGCGGGTCGCGCCCATCTTGCGGGCGAGCTGCAGGCGGTGCTCGTTGATGTCGGTCACCACGATGTGGCGCGCGCCGACGTGGTGGGCGATGGCCGCGCCCATGCAGCCGATGGGCCCGGCGCCGGTGATCAGCACGTCCTCACCGACCAGATCGAAGGACAGCGCCGTGTGGGTGGCGTTGCCCAGGGGATCGAGGAACGCGGCGACCTCGTCCGGGATCAGCGTCGGCAGCTTGAAGGCGTTGACCGCCGGCAGCGACAGGTAGTCGGCGAAGGCGCCGTCCCGGTTGACGCCGATGCCGCGGGCGTTCCGACAGAGGTGGCGCTTGCCGGCCCGGCAGCGGCGGCAGTGGCCGCAGGTGATGTGGCCCTCGCCCGAGACCCGGTCGCCGATCTCGAAGCCGTCCACGTGGCTGCCGACCGCGACGACCTCGCCCATGAACTCGTGGCCGACGACGAGCGGCAGCTTCAGCGTGTGCTGCGCCCAGGCGTCCCAGCCGTAGATGTGGACGTCGGTGCCGCAGATGGCGGCCTTCTTGATCTTGATGAGCAGGTCGTTGGGGCCCGGCTCGGGGACCGGGACCTCCTGCATCCAGAGGCCGCGCTCGGGCTTGGCCTTGACCAGGGCGTGCATCGTCTCGGGGATGGCGCTCACGGGATGACCTCCATCGCGCGCCCGACCTTCTCGAAGGCGGTCAGCGCGCGGTCGAGCTGGTGGCGGTCGTGGCCGGCGGACATCTGCGTCCGGATACGGGCCTGACCGCGGGGGACCACGGGGAAGGAGAAGCCGACGACGTAGATGCCCTCCTCGAGGAGCTTGCTGGCCATGTCGGTCGCGAGCTTCGCGTCCCCGAGCATCACCGGGATGATCGGGTGCTCGCCGGGGACGAGGCGGAAGCCGAGCTTCTCCATGCCGGCGCGGAAGTAGCGGCCGTTGTCGTGGAGGCGCTGGCGGAGCACGGCCCCCTCGTCGGACTCGAGGAGGTCGAGGGTCTCGAGCGAGGCGCCGGCGATCATCGGCGCGAGCGAGTTCGAGAAGAGGTAGGGGCGCGAGCGCTGCCGGAGCCAGGCGACGATCTCCTTGCGCCCGGAGGTGTAGCCGCCCGACGCGCCGCCGAGGGCCTTTCCGAGGGTGCCGGTGATGATGTCGATCCGGCCCAGGACCTTTCGGTACTCGTGGCTGCCGCGGCCGCCCTCGCCCATGAAGCCCACGGCGTGGGAGTCGTCGACCATGACCAGGGCGCCGTGGGCGTCGGCGAGGTCGCAGATGGCCTCGAGGTCGGCGATGATGCCGTCCATCGAGAAGACGCCGTCGGTCGCGATGAGCTTGACACGGGCGTTCTTCGCCTCGATCAGCCGCTCCTCGAGCGCCGCCATGTCGTTGTTGGCGTAGCGGAGGCGCTTCGCCTTCGACAGGCGTACGCCATCGATGATGCTCGCGTGGTTCAGCGAGTCGCTGATAATGGCGTCCTCGGCGTCGAGCAGGGTCTCGAAGAGCCCGCCGTTGGCGTCGAAGCACGACGAGTACAGGATCGTGTCCTCGGTCCCCAGGAAGTGGCTCAGCCGCTCCTCGAGCTCCTTGTGGACGCTCTGGGTGCCGCAGATGAAGCGGACCGAGCTCATCCCGAAGCCCCACCGCTCGACCGCGCGGGCGGCTGCGGCGACCAGGCGCGGGTGATTCGACAGCCCCAGGTAGTTGTTGGCGCAGAGGTTGATGACCTCGGCGCCTCCGACGACGCCGATCTCACCGCCCTGCGGCGTGGCGATGACGCGCTCGGCCTTGAACAGACCGGCGCCCTTCAGCGCCTCGGTCTCCGAGGCGAGGCGAGAGAGAAACGCTCCATCCACGGCGACCTCCTTTCGATGTCGTGCAGTCGGCCCGGGTGGCGCCGCAATCTTCCTCTCGCGCCCCCCCGCCGTCAACGACGACCTCGACCCTGACGAACTTCTCTGCGCGCGCCGACGCCGGCGTGGGTGCAGGGCGCCCGACGACCGCCCCGGGCGGCGTTGGCCGCTTCGGCCACCGATGTTAACCTGCGTCGGCATCTCAGAGAGGAGCAGCACCATGTGGCGAGCCGAGAAGGCAGGTTGGATCGGGGTCATCGCGCTCACGCTCACGCTCGCGGCGTGTGGCTCGAAGGGGGCCGAGCAGCCCGCGGACCCGACGCCGGCAGATCCGGCGGCCGATCCCGCCGTCGACCCCGCCGGCGGAGAGGGTGACAAGCACACCGAGCCCGCGGCGAAGCCCGACGAGCCGGCGAAGCCCGACGGGCCCACGGCGAAGCTCGACGAGCCGGCGAAGCCCGATGAGCCCGCCGCCAAGGCGGAGGTCGACGCGGGCCCGACCGAGGCGGCGGCCGACGCGGGCCCGACCGAGGCCGAGGGGGACGCGGGCGCGGCGGCCAACGCCGAGCCGGACACCCTCTCGAAGCACGGCTTCAACTACCCGGGCAAGAACACCGTGGTCCGCGAGTGCGATCCCGAGTCACCCGAGGGGGTGATCCAGCGCGCCATCCTCGCCGCGATGAACCCCGACGAGGAGAAGGGCTGGCAGCAGTTCGAGTCGCTCCTCCACTCGAGCCAGCTCATCCCGAACGCGCTGACCTCGCGCCGGCAGCTGAACTTCCCGGCCATGCGCCGCAAGGTCTCGCTGTTCCTCGTCGAGGAGGGCAAGCCCTACTACAAGTGGGCCTACGCCGAGGAGCCCGACGAGGGCGTCATCAAGGTCTTCGTCCACAACCCGAAGTCGATGCCGACGCCGTGCTACCTGGCGATGGACCCCGAGGCCGACAACAAGTGGCGCATCAAGAGCTGTAGCCTCTGACCCGCGCTCGTCTCTCGACCGGCCGGGTGTCCGCACGCTCGACGTGACAGCTCTCGCGACCGCCGCCGACCTCAGCGCGCGGCGGCGAAGCGCGGGGCCGCGACCTCGACGGCCCCGCCCGTCGAGAGCTGGCGAAGGGCCTGCAGCATCGCCGTCGCGTCCTTGAAGCGCTCGCTGCGGCGCTTGGCGAGCGAGCGATGGACGATGGCGGCGAGGCGTGGCGGGATGGGCGGGCGCCCGAGGGGCGCGACCATCGCGGGCGGCGACTTCTCGATGTGCGCCTTGTACAGCTGCTGCCGGTCGGTCTCGGCGAAGGGCAGGGTGCCCGTCAGCATCTTGAAGAGCGTCACGCCGACGGCGTACTGGTCGGCTCGCCCGTCGAGCGGGTATCCCACGATCTGCTCGGGGGCCATGTACGCCGGGGTCCCGCAGACCATCCGGTTGGGCACGGCCCGCAGCTCGTCGCCGTACAGCTCGGTCGTCGTCACGTCCTCGACCCGCATCGCGAGGTCGAAGTCGAAGAGCCGGGCGCGCCACGAGTCGTCGATCTCGTCGGGGGTGATGAAGATGTTGCTCGGCTTCACGTCGCGGTGGACGCCGCGGTTGTCGTGGAGGTGCGACAGCGCGCTCAGGAGCTGTTCGGCGATCTCGATCGCGCGCGGATAGGGCAGGGCGCCCCGGCGCAGCAGCCGGTCGAGGGTGGCGCCCGACAGGCGCTCCATCACGAGGTAGAGGCCACCGCCGTCGGCGCTGGCCTCGTCCTCGCCGTACTCGCCGTACTCGTAGACCCGCGCGACGTTCGGGTGCTCGATCTCGGCCGCGATGTACGCCCCGCGGAGAAAGCGCATCAGCTCGACGCCGGTCGGCTCGGGGAGGAGCTTGACGGCTACGGGGCGCGTCGTCCGGAGGTCGACCCCCTCCCAGACCGTCGACCGCGTCCCGCCGAGGCCGATGACGCGATCGAGGCGAAAGCGCTGGGCCACGACCCGCGACGCCTGATCCGCGCGCAGCGGCGCGCCACACTCGACGCAGAGGTCGATCGATTCGGCGTAGTAGCCGTGGCCGTTGGGGCACAACTTCTGGGACACGGTTCGTCCTCACCAGGGGCGGCTACATCGTCGGGAGATTCCGGCTCCCGTGGGCGGCTCGCGCCGCTCGAATCGTCTCGCCCGGCCCCCGCCGGGCGTCGCCGCCGCGTGACTTCGAGGCCCAACATACCTGCGTGAGCGCTACATTCCGCCCGCCCGTTGGGCACGTTTGTAACCGTTGCGCGCCGCTCGCCGGTCCGACCCGGCTGCGGAGCCGTCCCGCGGGCCGGAATGACGCAGTGCGGAAAAAGCGATCGGGCCCGATCTCCGCCGCCGAGCGCCATCTCGGTCCGGACGCGAAACCTATTGAGAATGCTTTTCAACTGTGATTAACCTGCTCCTGAGATGACGCAGAACCCGACAGCCACCACTCTCGACTCGCTCGCCCCCGGGCGCACGGCGCTCGTGCTCGACGTCGTCGGCGAGGACAGGCTCAGCAAGCGTCTGAGCGATCTCGGGTTCTGGTCCGGGACCCGGATCGAGGTGATCCGTCGCGCGCCCTTCGGCGACCCGACGCAGTATCGGCTCCAGGGCTACCGGATCGCGCTCCGCCGCGCCGAGGCACAGCGGGTGGTGGTCGAGGAGCTACGCTGATGACCGCGATCACCCTCGAAGCGCCGATGACCGGCCTCGGGGAGGTGACAGCAGCGCTGGTGGGCCGACAGAACGCGGGCAAGACCAGCCTCATGATGCACCTGACGGGTCAGGTGCAGAAGCCGGTCAACTTCCCGGGGAGCTCCGTCGAGCGGGGCGAGAGCCGCGTCAAGGTCGGGGAGTTCGTGCTCCGCCTCGTCGATCTCCCGGGGATCGCGTCGCTCAGCGCGGTGAGCCCCGACGAGGAGGTCGCCCTCGACTACCTCACCGGGACCGGTGATGACCGCCCGCAGGTGATCTGCGCGGTCGTCGACGCGGCCAAGCTCACCGTCGAGCTCACCCTCGTGGCGAACCTCTTCGAGCTCGGCAAGCCCATCGTCGTCGCCCTCAACAAGCTCGACGTCGCCGAGGCGGAGGGCCGCGCCGTCGACGTCGAGCTGCTCGCGGACGCGCTCGGGGTCCCGGTCATCCCGACCAACGCGCTCACCGGGCAGGGCGCCGAGGCGCTCGGTCACGCGCTGATCCGGACCGCGCACATCCCGCACCAGCAACTCCAGCGCTTCGACCCCCACGCCGTCGCCGCGCGAGCCCAGCAGGTCTCGGCCCGCTCGGGCACGCGGACCTTCACCGATCGCCTCGACGCCGTGCTGCTGCACCGCGTGTGGGGCCTGCCGATCCTGCTGCTCGTCATGCTCGGCATGTTCCAGACGCTCTTCAGCGTCGCGACGCCGTTCATGGACCTCATCGACTCCGGGCAGACCGCCCTCGGCGACGCGGTCGCCAGCGCCATCGAGCCCGGCGCGGTGCAATCGTTCCTCGTCGACGGGCTCATCAACGGCATCGGATCGGTGCTGATCTTCTTGCCCCAGATCGCGCTCCTGATGCTCGTCGTGGCCCTCCTCGAGGGGACCGGCTACATGGCGCGCGCCGCCTTCCTGCTCGATCGGCCGCTGTCGCGGGTGGGCCTCTCCGGGCGGAGCTTCGTCCCGATGGTCAGCTCCTTCGCCTGCGCGGTCCCCGGGATCCTGGCGAGCCGCATCATCGAGAACGAGCGCGACCGCATCGCCACCGTCGTGGTCTCCCCGCTGATGTCGTGCTCGGCGCGGCTGCCGGTCTATGTCCTGCTCATCGGCGCCTTCTTCCCCGCCAAGGCCGGCGGGGTCGTGCTCCTCTCGATGTACCTGCTCGGCATCGTGGTCGCGGTGCTGGTCGCCTTCATCCTGCGCCGGACGGTGCTCCGGGGCCCGAGCTCCGCGCTGATGATGGAGCTGCCGGTCTACCAGCGCCCGTCGGCGAGGGTCGTCTGGGCTCAGGTCCAGTCGGGCTGCCGCGACTTCCTCGTCCTCGCCGGCACCGTCATCTTCGCCGCCGCGGTCATCATCTGGCTCCTCAGCTACTACCCGCGGCCCCAGGAGCTGCACGACCACTTCGTGTCGGCTCGCGACACCGCAGCGGAGAAGCTCGAAGGCGAGCAGCTCGATCAGGCTGTCTCGGTCATCGACGACGCCGAGCGGGCGGCCTTCCTCGAGCAGAGCTTCCTCGCGGACATCGGCCGCTTCATCCACCCGATCTTCGAGCCGGCCGGGTGGGACTGGCGGACGAGCGTCGGCGTGGTCGCCGCGTTCCCGGCGCGCGAGCTCATCGTCCCCACGATGGGGATCCTCTACAGCCTCGGCGACGTCGACCCCGGCGACTACTCCGTCGACAGCCTCGGCGAGCCCGAGGCCGAGGGCGGCTCCGGGCTCCGCGACGTCCTCAAGACCGCGCGCCGGGCCGACGGGAGCCTCGCCTTCGGGCCGCTCCAGGCGGTCGGGCTGATGGTCTTCTTCGCGCTCTGCAGCCAGTGCGCGGCGACCCTGGCCACGATCCGGCGTGAGACGCGCTCGTGGAAGTGGCCCGTCTTCACCTTCGCTTACATGACGTTCCTCGGCTGGCTCGGCGCCGTCCTGGTGTTCCAGGTCGGTTCCGCCCTGGGGCTCGGGTAGCACCCGACAGGAGGCACCATGGACTGGCACTTCACATGGCAAGACCCGGTCGCTCTCGCGATGGTGGTCCTCAGCATCCTGTTCAGCCGCTGGCTCGCTCGGCGCCTGCAGCGGACCGGCTGCGCGAAGTGCCCGACCCACGAGCTCGCCGCGCCGACCCCGAAGCCGCGTGGCGGTCAGGGAACCGGCGGCTCTGGCCAGCTCATCGCGCTCGAGCGCCTGAAGATCGGCCGCTGAGCGAGCGGGCGCGCGTGGCGTCGCGCGCCCACCCCGTGCTCACCCCGGAGACTCGGCGTCCTCGAGCTCCTCCAGGGCGGCCGCCAGCTGCGTGTCGGCGTCGGCTCCGTCCCACGCGGCCATGAGCGCCGCCCGCTTCGCGCGGCCCAGGGCTCGGCCCGGGCGCGCCCCGTGGGCGATGAGCGTGTTGCCGTCGATGGCTGGCACGATGTGGCGGCCCTCGTGCTCCCACCAATGGACCGCGGCCTCGCCGGCGGCGTCGCCGAGCGCCATGACGCACACCCGCTCGGCAGGGTCGAGGTCGTAGAGCGCGCGCGCCTCCTTGGAACGCTGGGCGCCGCCGAGCTGGCCCAGCGCGGAGCGGACCCGCACCGGCCCGCGGATCCAGCGGGCCGTACGCCCTCGAACCCTGGCGGTCAGCCGCGAGAGCTCGCGCCGCTCGTCGGTCGAGAGCGCCCACCCCAGGGCGATCCACTGGGGCTCGCCGCGGTCGAGGTCCTCGTCGTAGTCCACCCACTCGTGGTGCCGGAGCCACGCCTCGCGGACGCGCCCGACGCGGTCGAGGAGCTCCCGATCGCCGGGCAGGCGCGCGTGGACGAGGCCGAGGAGGCCCCACTCGCGCAGCATCGCCACGCAGCGCACGACCTGGGACTCGCACAGGACCTTGTGGAGCTCGGCGCCGAGGCGCGCCGGGCCGAGGCGGTCGGCGAAGCCGGCCCGGAGCGCCTCGCGCAAGAGCGCCTGGCTCCCCGGCGCGAGGGTGAAGTCGAAGCGGCCCGCGAAGCGCGCTGCGCGGAAGGCGCGGGTCGGGTCGTCGTGGAAGCTGAGCCCGTGGAGCACCCGGACCCTGCGCTGATCGAGGTCGAGCTGGCCGCCGAAGGGGTCGACGAGGGTCCCACCGCGGGCCGGGCCGACCGCGAGCGCCATGGCGTTGATCGTGAAGTCGCGGCGGAGGAGATCGTGGTGGAGGCCCCCGCTCGCCACGTCGGGGAGCGCCGCCGGGTGGGCGTAGGACTCGGTCCGCGCGGTGGTCAGATCGACCTTGCGGCCCTCGGGGGTGGTCCAGGTGCAGGTGCCGAAGGCCTCGTGGACGTGCAGGCGCCCGCCGTGGGCCTCGGCGGCGGCGCGGCCGAGGGTCGGGGCGTCGCCGACGACAACGAGGTCGAGGTCCTCCACGGGGCGTCGGAGCAGCACGTCCCGCACCGCGCCGCCGACGAGGTAGAGCTCGAGGCCCGAGTCGTCGGCCAGGGCGCCGAGGCGGTCGATGAGGGCGCGATCGTCGTGACCGAGGGCCTGGTCGAGGGCCTGGAGCATCGCCTCGCGCCGCGGCGCGGGCCGGGCCCGGTCGAGGAGCGGGTCGTCGAGGGAGGCCCGGAAGACGGCCGTCCGCGTGATGACGCCGCGGGCCGGGCCGGGCGCCTCCCCGACGAGCACGAGGCGCCCGGGGTTGTCGAGCATCGCGCGCCGCACCGCCGCCACCGGGGCGTCGCCCGCGACCCAGGCCGGCGGGTCGGAGCTGATCGAGGCGACCGGCGCCTCGCCCATCCCGTGTCGGATGGCGTCGTCGACCTCGCGGCGCGAGACGAGCCCGACGAACTCGCCGTCACGCACCAGGGGGATCGCGTTGATCTTGAACTTGTGTAGCGCGGCGCCAGCCGCCTCGATGGGGCCGTCCGCGTCGGCGGTGTAGACGAGGGGCGAGGCGAGGTCCCGCGCCGCGCTCCTGCGCGAGCCGACCTCGAGGGCGTCGGCCAGCAGGGCGTGGGCCTCGGGGATGGGGCAGCCGCGGAGCGAGGCGCTCGCGGCCTCGGGGTGTCCGCCGCCGCCGAGGGGACGGAGCGCCGCCGCGACGTCGATCCCGCCGGAGGAGCGTCCGATCACCACGGTCCGGCGCGGGTCGGCGGCGATCAGGAAGGCCGCCTCCCAGCGCTCGGCGCGGCGCAGGGTGTCGAGGAGCGGGGCGAGGTCGGGCTCGTAGTCGGGCAGGTCGAGGTCGCAGATGGCGACGACCTCGTCGCCGACGTCGAGCAGCGTGACCCGCGCCGCCATCTGCTCGATGAGGCGCAGCCGGTGGCGGTCGAGCCCCTTGGGGACGAACTCCTCGACCCACGCGACCGGCGCGCCCCACGCGGCGCACAGGGCGGCAGCGCGGTAGTCGTTGGCGGTCGTCCCGGGGAAGACGAAGTGGCCGGTGTCGGCGTGGATCCCGAGCAGGAACAGGCCGGCCTGGGCGGGCGTCGGCGTGAGGCCGCGCTCGGCGATCAGCAGGACCAGGGACGAGACGATGGCGGCGGCGGGCTCGTGGCTCGCGCGCGGCAGATCCGCGGCCGGGTCGTCGTGGGTGTCCCAGGCGACGACGCTGTCGAAGCGGTCGAGGTGCTCGGCGATGAAGCCCAGGCGCTCGGCCCGCGCGGTGTCGACGACCACGAGGCGCCCGAGGTCCTCGCCCGCGAGGCGCTCGCGTAGCGCTCCCTCGGGGATCAGGCGCACGAGCCCGTCCCCGTGCTCCTTGTAGAAGCGGGTGGTCACCGGGTCGAGGGAGCCCGGGACGCCGAGCTCGAGGGGACCCTCGAGCAGGGCGATGGCCACGAGCGAGGCCAGCCCGTCGAGGTCGGTCCCGAGGTGGGAGGTCGCCAGGTCCATCCGCGGCACGATAGCCGCTGCCCGGCGCGAAGCCAACGGGGCACTCGGGACCGTCGACGTCCTCCCGCGACGGCCTCGCCGCCCTGACCGCTCGTCCGGACCCGCCCCGGGAGTGGCTGAACGCCCGCGGACTCGCTATCCTCCCCCCATGGCCAGGGCCGAAGAAGCGAAGCGCGGCCAGGCGGGTCCACCTCCAGCGGTGGACGAGCGCCTCATCGCGCCCGAGACACGCTACGAGCTCGTCGACGGGGAGCTGGTCTACGTGAGCCCTGCCGGAGAGAAACACGGGAGCCTCCACTCCAAGGTGTCGGCGCTGCTCGAGGCCTACGCGGCGGAGGCCTACGACGTCGCGTCGGACATGCTCACGCGGACCTCCGAGACGAGCGACATGGCGCCCGACGCGAGCGTCTTCCCCACCGCGCGTGACCCCGAGACCGGCGGCCGCCAGCTCGAGGAGCTCGCCTTCGAGGTCATCGCCACCGACCACCTCTCGCGGGCCGGGCGGAAGGCGGCGTCGCTGTCGGGTCGCGGCGTCCGGCGCGTCTTCGGGATCGGCTTCGACAAGCGCAAGGCCTTCGAGTGGGACGACTCGCGCGGCGCGTGGCGCGAGCTGCCGGACGACTACGAGATCGTCGACGAGACCCTGGTGCTGCCGCTCCCGGTCGCCCCGCTCGTCGGCGCCGTCGCGGCGGACGACGCGATGGCGACGGCGCTCCTCGCGAAGAAGACCCCGGCGCTCGCGACCGCCGTGGCCGAGGGCGAGGCGAAGGGCCGCGCCGAGGGCGAGGCGAAGGGCCGCGCCGAGGGCGAGGCGAAGGGCCGCGCCGACGGGCTCGCCGAGGGCGAGGCGCGCGCACGCGCGGAGGCGATCCTGACGGTCCTCGCCGAGCGCGGGCTCGCGGTGAGCGCCGCCCACGCCGAGCGCGTCCGGGCCTGTCGCGACGGGGCGCGGCTGGCGGCGTGGCTGGTCCGCGCGGTGACGGCGCCCGACGCGGACACGGTCTTCGGCGCCGACTGACGCCTCGACGCGACTACAGGCGAGCCTCCAGGGCGGCGAGGCGCTCGGTGGCCTCGCGGTGATGCGCGCGGTAGGCGTCGGTGGAGACGACGCTGCGGGCGTAGTCGCCGTGGACGCCGACCCACCGGCCAGCGGCCATGAGGTTGTGGAGGGCGCCGGTGGTGTCGCTCATCGTCAGCGCCCGGACGGGCTCGCGGGCGGGCCAGAAGGTCGGGTGGTCGAGGTCCCAGACCGCCAGGTTCGCGAGCGCCCCCGGCGCGATGGCGCCGGCCCGGAAGGCCGGGTGGAGGCCGCCCGGGATGGTCCAGACGCGGTCGAGGAGCGCCCGCGGGTCGGCGAGCCAGGTGGTCTTGGCGCGGTCTCGCGCGCGCTCGCGCCAGGCGTCGCGGGCGTCGTCGAGGGCGCCGCTGTCGAGGAACGCCTGATGGGGCGGCGACCAGGTCACGCCGACCGTCCGGAGGCCGGCCGTCGCGCGGAGCTCGCGCTGGAGGTTGAGCGCGTCGTTGCTGGCCGCGCAGTCGGTCGCGACGAACCAGGGCAGGCGCGCGGCCTGCCAGGCGCGGATGTCCGGCAGGTAGGCGAAGATCTCTTTACTGTGCGGGCAGAAGCCGAGGGCCACGCGGTCGGCGTCGAGGGCCGCGATCTGCGCCTCGGTCACGAAGATGTTGTGGATGAGCAGCGTCCGCGGCGAGGCGGCGAGGACGCCGGCGCGGTCGAGCACGTCGAGGGGCGAGCAGCCCCGCAGCTCGCGGACGCGCTCGAGCTCGTCGAGCGACTGGGCGACGTGGCAGTGGACGGGCAGGGCGTGCTTCTCGGAGAGCTCGGCGACCCGGGCGAAGAGCCCGTCGCTGACCGTGTCCGTGGCGTGGGGCCCGTACGCCGCGAAGATCCCGCGCGCCGCCAGCGACGCGTCGCCGGCGATGGTCGCCGTCCGCTCGAGGGAGGCCTCGCGCTGGTCGACCCCGGGGCCGCTCACGTCCTGCAGCGTCGGGGCGACGACCGCCGGCAGCCCCACGTCGAGGAGCCCGGAGATGACGGCGTCCGGGTAGTAGTAGTGGTCCCAGACCAGGGCCGTCCCGTGGAGGAGGGCCTCGTACGCGCCCATGCGGACGAACGCGCGGATGTCCTCGGCGGTCGTCCGGGACTCGATCCTGAAGAAGAAGTCCTCGACCAGGTTGGCGTCGGCGTCCTCGGGCACCGACAGGCCGCGGAGCGCCGTCAGCGCCAGGTGGGTGTGGCCGTCGATGAAGGCGGGCGTGATCATGCGCTCGCCGAGGTCCTCGACCACCGCGCCGGGAGGCGCGGGCGGTGGAGGCGCCCCGGTGTCGAGGCGATGCACCGCGGTGATCGTCGAGCCGGCGAGATCGATCGCCGCCGGGACCGGGGAGAGCGGCGCGTCGCCGTCGGGGGGGAGGACTGCGCGGCCGAGGAGGCGGCGCGGGGCGTTGGAAACGGCGGTCGGACCAGACATGGTCGGCCGATTGTCCGTGTTTTCGGCCGGGACGCCAGAAAAACCGGGGCCGCGTTCACCGAGGACGCCGTAGCGGACGACGTCGGGAGGGTGAACCCGGGGAGGGGCTGTGATATATGATGAGCCAAGCGGCAACGGAATCCAGCCATGCACGGACCGCCGCGACCCGAGACGCAGGTCAGCCATGCACGACGACAACACGCGCGGCGACGGGCTGCTCCGCCAGCCCGTCATCGACTCCAGCGAGGCGCTCGCGGCGAACGCTTGGGCGCAGGAGGCCGCCTCGCTCCCCGCCCACCTCATCGACATCGACGGGATGAAGATCTCCCAGCGGTGGGAGCGCTACACCGAGGAGAACCACCGCGTCTGGGGCACGATCTTCCGAAAGCGGATGGAGCAGCTCGTCCGTGACGGCTCCCGCGTCTTTCTCGACGGGGCGAAGGCGATCAAGCTGCGCGCGGACACGGTCCCGCGGCTCGACGTCGTGAACGCGCAGCTCGAGTCGGTCACCGGCTGGCAGAGCTACGGCGTCCCGGGCTACCTGCCGCCGAAGTGCTTCTTCGCGTGGCTCGCCAAGCGCCAGTTCCCGACGACCATCACCGTCCGGCCCGAAGACCAGATGGATTACCTGCCGGAGCCGGACATCATCCACGACGTGTTCGGGCACGTGCCGCTCCACACCGACCCGCAGTTCGCCGACTTCCTGCAGACTTACGGCCAGGCCGCCCTGGTGACCGACGACCCGGTCCACACCGAGCGCCTCGCGCGGCTCTTCTGGTTCACCGTCGAGTTCGGCCTCATCCACGAGGACGGCCGGCTCAAGCTCTACGGCTCGGGGCTCATCTCGAGCGAGGGCGAGGGCCACCACGCGCTGTACTCGAAGGACGTCGAGCGGCGCGAGTTCGACCTCGAGCGCGTCTGCGACACCGCCTTCGAGATCCACCACTACCAGCCGATCCTCTACGTCCTCGACAGCTTCGAGCAGCTCGCCCGCGCCATGCGCACCTACGCCGACCGCCTGCTGTCGATCGCCGCGGAGTCCGCCGCGGCGTGACCCCTCGGCCCGCCGCGGCGTGACCTGTGCGGCGGTCAGTCGACCGGCAGACCGCTGGGGACGCGGACCGGGGTGATCTCGCCGAGGCGGAGGGACGCCGGATCCGTGAGCGCGTGCATGAACTGGACGAGGTCCCGGACCTCGGCGTCGCTGAGCCGCATCGGCGTCCGCAGCTCCTCGGGGAGGGTCTCCAACATCTGCGCCATCAGCGCGGCGCCGTGCTGGAACGTGTCCCGAACGTCCTCGCGTAGCGCCGAGGTGTCGTAGCTCTCGAGCGCGCCGATCGGATCGAGGTGGTGTCGGATGGCCCCCTCGAGCGTCAGGTACGCCCCGTCGTGCATGTACGGGCCGGTGTGGTCGACGTTTCGGAGCGGCGGTGTCCGGAAGGCGAAGCGGTCGGCAGGATCCTCGGTGATGCCCGCGCGACCGAGGTCCCACGGCGCGGCGGCGCCCTTGCCGGGCCCGATCTGCGGCGTGCAGAGCGAGTGCGCTTCCTGGTCGGTCATGAGCGTCCCGCTGTGGCAGCTCGCGCAGTCGGCCTTGCCGTAGAAGAGGATCGCGCCGCGCTTCTGGGCGGGCGTCAGCGCCGCCACGTCCCCGCGCAGGTACTTGTCCCACGGGGAGTTCGTGAACGTGAAGGCGTCCGCCTCGAAGGCCGCGATGGCCTTGGCCGCGTGCTGGAAGCCCAGGTCCGAGGGCGCGATCTCGGGGAACACCGTCGTGAAGCGGTCGACGTACTCGTCGTACGACAGGATGCGCTCGATGAGCAGCTCCCACATCCGCGGCAGCTCGTCGTCGCCGAGCATCCCGAGGTCGTTGTCCTCGCCGGTCACGCCGACGTCGCCGGCGTTGCCGCGCATCTCGTCGCGCGACGTCACCGGGAACATCGCCTGGATCTCGAGGACCGTGGACAGCCCGGCGGGCAGGTCGTCCCCGGCCGGCGAGATGAAGCTGCCGTCGCTGGTGTGCGACACCCGGAGGTCCCAGAACATCGTCCGCCACAGGGCGTTGCCGCGGTTGTAGATCTCCGGCGCGTTCCGCGGAACGAGGTGCCGCCCGGCCCCCAGGACCCGGTCGGGGCCGAGCCCCTCGCCGCCGGTCCCGACCGAGACGCTCAGCTCGTCACCGGTGCCGAGGCGGGTGTGGTGGCAGGTCGCGCAGGAGATGTCGCGGTTGCCGCTCAGCAGCGGGTCGAAGAAGAGGAGCCGGCCGAGCTCGACCAGCTCGGGGTCGCGGACCTTCTTCTTCGGCAGCGGGCCCACGTCGTGGGCCGCGACGAGGGTGGCGAGCTGGTCGTCGAGGTTCGGCTCGTCGCTGCAGGCGGTGAGCGGGATGAGGAGAGCGCAGGAGAGCGCGAGCGCCGGGCGGCGCAGGGCGAGGCGGTGCATCGATCCTCTCTCGGGGTGCGTGTGAGGGGAGGACGGCCAACGCAAGAGAGCCCGAGCAGGGAGCCCGGTCATCGATTCTTGCGCGCTATGCGTGAGGAGGGTGGTCGCTCAGACGGTCCCACTGTGCGCCAGCCGCTCGATTAGCTCAAGAACTCTGATTCGAGGCGGGCTCGATGCTCCTCCGGGCGGACGAGACGTCCGCGGGCCAAGCGGCCGAGAGCCCTTCGGCGCGGTCGTCCCGAGGCTGTCGCGTTGACCGTGAACGCCAGTGAGGACCGGCTTTGCGAGCAGCGGGCAGGTCCAAGCGCCCCGTGCGGACGAGACGCCCACACTCCACGGACCCTCGGCGACGTCGGGACTCAGTCGCAGGCGGCGACGAGGGCGGCCTCGATCTCGTGGCCCTGGACGTTCTTCGCCGTCGACAGCTCGTCGATCAGCCAGCCGCGCACGGTCTCCAGCATCCCGGCCTCGATCGAATACAGGTCCCGGTCGCCCTGGATCGCGCACAGCTCCTGGTGGGCGTCGGCGATGGCCTGGAGGTCGCCGCGCTTGAGCGCGTCGAGCCAGCCGCGCGCCCGTCCCTCGTCGTAGCGGCGGGTGTCCTCGACGTCGGCCTCCTCGGCGAGCCGCGCGAGCACCTCGTCGGCGGCCTTCGCGCTCACGATGGCGCGCATCCCCATCGTCGCGGCGCGGACGACGGGGACCTTCAGGGTCCGGTCTCCGGCGACGACCACGTAGGCCGGCTCCCCTCCGCCGGCCGCGGGTCCGCCCGGCTCGATCGACTTGATCAACATCACGCCGAGCGGCGGCATCACGACCCACTGCCCCTTCTCGAAGGGCTTCAGCTTCGGCGCCTCGACCTTCACCGGCTTGGGGGCGTCGGCCGACGGGATCGGGCGCACCGCGACGCTCGGGACGTCGGGCATCGGGTAGTCGAAGCCCAGGCGCACCGCCAGGTCACGGTGGGCCGCGACCTGCTTCGCCTGGAGGCGATAACCCGCGAGGCGCTGGGCGTCGGTGCCGAGCGCCCTGGCGCAGCGCTCGAGCTGACCGACGACGACGGGGTCGCCGAAGTGGGACTCCATCGCGCAGACCGGCTCGCCGCCGTCGAAGACCGCGTAGCTCCACGCGCCGTCGGCGACGTAGAAGGCGATCGCCGGGACCTTCAGCATCGACGAGACGTTCTGCGCCCAGCTGTCCGCGCGGACCCCGCGCTTCTCACGCCCGGCCAGCGCGCACCACGGCGAGCTCTCGCGCGGCCGCACGCTCTGGGGCGCGGACACGCCGGGCTGCCCCGCGAAGTGCGCGAGGGCGTCGATCGCGCGGTCGCAGGGTGCGGTCCTCGCCGCGAACCAGACCTTCGCGCTGACGGGCGGGATCACCCGCTCGGCGGCCTCCGAGCCGGTCGATCCGGGATCGCCCTCGGGCCCCGACGCGCAGGCGACGAGCGCGCCTCCGAGCAGGGCGGCCAGCGCGGCGCGCCTCACGGGTCGACGTCCGCCCACGGCACCTCGTCGAGCTCGGTCACGCTCAGGAACTCGCCCCGCTCGGGGTCGAAGCCGAAGCGCGGGTCGTCGACCGAGCGCAGCCGCTTCATCAGGTGGTCGAGGTAGCGACGGAGCCGCTTCTCCTTGGTCTCCGCCGGCTCGTCGTTCTTGAACAGCGACATGTCCTCGAGGTCGACGTCCTTCTTGTTCAGGACCCGCTCGAGCTTGTCGGCGACCTCCTTGCCCTTCTTCAGCAGCATCTGCCGCCAGCGGTCCCGATCGGCCTGGCTGTAGGGGGAAGCGTCGTTCATGGGTCTCCGTCTCGTCGGCTCTCGTTACATTCGCGCTCCACGATAGTCGCCACGCGAGCCGAAGGGAACCGGGGCGGGGTTTGAATCCGGGCGTCCTTGACGCACAATGCGGAGATTCCTGGCCCCGCGAGAGAGATGGGGGCCCCGCGCAGGGAACTCCGCCGTGCCGTCACTCGTGACTCGAACTCTTGCCCCGGCCGCAATCGCAGCGCTCGTCGCGCTCACCGCCGGTTGCTCGACCTTCGTCAAGCCGAAGCTCCCCGGCGAGACCGACTGGGCCGTCCGCTCGCTGGACTTCGACGGGCCGCTGGAGCTCGACTGGTCGCCGCTGCAGAAGACCCTCAGCGTGCGCCCGGACGTCTTCCTCATCCCCGGTCAGCCGTACAACCCCTACCGCAAGGCCGAGGACGCGCGCCGCATCACGACCTTCTGGCAGAGCTACGGCTACTTCGACGTCTCCGGCGTCGACGCCGAGGTGGAGTTCGACGAGGCCGAGCACGCCATCGACATCCGCTGGCGCGTCGACGAGGGCCCCGCCTACCACATCCGCGGCGTCACCATCGAGGGGGCCCCCGACGGCTTCCGCCGCGCCCTCGAGGACATCGTGGACTTCGGCCGCGGCGACAAGGTCGATCTCCACGCCTACCGCTGGCACCGCCACGCCATGGCCAACGTCCTGCGCCGCGCCGGCTGGCTCCGCGCCGAGGTCTACAGCCGCGCCTTCGTCGATCGGAGCGCCAAGCAGGTCGACTGGTACTACTTCGTCGACCCCGGGCCGAAGAGCGTCGTCGGGACCGTCACCGTCGAGGGCAACCACGCCATCCCGGCCGAGGACATCCTCGATCGGATCGACCTGAAGCCCGGCGACCCCATCGACTTCACCCGGGTCGAGGCCCAGGAGCGCGCGCTGCTCGACACCGGCGCCTTCGACACCGCGCGCCTCTACGCGGAGTACGGGACCGAGTTCGTGCAGAGCGCGATCCCCCCGGACAGCTGGATCCCGCCCGACACCGGCGGGATCATCCCGGCGTCCCGGGTCGCCCCCGACGGCTCGGTCATGCCGCGGGAGGGGCTCGACGCCGCCGTCGACTTCACCGTGAAGGTCGTCGAGTCGCCCTCGGCCACCGGGCGCCTCAGGGCCGGGGTCAGCGCGGACATCGAGCGCTTCGACGTCCAGGCGGGCGCCGGCGTGCAGCTCCGGAACGCCCTCGGCGCGATGCACCACCTCGTCTTCGAGGGCGACGTCGGCTACGGCCTCCGCTGGCGCGGCGACCTCGACGAGCCCGAGGGCGTCTACGGCTCGGCGCTCGCCCGCTACGTCCACCCGGGCTTCCTCGCCCGGCTCCTCGACCTGCGCATCACCGCCCGCTTCGACGAGAAGCTCTACCCCGGGTTCCACTGGCGCACCGCCAGCTTCGGGCTGGGCCTCCGCTCGACCCTCTCCAAGGGCGTCTTCTTCGACCTCGAGCCGCGCTTCCGCCTCGACGCCCCGGTCGGCGTCGGGACGATCGATCCCGCCACGGTCGAGCGCCTCGAGCTCGCGAGCGGCGACGCGATGAACGCCGAGCTCGCCGCCAGCTTCACCTGGGACGGGCGCGACAACGGCCTCGAGGCCCTGCGCGGTCACCTCCTGGCGCTCCGCGCGGCCTGGGCGCCGGGCGGCTCCCTCGGCGACACCCCCTGGCTCCGGCTCGAGGCGGACCTCCGCTACCTCATCAACCTCAGCCCCGACCTCGCCATCGGCCTGCGCGCCGCGGGCGGGTGGGCGCTGTCCCTCGACGACACGGCCGGCGTGCCCATCGGCGCGCGCCTCTTCGGCGGCGGGGCCTACGGCGTGCGCGGCTTCGGGACGCGCCGCCTGGCTGTCTACGCCGAGCGCTGCCACGGAACGGACTGCCAGGACATCCCGGTCGGCGCCGCCAGCCTCTTCGAGAGCGCCGTCGAGCTCCGCTGGCTCCCGTATCGGCAGCAGTTCGGCGTCGTGGCCTTCGTCGACCTCGGCGGGGCCGGCGAGGACACCGATCCCTTCGACGACGGCGTGTCGGTCGCGGCCGGCCTCGGGCTCCGCGTCCGCACCTGGTCCATCCCGCTGGCGGTCGACCTGTCCTATCGCGTCACCGACGTCCCGGCCTACGGCGACCTCGATCGCTTCTTCGTCTTCGCCCGCATCGGGGAGTCGTTCTGATGGCCAGCGAGAACGTCAGCGACGCCACCGTCGTCACCGAGGCCGTCAAGCCCCCGCGCCCGCTTTGGCGGCGGCTCCTCAAGTACTTCTTCGTCACCGTCGGCGTGCTGCTGCTGCTCGTCGTCCTGACCGTGCTCTTCTTCCACACCGGGCCGGGCAAGGACATCGCCAAGGGCATCATCGAAGACGGCATGTCCAAGCGCTACGACGGCGCCGTGACGATCGGCGAGCTGGACTACGCCCTCTTCGGCGACGTCACCATCGACGACCTGAAGATCACCGACAGCGGCGGCACGACCGCGCTCCACCTGAAGCACCTCGGCGTCGAGCTGGACTGGGGCGAGCTCCTCGGTGGCGCCATCGTCCTCGACAAGCTGGTCGTCGACGGGGTCGACGTCGACGCCGCCGCGCTCAAAGCCGCCCAGAAGGAGCCGACCAAGCTCCCGGGGCAGATCGTCATCCGCGAGCTCGACGTCAAGAACGTCTCGGCGCTGGTCACGCGCCCGAACGGCCCGGTCACCCGGGTCAGCGGGCTCACGGTCCACGGCCTCGTCGGGATGGGGCAGGCGACCGAGTCGGCCAACGCCGACCTCGACCGCTTGGCCATGAACGTCGACATCACGACCCCCCAGGGGGTCCGCGTCACGATGCCCATCGCGACCAGCCTCGAGGTGCGGCGCCAGGGCAAGGACGTCACGCTGACCACCCCGGGGATGGAGACGACGGCCCACGTCGAGATGCCGGGCCGGCCCGCCCGGGACGTCCCGATCCGCCTCGGCGCCCTCGATCTCCGGGCCGACGCCCGGGGCGCCGTCATCGACTTCGCCGGGCTCGCCGCCGGCCCGCTGAGCCTCGAGAAGCTCACGGCGAACGCCGCGCTCGGCCCCGACGGGATGCCGGCGGGCAAGCAGAAGGTCGCTCTCACCGGGGTCGTCATCGACGCTGCCGGGGTGGCCGAGCTCCTCGGCCGCGAGGTGCTCGCCAGCGACGTCCGCGCCGAGATCAGCGCCGAGGGGCCGATGGACGCCCTCGTCGTCAGCGGCGACGTCTGGACGGACGGCGGCAACCTCGCGCTGCGCGGGACGGTCGACGCGTCGACGCCGCCCGACATCGCCTACGACCTGAAGCTGACCGGCGAGGACATCGACACCGCCAAGCTCCTCGCCGACGCCCAGGCGCCGGTGAAGACCAGCCTCGAGCTCACCGCCAGGGGTCGCGGGATCACCCCCGGCGCCATGGACGCGGACCTGCGCTTCACCCTCGGGCCGACCGATCTGAACGGCCGCCCCCTCGACTCCCTCGAGCTCGAGGCGAGCGCTCACGGCTCGACCTTCGCCGTCGAGAAGCTCACGATCAGCGCCTTCGGCCAGACCCTCGAGATCGCGGGCTCCCTCGATCGCGAGACCCGCCGCTTCGAGGGGCGCATCAAGACCGTCGCCGGGCTCGCCGACGCCATCGCCAAGGCGCGCGACGCGGGCGTCCTGATGGTGCCGCTGCCCCCGGTCGTCGGGAGCCTGGACGTCGACATCACCGCCTCGGGGACGCTGAGGCCCGAGGGCGTGCCGATGGTGGAGCAGGCCGCCCAGGAGGGGCTCATCGTCCAGCTCGCGACGCTGCCCCTCGAGCGCCTCAGCGTGAAGGGACACCTCGACGGGACCGACATCGCGGTGACCCACCCCGTGCGGGGGGAGATCTCGCTCGGCCGGCTGAACCTCGCGGCAGACCTCGCGCTGAAGGACGACAAGCCCAGCGGGACGCTCTCGCTCGCTTTGGGCGCCCTCGACGCCGGCCGCGCCGGGCTCGACGAGGCGCGGGTCGACGTCGTCCTCGACGGGCTGAAGCAGCACATCACGGTGAGCGCCAGGGACGAGCGGCAGCAGCTCGCCCTCGACGCCGTCCTCGACGCGGTGCTCGACCTCGACACGATGTCGGCCGACGCGACGCTCCAGACCCTGAAGGCCCAGCGCGGGAGCTTCGACACCGAGCTCCTCGAGCCGGTGACCCTGCACATCGCCCCGCCCGACCCCAGCGGCGACCAGGCGTACACCCTGCCCAGAACGCGTTTGTCCCTGGCCGGCGGCAGCGTGTCGCTCGGCGGAACCGCGCGATTCCGGCGCGATCCCGAGCACCCGGAGGCGACGCAGATCACCTCGGTGAGCGGCGACCTCGACTTCGAGGGGCTGTCGATAACCCGCCTCGCGGCCCTGGCGCGCCGCAGCACCCGCGGGCTCAGCGGGACGATGTCGGGTCGCGCCAGCTTCGACGGCACCCCCGAGGATCCGGCGGCGAGCTTCGCGATGACGCTCCGGGCGCGAAACCGCGGCGCGGCGCCGGCGCTGGTCAAGGTCGAGGGCTCGCTCCGCGACGCCCGGCTCCGGGCCGAGGCGCGGGTCACCGACGTCCGCTCGCACGGGCTCCTCGCCGAGATGAGCGTCCGGGCGCCGCTGTCCATCGGCCCCGGTCGGACGCCGGGGCTGGCGCCGGGCGGCGCGCTCGACTTCACCCTCAGCGTCCCGGAGCGGCGGCTCGGCGCGCTCGCGCCGTACATGCCCGGCGGGAAGCTCCCGAAGGGGCTCGATCCCGACGCCACGGTCCGCGCTCACGCCGGCTTCCGGGGGACGCCGGCGCACCCGACCGGCGACTTCGGGCTCAGCCTCGCGGGCGGCCTCATCCCCGAGGGCGCGCTGCAGGACGCCCCGGAGCGGCAGCGCCTCAGCCTCGAGGGCAAGCTCCTCCAGCGCTCGGGCAAGACGGTGTTCGAGGGCGGGATGCGGGTCTGGCTCGACGCCGACGGGGCGCCGCTCCTCGGCGTGACGGCCAACGGCGAGTTCTCCCGCGCGCCGATCGTCCGCGGGGCGCTCCGCCGCGCCTGGAAGGTCGACCTCAACCTCGAGCCCCTCGACCTCGCGCGCCTCCCGCTCCCCAGCAAAGAGCCGGTCAGCGGCTCGGTCTCCGGGGCGATCGGCCTGTCCGGCGACGGCGGCGACCTCTACGGCCACGGCGGCTTCGCCATCTCGAAGCTGGTGGTCGGGGCAAACCCAGCGTCCAACGTCGCGGCGGACTTCGCCGTAAAACGGGACGAGACGACCCTCGAGATCGCCGCCGACGCCGGCGGGATGGACGTGTTCTCGCTGAAGGGGGCGCTGGGGCTCGCCGGCGACGGGCTCCGGACCGGGTTGCGCGCCCGGCTCCGGCGCATTGCGGACACGCCGGTGGCCTTCACGATGTCGATCCCCAAGCGGACCATCGCCCGGTGGGGCGGGCTGTCGCCGAAGCCGATGCCGGTGGAGCTCCCCGGCGACTTCGGCGGCGACATCACCGTCAGCGGGACCCTCGGCGCCCCGGTCGCCAAGGGCGAGATCGGCTGGGACGGGTTCACGACCGTCACCGGCGTCCCCGGGCGCGTGGCGCTGACCATCGACGCCGACGGCGAGACGGCCGGCGGGGCGCTGGAGATCGGGCCGAGCGCCGGCGCGACCGGGCCCCTCGTCCGCCTCGCGGCGAGCGCGCCGCCGGGCAAGATCCTGGCGCGGGAGCCCTTCGACGTCACGCTGACGGGCGAGGCCTCGGGCGTGGACCTGCTGAGCCTCATCCCCGCGGCCCTCGTCGGTGACGCCAGTCCCGACATCTCCGGGTTCCTCGACTGCGACCTGCGTGGGCTCGTCCACTTCGTCCCCGAGGGCGAGCGCGTCCGCCTCGACCTCGGCGGGAGCGAGATCTCCGGCGGCTTCACCGCGCGCGACGTGCGGGCGCCGCTGCCGGGCAGCGAGCGGGTGATCCACGACGCGCTCGCGCGGCTGACCCTGGCGATGGACGGGGTCGGGCTGAAGCTCGTCGCCCACGAGAGCGACGCCGACAAGGAAGACCGGAGCGTCGTGGTCGACGCGAAGCTCGCGCTCGCCGACATGAAGCCGGACCGCGCGACCCTCGACATCACCACCAAGGACTGGCTCATCCTGGGGCTCGGGCTCGACAACCCCGAGGGCGAGCTCGACCTGGAGACGACGGTGACGGTGACGAAGCTCACCGAGCCCATCAAGGACGTCGACGTCCTGGTGAAGAGCGTGGATCTCAACGCCCCCGAGCGCTTCGTCCGCGCGCACTACCAGCAGTTCACGTCCTACGGCGACGTGGTCTACCTCGACGAGACGGGGATGCCCGCGGGCAAGCTGAAGCCGCCGAAGCAGCCCGAGCCGGAGCCGGCCGAGCCCGCGGTCGCCGACGGCCCGCCGCCCCCGCCGAGCGGCCTCGACGTCCACCTGCGGATCCCCGAGCCCATCCACGTCCTCAAGGACCCGCTCACGGTCGACGTGAAGGGTGGCATGGAGGTCGCGCTGCGGCAGGACTCGCTGAGCGTGAACGGTCGCATCGACGTCGTCGACGGGGCGATCAACGTGATGGGCTGGTCGTGGCCGCTGGTCCGCGGGGCGATCACCGTCGACGGCGGGCTCGAGACCTTCCTGGCCGAGCTGACCTTCCGGAGGGCCCCGCACGCGACCGCGCTGAGGGACATCGCCGTCCGCGACGACCCGAAGCTCCAGCACACCTACATCACCGTGACGATCGACCTGCTCCACGGCCAGCAGATCCACTTCGACGGCGCGGCCGGTCCCTACCTGCTCGACGTGGCGACCCTGCTCAACACCGGGCGCTCGACCTTCTGGTCGCAGGCGGACCTCCCCGCGAGCCTCAACGTCCAGTTCGGGCAGCCCGAGCAGGGGCTGGTGAACACCTTCGTCCAGACCAACCTCCGGAACCTCATCTTCATGGACCGCGCCAACGGCTGGTCCGACCCGGTCGACGATCCGCGGCAGTACGGGCGGATCTGGGACTTCGTCGCCGAGCGCTACCTCGGCGGGCAGCGGGTCCGTTTCGTGACGCGGCCGCCCGAGATCGGGCGCAACCACGTCGAGCTCCAGTACGACCTCCTCTTCGACGAGTCACCGCGATCCGTCGTCGGAGCCGGGGCGCGGTTCGGGGACGAGCTCCGGCTCGGCCTGGGTTTGTTCTGGGAGTTCTGGTCCAGCGACTGAAGAGCCTGAGCAACGGGAGGCCTCGATGCAGCAGACCATCGCAGCGCTACAAGGGACCGCGGCCTTCGCCGGGGTGACCGACGAGGCCCTGGCGTTCCTGCTCGAGCGGTCCCGGACGATCTCGGTCCCCCGCGGCCACGTCTTCTTCCGTGAGCACGATCACGGCGACACGCTCTACCTCCTCGAGGAGGGCGAGGTGGAGATCTTCAAGACCCGGGACGGGATCCGGCGCGACGTCGGGGTCCTGGGCGAGGGGGAGTGCTTCGGCGAGATGGCGCTCCTGAGCGTCACGGACCGCTCGGCGACGGTCATGGCGAAGGAGCCGTGCGTGTGCCTCGAGCTCTCGAACCGCGCGCTCTTCGCCCTCTACGAGCACGATCTCGGTCAGTTCGCGATGATCGTGATGAACCTGGGCCGCGAGGTCTGTCGGCGCCTGCGGGATCTGAACGAGGTGCTGTTGAGCCAGGCGGTCGCCCGGGCGTACGCTTCGGTGGGTGAAGACACGCACCCCCTCCCCGCGGGACCCATCGATGCGAGCTAGTCGCCGCCTCGTCACCGGATGCCTCGCCGCGCTCCTCGCGCTGGCGCCGCTGTCGTCCGCGCTCGCCGCCGAGACGGTCCACCGACCGCCGGGCCCCTTCGACCAGGGGCGCACGCGAATCGGGCTCGCCGGCGGGGCGATCCGGGGCAGCTCCGGGGATCTCGACTTCTACATCGCCGGCGGCTTCGGCTACTACGTCGTCGACAACCTCGAGGTCGGCGCGGACCTGGCCTTCTGGTTCGGCGACACGCCCTTCTACGCCCAGCTGGGGCCGACGGCGCGCTACGTCGTGCCGCTCGACGCGCCGGTGAAGCCCTACCTCGGGGTCTTCTACCGCCACTGGTTCGTGAGCGGCCCGGACCCCGACGCGGACACCCTCGGGGCGCGCCTGGGGATCCTGATCCAGTCCCGGAGCGTCTGGCTGACCCTCGGCCTGGCCTACGAGGCGATCGTCAGCGAGTGCAGCGGCGACTGCGACGACTTCTATCCCGAGCTCGGCCTCTCCTTCGTCTTCTGAGAGGTCCGACGTGACGCTCCCACGCCACGCCCTCGTCCGCGGCATCCCGGACAGCTACGCCGACGCCCTCGGTCAGGTGCCGGGCGCCCCGCGGATCGACGTGCGGCGCGCGCGCGAGCAGCATGCGGCCTATGTCGACGCCCTCCGGGGGCTCGGCCTCAGCGTGACCGAGCTGCCAGAGGACGAGGCGCTCCCCGACTGCTGCTTCGTCGAGGACACCGCCATCATCGCGGCCGGCCACGCGCTCCTGACGCGCCCCGGCGCAGACTCTCGCCGCGCCGAGGTGGACGCGGTCGCGGCGGCGCTGGCGGGAGGGCCGATGCTGCATCGGGTCGAGGCGCCCGCGCGGATCGACGGCGGCGACGTCCTGCGCGTCGGCGACGTCATCCTCGTCGGGCAGTCCGAGCGCACGGACCCAGCCGGGCTCGCCGCCGTTCAGCAGGCCTTCGTTCCGCTCGGCTTCGACGTCCGGGGCGTCGCCGTCCCCCGCGGGACGCTCCACCTGAAGTGCCACGCCTCGGCGCCGGTCCCAGGCCTCGCGGTGGTGGCCGAGGGCTCGCCGGTCGAGGGGCTCCTGCCAGCGGGGCTCCGGATCGTCCGTGTCCCGCGCACCGAGGCGTACGCGGCGAACACCGTGGGCGTCGGGGAGACGGTCCTGGTCGCCGCCGGCTACCCCGAGGCGGCCGCGCGCCTCCGCGCCGAGGGGTTGACGGTCGTCGCCCTCGACACGAGCGAGCTCGCCCGCGCGGATGGCTCGCTGACCTGCCTGTCTCTCATCTACTGAGGACCCGCCGTCAGGGGGCGCGGACCCAGAGCTCGGCGACGTGGCCGGCGGAGCTCGCCACGGACGTCGCCCCGCCGGGCAGGTTCTCCCAGTAGCTGCTGCCGAAGAAGTTGTTCCAGCAGTTGCCGCCGTTGTCGCGCCCGGTGGCGACCGGCCCGCAGGACGCGTTGCCGTCGTTCTTGAAGAAGTTGAGGCGGTGGGTCGTGTTCGAGTCCGCCATGACCGTCGCTCGGCCGACGAGGGTGACGATCGGCTCGTCCCAGGTGTAGGTCCCCGTCGAGAGCACGGTGGAGTGGGCGATGTTCAGCCCGAAGTTCTGGTGGGCGATGAACATGTTGTCGCCGCCGACATCGGTCCGCTTGTAGAGGTAGTCGCCGCCGGGCAGCGACTGCCATGGGCCGATGTAGTCGTTGTTGCCGTCGGGAGAGCCCGCGCTGTTCTCGGCCGGCAGGCTCGTCTGCCCCTTGGGGACCGTGAGGTTGTTCCAGTTGTCCCGCAGGACCAGGGTCCAGCCGCCGCCGGCGGTGGACATGTCACAGCGGACGGTCACCGCGCCGCCGCCGGGGTCGACGCGGTAGAAGCCGTCGCCGGTCGCGTTGAAGTAGGCGTAGCCCGCCGGGGGATAGCGGTAGTCGCGGCACGAGGCGGCGAAGGAGCCGTCGCTCCAGCGGCCGGGGTCGGCGGTGGTGAGGGCGCCGACGATGTTGAAGCCCGGCGGGGCCGGCGGCGTGCCGGTCGAGCGCACCCAGAGCTCGGCGATGTGGTCGGAGGGGCCTCCCAGCGAGCCAATGACAGCTTGGTTGCCGCCCGGGAGGTTGTCCCAGTAGTTGGCGCCGAAGAAGTTGTTCCAGCAGTTCGAGCCGTTGTCGCGCGTCGTCGAGACCGGGCCGCAGTTGCCGCTCCCGACGGCGCCGTTGGCGTCGCGGTAGAAGTAGTTGAGGCGGTGGCTCGGGTCCTGGTCGGCCATCACGGTGTTGCCGCCCAGGGTCGTCAGCGGCTCGTCGTAGGTGTACTCGGGGCCCTCGGGGATCTCGTATTGGGTCAGCTCGAGCCCGAAGCTCTGGTGGGAGATGAAGGCGTTGTCCCCGCCGACGTCGGCGCGGCGGTAGAGGTACTCGACGCCCGGGAGGCTCTGCCATGGGCCGATGTAGTCGAGGCTGCCGGTCGGGACGCCGGCGCTGTTCTCGGCCGGGAGGGCGGGGAGGTTGTTGGTCACGCCGCTGTCGTCGAAGGCGTCGCGCAGGATGAGCGTCCAGCCGCCGCCGTCGGTCGTCATGTCGCACGCGACGTCGATGGTCCCGTTCGGCCCGGCGCCGTCGGGATCGACCCGGTAGATCCCGTCGCCGGTGGAGCCGCTGTAGGTGTAGTCGCCGCTCGGGTTCCGGTAGGTCTCGCAGGAGGTCGCGTAGGTGCCGTCGGCCCAGCGGCCGGGGTCGCCAGCGGTCCGGGCGCCGACGACGTTCAGCGCGACGGGCAGGGCGGTCGCGCCGTTCCACGTGTTGGCGAAGGTCTCGGGGGCGTCGGGGTCGGCGTACGCGATGGTGACGCCGTTGTCCCCCCCGATGGGGTGTCGGGTGCAGGTGAGCGCGCCGGCCGACGAGGTGAGCGGGACGTCCCAGTCGACGTAGGGGTAGGTGGAGCCGGCCGGGGTGGCGCCGAGGTCGAGCGGACCGGAGGACGCGGTGCCGGTCGTCGTCAGCTGGCAGCTCTGGGCCGGCGCGGTCCCCAGCGCCAGGCCCAGGGCGAGGTTCCAGTAGAGCTTGCCGACGCCGCCGAGATCCTCGGAGCCCCGGTAGACCGCCGCGCCGAAGAGGACGTCGCCGCTCTGGGTGATGCCCTCGCCGACGCTCAGGTTGCCCGGCCCGGCGGACGGGTCGACCGTCGCGGTGACGCCCCCGGCGCATGTCAGCGCGATCGGGTCGAGGTACAGGACCGTGTCGTCGGCCGAGGTGTCGGCGGTGCAGGCGAAGCCGAGGATGACCGTGGCCCGTCGCGCGCCGCTCGACTCGGCGAGGAGCTCGATGTCGCTCCCGTCGGCCTTCTCGCAGTCGAGCTTGGCCGAGCAGAAGATGTCGTCGAAGGTCACCGCGACGTCGAAGAAGCCCTGGCTCGCCGCGCGGGCGATAGTGATGTCGAAGTCGACCGCGACGTCGGTGTTGGGGAGGCAGGTGAAGCTCCGCGACACGGCGCCGGGGTTGTCGTAGGCGGCCGTGTCGACGACGACGTCGCCGCCGGCCCCCGAGTAGAGGCCGAGGAGCTCGACGGTGACGGTGTTCTGACCGGCGTCGGCGTCACAGGGGCCGACGTAGGACAGCGAACCGCCGCCGTCGCCGTAGCCGCGGGAGTCGACGTCGCGGGTCCAGACCGTCTCGCTCGCGGTCGTGACGCTGAGGCGCCAGGTGGCGTTGGTCACCCCGGGGAGCTCGAGGGGCGCGACGGCGACGGCGACCCGATCGTCGCTCGAGCCCGCGGCGGGCGGGTCGCCGGCGCAGCCGAGGCCGAACGCAGCGCAGAGGCACGCGATCGAGAGCGTAACGTGTCGCATCGAGATGTCCTTGTGGGACGCGCGGTTGCGCGGAAGGTGCTGCGCTTTCGCGCTGCACCAGAATAGGGCGCCAGGTGGCGCCCCGCAAGGACGCGATCGTGTCGAGTGGTGTCGAGGGCGCGAGCTCGAGAGGCCGGGTGAGCCTCAGCGCTCCCCGCGATAGAAGGCGAGGTAGTCGTTCACGTCGTCGGGGCTCCCGACGGCGACGGGGCAGCGCTCGTGCAGGTGCGACGGGACCAGGTCCGCGATGCGCGCGTCGCCGGTGGTGGCGATGCCGCCGGCACGCTCGACGATCCAGCCCATCGGGCCGGCCTCGTAGAGGAGGCGGAGCTTGCACTCGCCCGCGTCGCGGTCCCTCTTGTAGGTCCGCGGGTAGAGGAAGATGCCGCCGTAGAGCAGCGTCCGGTGGACGTCGGCGATCATCGAGCCGATGTAGCGCGCCTTGTACGGGCCGGCCTCGGGGGACTTGAGCCAGTCGACGTAGCGGCGGGTGTTGTCGTCCCAGTAGGTGTAGTTGCCCTCGTTGACGCTGAAGATCTTGCCGCGCTGGGGGATCTTGATGTCGGGGTGGGACAGCAGGAACTCGCCGACCGACGGGTCGAGGGTGAAGCCGTCGACCCGGGCGCCGGTCGAGAGCACGAGCATCGTGCTCGAGCCGTAGATGACGTAGCCGGCGGCGACGAGCGCACGGCCGGGCTGCAGGACGTCGGCCTCGGTGCCGTCGGTGCCGTCTCTGGTCACGCGCTGGTGAATCGCGAAGATCGTCCCGACCGAGACGTTGGCGTCGATGTTGGAGCTGCCGTCGAGCGGGTCGTACGACAGCACGTATTTACCCTTCGGGTATCTGGCCGGGATCGGGATGATCTCCCGCTCCTCCTCGCTGGCCATGCAGCAGAGGTGGCCGCCGTGGTCCATCATCCGGAAGATGGTGTCCTGGGCGAAGCGGTCGAGCTTGGTGACGGCGTCGCCGGAGGCGTTCTGATCCCCGTCGAGCCCGTACAGGTTGACGAGCCCGGCCTTGTTCACCTCGGCGCTGATGAGCTTGAACGCGAGCGTCAGGTCCCAAAGGAGCGCGGTCAGATCCCCCGTGGCGGTCGGGTGGTCGCGCTGCGTCGTCAGGAGGTGGCGTTGAACCGATACGATCGAGGGCATGGTGGCCTCCCGTGGTGACCTCGTGCGCTTCCGGTGCGCTCTTCATGAGACCTAGTGCGAAGCTCGCGCCGACGCAACCTCGACGCACCGTGTCTCAGGGGAGAGTCGCGCTCATGGGGATCGCGGCACTCTCGCGTGAGCCACATTCACTTTCTCGAGAATACACCCTCAGGGGGGCCGCACGATCGGGATTCCGACGGCGTTCTCGGCGTCTTTACGAGGTCGTGGGCGGTTTTCTGTTTTCCGAACCGGTCGGTTCTGGTAGCTTCCAGAAACCGTCAAGACAACTGAATCTGCGAGCGCGCGGGGGCCGAGAGGGTCGGTGTTGGAGTACGCCGTCCTTCGAGTGGGTCGCCCCCTTCCCGCCGCCGTCGACGGGCGCCGTCACCGCTCGCTCGAGGCCCGGTCGCGGGGAGAGCGTGCAGCTGGCCGCGACGCCACGAGCACGACCCTCCGACCGTGGTCCTGGCGTCGCGACCGGCTGTCTTCGTCGCGTCGCGCCCCGAAGGCGAGCGTCAGGCGAGCGGCTTGTCCATCCACTTGTGGGCGAGGCCGGCTTCCCAGAAGCGCTCGCCGAAGCCGCGGTACCCGAGGCGCTGGTAGAAGCCGATGGCGCTCTCCTGGGCGGCGAGGCGGGCGACCGACGCGCCGAGGTCTCGGGCTCGCGCCTCGAGGGCGTCCATCACCCGGCGCCCGAGGCCGGTTCCGCGGTGCGTGGCGTCTACGGCGACGCGCTCGACCTTTGCTACGCCGTCGCCGACGAGGCGGACCCGGCCAGTCGCGACGGCCTCGCCATGGTTCTCCGCGAAGAGCACCACGTGGTGGGCGGTGGCGTCGTGCTCGTCGTGCTCGAGGTCGAGGGGGACCCCCTGCTCGCCGACGAAGACGCGCTCGCGGAGGGCGAGGGCGGCGGAGAGCGCGGCGGGATCGGGCTCGACGATGACTCGCATGGCGTGCCTCGCGTTGAGGGGCTCTCGTTGGCTCAGAACCCGCGGACGTCCGGGAAGGCCGGGCCGGGGCGCGCGAGGAGGAAACCCTGCAACAGATCGCAGCCGAGGTCGATGAGCGCGGCGCGCTCGCCGGTCGTCTCGATGCCCTCGGCGACGACGGAGATCCCGATGTCCCGGCAGAGCTCGGTCATCGAGCGGACGAGCCGGCGCTTGATGGGGCTCTGGTCGATGTCGCGGACGAGGGACATGTCGATCTTGACGAAATCCGGCTCGAGGATGGCGAAGCTGGTGAGCCCGGAGTGGCCCGAGCCGAGGTCGTCGATGGCGATGCGGTAGCCCAGCTCGCGGAGGTCCCGGACCCGACCTCGGACGTCGCTGATGTCGTCGAGCCCGGCGCGCTCGGTGATCTCGAGCACCACCTGGGAGGCGATCTTCGCGAGCGAGGTCCCCTCCTCGTAGAGGACCGGGTCGAGGAGATCGCGCGGGTGGAGGTTGACGAAGAGGTGCGCGCCGTTGCCGCCGTCGAGGAAGGGCGAGGGGCTGAGGTCGCGGACCTTGCGCCCGAGCTGGTCGAGGCGGCCGAGGCGCTCGGCGGCCTCGAGCATCGCGCCGGGGTGCGGGTGGGCGCGATCCGTGACGCGCATCAGCGCCTCGTAGCCGTAGACGGCGCTGGTCGTGGCGTCGACGAGGGGCTGGTAGGCGATCCACAGCGTATCGAGGGCCCGGGCGAAGCTGTCGGACAGCTCCAGATCCTCGGCCGCGGCGGCCTCGGAGCGGGCGACGACCATGGCGGCGCGCTTGAAGCGGGCGAGGCGGCTCAGGCGAGCGGCGTGCTCGACCGTCTCGCGCAGCGAGGCCATGTCGATGGGCTTGGTCAGGTAGCGGAAGGCCCGGTGCTCGATCCCCTGGATAGCGGTCTCGAGGGTCGGTGACGCCGTCAGCAGCACGATCGGAACGTCGGCGTCGTGGCTGCGGATGTGCGCCATCAGCTCGACGCCGCTCATGTCGGGCATGCGGATGTCGGTGATGACGACGTCGTAGGTCCCCCTGCCGATGAGCTCGAGCGCCTCTGCCGCGCGCTCGCAGCCGATCACCTCATAGCCCCACGAGGTGAGGAGCTTGGTGAGCAGCGAGACGATCATCGTCTGGTCGTCTACGACCAGAATCCGGCCCCGTCCATGGGTCGCGTGATCGTCGGTTGGCATCGTGAGGTCTGTCATGGGTTGCATGTCGCGTCACCCGGGGGATGCGGCGTCGCGTGGCTTCATCCTGCACGGGTAGTAGAGCCACCGTCCACTTTTCGGATCTCGGTAGACTCGGCCAAACCCTTGACCAGAAAGGAGCGGGGTCATCGGCTCGGCGGCCCGCGGCGCGGGTCCGCGTCGTCGAGGTCGAGACACTGCGGCGGTGGCCGTACTATGCTGCGCGCGTTCCTGGCGGGGACGGGCGCGCGCGCACTCGTCTCCTTCGCCGGAGCGTCGATCCGGCGGCGTCGCCGCCTGCACCGGCCGCTGCGCGGCCAAGTCGAGCTCGGGGGGATGGTGCGTCGCCGCCGTTTCCTCGATCTCCTCCAGCCCCGGAGAGCGCGAGATGGGTTGGTTCGAGCGTCTGTCGCCCCTCGACGCGACGTTCCTCGCCATCGAGGACACGGACACCCCGATGCACGTCGGGGCCGTCGCCGTCTTCGACGCGGCGCCGCTGACCCTCGAGCACGGCGGGGTCGACATCGAGCTGATGCGCGCCTACATCGACGCGGTCATCCATCGCGTCCCGCGCTACCGTCAGCGCCTCGCCTTCGTGCCGCTGCTCAAGCACCCGGTGTGGGTCGACGATCACCGCTTCAACATCCACTACCACGTGCGGCACACGGCCGTTCCGCGGCCGGGCGGGCCCCGACAGCTCAAGCGCATGGCGGCGCGCATCTTCTCGCAGAAGCTCGATCGCGACCGCCCGCTCTGGGAGATCTGGGTCGTCGAGGGGCTCGAGGGGGGGCGCTTCGCCCTGGTCGCCAAGGCGCACCACGCGATGATCGACGGGATGGCCGGGGTGGGGCTGATGGCGGCGCTGATGCGCCTCGACACCTCGCGGTCGATCCCCGAAGCGCCGGCGTGGCGGCCGCGGCGTCCGCCGAACATGGCCGAGCTCATCGGCGCCGAGCTCAAGCACCGCGCGACCGGGGCCAACGCGCTCTTCGAGCGCATCCGCGAGGCGGCGACGGGGCGCGGGGAGTGGGCTGATCGGGCGCGCGGCGCGGCCCACGCTCTGGTCGATCAGGTCGGCGAGAACGCGGTCCCGGCGTCGTACACGCCGCTCGCCGGGGACCTCGGGCCGCACCGCCGCTTCGACGTGACCACCCACGCTCTCGACGACGTCAAGGCGGTCAAGAACGAGCTCGGCGGCAAGGTCAACGACGTGGTGCTGGCGACCGTTACAGGGGCGCTGCGGCGCTTCTTCGACCGGCGCGGGGTGGACCCGGACGAGGTCGACGACTTCCGCGCCTTCGTCCCGGTGTCGACGCGCAGGAAGGGGCAGCGCGGGCTCGGGAATCGGGTGTCGATGATGCTGACGCGGCTACCGCTGGCCGAGCCCGCGATCCGCGAGCGTTACGCCGCGGTCGTCGCCGAGACCCGGCGGCAGAAGGCACACCCCGAGGTCATCCACGGCACCGAGCTGTTCACCGAGGCGACCGACTGGACGGGGGCGGGGCTCCTCGCCGGGACCGCGCGGATCCTGAGCGAGCTCCACCCGTACAACATCGTCGTCACCAACGTCCCCGGCCCGCCGTTCCCGCTCTACCTGCTCGGGGCGAAGCTGACCGAGATCTACCCGCTCGTGCCGCTCTACGGGCACCAGTGCGTCGGGATCGCGCTCTTCAGCTACGCCGGGGTCCTGCACTGGGGGCTCAGCGCGGACTGGCAGGCCGTGCCGGACCTGCACCACCTCGTCGACGACATCGACGTCGAGCTCGCGGCGCTGCACGGCGTCGCGACCCGGAGGTCGTCGGGCTGAGCGCAGCCTTAGGGTCCGCTCAGAAACAACTTGAGTGGATGGCCAAGGAGGCGGCCTGCTGGGTGGTTCGGCGGAAGCGCAGGCAGACCGGGCGTCTTCCAAGCTTCCGCCGAGCCGTCCAGTAGGTCGGATCCGCCGGCCAGACGCCAAGTTATTTCTGAGCGGACCCTTAGATCGGCGAGACGCTCGCCGCCGGGGAGGTCCGGAGGACGACGAAGAGGCGGTCGCCCATCGAGGTGATGCGGATCTCGACGCCGTCGGCGACGTCGGTGTAGACGCCGGCGCCCTCGAGGGCCGAGTCGACCGCCGGCGGCAGGTTGATCCGGTCGGCGTCGAAGACGGCCAGGGTGTCGCCGCGCTGCCGCGGGTTGCAGTCCATGAAGCTCGCCTGGACGACGCCGGCGCGGCCGCCGTCGTTGTCGAGGAAGCCGTCGGCGAGCTCGCCGTGCTGGACGAGGGCGCCGGAGCTGCTCATGTCGCGGAGCGCCACCGGATCCAGGTCGCCGATGTGGACGTGCACGAGGCGGATCAGCGCCTCGTCGTCGAGCTCGTAGATGGGCGGCGCGGGGCGCTCGGTGGCGGCGGGCGGGTCGAGGGCGGCCGGGGCGAGCGCGATCGGCACGGCGCCGTCGAGGTCTTCGAACCACGGGCCGCTCAGGGCGACGGCGAAGGTCACGGCCGCTACGACCGCGGCGGCCGCGGGGATCGCCCACAGCCAGCGGAGGGGACGGCGGGCGCGCTGGGCCTCGGCCTCGCTGCGGACGGCGGCGAGGAGGCGGGCGCGGAGCCCGAGGGGCGGGTCGTCGCGGGTCCCGGCCAGGTGGACCCCGAGCTTCAGCTGCTCGAGGCTCCGCTGCTCGGCGCCGAGGCTGTCGTTGTGGCGCACGTGACGCTGGATGGCGATCGCCTCGAGGGGCTCGAGCTCGCCGTCCACCAGCGCCGACAGGTGCGGGCGCAGGCTCTCATCCAGCTTGTTCGGCATTGGCGTATCCTCGCGCGTTGGCGTAGCCCGCCAGGGTGGCACGGAGCCGGCGGCGGGCGTGGTGGATGCGGCTCCGGACGGTGCCGATCGGGCACCCGAGCACGTGGCTGATCTCGTCGTAGGTCAGGCCCTCGACGTCGCACAGCACGACGGCGGTCCGCTGGGTCTCGGCGAGCTCGCCGAGGGCGGCGAGGACCTCGTCCTCGAACCCGTGGCGCCAGCCGTCGTCAGGGGTGACCAGGGCGTGCTCGAGGTTGGCGGCGCCCTCGTCGGCCACCGAGACCGGGTCCTCGAGGGGGAGCTCGCGACCGGTCCTGCGGGCGCGGGAGAGGAACGTGTTCCGCAGGATCGTGAAGATCCAGGCGCGGTAGTTGGTGTCCTCGCGGCAGCGGTCGAAGGCCCGGTAGGCCTTGGTCAGCGACTCCTGGACCAGGTCTTCGGCGGTGTGCTCGTCGCCCGACAGGCGCACGGCGTAGCGAAAGAGCCCCTCCCAGTGGGAGAAGACGTGCTCGACGAAGGCCGCCTCGGCCTCGCGATCGCGTCGTCGTCTTTTTCGGAACCAGGCCACGTCCCCTCCTTGGAGACCGCGTCTCCAGCGATCAACGCCCGTCCACGTCGTCGCGTTCACGCGGGATCGACTTTGTATCCTGGGTCTCTTCATCGACGCGAGCGGCGGTCCATTCCCGCGCCCTCGCCGAGCGGCGCGAAGAGCGCGCCAGAATGGGTCACGGGCCTTTACTCGCGCCCCGAGCTGACATAGGAATTCGCCCTACGATCGCGGGGCTCCGAGCCCCCCGATGCGCCATCATCACGGAGAGCCGAATGACCCACCCGACCGGACCGCGCTTCGACGCCAACAGCTACGAGTTCACGCCCTTCATCGACTGCCTCAACTGGATCGGGGGGGAGTGGGCCCCCGCGGCGGGCGGCGCCAAGCTCGAGGTGCTCAACCCGTACCACGGCGCGGCTCTGGGCGAGGTGACGATGAGCGACGCCGGCGACGTCGACCGCGCGGTGGAGGCGGCGAAGAAGGCCTTCCCGGCGTGGCGGGCGACCCCGATGCGCGAGCGGGCGCGGATCCTCCACAACCTGCGCGCCATCATGGAGGAGCACAAGGACGAGCTGACGTGGCTCTTGAGCCACGAGAACGGAAAGATCTACCCCGAGGCCCAGGCCGAGGTCGACAAGGGCATCGAGTGCCTCGAGTTCGGCCTGTCGATGCCGAACATGCTCAACGGGCACGGGCAGGATGTGAGCCGCGGGGTCAGCTGCGCGGTCAGCCACGAGCCGCTCGGCGTGTGCGCGGGCATCACGCCGTTCAACTTCCCGACGATGGTGCCCCTGTGGATGATCCCGCAGGTGCTGGTCGCCGGGAACACGTTCGTGCTCAAGCCGTCGGAGCAGACGCCCTACGGCGCGATGAAGCTCGCCCACATGCTGCGCGCGGCCGGGCTCCCCGACGGCGTCTTCAACGTGGTCAACGGCGGGCGCGACGCGGTCGAGGGGCTGATGGAGAACCCCGACGTCAAGGCCATCGGCTTCGTCGGCTCCACCAAGGTCGCCAAGATCGTCTACGAGCGCGGCGCGGCGACGGGCAAGCGCGTGCTGGCGCTCGGCGGCGCGAAGAACCACCTGGTCCTGATGGACGACGCCGAGTTCGAGCTGGCGACCGAGAACGTCCCGGCGAGCGCCTTCGGCGCGCAGGGGCAGCGCTGCATGGCGGCGTCGGTGCTGGTCGCCGTGGGCGACAACGTCCAGCCCTTCATCGACCGCATGGTCGAGGTGGCCGGGGAGTACGAGCTCGGCACCAAGCACGGCCCGGTCATCAACCAGGCCGCCGTCGACCGCATGACCCGCTACGTCACCCAGGCCGAGGAGATGGGCGCGAAGGTCCTCGTCGATGGGCGCAACGCCGAGGGCCCGGGGAACGGGACCTGGTTCGGCCCGACCATCATCGACCACTGCACCCCTGAGATGCCGGCGGGCTGCGAGGAGATCTTCGGCCCGGTGCTGTCGATCATCCGCGTGAAGACCCTCGACGAGGCGATCCGCATCGAGAACGGAAACCCCTACGGCAACGCGGCGGCCATCTTCACCACCAACGGCCACACGGCGCGCTACGCGGTGGAGCGCTTCCAGGCCGGGATGGTCGGGATCAACATCGGCGTGCCCGTCCCGCGCGAGCCCTTCGCCTTCGGCGGCTGGAACGAGTCCAAGTTCGGCCACGGCGACATCACCGGCTACGACGGCTACCGCTTCTGGACGCGCCCGCGGAAGGTCACGACCAAGTGGGCCAAGCAGGTCGATCAGACCTGGATGGGCTGATCCGGGGCGAGCGCTGACGACGGACACGACGGAGGCCGCGCCTCGCTCGACGACATGCCTCGAGCGGGGCGCGGCTTCCGCGTTCTCGAGCGCTAAAAGTGTGGCCGCGCGGCGTCTTATCGGATATAGGACCCAACCGGTCCTATACGTTGCTTCGTAGCTGCGCGGCACTAGTGTTGGGGCCAGGCGCGACGGCGAGAGAAGGCGGCGCTCAGGAGGTTCCGAGCAGATGTCCGGTGACGAGGTCGTTTTCAATCGTGAGGCGGAGGTCATCCAGATCCCGGATGGCAACACGCTCGTGATCCCGATCGGCACCGGGGGCTACGTCATGCAGCTCCTCGGCGGCCATTTCACCGTGCGGCTCGACACCGGTCACCTCATCCGCCTCAAGGGCGAGGACGCCGACGCGATCGGCCTCGAGGTGCCGGAGGAGGCGCGGCGCGACCGGCTCAACGGCGCCGAGTTCAACGTCGAGCGCGTGTGGGACGAGCTCCGGACCTGCTACGACCCCGAGATCCCGGTCAACATCGTCGACCTCGGCCTGATCTACGGCTGCGAGGTCAGCGAGATCGAGGACAAGGGCAAGCGCGTCGACGTCACGATGACGCTGACGGCGCCCGGCTGTGGGATGGGGCAGATCCTCAAGGACGACATCGAGTACAAGATCCTGGCGATCCCCGGGGTCTTCGACGCTCACGTCGAGGTGGTCTTCGACCCGCCGTGGTCGCCGGACAAGATGTCCGAAGAGGCGCAGCTCGAGCTCGGGTTCTTCTGACCTGAGCGACGGATCGCTCCCTGGCCGTGGTCGTCGTCAACAGCGGCGCCGCCTCGGAGGGGCAGGTCGCCGAGGAGCTCCGCACCCACCTGAGTAGGCGCTCTCAGCCGAGCAGGGCGGTGATCTCGCCGCTCTCTCGCAGGTGGTTGGCGACCAGGCGGGCGCCCCGGTTCAGGCGTGGCGGGTCGAGGAGCGCGTCACGGAGGGCATCTCGGAGCTCGGCGCGGGTGACGCCGTAGCGGTCCTCGAGCCAGCTCGCATCGAGGTCCATCGCCACCTCGACGAGGCGCTTCGTCCAGACGACGCCGCCAGCGACGGCGCGGGCCTCGGCCTCGGCGTCGGCGGTGATCTCGCCGGAGAGGAAGGGCAGGACCAGCACCGAGCCCACCATCACCTGGGCGTGGCGGTAGTCTTCGCGCAGCGCGTCGAGGTCGTAGTCGGCGACGCCGCCCGCCACGAGCGCGCGATGGTACCGCTCGAGCAGCTGGAGCTCGTGTTCGCGGCGGTCCTGGGCGCGGAGGCTCAGGGCGATGAAGTAGGCGACGTCGAAGGCGCCGCGTCCCCAGCGCAGGGCCTGCCAATCGATGAGCACCGGCGCGTCCTCGCCGCGGTTCGGGAACAGCACGTTGCCGACGCGGGCGTCGCCATGGATGACGGTCTGCGGCGTGTTGCCCTGGCGCCAGGATTGGCGGGCCAGGTGACGCAGGGTGCGGCGGCGTCTTCCGGGGGCGAGGGAGGCGAAGAAGCGGATCGCGACGTCGGGGAGGGGCGGTGGGAAGCGGTCTTCGCGACCCCAGACCGCGGCGTGAAAGCGGGCGAGCTGCTCGAGGGCGCGGGTGGCGGCGGCGACCGGGCAGCCGTCTTCCTCGCGGTGTTCGACCGGGGCCGGGAGGCGCTCCATCAGGATGCACTGGTGGCCGGTGAGGCCCGTGGCGCGCGCCCAGTAGACGCGGGGGGCGGGGGCGTCGGCGGCGAGGCGACGGTAGAAGCCGACCTCGCGTTGGTGATTGCCCTGCAGGACGTAGATCGCGCGGTTCGCGAGGCTCCCGCCGCGTGGGGAGAGCTTGGCGACGGCGGCGATGCAGCCGCGGTCGTCGCCTCGCTCCCATTGCAGGTCGATCGTGGCGAGGGAGGAGCGGAGTGCCTCGCCTGCGCGGAAGGGTGTCACCGACCAGGTGGTGACGACCGCGTCGTCGGGCACGGCGCCGGCGGCTCGGAGTCGCGCGACGCACCACCGCTGGCGGCGGGCGAGGGCGGACACCGTGCGTGGCCACGGCGTCGGGAGCGGGAGTAGGCGGTCGACCGCGCAGACCAACCACAGCACGGCGAACGCGCCGAAGAAGAGCACGTAGAAGCCAGCCAGTCCGAGCGCTCCCAGGATCGTGCGCATGACCGACGGTATCGGGGGGACCCTGGCCTGACAAGGCCGCCCCCGGTCGCTCGGGGCGCGCGAGCGGAGCCGAAGCTCGGTTCACCGGGCGGCGTTGGGTGGGAGTGAATGCGGTTCACGAATTTGTTTGCGATGGATCAATGTGTGTGAATAACGTTCATGAATCCAGCAGGGAGGGAGGTGGGCGATGCATGATCTGGTGATTCGGGGTGGTCTCGTCGTCGATGGCACGGGGAGCGAGCCCTTCGTGGCCGACGTGGCGATCGACGGCGACCGGGTGGTCGCCGTGGGGGAGGTCGCCGGGCGTGGGGCCGAGGAGATCGACGCTCGTGGCAAGCTGGTGACGCCGGGCTTCGTCGACGTCCACAGCCACTACGACGGGCAGGTCACGTGGGACCCGCAGTTGACGCCGTCGAGCTGGCACGGGGTGACGACGGTGGTGATGGGGAGCTGCGGGGTCGGCTTCGCGCCGGCGGCCCCCGACAAGCACGCGTGGCTCATCGGGTTGATGGAGGGGGTCGAGGACATCCCCGGGTCGGCGCTGACGGAGGGGATTCGGTGGGGCTGGGAGAGCTTCCCGGAGTATCTCGACGCGATCGCGGCGACGCCGCATGCCATCGATTTCGGTGCGCAGATCGCTCACGGGCCGCTGCGCGGCTACGTCATGGGCGAGCGGGGCGCGAAGAACGAGCCGGCGACGGCCGAGGAGATCGCGCGGATGCGGGAGCTGGTGGAGGAGGCGCTCGAGGCGGGGGCGCTCGGGTTCTCGACGTCGCGGACGCTGCTGCACAAGTCGAGCGATGGTGAGCCGGTGCCGGGGACCTTCGCGAGCGCCGACGAGCTGTTCGGGATCGGGCGGGCGTTGGCGGCGACCGGCAAGGGGGTGTTCCAGTGCGCGTCGGACCACCTGAGCGTCCCGAAGGAGTTCGAGTGGTTCAAGGCGCTGGCGCTCGAGATCGGGCGGCCGGTGATGTTCAACCTGAGCCAGACGGACCTGCGGCCGGAGCTGTGGCGTGACCTCGTCGGGCTGCTCGAGGAGTGCGAGCGTGATGGGGCCGAGGTGATCGGGCAGGTGGCGGGGCGCGCCATCGGGATCATGATGAGCTGGCACGGGACGGCGCATCCCTTCGCCGGGCACGAGGGGTTTGCGCCGCTGGCGGGGCTGTCGCCGGAGGAGCGGGTGGCGGAGCTGAAGAAGCCGGAGGTGCGTGCGGCGCTGTTGGCGGAGCCGGATCCGAAGCTTCCGTTCTTCGAGGCGTTCGTGACGCGGAGCTATCACAAGATGTTCGTGTCGGACGGGAGCGTGGACTACGAGCCGAGCCCGGAGCGCAGCGTTCTGGCCATCGCCAAGGCGCGCGGGGTGCACCCGCGGGAGGTCGCGTACGAGGCGCTGATGGCGGACGACGGGGAGGGCATGATCTACTTCCCGCTCTTCAACTACGCGAACGAGAGCCTCGACGTGCTGCACGCGCTGCATCAGCACCCGCGGACGCTGATGGGGCTGAGCGACGCGGGGGCGCACTGCGGGGCCATCTGCGACGGCGGGATGCCGACGTTCATGCTCACGCATTGGACGCGGGACCGGGAGCGGGGGCCGACGCTGCCGCTGGAGTACGTGGTGCGGCGGCAGACGCGCGACACGGCGCGGGCGTTCGGGCTTCTGGACCGTGGGGTGCTCGCGCCGGGGTACAAGGCCGACGTGAACGTCATCGACTATGAGAACCTGCGGTTCGAGCAGCCGAAGATGGCCTACGACCTGCCGGCGGGTGGGCGGCGCCTGACCCAGCGGGCGCGGGGGTATGTCGCGACGGTCTGCAGCGGTGTGGTCATCAGTCGTGACGATACGCCGACGGGGGCGCTGCCTGGTCGCTTGGTGCGGGGGGCGCAGACGGCGCCGGCTGGTGCAGCGGGGTAAGTGCGCTCTGTGGGGCCGAGCGTTCGCTCGGTCGGTGGCACGGTGCTTGCGACGGGGCGCCCGGGGCTGCGCGTGGGGCGCGGCCCGAGGAGGAGCGTCATGTCCCGTGCGAAGCCGCGCCATCCGGGCGACTTCTATTTGATTACGAGG
>Ga0209475_10000604_pt1 | contig 64657 bp, 69 predicted proteins | sample tdDd471_FD_187128 | JGI IMG/M metagenome (GOLD analysis project Ga0209475, IMG submission 187128) | Marine sediment microbial communities from the Atlantic coast under amendment with organic carbon and nitrate - tdDd47.1 (SPAdes)... | ecosystem: Environmental > Aquatic > Marine > Coastal >... | reverse complement strand
ATACGCCTTCCATGCTCTGTAATGAAGATTACCTGGATGCATTATCCTGGGTAGAAAGCATCGGTGGCAATGCCGCAATGATTAAACGAAGTGAAGAGAACTATTCACTATTTGTCGACTTTGTAGAAAAAAATGACTGGATTGAGTTTCTGGCAGAAATTCCTGAAACCCGGTCAAATACCAGCGTATGCTTTAAAGTTGATATGGACAGCGAGCAGTTGAAAAAATTCATTAAAATCCTTGCAGATGAAAAAGTCTGTTACGATTGTAAATCATATAAAGATGCTCCTCCGGGACTTCGCTTCTGGTGCGGCGGAACCATAGAAAAAGAAGATATAAAAGCTGTTATTCCCTGGCTTGAGTGGGCCTATAGCGAAGTAAAATAACTGGTGCACCGGCGCCAGGAAACTGGAGCGCCAGCAGCATCAAAAGCGAAGATGCACATCGTCGCCTTTGATATCCAGAAAAATTTCAATTCAGGCAGGCCGCCGGGTGAGATAAAAGCGACGAAGCGCATCGTCGCTTTTATCCCACCGGCTCACTTCATCTTGATATATGCTGAAGTATCAGTGATTACGTAACCCAAAGCGACCAGATAAACCATGCAATGTATAAAACACATTTTCAGCCAAAGTATCGCCGCAGCAATCATGGCAGTTGTTTTCATACTGCCTGTCTCTGCAGAAACCAGCCACGACTACCCGGGACCAGGTGAACTCATTCTTACCGCCACCGTTCTCCTTTCAGCGGGAGCTATTGATCTCTGGGGGCACACCGGGCCTGTTCAGCCCAATGAATCGGCAGGTACTCTGGATTACCGGATCAATGATCACTACGGGCCTGTAAGCCGGCCCGCGACAATTGCCGGAGACATCATTTACTGGAGCGCCATAGCAGTACCGGTGACACTTTACGGCCTCAAAGCTATCATGGGCCCCGGCACCCTCAGGCCTCTGCATGTCCGCATGGGTCTGACCTGGCTCCAGGGATTTGCAGCCATCTACTTCACAACCCAGATATTCAAGGTGTCAGTGCGGCGGCACCGACCCGATGGAGAGGATACGGGTTCTTTTTTTTCAGGACACGCGTCTCTCAGTTTTTATTCCGCCGCATTTATATCTGGCTACCTCGGGGATTTGATCGCCTCAGAAACAGGCACATCGGCGGGAGAAATACTGCTGGCAAGAGTACTGCCCCCGGTAATTCTCTACAGTGCTGCCGGTTTCTGCGCATGGTCAAGAATTCGCAATCATAAGCATTATTTCAGTGATGTCATAGCAGGAAGTGCTGCGGGAATACTAATCGGTAACATGGCATACTACATATTCTTTCCCCGGCAAAAAAGCCAAAACAGCAGTCTATCTTTTTTTCCCCTGCTGCTGCCGGGTACCAGCGGGCTTGCGGTGCAGCTGGCCTTTTAAACATTAAAAGCGACGATGCATGTCGTCGCTTTTAATGCAGTTTTGCTGCTTTTGATACAGTATCCCCGCTTTAAATACTGCAGAAGTTACTGTCTTCAGTATATTACTTCAAATGTGCCTTAACTTTTTCAACCACATTCTCCGGGGTAAAGCCGAACTTCTTCGCCAGCTCACCGGCAGGTGCAGATTCGCCGAAATGCTCAAGGGTTACAAAAAGCGCCCCGCTTCCCGCGTATTTTTCCCACCCCATGGAACGTCCCGCTTCGATAACCGCAACAGGCACCCCGGCGGGAAAAAGTGACTCACGGTATTTCGCATCCTGCTGATCAAAAAGATACCATGAAGGAAAAGAAACCACTGCAGCGTTGATGCCTTCGGCTTCAAGTTTTTCTGCCGCCTCGATGGCGACATGGACTTCTGACCCGGTGGCGGTGAGAATAATATCAGCATCGTCTTTAGCATTTCGTATAACGTAGGCACCCTTTTCAAGATTTACAGCTTCGCCACCGCCCGTTCGATCAAGAACCGGCACATTCTGACGGGTGAGACAGATCACCGTCGGCCCGTCGGTTCGCTTCAGGGCCTGAAGATAGGCCTCACGGGTCTCTTCAGCATCAGCGGGGCGGATAACATTCAGCCCCGGAATCAGCCGCGCCGCCGCGAGCTGCTCAACAGGCTGGTGAGTCGGCCCGTCTTCTCCTACAAAAAATGAATCGTGGGTAAAGATATATAATGCCTGCAGTTTGCTCAGAGCCGCGAGCCGTACCGCGGGCCGCATGTAATCCATAAAGATAAAAAATGTTGATGAAAAAGGAATAAGCCCGCCGTAGTAGGCGATGCCGTTTTGTATCGCCCCCATTGCATGTTCCCGAATTCCGAAGTGAATATTTCTTCCGACGGTATTGTGTCCTGATTCGCTGTATCCCTTGACGAAAGTCTTGTTGCTGGGCCCCAGGTCTGCTGAACCGCCGAGAAGATTCGGGAGCTCCTTGAATAAAACTTCCAGCACCTTGCCGCCGGCACTCCTGGTTGCAACTGACTCACCAGTTTCAAATGAAGGAAGTGAAGGCCGAAGGGAGTCGGCATCCGGGGCAGTAAAGTATTTGTCCCAGGTTGCTTTCACTTCGCCGGTCACTGACGCGCCGAAGGTCTTCTGCCACTTTGTGTAAACTTCCTTCAACTCATCTTTTCTTTTCTTAAAAGCCTCATATACCGCGTCATCGACCTGGAAGAAACTTTCAGCATCAACACCGATATTTTTCTTTGAAGCCGCAACCTCATCGTCACCCAGGGGCGCGCCGTGGGATGACTCGCTTCCCTCTTTGCCGGGGCTTCCCTTGGCGATGCGGGTACGGGCAATAATCAATGAGGGCTTTTCTGTCTCTTTCTGTGCCGCCAGTACGGCAAGTTCAATTTCTTCAAAGCTGTGGCCGTCAATTTTCTGGACATGCCAGCCGCATGAATCAAAACGCTTTTTCACATCTTCAGAAAAGGTAAGATTCGTGTCACCCTCGATGGAAATGTCATTGGAGTCATAGATGTATATTATTTTCCCCAGGCCCATATGTCCCGCCATGGAAGCAGCCTCGTAGCTGATGCCCTCCATCAGGTCTCCGTCGCCGGCAATGGCGTAAATGTGATGATCGATTACTTTTTCATTTTCATTAAACTCATCGGCGAGCATCTTCTGGGCCATTGCCATACCGATGCCATTGGCAAATCCCTGTCCGAGGGGACCCGTGGTCGTTTCAACACCCGCGGTATGACCGAACTCTGGATGCCCCGGAGTCAGGCTGCCAAGCTGTCGAAAACTTTTAAGGTCATCCATGGTCATGTCGTAGCCCGAGAGGTGAAGCATTGAATAGAGCAGCATGGAGCCGTGTCCCGCCGAAAGAATAAAGCGGTCCCGGTTGGGCCACGCGGGGTCTTCAGGATTGTATTTCATTATTTTGCCCCAGAGAACCGCGGCTATTTCAGCGCAGCCCATGGGCATACCGGGATGGCCGGAATTCGCCTTCTGGACCCCGTCCATGGCGAGAACCCGGACAGCGGTGGCTATTTTTTTCAGTTCATCTTTTTTCATTGTCATGGCACTACTCCCTCTGAGATTTTATATTAAAAATGAGCGGTCGCTCACTTTTGGAATTTCCATGGTTTTTTGCAAGCAGTATTTATATTTTTGGCGTGTAATTTTGAAAGCGCGAAAGCGCTTTCGCGCCTTCAAAATTTCGCGCGTTCACCCCAAAAGGCCGGTGCTGAAATATCGCTCCGCCCGGTCGGGAAGCACGGTTGCCACGGTGAATCCCGGGTTATGTTTTACCACCTGGCGCGCTGCCCAGATATTGGCGCCGCTGCTGGTTCCCACGAGAAGAGAATCCTTTGCCGCCAGTTCCCGAGTCGTGGCAATAGCATCTTCGTCGGTAATTTCCATGATCTGGTCAATGAGCTTTACATCAAGAACCTCGGGGATAAACCCGTCTCCGATTCCCTGTATCTGATGAAGCCCCGGTTCGTGCCCCAGGAGAGCCGAAACATTCTGCGGCTCTACAGCAATGATCTTTATGTCAGGATTGTGCTCTTTAAGGAATTTACCAATTCCCTGTATGGTGCCCCCGGATCCGATACCGGATACAAAGGCGTCGATTTTTCCACCGGTCTGGCGCCAGAGCTCCGGGGCGGTAAACTGGTAGTGGGCCATGGGATTATTCGGATTGGCAAACTGGTTCGGCATGTAAGCCCCCCGCTCCTTCTGTATCTCAAGAGCCTTGTTAATCGCGCCATCAACATTTTCAGAATCAGGAGTCAAAATCAGCTCGCCCCCCAGTACCCTGATGATATTTTTCCGCTCTTCGCTCATGCCTTCAGGCATTACGATCGTAACGTCATACCCTTTACTTCTTCCGACCATGGTAATGCCGATACCCGTATTGCCTGAAGTCGGTTCAACAATTGACATGCCCGGTTTAAGATTTCCTTCGAATTCTGCCATTTCAATCATCGAAAGGGCGACCCGGTCTTTGACACTCCCGCCTGGATTGAGAAACTCAGCTTTTGCCACGATCGGTTCATCATTAAGCTGTATAAGGGGTGTGTTTCCTATGAGGTCAAGAATCCGGCTCGTAAGCATAACTGTGTTTCTCCATTTTCTAAAAAATTATACAGTCATAGAAGGCAAATCGTTTATTAATTGCAAATACATTTTGCGGAGCACCGGCGGCGAACAGCCCCTCACCCCGCCTCCGGCGCGCCCTCTCCCATTAAAAATTGGGAAAAGGAGAGGGCTCCTCGTATGGATGCTTGTTGATTCCTGGAAAACTCTCCATAATATGTTGCTTCAATTCTATGAAGCAACACATTATGTCAGTATTTATTTCTTCATTAGTAATCCTGATAAAACCTACCCCTTTTTCTTTTATACGCATCCCTTCTTTCTCCCCCTCTCCTTTTCTTTTACTAAATGGGAGAAGGGGCCGGGGGGTGAGGGCATTACGCCCCTTTTAAGGTGTACAAATAACGCAATCGATAAGTAAAAACATTTTAAAGATTGCTCCAGTACTCCAACCAAGGATTTTTTTAGGGGCCGGGGATGGACCCCATAAAAACAGCAGTGCCCTGGACTAAAAGGCCAGGGCACTGCTGTTTCAAAAGTAAATCTATTTAAAATTTATTTATTAAAGCCTTTTCTGCGGGACATAGCCTGCATACGGCGTTCTTTTTTACGCTGTCTTCTTTCAGCTTCCTGCTGTTTGCGGCGCTTTTCAGCAGAGGGCTTTTCAAAATGTCTGCGTTTTTTCAATTCTTTAAAAATGCCTTCATAGGCCATTTTCTTTTTGAGCTGTTTAAGAGCTCCTTCAATATTATCGTCTACAAAAACTTCCAGTGGTTTAGTCAAACTTCCCGCCTCCTGCGATTAATTATTAATAGTATATATATTCTTCAATTCAAGAAAATATCTGCGGCATAAGAGTTATACATTGTGCCGATCAGCTGCACCGGTTAATTTGACATTACACGGTTAGCTCCGCACAATGGACAAAAAAGATCCGCTTCAGTCCCGCCAGCGGCAATAACATCATCCCACTGGTGAGCGCAATCTTCGCATATTGCAAGAACCTCATGAGACGATTCTTCTTCTTCTGTACTCTCTTCGTCAGCTACCCTAATCTCAACAACAGACTCTTTATAAAATTCATCTTCAAGCAGCTGCTCTTCATCAATGGACGTATACATTCCCTGATCCGCCATATCCCTACCCCTGATCATTTATTTTTGTGAACATGGACTTTAACAAAACCATTAAAAAGCTTAATAGTTTTTATACTGCTATTTTGTGTCAAAATACCATGTGCCCGGTAGAGTGTCAATGATAAGTGTATAAAAATATTTTTTTATACAGCTCCAAAAACCACAAACAGCCCCATTGGGCTGATTTTATCCATGTACCAGTTCTTCATCTTCTATCGGGGCGTATGACCCATCTTCCCGGTGAACTTCCGTACCGGTAAGGGGAGGAAGAAAAACGCACATGAGCCGCATCTCTTTATGACACCGAAGAAGATGCTCGTCATTATCGTTCAAGGCGTACATGACTCCCGGCCTGATGGGATAGATTTCCCCGTCCCCGAGGGTTTCAATTTCCCCCTCGCCTTCTATACAGTATACTGATTCAAGATGATTCTTGTACCATATGTGGGTTTCCGTACCCGTCTTGATTATTGTTTCGTGGAAGGAAAATCCCATGCCATCACTGCGAAGGAGAATCCGCCTGCTTATCCAGTTTCCGTTTTCCGCGTACACCTCACGATCAGAGCCAACTATGTCTTCAATTTTACGATAAATCATAGTTCTGTCCCGACAAGAAAGGCCTTCTTTTTTTCCAAAACAGCCATTATTGATTCATCAATAATCTTTATTCCTTCCTGAAGAAGCTCTTCTTCGATGAGAAGGGAAGGAAGGAATTTAACAACATCAGCCCGGGCACCGGCAAGTTCTATAATCAGTCCCCGGTCAAAGGCTTCAGATGAAATCTCACCAGCCAGACCGGCTTCCGGCACATGGAGTCCGTAAATCAGCCCCCTGCCGCGAACTGAAGCATGCAATTCATCATACTTTTGAACAAGTTTTTGAAGCTCTTCGCTGAGTATTTTTTCTTTATATTGGACTGCATCAGTAATACTACTGTTCTCCCAGTACTGTAGGAGCTGCGTTGAAGCGACAAAGGCAAGATTATTGCCCCGAAAAGTACCGGTATGCTCTCCCGGCTTCCACTGATCCAGTTCAGGCTTCATAAGCACCATGGAGAGAGGAAGCCCCCCGCCGATTGACTTACTCAAAGTAATAATATCGGGATTAAGGCCCGCCTTTTCATAACTGAAAAATTCACCGGTTCGGCCATTGCCCACCTGAATATCATCCACTATCAGCAGGATATCAAAATCACGGCATATCTGCTCAATTTCACAGAGCCACGATTCTCTTGCCACGTTTATCCCCCCTTCGGCCTGAACAGTCTCAAGAATAATCGCCGCAGGAAGGTCAACACCACTGCTCTGATCTTCAAGAAATTTCCTCAAATACTCCGCCGTATTTACATCATCACCAAAGTACCGGTCAAAGGGCATAAACGTAACATTCGTACGATTAATAAAGGCCTCATCCCGGTAGAAGGCATTTCCCGTTACTGACATGGACCCCATAGTGAGTCCATGAAAAGCATTGGTAAAGGAAATAACATTCGAGCGCCCCTTAACCATACGGGCCAGCTTCAAAGCCGTCTCAACCGAGTTGGTACCCGTTGGGCCGGAAAACTGTATTTTGTATTCCATATGCCTCGGTTCCAGGATAATCGAATTAAATGTTTCGAGGAAGTTTTTCTTTGCCGTAGTCGCCTTATCCAGACCATGAACAATACCATTGCCCTGCAGATATTCAATGAGAGCCTCATTGACCTTCGGATTATTATGCCCGTAGTTCAGGGTACCCGCTCCGGCAAAAAAATCGATGTACCGGGTATCCTGTTCATCATAAATAAGGGAGCCTTCGGCGCGGTGAAATACCGCCGGAAAGGAGCGAACGTAACTTCTGACCTGTGATTCGAGCTGTTCTATTATTCTCATGGTAATTATATCCTGTTAAATATTTTATAGTGAAAAGGGGCCGATACGAAACAATACTTCTTCTTCGTGCCCGTCTCCCTCTCCGAAAAGTTTTCCTTCAAAAAGTATTTTCTCGGTTATTTCTGTTTGTAATGATTCTGCAACCCGGTAAAAAAGTTTACGGGATGAAGTATTGGAAGGCGTAACCGTGGTCTCAAGAAATGAGACACCCTTGCAGATTGAGCGTTCGAGTATTCCGAAAATCATCTTTGCCCCCAGCCCCTGCCTCCTGAAGTCGGGATGCACGGCAACCTGCCATATAAAGAGAGTATCTCTCCTCTCCGGGACCAGGTAAGCAGAAATAAATCCTCCTATCTGCTTATCACTCCTGACGACAATGCTGGTAGCGCTAAAATGTTCAGGAATCAGCATATAGCAGTACCTCGAATTAAGATCAAGGGGCTGACAAAGATCTACCAGATTATAAAGAGCGGGACTGTCACTAACTGCAGGTTGCTCGAAAGAAAGAGACAATAAAGTATCGGCAGGAATATTTTTTTCTGTTTCTTTGATGGGCATCTCCACTACTTTGAATTCTCAGAAAACCCGGGAAGCCGAAGACACGGAAAAAGGACCGGGTATCCTTCATTCACTATAATGTAGAAGGCCTGCGGTCCAAAGTCAATACAGCTTAAGGTGTAGATTATACATTAAAGGGGGTATATTTCTCCCTACAAGTAGCTAAAAATATACCGCCATGATGCGAGAGATTATACTTCGACAAAACCGTTCTTTATTGCATAGGCAACCAGATCATTTACCTTGTGAATATCAAGCTTTCGCATTATGTTAACACGGTGAGTTTTCACCGTCTGAGGAGAGATACGAAGAATTTCAGCTGCCTCATTGCTATTGCGTCCCTCGGCAACCAGTTTGAGAACTTCCCGTTCCCGGGGCGTTAATATTCCGAAGGGAGAATCTTCGGAAACTTCCTCTACACCTTCACTCTGCATGGAAATCACTTCACGAATCATACCCGAGGCAAGGCGGGGGCTCAGGTAAAGATTCCCTTTCATCACTTCCTTCACTGCTTTAATCAGTTCATCAGAGGCGTCATCTTTCAGAATATAACCTTCCACCCCAAACTGAAGAACCTGTTTGATATATTCATCCTTATCGTGACGGGATAAAATAAGTATTTTCATATTAGGAAGAAATTTTTTAAGGTGACGAGACAATTCGATTCCACTCATCGAAGGCATTGAAATATCAAGAATCGCCACATCGGGTTTGAGTTTTTCGATCATTTCATAGGCCTCACGACCGTCGCCAGCCTCACCTACAATATTAAATTCTTCTTCATTTTCGAGAATCATCTTCAGGCCATCCCTGAGAATAGAATGATCATCGGCAAGAAATATTTTTACTTTTCGGTTTCTCATTTTGTACTCATATAAATAGTAGTCCTGGTGCCCCCCTGGTCGCCATCTTCTATTAAAAGCGTACCAAAGCAGTCTTGCACTCTTCGCCGAATATTTTCAATACCAAAACCTCTACGGGTACTGTCATCCCTCGAATTATACCCAACACCATCATCGACTATTTCAAGGAAAATAGCGTCATTATCACTATTCAGATTAAGGTGCACCTTTGAGGCCCGGGCATGACGGGTAATATTGCTGACCAGTTCCTTTATTATACGGTATAGATGGACCTCGAGAATAGGGGACAGCTTTTCCTTGAAATTTATCTCTATCACCGTTTCTATTCCCTTCACTTCGAGATAATTTTTCATAAGCCACTTGATAGTTTTTTCAAGCCCGTGATCCTTAAGCAGTGACGGATACAAATCATCACAGATTTCCCGCAGCTCCCGGCTCACGGCGTCGAGAAACTCTATCCCCACGGCAAATTTTCCTCCATAGGCATTTGAATCTTTTTTATAGGCGAGGAAGTTTATCTTTGCCGCGTGTATAGTCTGGGCGGTACTGTCATGAAGATCCCGGGCGATCCGTTCCCGCTCCATTTCTTGTGAACGGTACATCATCCATGTCAGGGTGCGGTTTTCCTGTTCAGCTTCTTTCTGTTCTGAGATGTCAACAAAAGAAGCCATTCTTCCCGCCACTTCATCGTTATGCTTTAAAACTGTCGTTGAGGATACTTCTACAAAAAATGTACTCCCATCCCTCCGGTGCACACTGAATTCCTTTGTCTCTCCATCTATCATCCCGATACTCTTTTCAACATCAGAAAAACGACGAATTTCTTCATCAGCAAAGAGCTCTGCCGCCAGTTTTCCCGTCACTTGAGATGAATCATCATATTCAAACATCCTGATAAAGGCGGGGTTCGTATACACTATTTTCCCGTCAAGCCCCGCGATGATTACGCCGTTTATGGATGAATCGAGGGCATTATAGACAATACTGAGAATTTCCTCAGCATGGACTTTTTCGAGATCTCCCCGGTCGACCGAATCAAGTTTTCGCCGCATCACATCGGATTCATGCTGTTCTTTTTTCACTTTTAGTATTTCACCTGTCATAGTACAGTCAAATTATTATCCCGGTCACCCTTCATAATTAATAATAGAAGGAAGTGGGGACAAAGTCAATAATAACAAAGACGTAGAAGCAGGAACCAAAGGATGTAGTTCAATCTTCAAAAAAAGGAAGAAGGGACTTCTCATAGAACCGAAACAGCAAATCCCGGGTCGCCCGGATATTATCTATGATTTCACCATCGGTTTCATGATCCGGAGTATCGGTGATAATTTTAAAGAGTGAAGCGGGAACCCCGTAGAGGGAAGTCGCCTGAAGGAGACCGGCTCCTTCCATGTCTACCAGGGCGGCCCCGGCTCCCAGGACGGCCCGGTCACTCTCGGCGAGAACCGGCACGTCACCAGTTGCGCAGACCAGGCCGGGAAAACCTTCTATAATTTCAGGCTTGTAGCTTCGCTTTTTCTTACTGATGAGATGGGGCCGATCATGTTCCCACACTTCCTCTACCTGAAAAATTTCACCGACATGAAATCCCTTTCGGAGGGCCCCGGCGGCACCAAAATTTAAGATATAATCGGGTTTGTAATTTTCGATCAGGTGCAGGGCTGCCATGGCCGCAGCAGCTTTTCCAATGCCTGAAATAATACAGTGACCATGTTCACATTCATAGACAGGAAAGGGTTTATCCTGAACCTTATCCATGAACATATTTTTTATAAAAGGCGATGCCTCAAGATGAGTTGCCATCACCAGGCTGACAGAATCGTATCGTTTCAATATATTATACCGGCCCTGCGGGCCATTTCCTCTAAAATTTTAACCGCCTCTCTTCCCGTCTGTCCCAGGTCAATGGTAAAGGAATTAACATAGAGGCTGATATGTTCACGGATAACATGATCATCAAGCTCCTGGGCGTATCCCCGTATAAAATCCATTCCTTCATCGGGATGGGAGAGAGCGTACTCAACAGATGAGCGAAGGATATCCTGTATGCGGTCTCCCTCATAGTCAGGCGTATCCCTTCGAAGGGCAATACAACCCAGGGGTATCGGCATCCCGGTTTTCTCTTCCCACCACTGTCCCAGGTCAACAAGGCTCACCAGGCCGTAATCGGGATAGACAAAGCGCCCCTCATGTATAATCAGTCCCGCGTCAAATTCACCGCTCTTGACCCCTTCGAGAATATTATCAAAACGGGTTACGGTCACTGAACCGACATGGGGCTCCCAGAGCTTTAAAAGAAGCCACGCCGTGGTATATTCCCCCGGTATGGCAATGTGGGCTTTTGTTACATCTAGAGAACCGTTCCGGGCAACCAGGAGGGGTCCGCATCCGTACCCGAGGGCAGCGCCGGCATCAAGAAGCCGGTACCGGTCCTGAAGAAGCAGCCAGGCGTGAAAAGAAAGCTTGGTTACCCTGTAGGCACCGTTGAAGGCGGCCCGGTTCAATTCTTCCACATCCGCGATGTGGGGATTAAACTCAATGCCCCCGGTATCTATCAGCTGATGCACCATGGCATTGAAAATAAAGGTGTCATTGGGACAGGAGGAAAATGCCAGATCTATCTGAGTCATGAAATTCCTGCTTACTTAAATATTTAAAGAATTACGGGTCATTCCGAATCCCCGGCAAGCCCCCTCAATCCCCCAAAGGGGGACTTTTACCCACTTCTTCCATTTGAACAGCCTTAAAGGCGACGAAGCGTTTCGTTGTTTTTGGGATATCGTCACTCTTTATACATTTATCCCTGCAGTTGTCATATTCTTTTTGATACTTATGGATGCCATCGTCAATAAAAAAACAGATAATTCCTTGACGACCCAGAGTTCTTTAAGTATTTTAGTAAAAACTTCAGAATAGTTCCCCGTGAACAGAAAACCGAAACAGGATTTTTACATGAAAAAGATACTCATATCCTTAACAGCTCTATCTGCGGCCCTTTTGATATTTTCATGCAGCAAGGAAGCCCCTGAAACCCCCCTGGCAAAATCACCGAACCTGACCGGAGAAACCCACTGGTATTCTTTCAACGAAGGCTTTAAAAAAGCATTAAAAGAAAAAAAGCCCATGGTCATAGACTTTTATGCTGACTGGTGCAAATGGTGTAAAGTTATGGAAAAGGAAACCTTTGCCGATTCAGATGTAGCCGGCAAGCTCAACAAAGACTACATCGCCATCAGAATACACACCGACAAACCGGGCAATGAACGGATACAGTTCAAAAAACATAATATTTCAGTACAGGAATTTTCCTCCATGATGGGAGTTCAGGGACTGCCAACCCTGGTCTTTATGGACGCAACGGGACAGCCAATTACTAAAATTCCCGGATTCATTAAAAAAGATGTTTTTCTTCCCCTTCTCAGTTACATGACCGAAAAATGCTATGCGAAGAATATCGCCTTTGAGGCATATTTAAAGGGAAATTCTCCCTGCAGCAAGTAACCACTGGAACCTGCAGGTGCAAAAATGAAACGAAGCCTGTTCATTCAAACCGCGGCACTTCTGATTTTCCTCTCAGCAGCCGCGGCAGGTGGAGAAAGCCCCCGGTGGTATTCCTTTAACGAAGGCATGGTTCTGGCGAAAAAGTTAAAGAAGCCCCTCCTGATCGATTTCTACGCTGACTGGTGTCACTGGTGCAAGGTCATGGACCGGCGAACCTTTTCCGATCAGGCTGTCAGCGCCTACCTGAATAATAATTTTATAGCGGTCCGCATCCATACCGACAGACCGAAACAGACGATCAGCTACCGGAACCGGAACTATTCTCCCCGGGAGTTTTTCTCGTTTCTCGGTGGGCGGGGACTCCCTACCCTTGTGTTCATGACGAAAGAGGGAGAGTTGATAACACGGATTCCAGGTTTTGTTGAAAAGGAAGTTTTCTTCCCCCTCCTCACCTACATAAAAAAAGAATGTTACCGGAAAACGGTCCCCTTTGACAAAAAGTATATTTCCAACCAGGGGCTCTGCAGGTAGGTTTAACGCCTCAAAAGCATGTAGCGAGAGATTATCCGTTCAAGATTTTGCAGTTTTTCCAGGTGCTCAGTAAGACCGGGATCCCGGTCAGCATTATCCCTGATCTTTTGAATCATTTTTCTGAGAAGTGTCAGGTCGTCACGGCTGGTTATTTTTTTCTGCTCTATCACCATTCTAATCAGGTCAAAATTATACTTTCTCAGGTTCACCCGGTAAAAAAAATCAATCCCGTAGATACGAAGGACCTTGTCAATAGACTGAAGTGAGGCCATGGAAGAGAGTTCACTTCCTTTCCCTGAATCTACTGCCCGTTTATTAACGGGCTTTTTCACAACAATCTCCGGTTCGGGTTCTTGCTTTTTTTCCACCCCCAGCAAGGCTTCAAGATCCTCTCCACTCTCTTCGAAAAGCTCTGCAATCCGCTCTTCTTTCCAGCTTTCAGTGTACTGGCTGAAATCCTTTTCAAGAAGCAGCTCGTACTCTTCGAGCATAATAGCCTTATTGGCGATATGCCCCATGGGTGTGTTGTTGTAGAGATTCATTTTAGGGAAAAGTTCCCGGATTATCTGATGGGCCATCAGACGCTGATGGTTTTCTTCTTCATAAATATCCTGGAGCAGTTTCTGGTAAATATTCTTGAGGCGCCGCACTGTGGACATGTCAGCATCAATATAGGCTTCAATTTTTTCGACTTCCCGGTCGTCGTCTTCCTGAACGATTTCAATAATAAATATTTTATGGGCATCCTTGAGGAGCCTTACACATTTATCAGTAAAACCAGGGGGGAAACCGTGAGTAGACTCCATTTTTCGAGTAAATTCATCAGAATGGGGTACTGCTTCTCTTGTATTCAAGGAGTTTTGTGCTAATATAGCTTTAAATATTATTTCTACATTCTCGCTCAGCATTTCGTGCAGTCTCTCTTGAAAAGGGGCTCACATACAATTATAATGCTTGTTCATCCTATAAAAGCCGGAAGAGGAATTCAAGCTTTTAAAGAAACTAGAGAAAAAAAATTGACAAATACTTGTTAATTTCAATATGTTACAATATTTTCCATACCATACACATAAAACGTACCGGGTCGCACACATAGAAAAAAAGGGTATTTTCGGACTGTTAAGATGAAAAACATTTTTAAATCTGTTCAACCAGAAAGGAGTGAAAATTAGTTGAAAGGATCAGAAATAATCATAAAGGCCCTAGAAAAAGAAAATGTCGAAGTAATGTTCGGCTATCCTGGTGGTGTTGTCATTCCCATTTTCCACCAGATATTCAATGCCCCCTTCAAGTTCATTCTCAGCAGACATGAACAGGGAGCAGTTCACGCCGCTGACGGGTATGCCCGGGCATCGGGAAAACCAGGTGTGGTCATTGCGACTTCAGGTCCCGGGGCTACCAACCTCGTGACCGGTATTGCGACAGCCCATCTTGATTCGGTTCCCCTTGTTGTTATTACCGGCCAGGTTTCAAGAGACATGATCGGCAATGACGCCTTTCAGGAAGTCGATGTGACCGGCATTACCCGTCCTATTACCAAGCACAATTACCTGGTTCAGGACATAAAGGATCTCAGCCGTATCATAAAAGAAGCCTTTCATATCGCCTCTACAGGTCGTCCCGGACCGGTAGTCATCGATATTCCCGTTGATATTTCTAACGGGACGCATAAGTTCAGTTATCCTGAAACTGTTAATCTCAAGGGGTATAAGCCGAATTATGAGGGCCACCCCAACCAGATAAAAAGAGCGGCTAAAATGATAGCCCAGGCAAAGAGACCCGTTATCTACGCGGGCGGAGGGGTCGTCATATCAGACGCCTCGAAGGAGCTCCGTGAACTGGTTAAAAAAACCGGCATTCCCATTACCACGACCCTTCTCGGGCTCGGTATCTTCCCGGAGACAGACCCCCTTTCTCTCGAAATGCTCGGCATGCACGGCACCTACTATGCCAATCATGCGGTCAATGAATCAGACCTCCTGATAGCAATCGGGGCTCGTTTTGATGACCGTGTTACCGGCAAGATCACATCATTTATTCCCGAGGCAAAGGTCATACATATTGACATTGACCCCGCCTCGGTAAGTAAAAACGTTGCGGTTGATATTCCTATCGTAGGGGACTGCAAAACAGTTCTAAAAGAGCTCAATAAAATCATTGAGCCCCCAAAGATTGGCCCCTGGGTACAGAAGGTCATGGAAATGAAAAAATCAAATCCCCTGACCTATGAAGATACCAAATCACGCATCAAGCCCCAGTTTGTTGTAGAAGAACTCTACCGCCTCACCAATGGTGAAGCGATAATTACCACTGAAGTCGGACAGAACCAGATGTGGGCAGCCCAGTTCTACAAGTATACGGAACCCCGAAGCTTTATTTCATCAGGGGGCCTTGGGACCATGGGATACGGTTTCCCCGCGGCAATAGGCGCCCAGCTCGCCCGCCCGGACAAGAGGGTTATTGATATTGCCGGTGACGGCTCTATCCAGATGAATATCCAGGAGCTGGTTGTGGCATCACAGCACCGGCTGCCGATAATTATCGCAATTCTCAACAACGGGTTTCTCGGAATGGTCAGGCAGTGGCAGCAGCTTTTCTTTGACAAAAGGTACTCTCATACCTGCATGAACTTTTCTCCCGACTTTGTCAAACTGGCAGAAGCGCATCATGCCGTGGGCATACGGGTAACAAAAAAAGATGAAGTTGCCCCTGCCATAGAAAAGGCCCTCAGTATTACTGATAAGCCGATAATAATCGATTTTCAAGTCGCCAAGGAAGAGAATGTGTACCCCATGGTACCGGCGGGAAAATCAGTAAAAGAAACAATTATGAGGGAACTGGCATGAAGCAGCATGTGATATCCGTACAGGTAGAAAATAAATTCGGTGTTCTCGCGCGAGTAGCGGGGCTCTTCTCAGCCCGCGGCTATAATATTGATTCTCTCGCTGTAAGCAACACCTGCCACGATGAGGTTTCCGTTATGACCATTGTTGTCAGCGGAGATGACCGGGTCATCGAACAGGTGAAGAAACAGCTCAACAAGCTTATCGATGTCATTAAGATATCAGACCATACCGATATCAGCTCGATACAGAGAGAATTTATCCTGATCCGTGTAAGCGCCCAGCCCAAAACCAGGTCAGAAATCATCAAGCTGGGTGAAGTATTTAATGCCAACATTTCTGAAATTTCCCCAAAATCAATTACGCTCGGAATCAAGGGAGATCCAGACAAAATAGATGAAGTAGTTGAACTTCTCAGGCCCTACGGCATCAAAGAGCTGATGCGTACAGGCCGTATTTCCATGTTGAAAGACATGTAAGCAAAAATGTAAATGTAAGGAGATAAATCATGGCTAAAATGTATTATGATGAAGACGCAGACCTTAACGTACTGAAAGATAAAACCATTGCGGTAATCGGATACGGAAGTCAGGGCCACGCCCAGGCACAAAACCTTCGGGACAGCGGCCTCAATGTTATTGTATCTGAACTTCCCGGAACCGACAACTTCAAGCTGGCGGAATCCCATAACTTCAAGCCCGTATCAGCAAAGGAAGCCGCTGAACAGGCTGACCTTATCCAGATACTTGCCCAGGACCACATCCAGGCAAAACTGTATGAGTCAGAAGTTAAGCCCGTCCTGAAAAAAGGAAAGGTGCTGGTATTTTCCCATGGATTCAATATCCACTTTGGAGAAATAACCCCACCTGAAGATGTTGATGTTATCATGATCGCACCCAAGGGTCCCGGTCACCTGGTGAGAAGCGAGTACGAAAAAGGCGGCGGTGTTCCGGCGCTGATTGCCATAGAACAAGATGCCTCTGGACAGGCAAAAGAATTAGCTCTTGCATACGCCATGGGTATCGGCGGCACACGGGGCGGAGTCATTGAAACTTCCTTCAAAGAAGAAACTGAAACAGACCTTTTCGGAGAGCAGGCGGTTCTCTGCGGCGGCGCGTCAGCACTCGTTATGGCGGGATTCGAGACCCTCGTTGAAGCCGGCTACCAGCCAGAAATCGCATACTTCGAATGCCTTCATGAATTAAAACTGATCGTTGACCTCTTCTACCAGGGCGGCATCAACTACATGAGATACTCAGTTTCTGACACAGCAGAGTATGGAGACTATGTAAGCGGTCCCCGTATTGTAAATGACAACACCAAGGCGGAAATGAAAAAGATTCTCACAGAAATCCAGAACGGAACCTTTGCCAAAAACTGGATGAAAGAGAATGAAGACGGACGCCCTGCATACAACAAGCTGAAAGAAGCGGGTAAAAATCACCAGATTGAAAAAGTCGGTGCAGAACTGCGAAAAATGATGAAATGGATTGACGCCAAGTAAATCAGAGTAATTAGAAATAACAAAAAGAGCCGGTTACCTCGGCTCCGCTCGGCAACCGGTCCGGTTGTCGAGCGGAGTCGAGACAAACTGCCCCCACAAAACAATAGTGTTTTCCCCTATATAAAAAAAATATCTTCACCCATTTTCGAAATTCTTCTTTAACAGTATTATATATTCATAAGATATCTCAAATGCCCTTATAACATACATACCCCCTTTCCTGTTGCAGCTGACTGCCTGTCAGTTGGCTGCATTTCCAATAATCCTCTAACGTAAGAGGGGCATTCTGAAAAGGATGCCCCTCTTTTACAAAAAAACCTGTACAGTACAATGAGCTGATATATATGCTGTTATCAAAACAACAGTAATGGCATGTATTTCAATGAAAAAATGGATCCAGAAAAAGACAAAAGTTCTGCTGAAGCGCCCGATATTCTCAGTATCTGACGTAGAATGCTTTCATCCCGAAAAAGAGGTATCCCATACTTTTTTCAGGCTGAGCACCCGGGACTGGATAAATGTTGTGGCTGTCGACAAAGAAGGAAGTTTTATCATGGTTCGCCAGCACCGCCTCGGTACAGATACAATAACCCTTGAAACCGTCGGGGGCATGATAGACGCCAATGAGCCTCCCCTTGAAGCGGCACGGCGGGAACTCCTTGAAGAGACGGGGTATGCTGCCGGCACCATGCATCACCTGAAAAGCATGGCGGTCAATCCGGCGATTATGGACAACCATATACATGTCTTCTTCGCGGAAAACTGCACACCCACATCAGAGCAGAATCTTGACGCGGCAGAAGATATCGAAGTGCTTCTCTTTTCCCGTGACAGGCTGGCTGAAATGATACGCAACGGTGAGCTTGACCACTCGATAGCCATCACGTCCCTGGCTCTCTACTGGCTCTCGGCCCACTGCAGTGACCGGACAACCCTGTAAAGAATCCTGCTACCAGAGATGCTCCCCGCAACCTTCACAAAACCCTTTGACATATCTTCATGCGGGTGGTACACTACCGGTGAATGCATACTTATACCTGACACCAGGCAGACATGAACAGAAGAACTGTGATAACGGCCGCAGCCCTTATTTCTTTTTCTCTGATACTACATCCGGGAAAGGCGAGGTTTATTATGCCCGATGTTGAAAATCCTGCAACCGGATGGGACCGGTTTCTTAGAAACATAACCTGCCGGCTCTCTTCGAGCTCATCAAAGGCTGATCCGGATACAAAAAACTATCCCCGGTTTACCATTATTATAAAATACACCGGTTCTAAAACGGTATCCATTCCCTGGGATGATAATTTTGCTCGGCTTTTATGGGAGGGGAAGTTCAGGCTTGTTGCCGTCATCGGCACAAAAAAAGAATCCACTGCAGAAATGAAGTACCGTACTTCAAACACCTACAGCCCCGGCAGAACAGTAACCTTAGCCCCGGGAGAAGAGACCCGGTCAACCCTTGATTTTTCACTACTCCCGGGAAGATACGCAAAAAATCTTTTTACCAACAGGGGAAAAGTATCATTCAGACTTTACGGCGTTTTCCGTAACAATGAAACGCAGCCCCGGGAAATCAGCAATACGCTGACAATCGACATTCACTAAAAGACCAGACAGAGACAGGTGCCTGGTAGCCGATTCAGACCTCACACTAACTCTTTTTCCCGCTTCCTGAATTCCGCCAGATCCAGGGGACCATCTATATCGTTTTCCCATCGACAGGCATTTTTAGAAATGACAAAGTTTGATCCCCCATACTCCGAAAGATCTATTTTATCAATACTTGCAATAATATTAATAAGGGCAGTAGACATCTGGTCCTGATTAATGCACTTATTTTTGACCTGCCGTACCAGGTCAAAATATTTCATCTTCCAGAGAAGAAAAAGAATCTTTGAAAAGTTAGATGGAGTCAGGGCCTTACGAATATTGTAAAGGAAGTTGACCGATTCTTTTTCCATCAGTCCATCCATGCCGTGATGCTTGATGAGAGCGCCTGAGTTACCGACACGCACCTGGGAATCTGTCAGGCCGACAAAATTCTTCAGCTTTCCTTTATTGTGGCCCCGTTTGACAAACTTGATACGGTGCATAAGCCAGTTGTCTTCCATGTCCTGATAGCGCACGATACCGAAGAGCATGTTTTTAATAATGCCGCGCTGGTCTTTTTCCACTCCCAGCACTTTGCTATACTGCTCATGAAGCCACGCTGCATCATCAGAAGTAATCCGGGGCGTATCACCAAAAAACACATCCACCCTCTGCCCATAATCGATATGATTGAAGTAAAAGTCCTTCCAGTGACCACCGACAGAATCAGTCATCTGAACAACCTTGAGATTCGGATATTTGCTGACATCGATAACTTCCTCAAAACTTTTTACATCGTTATAAAGATATATCTTATCATATAAAGGTTTTCCGTTTTTTTCAGCCTTGAACACCGCATCAAGAACATATTGAATTACCGGTTTTCCCCCGAGTTCATATAAAAATTTATTATTGCCAATGTAGATTTCATCACCATCATATGACTCGATGATTTCCTGCTTTTTTTTCATTTTGGTCTTTTTATCGACCTTGTCATAGCCCGCGAGAATCAATGCAACAGGGGGCAGATTTGAGGCATCTTTTTTTATTTTTTCAGTCTTTTCCATGCTGAATCACCACACATCAATAATATATAAAATAACCCCGTACTATTTTAAGGGCCTCTGAATATCAATAATTCTAAAGAATAGTCTGTAAATGCAAGTTTTTTTTTATTATTTGGGGGTCTCGTTGAAGGCCGGGTTACATGAACCGGCCTTCAGAGTGTAATACTGTTGGTTTTCCTGCGCTGTTAATCGGCAAGAGGAAAGACATACAGGGTTTTAGCGCCCGGTATATCATAAAGCTCATAGGCATTACCCTTCAGCTTGTAGCCCTTTTCCTGAATATATTTCGCCATAAAGGGGTAGCATTTCATAGGGCCTATCATGTATGAAAGAGCATTCTTGATCGGGAATTCTACGACAACCCCCCTGCTCTTTTCGATGACAATGACCTTAAATTTCTCTTTCACTTTTTCGAATTTTTTCAAATTCTCGCCTTCGATAATAGAGCCGCATTTACTCCTGAGCTTATCAGCCGGCACCTTTGCGGGATCATCATAATAGATTCCCAGGCCCCGGGGTGGTTGAATACCTTCTTTTTCAAGGGCTGCATTAACCTTATCAAAAACAGGACCGGTATCCCTGTAGGGACCGGCGAACTCTTCATACACAAAGGTATAGGGACCCATGACCCTCTCGACCGGCTCAAGGGTCGAAAACATACCAAGGTAGGCGAGAAAAATTACCCCGCTCAGAACTATTGTTAAAACTACACCTGCAGTTACTGCGAGAATTTTTTTCATCTTTTCTCTCCTTAATTTAATTATACACCATCAACATATAACAAAGTCGCGGAATCAGCATGTCAAGCTGGAAAATATTTATTTAAACATTCAGTCAAGAGCTTCACGAATAACAGTTGCAAGTTCACTTTTTTTGTATGGCTTCATCAGGAGAGAATGTATTCCTATGGTTTGAAGTGTATTTTTATTCACCTTTGTACTATATCCGGTGCATAATATAATAGGTATATCAGGGGCAACATTGCGAATCTCGCTGGCCAGTTCAAGCCCTGTCAATGACGGCATTGTCTGATCGGTAATAATCAGGTCAAAATCCGATGGATTTGTATAAAACAACTTTAATGCTTCCCTGCTGTCAGATCTAGCCGTTACTTTATACCCCAGGGAGAGCAGGAGAGATGTCCCTACATCAATCATCATCTCTTCATCATCTACCAGGAGAATATTCTCACTGCCCAACAGTAATTCAGACGTCTCTTCTTCTACAACATCTCCATCAACCTTAGATTCTGGAAAAAACAACCTGAATACTGTTCCTTTTGCCTTTTCTGTATTAACCTGTATGTTGCCATTATGAGACTGCATGATTCCATAAATAACGGCCAATCCCAGGCCGGTGCCTTCTCCTGTTTCCTTGGTAGTATAGTAGGGCTCAAATATATTTGGCATAATATCATCACCAATTCCAGGACCATCATCAGCAACCTCAATGATGGAATAACACCCTGGTCTGATTATATCGAGAATCCCCTGCTCTGATTCAAGCATCTCTTTTTCATAAAGTGAAATTCTAAGATTTCCCTTCTCATCCATCGCCTGTACACTGTTGGTAGCAAGATTAAGAATTATTTCATGGACTTTAGTTGAATCGGCAAGCACGGGTTTAGTATCCTGATCAATATTGACTGACATAACCACCGAGGAGGGTACCGAAACTTTCAGCATTTCAATTGCTTCATGCACCACAGGATGAAGATCAATCAATAGTTTTTCTTCTTTGTCCTGCCGGCTAAAAGTAAGAATTTGCTGAACCATTTGCTTTGCCCGAACGCCAGCCTTTAAAATTTGCTGCAGATTCCTTTCAAGCAGGCTGCCAGGCTCAGCTTTATCGAGAGACATGGTTGCATAACCGAATATACCGGCGAGCATATTGTTAAAATCATGGGCAATACCTCCAGCGAGATGACCGATGGCTTCCATTTTTTCAGATTGCCGCAGACGGTTTTCCATTATATTTCTTTCCGTGGTATTTCTCAGGATTCCCTGTATATACTTCTCACCGGAAATCTCTACTATGGACGAAGTGACTTCCCCAAAAAATATTTCTCCGGATTTTTTTTTGAACTTCGCTTCAAAATGAGCCCCCCCCTCAGCAAGCAGTTTCTTCCATGCCTCACGTACCGCTTCAATTTCTTCCTTTTCGAGAACATACAGATCATCACGATCAAGTGTTTCAAACTCCTCCCAGGAGTATCCGAAAAGATCAAGCATGCTTTGATTGGCCTTCAGCGGTTTCCCTTCCAGATCACGAATATACCAGCAATCCGGAGACTGTTCGAACATGGTACGAAACCGTTCTTCACTTTCTTTCAGCATATTTTCGGTCTTACGACGAGCAGTAATATCACGACCAATTGAAATTATGTATTTCGGATCGCCTTTATCATCATTGATTACGGATACTCTGTATTCTGTAGGAATCTTTCTGCCGTCTTTACAAATCAATTCCAGTTCAATAGTCCCGGTCCCGTTTTCAATGACACCTTCAATAAAAACTGAAGCTTTTTCTATTTCCTCAGCACTATAGTATGAAACGGGAGCCGGCTGCTTTTCTATCTCTTCGTCAGTATATCCGGTTGTTTCCTGAAAAGAACGGTTCCACCGGACAGCCCGGCCAGTCTCAGGCTCAAAAAGAAAAAAGGTATCCTCCTGAGCATCCAGGGCGCTAACAGTAAATTCCCTTTCACTATGCAATGCTTTATCTGATTCTTTTCGCGCGGAAATATCAGAACAGACTCCTCTTAATTTTTCCGGTTCTCCCTTTTCATCCAGATAGAGAGTGCCCCGCACTTCTATCCAGCTTTTTGAGCCGTCACCACGGATAATTTCATGTGCATATTGAATAACAGAATTCTGACGGGCTTCAGCTAAAAAGCTCCCGACTATTTCATCTATTTCATCTCTCGCTTCTGGAACGGCAAAGCTCATATAAGACTCATAGGAGTGCCCAAATTCATCTCCAGAGACGCCAAAAATCATCAGGGTCTCTGGAGACCACATTACAAAATTTTTTTGAAGGTCCCATTCCCAGGTACCCATATTCGCCGCCTGAAGAGCAAAACGCAAATGTTCATTATTTTCCCGAAGAGTACCCTCAGCCTGTTTTCGGACAATCATTTCCCACGCCAAATTGGCCAGTTGCTGAATAGTCTTAACATCCTTCTGATCATAGTCTGTTTTCTTGTTTCCTACTCCGAGAATTGCCTTGATCTTTTCCCCTCGAAACACCGGCACAACCAGCTCACGAAACACCGGAGCATGTCCTTCTGGCAGCCCTTTTTTATTCGAAAGACTTTCATAATCATTGTGAATCACCGGCTTCCCTTCATGGACGCAATCAACCCAGACTCCTGCCTCAGATATCGGGTAATGCATCCCTGAAGCTTCGGCTTTACACATATTTTCTTTTGTGTTGGTTGACCATGTCTGGAGGGTTAATGTTTGCTGATCATCTTCTAGAAAATGACAAAAACTAATCTTACTCTTCGTTAATAATTCAGCTTCATCGAGAAGTTTCTGCATCAGTTCAGATGAATTGTTCGTTGCGGCATAGTCAATGAGACGTAGTTGAGCTGCCTGTATCTTTTCAAGCTGTTTATCTTCAGTAACATCTTCAATAGTTCCAACAACATATGTCACCCCATCTTCTACAAATTTTCGATTAATGAGATTGCCGGTAAACAATGAATTATCTTTTCTTCTTAATTGAACACTGTATTGAATAATTTCATCAGGAGTTTTCCTTAATATTGTGCTACTTCTTTTCTCCGGGCTTACATAATGTTCAGAAGCAATATTCTCAACATTATTTTTCATTTCTTCTACAGTATTATAAGCAAACATCCTGACAGCGGCATCATTTGCTTCGATGACCTTACCTTCCACCGTTGTTTTATACGCGCCGATGGGCAGCTTATCGAAAAACATTCGAAATTTTTCTTCTGTCTGTATCCGCCTGGTAATATCGGTCTGTGTTGACCACACACGCAAAATTGTTTCATTCTCAAAAACACTCACTACGTTGCTTAAAAAATACCTTTCCCGACCATCCTTTGCGCGCTCATGAGTTTCCAGGTTTTTCCATTGATAGTTCTTCTTGATCCAAAGCTCAAACTGTTTAGTCGCTGCTTCATCTCCCCCAAAAATTTCAACCGCCTGCATACCTGTTACTTCACTTGAATCAGTGTATCCATACTGACGGGCAAACACATCATTACATTCAGCTACATAGACATTTTCTTTTGCCCAGTTAACTTGTTCTTTTAACGGCAATACAGTTGGGAGAGGCTTTGTAAACTCCCACCTGCAGACCCCATCCTTTCCGAGAGCGATAAAACTCCGGTACCGCTCATCGCTTTCCTGTAATGCCTTGTCATGTTCAAGTATCTGATGCTGTGAGGCTTCAAGCTGTTTATTTGCCGCCAGCAATTCTTCATTGGCGGCAATAAGATTCTGCTCGTGTTTCCTTACACGCTCTTTCTCTTCAAAAAGCTTAAATGCCATCCTGATAGATGCATTCAGTACGGTTTCCCCGGAATTTTTTACAATATAGCCGTAAGAGGTGATACCTTCAGTTTTTTCAACTACTTCAGGCTCAGTGTGTGAGGACATAAAAACCAGGGGTATATTATTGGTGAGCAGAATCTGCTTTGCAGCCTCAGTGCCATCAATACCAAGGCCAAGATCGATGTCCATGAGAATGAGATCGATAAGGGGATTTTTTCTTACAGTTTCGACGGCATCATCGCCGGTATAAACCCTTAAAACTTTATACCCGTATTTCTTCAGAGTTTTTTCTGCAGCCCGTGCGGTAATTCTTTCATCTTCAACCAGAAGGATTGTCTTTTCCTGGTTAATGCCATGCAGTGATGTCTTTCTACTCATTCGATCCCCTGATATGCATGCAGCTATTCCATTCTGAATAAATAATACCTCAAAATGGAAACGATGTCAACATACAGGAAACTCAATAACTGCATCACCAACTGACTAATGATTTTTTAATAAAAAAACTGTCCAGCTTCATCAATCAATACAGGAATGCAAACATACACTACTCGGCACTCAAAGCTCAAACTTCCCCTCACCAAAATCTTTTAAAAACTGCTCGCCGTCACGAAGCCCCATGTCAAAGGCCCCCTGGCTTCCTTCCGGGTTGGTATAGTCCCATTTTGCAACCGGAGGCTCTTCAGAGGGCTGCAGGTAAATTCTACCCGGGACCTTCGGCAGTATCTCATCGGGATACCGGCGCGAAAGAAGAACCAGGGTTTGCCCCGGGTCTTCATCAAGGGCCACAACCGGGACATTGTCAATGATACCGCCGTCGAGCACTGTTTTGCCGTCCCGCTTCATGATGGGAACCACCGGGGGCGTACACGAAGAATGAAGAAGCAGGTCTGCCAGTTCTTCAACAGACGAGCATGAACTCACGGGAATAACTTCAGAGTGATAGCCAATTTTCGAAGCCCACCGGGGATGCACAGGATAGGATATTTTTTTTTCAAGGACATAGGTCATCAGCCCCACAACGGTTCCGCTTCGGGGACCGAGGAAACGGGGGGGCCGTGTAACCAGGACCCGCAGCTCGGGACCTGAAACAATTTTCTTAAAGGCCTTTTCTGTTATGATCTCCAATAAGGCCCTTCGGTACATGGCATACTGGGGAAATGCAGGCTTCCTGCCAAAGAGATTTGACAGGTAAAAATTTTTCTCATTTTCACTGGTAATCTTTTTAAAGAAATCAAGCCCCTCGCGGATTCTTCCCCCAAGGCTCATAACCGCCATGGTGGCCCCGGCGCTTACACCGGCAATAACTTCAGGCTTCAGCTTAAGGGCGGATGAGGCAGCCTCCCAGAAACCAGCCTGCCAGAGACAGCGGCTTCCGCCACCGGCAAATACGATTGATTTGAATGGATTTTTTGCAGACATATACTTCCTCACACATAGAATAATTCTGATTATTTATTTTTCTTTGTAAGCCTTTCACAGGCAAGGTTTTGCGATGCCACTTCATGGGCGGGAATAGAAAGACAGAGAATTTCATCGCTGCTGATAGGCTTAAAAATCATCAACTGGTCTGAACTTCCTCGATTCACACTGTAGCACCCTTCTCTTTTTTTAAGCATCTCGGCGACAAAATAAAAACGGCTGAAGTCAGCCCCCACCAGCAGGGGCCTCGGGTGAAAGACAACCTTCCCTTCCGAATTAATAATATAGTAGAATCCGGTTTGGGAAACCCGCCGCTTTTTTATCGTCAAAATAGTGTTTCGGTCTTTCTGTATCTCAGAGCTGAAAAGATCTAACTTTTTTTGAATAGACTCAATCGAAACAACCCCCGCGCCGGCACATGAACCAAGCAGGCCCGAAACTGCCAGCAGAGAAACCAGCAACAGTGCAGCTATCGGAAACAATCTCATAGTCATCCTCACTCGCAAAATATTTAACAACAACTAATTTTAATGCCAGGGCGGGGACTTTTGTCAAGTCCATTAATGAGAAAGATCAGGGGCACAAATAATCTACTTGACCCGCAGGAAATAATGAGTCACAACCGGGTTATATCATTTCGAGGATGTTGAAACTATGACCATTACACCTGCAAGTGCGGTACTGCTTTTTTTCTTCGGATCAGTGTGGGGAAGTTTTTTCTATACCCTGGCCATCCGCTTTGTTGACGGAACCATGGAGGCCTCTCCCAGAGAAGCCCTGATGGGACGCTCAAAATGCCCTCACTGCGGTGTCACGATCAACCCGCTTTTCCTGGTGCCGATACTCGGCTACCTCATGACGCGGGGAAGATGCGCTTCATGCCTCAGAAGGATTCATCCCGCCTACCCCCTCGCAGAGATCGGGTACGGCCTGCTAATGGTTCTCTTTGCGGGCCATTACGGCATCACCAGTGAGGCAATGGCATTTTACCTCATTGCCTCCCTTGGCATCACCATCAGTGTCATAGACACAAAAATAATGAGAATTCCTGATGTACTCTTAGGTATCATATTTCTTATCAGTCTCTATCCCCTCATTCTCGCAATGGAATGGAAAAGTCCCCTGGGAGGAATGCTTGTCCTGGGAATAATCTTTCTGCTGATACTGCTGGTTTTCCCCGGATCATTCGGGGGGGGAGACCTGAAGTACGCTATGCTCATCGGCCTGGTTGTCGGATTTGAACAATCTTTTGTTGTACTTGAAACCGCACTGATTACCGGCGCAGTCACAGGAATAATCTACGGTACCCTTTCCGGGAAGGGGTTCAAGACAAAGATGCCCTTCGGTCCCTTTCTGACCCTCGGCATGATCGTGTCAATGATCTACGGGCAGGATATTATTTTGATGTATTACGGAATGGTGAGGTAAAAGTTGAAAGTAGCAAGTTGAAAGTTGAAAGTTTACTAACCCCGACAATAGATTTACGCCAACACAAAAACCCTTTCTACTTTACACTTGCAACTTTACTCTTTTAACTCGTTACTTTAAACTTTCCTTTATCCCCTTTTCACCGGGATTTTCAATGACACCCTTTTCAGTTATAATGGCGGTAATAAGACAGGCAGGTGTAACATCAAAGGCGGGATTGCGGATTACCACTCCCTCGGGAGCGACCTGACTTTCTCCCACAAAGGCGACCTCATCAACGCTTCGCTCTTCTATAACAATATCATCACCTGTGGCGGTCTCTCCATCAAGGGTTGCAACCGGAGCTGCCACGTAAAAAGGAATGTTGTGGTGCTTTGCCGCGACAGCGTGGGAATAGGTTCCGATTTTATTTGCCACGTCCCCGTTTGCCGCAACCCGGTCGGCACCAACGATTATTTTTTTAATGATTCCCTGCTTCATGAAATATGCGGCCATATTATCGGTAATTATCGTGACTTCAATGTTATCAGCCATCAGCTCCCACGCAGTGAGGCGGGCTCCCTGGAGAACCGGCCGGGTCTCACAGGCGTAGACTGAAATCTTCTTCCCCTCTTCAATGGCTGCCCTGATGACTCCCAGGGCGGTACCGAAGCCCCCGGTGGCAAGGGCTCCCGCGTTGCAGTGGGTCATGACCACATCACCGTCTTCAAGAAAGCCGCTGCCGTTGGCGCCCATCCGGTGATTGGCGTCAATGTCTTCCTGGAGAATTTTTTCCGACTCACGCTTAAAGGCGGCAACCAGCTCATGGACCGGACCTTCCTTCTCGAGAAGCTTTTTCATACGTTCAATGGCCCAGAAAAGGTTTACTGCCGTAGGCCTGGTTGCAGCAAAAACATCAAAGACGTGATTCATTTCTTCAATAAACCTGTCACGTTTTTTATCTTTATGAAACATGGCCCCCAGGGCAATTCCCATGGCGGCAGCAATACCGATAGCCGGGGCCCCGCGCACCTCAAGGCGGCGGATGGCTTCGGCCACACCGGGATAATCGGAATAATCATTATAGATTTCTGAGAGAGGAAGTTTTCGCTGGTCGAGTATTGAAACAAAGTCGTCTTTCCACTTTATGGTATACATGGTTTTATCCCTGGTTTTCGCTTTTTTCTACTTTATTTTTTCTCATGGTAATACGGTTACCCTTTTCGCTCCATTGAACACTGTCCATGTGAAGCTGGATAATCAGGAGACCGCGGCCGCTGTTCTTAAAAAAGTTTTCAGGATCCCGTGGATCAGGAAGTGAATGAAAATCAAACCCCGGGCCCTCGTCTTCAATCTGGTACTCAACGTACTCCAGTGTCTGTTCGTAGGTAATATGTACAATTCTATCCCGGTACTTCGGGTCATCTTTCCGTTTTTCGATTTCTTCGTTAAAGACCTTTATGCCCCCCTGCTCACGGATGGCCGAACTGATCTCGAGGTTTCCATGATACATGGCGTTACTGATAGCTTCTTTCAGGGCAAGGGCGATATTCTCTGCCGTGGTGGCATTGCAAAGCCCCGAGGGGACAAGATTTTTTGTCAGCTTATATGAGATGGTGTTCATGATAGAGGTATCGACGGGAATCCTGAACCGGGCCTTTTCGTATTCAGTAAAACGGGCGAAGCTTTTTTCCAGGAGACGCTCATGTTTGCGCCTGAGGATTGCCCGCACCGATGAGGCCACGTCATTGATATCAAAGGGCTTTCGGATAAAATCATTAGCCCCGAAACGGAGTGCCGTTACCGCGTCTTCAACATTACCGTGACCGGTAATAAGCATAACGGGTATCGGATCGTCAAGAGCCTTGACCCGGCGAAGAAGCTCAATGCCGTCCATCTTTCTCAGTTTAATATCTGAGATAATCAGATCGATGGTCTCTTCGCCGTTCTTTATAAGGTAGAGTGCGTCTTCCGCCTTCTCAAGAGAGATGACATGGTAACCGAGGCGTGAGAGTTTCTTCTGAAGAGTGAAACGAATAACCTCTTCGTCATCAATGATCAGAATTGTCGCGGTTTGATCAGGCATTATTCCTGCTCTTCTCCTTCCTCTCCCATAATGAAATGTCCCATCTTATCACGCTTGGTGGTAAGGTACCGAAGGTTTTCATCCTTTGCCTTTATCTCAATTGAGACACGTTCGGTAATCTCAAGGCCGTAGCCCTCAAGACCGATAATTTTTTTCGGGTTGTTGGTCATGAGACGAATCTTATGGAGCCCAAGGTCAACAAGTATCTGGGCGCCGATGCCGTAATCCCGCAGGTCATCGGGAAACCCGAGCTCAATGTTTGCCTCAACGGTATCCATTCCTTCTTCCTGCAGTTTGTAGGCCTTGATCTTGTTGCCGAGGCCAATGCCCCGGCCCTCCTGGCGCATGTAGAGGATTACTCCCTCACCGACCTGCTCAACCATCATCATGGCGCGGTGAAGCTGACTGCCGCAGTCACAGCGCCGCGACGCGAGCACGTCACCGGTGAGACACTCTGAGTGAACCCGAACCAGGACATCTTCCTTTCCCGTAACATCACCTTTGACCATGGCGATGTGGGTAACATTTTCAAAGGCTGAGTCATAGGCGACAATTTTAAAATCGCCGTAATCAGTCGGCAGGGTCGCTGAAGAGACACGCTGAACAAGGCGTTCCTTATGCTGCCGGTATTTAATAAGGTCAGAAATTGTTCCTATTTTCAAACCATGCTTTTTCGCGAATTTATCAAGGTCGGGTCGCCGCGCCATGGTGCCGTCATCGTTGAGGACTTCACAGATAACCGCAGCTGGTTTTTTACCTGCAAGGCGGGCAAGATCAACGCCCCCTTCACTGTGCCCGGCGCGAACCAGCACCCCGCCCTTTTTGGCCGCAAGGGGAAATATATGTCCCGGCTTTCTCAGGTCTTCAGGGCGGGAATTTTCATCGATCATAACCTCAACGGTCTTTGCCCGATCCGGGGCTGAAATCCCGGTGGTTGTTCCTTCGACCGCGTCAATGGAAACCGTAAACGCGGTTCCGTACTTGTCAGTATTCTCGGTTACCATAAGCTTCAGGTCAAGGCGGTCGACCATCTCCTGTTCCATGGGAACACAGATGAGTCCCCGGCCGTGGGTTGCCATAAAGTTTATAATTTCGGGGGTGCAGTGATCAGCGGCGACGATGATGTCACCTTCGTTTTCCCGGTCTTCATTATCCACCAGGATAACCATCTTCCCCAGGCGGATGTCTTCAATGATTTCATGAATATCGCTGGATTTCATGGCAGGCTCCTTTGTTGCGTTTATAATCCATTAGATTTTCTGACAAAGAATAGTCAAGGGATTTTATCGCTTTTCAAAAGAGCAAATGAGTCATGTATCAGTCTGTTTTTTCAGCAATTACCATGGCGGTGGCGTAGTGACGCTCATGGCTGATAGAAAGATGGAGGGTGATTCCCGGGGCAAGGTCTGCAGGCACGACAAAGTACGGTTTGCCTTCAGAGTCCTTTTTAATAATTATGTGGGGGAAGTCAAAGGCCTTTCCGCCCAGGGCTTTAACCAGGGCTTCACGTGCGGCAAAACGCCCGGCAATGTAGGCGTCGGGGGCACCCTTCGGTATCAAAGATATTTCTTCTTCTGAAAGAATCTTCGCGTGAAAGGCTTCACCGTACTTTTTCTGAAGCTTTTTGATGCGGAAAATTTCTACTATATCGGTTCCGATTCCGGTTATCATTTTGGCTGGTTTTCCCTGCAGGAAGTTTACTCTTTTTTAGCGTTGCACGTTTATTGAGGCTTTCGGTTTTCAATTGGCCAGCCGGCTGGCCAATTGACCCACCGGTGGGTCAATTGAAAAAGTCGACCGGTCGACCTTTTGGTCATTCGCTTCAGGTTTTTTCTCTGGTTCTGGTTGAAGCGTTGTATGGTGTCTTTATACTTTTTTAAACCTGTACCGTCAAGAAAAGAATGTCTCTACATAATAATCAGTTAGAGTTTCTAATTGACACCATACCTGTAGAGAGGCTTAATATAGCTATAATGACTTTACAACAATTAAGAGTTGGCAGCAAAGTCTGCTTTTTGTGTATTATAACAACATCAATGCAAAGGTATTACCGTGACAAACATTCAGAAAATAGAACAGGAGATATCCAATCTCCAGCCTCATGAACTTGCGGAGTTTCGCGCCTGGTTTGATAAATTTGATGCCGATAGATGGGACAACCAGTTTGAATCAGATGTCAAATCAGGAAAACTCGACAAGCTTGCTGCTGATGCGGTTAAAGATTTTAAAAACAAATAATTCAAAAAAGTATAAATCATTTCACTTCCCCTTCCTTCTGGAAACTGTACGAGAATCTTCCCCATGAAATACGAAAATTAGCTGATAAAAATTTTGAATTATTGAAACAGAATTCGTCGCACCCTTCTTAGCATTTCAAAAAAGTAAATGACTACCATTCAGTACGGGTAGGAATTCGATACAGGGCTCTTGGTGTTGATATATAGATATATAGTAAACTCCGGCAACACCAACCAGCGCATGAGACACAATACATCTTTATGGAACCTGTATCATGTCACCAGCACGTTAAAATATTGACAAAAAGCACCACACATGCAACGCTTTTTTAAATTTGCTGTTATAAAAATTATTACAAAAGGCCCCCTTCCTGATAGAAGGCGGCCTTTTGTAAATTATTTGTTATTTCCCGCCGGCGCTGGCATCAATTGAGAAATCTATATTTTCAGTTTCAGTTGTTACTCCATCATTAACAATAATGCTTCCTGAATAATCAACCATTGTGCTGGGGTGCGCATTATAGGTCACCATGACAGTGGTTCCTACACCAGAAGTTAATGTACAGGAATAGTCACCCAGTGAATAGATATACCCTGCAAAGGTTATGTCAAAAACGAGGTTTCCAGGTCCACTTGCAGAATAGACCAGGGAATAAGAGGTACCTGTATATGTTCCGGGACTGCTCCCATCCCAGGTTTGAAAGGATGGGTCAGCCATTAGTTCAGATTTAATTGTTCCTTCTATGTCAGAGATTATAGTCTGCAGAGAAGGAACAGAACTGCTGCTGGTTAAAGAAAAATCAATGGTATAGGTTTCACTTGTAGACCCATCATTTACAACAACACTGCCCAGATAATCCGTTGTTGTACTTGGATGAGCATGAACAGTAATTCCGATAGGGCTCCCCTCGGGAGTTGTAACCGTGTATTGATTCCCTTCAGCTGAATGAATATATCCTGTAAAGGTGATATTTAAGACAAGGTTTGATGATCCGTCTAATGTGTAGACAATAGCATAATTGGTTCCTGTAAATGTTCCCGGACCAGATTGATCCCAGGATTGAAAATCCGTATCTGCCATGAGCGCCGGCATTATAGCATCCTGAATATCAACAAGGATTGTTTCGACTGTTTCCTGGTCAAGCGCTCCACCAGCAAGATCATCAGACGTGAAGGTGAATCCCATTGCATCGCCGTCATCAACTATAATATTTACCTGGTATATGACAGGATTATCTGGTAATGCAGGATACGTTACCGTAGTTGTCATACCTTCAGGAGTCTTTAACGTGTATTGCTTGCTACCGGAATCAAAGACATAATTTGAAAAGGTAATATTGAAAACAAGTTCCCCAGATGGATTTACCGAATATACCGTTGAATAATTTGTTCCATTGTATGTCCCGGGACTGTCGCCTGTCCATGTTTGAAAATCAGTATCTCCCATCAATTCTGTTTTAACTGTATTCTCTATACTGACAATCATGGTTTTAATAAGATCCTGAGTCAGAATCTCTTCTGAAGATCCCGCCTCTTCAGCATCTTCTTTGAAGTCAATTATCTGATCGATGTTGTCAATACGCACCAGACCGGAATAATGATTTTCTTCAGAATCACACTGTACCATCAGAGATGCTCCAGTGGGAGAAGTCAGCGTATAGTCAGTACCATCAACTGATACAGTAAAATCTCCTGTAAAGGCAACTTGAAAGATCAGGTTCTCAGATGAATCCTCAGAATAGAGAACACCGTAATTAGTCCCAATAAAAGCTCCAGGACTGGTTCCGTCCCATGAACCATAGGTAGGATCAACAGACAGGGCATCAAAAATAATTTCTTCTGCTTTGAGGATAATTTTTTTAATCAGTTCATCGGTCTGATCGTCTTTTGCTGACAGAAAAGTATCTATTTCTATTGGATCACCGCCATCTACGCTGACATTTCCTGTCAATGTGCCATCGCTGGCTACAGTTATATCGTATTCAAAAACTGTGGTAGATTCTTCAGGTTCTCCTGGATGTGAAATTACAGTAATCGTGCTACTTATTTCTACAGAACCATCGGTGTTATAAAGAATTTCTTCTTCACTGTCAGTCTGTATGGTGATACCGTCAGTAGTTTCCTGTCCACCGGTTGAGGTAATCTCAACCGTTGTTGATCCATCAGGATTACTGGTGATGGTCACACTTTTAGTTTCATCACCATCTACAAAATTGTAGACCGAAACATCATCGGATGAATCTTCGTCAGTGACCCCTTCAACCATACTGGTTACAGCATCAATACTTGGTGCCAAATTTTCTAAAAGTTCGTCCTTTGCTGATGGTGGAACATCTCCACCTGAAGAAAAACATGATGAAAAAGAAAGACTCAGCATCATAATTGCGATAAGATAAAAGTGTACTTGTAAAATTTTACCAACCTTCATAAAACTCCTCCATGAATTTATTAACGTTGATGATTAATTTGATCCCTTGAAATAAATCTTTTCTTTGAAATATATTACACTATAATGCAAAAAATATCGCCAACGTGGCCCCATTATAGTGCCCCACTGGCGTGTTTTTGTCAATGCAATTTTTTATATTTGATTAAACTAAGTAAATATTTTTAGATTTTTTCTGTATGCTCCCCCTTCGTAAATCCTTAAGTTATAACTATTGTTAATTTATTTGATTAAATTTCTCGCTTTAAGTGCCCCAACAACGAACTTAACTATTGATATATAGTAAACTCCGGCAACACCAACCAGCGCATGAGGCACAATACATCTTTATGGAACCTGTATCATGTCACCAGCACGTTAAAATATTGACAAAAAGCACCAGACATGCAACGCTTTTTTAGGGAATTCTAAAAATGTATAATAAAGCCACCCCCTTACTGACAAGTCAATAAAATCCTCCCTCTCCCTCACATACCCGTTTATGTTTTCACTAATATGTAAATATGGGAGAGGGCCGGGGTGAGGGCACAGTGAATCTAATCTTTTTTTGAAGAGGTTGCTACACAAAAAAACTTGACGCCCCACCCCACACGTATTACATTATGTAATACAAAAGGAGCAAGCCATGATCTCTCTTCGTCTACCAACAGAACTGGAAACAAAACTCAGCCAGATATCAGAAACCGAAAAGATCACAAAATCTGAAGTAATTAAACGCGCCTTAATCTTTTATTTCAAAAAATACCAGAAAGACCACTCCCCCTATGATCTCGGCAAAGATCTATTCGGAGAATACGGCAGCAGCGACGGTAATTTATCACAGACCTACAAAAAGAAACTGAAGGATAAATTGCATGAAAAGCACTCTCGTTGACGCGGGCCCACTCATTGCGCTTTTCGACAAAGACGACAAATTCCACGCACCTGTTGTCAATTTTTTAAAAGAATACAAAGGCAGGCTGCTGACAACCTGGCCGGTAATAACAGAGGCATCTCACTTACTAAGCTTTAATGTAAAGGTCCAGATCAATTTCCTTGAATGGATTAAGCGCGAAGCCATATCAATAGTAAATATTGAATCAGAGCACCTGGACAGAATCATCGAATTATCAAAGAAATACTCTGATGTTCCAATGGATTTAGCTGATTCTACATTGATTGTTATTTCCGAACTAACGAATATCCGGGATATTATAACGATAGATTCCGATTACTATATTTATCTCACTAAATCTAAAAAGAGTCTCAACAATCTATTGCTGCCTTATATGCATAAAAGGAAAAGATGACTCAAAAGGATCAAAAACAATGAATTGCAAAATACATTCATAATTAAATCAACTGCCAACAATGATACTAATCAAAAAAATAATAGAATTCATCGCAGACTTTTTCTTTTCATCTTCTGTCGACGCGACAATACAACACATCGGCATGGGCCCATTCTTTACCATAATCATTATTTTCTTTTTAACATATGTCACCTATCAAAGCATACGGCATTACCGATCAAAAAAAACCAACCACATCGCCAAAAAATTCCTCATTTTTGATTATATAATTTATTTCATTTTGATCGGAATTATAATTGTAATATTTATATTACCTTACTAATATTCCCACATCTTTCTTCAAGGTAGAGTAAAAAATAGACATGGAACAAAAAACCAAAAAGCAACCATACACAGCTGGCCAGATATTCGGAATGATCGGAATCGTACTATTATTAAGCCCAATGATTCTACGGGGCTTTCTTCTTTTTTTTGGAGTCCCCGTCATGTTACTTGGCTTAGTTGATTGTGATATTTTTGTAAAGATCAGCATAAACCACACATTGTGGTCAATAAATGTCGGAGCAGCATTGTATGTTACCATTTGGATTAGTGCCAAAATGTGGCCAAAAAGAAAGGAGCTTCAACTCGAAGAGTAGTACTACGGCCATGCCTGAAACATAAACCTGCTACAACAATCTTCCTAAATCAAGCAATCTGTCTGGAATTATTCCCAGAGAAGCAAGGATAAATACCACCAGAACAACAACCAGCTGGATGCCGATTATTACACCAAGGGCATACAGCCGGTAATAGTAGCAAAAAACAATTGTAGTTAATGCTATCAATGATCCAGTCACATAATGCAAAAAAAGATTCACTGCAGAACTGATACCATCATTCATGCCGAGAGCTCTGATACCATAGCTCTTAAAAAATATTGAAATTATAATAATTACAGAGCTGAGGATTAAGATGTTTTTTTTATTTTCCCGGAACAGATCTGAGATCATTTCATTTTCCTGATGTAGTTTTCGTTAAAGTCTATTTTAAAAACCTGAAAGACACCATGTCAAATACAATATATTACTCCTTTATAAAATATGTATTTGTTTTTCATTGATTCACTCAAAAGGGGCGCACTGCTTTTTCACAAACAGGTATACTTCGAGTTGTTCTTTCCGCCAGCCTAAAAGATATTTGACAAAAATAATTTAATCCAACCATAAGAACTGAAAAGTGTCAGCCAGCTTCAAACAACAGGCAGTACGGCAGGCGCAACGATATAATCAATTATGAAATTCACCACAAAATACAAAACCAGAATTGAAAAAATAAAAACAGAAATCCTTGCTGTTTATTATGCTTCAAAACATCCCGACCTGCCTTTAATGCCCAGGATCATCATACTTTTTACCCTTGGATACGCATTAAGCCCCATTGATTTAATCCCGGATTTTATTCCCGTCATTGGCTATTTAGATGACCTGATAATATTACCGATTCTAATTTCATTATCCATAAAATGTATCCCCGTAAACATCATGGAAGATGCCCGAAAGCAGGCAAGAAAAAGACCGGTTACATTAAAAAAGAACTGGAGGGCGGGAATTCTTATTGCTCTACTATGGGCAATTATTATATCTTCACTCATATACCGTTTGACCGGCTGATTTATCATGGGGCCCGACACAAAAAAAGATCCCCCCTGTGCTCACCTGGTCTTATTGACAGTACTCTTTTAAAAGCTAAAGAAATGTATCCCGGCTATAAGAAAAAGGACGGCCCATGAAAGATCAATTCAGAACACACTTGTACCCAAAAAGCAGAATAGGAACTTATGACATTGGAAAGTTAAGTTCATCAAAGCATCATGTATGTGGACTCATTGAGGTTGATGTCACTTCTGCTCGCAATACAATCAACCAGTTAAAAACTAATAATTATCCCATTTCATTTACTTCATGGTTAATTAAATGTATCGGAGATTTTGCCAATCAATACCCCTTGATACACGGAGTAAAAAAAGGTAAAAGAAAAATAATAACATATAGCTCAGTTGATATTTCCATAATAATTGAAAAAGAAATTGATTCGACGTTAGTGCCAATCCCATATATTATACGGGGAGCAAACAATAAATCAATTTCAGATATCTATAATGAAATTAAGAACGCTAAAGAACAATTGATAAACGATGAAGGTGATTTTGTATTAGGCGACAGCCCTGGGAAATTCATGATGAATTTTTACTACCTCTTACCGGGATTTGTCAGAAAATTTATCTGGAAGCGTATTATTGCAAATCCATCTCTTGTTAAAAATTTGATCGGCTCGGTTATTCTTACTTCGGTTGGCATGGTTGGCACCATAAATGGCTGGATCATACCGAAAAGCATCCATCCATTATGCTTTGCCATAAGCTCAACGACATCAAAGCCCGGGGTAATTGATAGTCAGATTGCGATTAGAGAATATCTGCCCATTACAATTCTTGTTGATCATGATGTTATAGATGGTGCTCCTGCAGTAAAAATATTAAAAAAACTTGTAGACGCATTAGAAACAGGATATTTGTTAGAAAAAAAGCCCCCCTTTGGAAGCGAAAAATAATGAAAGTGAAACTTATCTTAACAGCATTAATAATTTCAATAACCATACCCAATGCTTATTCAGCCAATGAATATCTTCTAACGTTCAAACCAAATAAAAATCTTAAATATAAATTAACCATAGGGCCTATACCAAAACATGTCGATTCCAGTTTTCTGAAATATTTACGATCTCAATTATCGCAAATCAGCTTATTAAAAATATCTTACACTGAATCAAAAAACGGAAACCTCAATGCATTCTATGACTTAAACATTTGGAAAAAAAAGTCATGCTGTAACCCATTAACATATCCAGCCTACATGTACAATTTTCACGGCATCATTGAGAGTTCAATTGAACCTTCCGGTCATGTCCTCAACAATAAAAAAGGCAAACTTAAACTGGGATGCGTGTTGGGTTTTAATTTATGGACAATAATATCCAGGCAAAAACTTGAAGGAAAATTGATTCCCTGCTATTTCCCGAAACAAAAAGTTAAAGAACAAAGCAATTGGAAAAATGAATTCGAATTCCAGGAAGACAAAAAGAAAAAAACAGCAACAATTGAATATACTTTAATAAATATTGACAATAAAACAGCATTTATCGAAGGAATAATCGACAGGACAGGAATTACTCTCTACGGCGAATTTGACACAGAAAAAGGATACTGGAAAACATTCAAAATATTTTACTTAAATAGAGACAAAAAAATAACTTTGAGATCTTTTGATTTAATCTAATAAATCTATTTCTCTAATTTTTTACCGGCACCTGAAAAACCCTGATTAAACATGAGGACACTCACAGGCAGGAAAGGTGCCGGCACAAGCGCCTACTGGACTGAATGCAAATATTGTGGTCATGTCATATGGATTGTCAAAGGCGGATGATCAGAAATTATTTTTTTAAAAAATAATGTAACGTCTACCATTCAAACAATCAAATTGCTAAAAGTTATTTGACATCTTAATTAAATTTACCTACTTATAAATAAACAGGTAAATTTATATGGAGGCGCCTGGATGAAAAACGAACGGGAAATTAAAATTAAAATAGAAAAAGACATTGGAGACCTTTCAAAAGTGCTGAGTTTATTAAGCACCAAATACAATGAAGATCCATTATTTAATGATGCCCAAAAATCCTTTTTGAGTTTATCCGTTCATGTAGGACAGGCATTGAATATTCAGTTACAATAATCAATTACAGCACAACACAGTCACCACTGCTCTGTTACCACCACATCTCCGCCTCGGCCACCAATCGGCTGTCACGCTTTCAATACTTATTACTGATTAGTAAATAATCAGTAATAAGTATTGAACAATAAGTAATTCGATTATTTACAACATTCAACTCTTCATTATATTCTTTGTTATAAAAACAAAATACAAGGAGTCAAAAAATGAAACCAGGCAATACCATTACAAACACCTATGATTCATCACTTCAAAAAGCGGTAAAAATTGCAGGCTTAATGTTTCTCCTGAATTTTCTGGCTCCCACACTTAACTGGATATTTGTTCTATCTAAATTAATTGTACCGGGGAATGCCGGGGGCACAACAAAAAATATTTTAGCCAATCAAATTCTTTTCCGTACCGGTATAACAATTGAATTACTCATGTCTGCCGGATTAGTAGCATTAGGCCTGGCGTTATACAAAATTCTCAAAACGGCAAACAAAGATTTGGCCCTCCTTGGACTTCTCTTAAAGCTGATAGAAGCCGCGATAGTAGCTGTCATTTCGCTTATTTCGTTTATTGCCCTGCTGGCTGACAACAATACAGCTGGAATACTGCTCAATGCGCATACCGCCATATATGCCATTCCCATGGTTTTTCTCGGCCTGGACATGGTGATCTTCTCTTTTTTATTTCTGAAATCAAAGTATATACCCGGTATACTGGCCGGTTTCGGGATAATTTCATTCATGTTAATCTTTCTTCATGCTTTAATGTATATACTGGCGCCGAGACTCGCGGTGATGCCGATATATCAAATAATTTTCTGGACCCCCAGTGGTCTTTTTGAAATACTAATCGGCACGTGGCTATTATCGAAAGGCATACACTCCCGTACTCAGCATTGCAACAATGAAACTATGTAATTAGCTTGATTAAAAATAATAAATATGGTTTTTTAAAAAATGTGGAGAGTATTTAAATGAAACCTGAATCGAAAGAAACAGCAGATGCAATAATCAGAGTTGAAACAGTCAGCCAGCTTCATAAAATAGCAGGATTCGGCAAACCGAACCATCCGCTGATTACAATTATTGATTATTCAAAAATAGAACAAACGGATACTCCTTCATCGGGGCGTTTTACTCTCAGTCTTTATTCAATTAACTTCAAGAATCATTGTTCATTTAAATACGGCAGAGAACTGTTTGACCATGAAGAAGGAACATTGCTATGCATGGCTCCCGAACAGATCTTATCTTACAACAGTGAAGAAGAGAAAAAAACTACAGCAGGATGGGGGCTATACTTTCATCCTGATTTAATTCGAAATACGGCCCTGGAGAAAAAAATCAATGAATATACATTTTTCACCTACAATGAGAATGAAGCGCTGCATTTATCAGAACAGGAAAAAGAAACCCTCACATCTATTTTAAAAAAAATTGAAGTGGAATATAATTCAAACATAGATCAATTTTCAAAAGAACTTATTGTATCAAACATTGAGCTTCTTTTAAATTACTGCAAACGATTTTACAGCAGACAGTTTATTACCCGAACCAATCAAAACAAAGACATCATAATTAAATTTGAAAACTATATTTCTGAATACTTCAGTTCAGACAAACTTAAACAGAAAGGCATCCCTTCAGTCAAATATTGTGCAGAGCACATGAATCTTACTCCCAATTATTTCAGTGACCTGTTAAAAAGCGAAACAGGCAAAAACACCCAGGAGCACATTCACTATCATTTACTCGAAAAAGCAAAAAGCATGTTAATCAGTTCAACTGCTTCAGTTAATGAAATAGCCGATGAACTGGGCTTTGAATACCCTCAGTATTTCAGCAAGTTGTTCAAAAACAAAGTTGGAGTTACGCCTTCAATATACAGATCAAATGAAAAATAATTATGCATTACAAGTACTCAATACAACAGCAAGGCATTATGGCAATGCGTCTAAAAAGGCGTTTACCTTATACAAAAAGCTGAATATTTAATCGTCGTCGCTACTGCCCTGCCCAAAACTAACGGAGCAGCCTTTTAGATAAATAGAAACTACTTCTTCTCTTTATCCTTATACAGATCAGGATAAAGCTTAACGGCACACTCATCACACAATGTATGACTAAAGTCCGCATCAGAATGCTCGACAAGATAATGCTCAAGCTGCTCCCAGTACCCCTGGTCATTCCTGATTTTTTTACAGCTGGCGCAGATTGGCAGAAGGCCGTCAAGGCGTTTGATGCGGGCCAGAGAATCCGAAAGCTCATCAATAAGTTTTTTTCTTTCATTATTAAGGTTATTGATCTTAACAATACTAACAGCCATAATGATAATAATAATGAGCAAAAAGACAAGAGTACTTATCAGGATAAAAGCTTTGTAATCCTGGTAAAATTCAAAAAAACCCTTTGGCTTATTAATGATAATACTCCCCCCGGGTAAATCTCCAGGGGACACATCAAATTTCTCCATTATGTTATGGTCAAAAATATACCTGTTAGCGCTCTTCATTTCGACAGGTATTTTATTTATATCTTCACCTTCAAGAACTCTCTTGACCATTTCAGCAACAGTCTTTCCCTGGAAAAAGCCGCTGACAATCATTCCCCCAAAGAGGCCATCATTCATCAGCCATTCCTGTCTTCCGAATACAGGAACGTTACTCTTGCTTAATATTTTTTTAGTCCTTTCTTGAGGAACAACAACGCCCTGCTTATCCCGAATGAATCCAGTAAAGATCATCAAGGCATTATCAGGAATTTTTTGAATTTTATCTTCAAGTTCTTCAACAGAAAGACTGTCCCATACCTCATAACGAATCCGGTTGTCCATTTTTCTCATTGCACTTAAAAAAAGTTTTTGATCGATAAGTCCACTTTTAGTTTTATCGGCAACAGAAATGTACAAATTTTTCTCAGGAAAAATATGACGCGCCGCCTTTAAAGTTTCAAATGCATCATAGGTTTCAGAAACACCTGATATATTTGCATAGCCCTTTATCATAGAGGGGTGATAATCATTTATACCGCAAAAAACAACCGGTGCTTTTTTAAAAACAGTATCATGAATACCTAAAACAAAATTAAACCCATTATCATCTGAAACCACGATAGCATCAAAACGGCTTTTCTGATATTTTAGCCTGAATATATTTGTTAGATTTTCCATATATTCACGGCTATAAATCCGCTTTGTATCAAGAAATTCATAATAGACTTCTGTATTTTTAAGCTTAGAGAGGGAATCCTCAAGCCCCTCCATAATACGGTCGCTCCAGAGATACCCGCGGTGATATGAATTTATGACGAGAATTTTCTTATTTGCAGTCCCGGCGAACATCGCAGAAGAAAATAATAGGGTAAAACAAAACAAAATAAGGAACAAAAATTTCAATCTCATATTAGATCCTGTAGAACCTGTTTGACATATAATGCATAAAAAATTTTCATTGGTCAAGAGAAAAACAATTACAATTTTATACCCAGTTCACAATAGTCGTAAACATTTAGTGAACATCCGATAATAATTATCAACACAGGACTCCAAACAAGAATTTTGCTTGAATTTATCATCGGTTTGCTGCATCAATAAATCTGGTATCCGATACGGTCTTAAAGAATAAATACGGGAGAATAAAAACACCATGAATGTCAACGAAGAGAATATGCAGGAAATGCGGGAACAATTCATTCCCCTGTTCAAAATGTTTAGAAAAAAACTGGCAGAAGAAGAGATGCCTGATACTGAAAAGAATGCCATACTATACAATGTCATAATTGAGCTTGTTAATACGGCATTCGAAAACAACTTTGACGACGCGGACCTTTCAGAAGGGGAAATCAACGAACTAAAAAATACAATGCTTGATTCGATAATCGAAATATGGAAAGAGCAGGATCCCGACCTGGTAATCAACGATGAACTCACCAGTTATTCTGAGCAGATAAGCACATTCGGAAAAGAAAATTCTTAAATCGGAGGAAACCATGAACATCAAAGAAGCTGAAATTTTCTGTCAAAACTGGCTGCCCTTATGGACGGGGGGCAATCCTGCTGCACTGATAGAGTTTTACTCTGACGATGCAGTTTATCTCGACCCTACAGTAAAAGAAGGATTAAAGGGAAAAGGAAGTATACTCAAGTATTTTAAAAAACTTTTAAAAAACAACCCGGAATGGCAATGGACTTCAGAAGAAATCATCACTACAGAAAAGGGCTTCACCCTTAAATGGAAAGCCGTCATTCCGGTCAGGGAAAAAAAGATAACCGAATATGGTCTTGATATTGTCGAAATTACCAAGGGAAAAATTTCCCGAAATGAAGTCTACTTTGATACATTGAACTTAATAACTGCAATTAAAAGCTATACACAGCAAGGGACTTGACAAATACCCGCGGCTCTGCCATCATCAAAGGATAAAAACAAATCCGAGGTAACCGACCATGACATCATTTGCCGTTTTAACCGCCCTGGGCCCTGACCGTCCCGGACTGATCGATGAAATCAGCTCCTTTCTTTCAGAAAAGCAGATCAATATCGAAGACAGCCGCATGGCGGTACTGGGCGGCGAGTTTGCCATCATACTCCTTGCTTCAAGCGAAGAAGATATCATTAAAATACTTAAAACAGAACAGGAGAAAATTCAGAAAGCAACCAGCCTGGATATTTTCATCAAGCCCACCATTTCACCAAAAGAACGAACCGTGGAGCCTTCGATCCCCCATCGGCTTCATGTCACGAGCCTTGATCATCCGGGACTGGTTCATGACGTAACGAAGGTTCTTCATTCATATAACATCAACATTGAATCAATGGAAACCCATGTAAAGAATGCCCCCATCAGCGGTACCCCGATTTTCAACATGTTCTGCATTGTTACCGTACCGGTTAAAAACAAGCTCTCGGCGGTAAAAGATGAACTGAAAGAACTTGAGCATCGCCTTGATGTGGACATCGAATTCGAAGCCGTGGACAGCCTCTAGGCTTTCATCAACCAAAGGGTTACAGTAAACCATGTCACTCTTTCTTCGTTTAAAAAAAAATACCCTGGTAATCGTATCCTCTGATGCAGAATGGCGGGCCTTTCAAAGAGTAACTTCCCCCTCCCGCGGGTACCGGGCATCTCCCTATGGCGGCTGGTTTACCGAAGAGATCACACCATCAGGGAGAGGTTCTCAGGGAGTTATTTTTTTCCAGGGAGGCTGGGGAAAGATCGACGCGGCCGCCTCGGCCCAGTATGCGATTACCCGGTTCAAGCCGAAAAAAATAATCAACATCGGGACTGCCGGGGGTTTCCCTGGATTAGTTGAAAAGGAAGATATCATACTGGTCTCCAGGGTAGTCACCTATGACATCCATGAACAGATGAGTGACCCTGACGAGGCAGTCGCCTACTACTCCCATAGGCTTGAACTTCCCCCCATTACCCTTCGAAAGGGCATGCATGCCGCCACTATTGTCTCCGGTGACCGGGACCTGTTTCCCGAAGAGATACCCGGTCTGGCAAAAAAGTATAATGCTGTGGCCGGCGACTGGGAATCCGGGGCCATTGCCCATGTTGCGGCAAAAAACAAGGTGCCCTGCCACATTATCCGGGGCATCTCTGATATTGTCTATCCAGCAGGAAGTGAAGCCTACGGCAGCCTCGATACCTTTGAAAAAGCCTCTGAAAAAATTTTAAAAAAACTCTACGGACTGCTGCCGGAGATGATCTAAAGCCTGCAGATATATTTCACTCCCGGCGGGCATGAACGAAAAGAAAAAGTGGAACTTCCTCTCCCTTTTATTATCTTTGTAATCAGAGAAGCGCATTCGACTCTATTTCTCTGAACAAGGGGGATTATTCCATGAATAACTGTTCCCGTTCCCTCTTTTCAATAATTCTCTGCGCCGCCCTCGGCTGTGCAGGAGGAAATATAAACCTGAGCGGTAGTACCTCCCCCGGTGTATCCCCTGACAAAAAAGGCAGCATGAAGATGACACAGTCCTTCAGAAGAGTGCAGCTCAAAAATTCTGATTTCACCAACAGCATGCTTCATGGTGAAAATTTCAGCGAGGCTGATCTTTCAGGGGGAAATTTTACCGGGGCCGATCTGACAGAGTCAGATTTTTCATGGTCAAATCTGACCGGAGCAACCATGGTAAAGGCTGACCTGACAGGGGCCCTCCTCAGCGGAACGATTTTAGTGAGAACGGACTTCACCGGGGCGGATCTTTCCAGGGCACAAATACGGGGCGCCGACTGCAGCGAGGCGATTTTCACCAACGCAACTCTCAGGGGGGCCGACCTCAGTTACTCTAACCTGAACAACGTCTACCTCGAGGGAGCGGACCTGACAGGCGCCACAGTAAGCAAAAAGTGGAAAGGGTTTATTGAGAGGAAGGGAATACAGTCAGGCCGGGGCATCATCTGGGTTGAGTAGCCTCAAGACCCCATTCAAGAACCGGCCATGAAAGGGCACGGGCTTTTTTCCGAAGACGGGACTCCGGTGTAACGCATCGGGGATTACCCACCGCTTCAAGTATGTAGTGGTCTGCCCAGGCGTCACCGTAGTACCAGGCATTTTCCAGGGAAAAATTCTTTTCACGACAATACTCCTGCGCCCTGACCACCTTCTCGGTACCATGACAGTAACGCCGCGAGAGGCCCCCGGTCAGGATTCCATCTTTTACTTCAACCTCAGTTGTTACAATATCATCCATACCGAGATGCTCCGCCATACGGGAACAGACAAAATTGGTAGATGCTGAAAGCAGTACGGTTCTACCCCCCTGCTTTTTATGCATTGCCAGCTCTTCAACAGCAGCGGGACGAATATCACCGGCAAGATAATTTTCAAACAGAAAGTCGTTATGTGCAAGGGTATCCTCCAGGGATGCCCCTTTAAACATGAGCGAAATAATTTCCATGGCGCGATGTGAAGTGATAAGCCCAAGGCGATAGGGAATCACCGCTCGAAGAAAACGCATCCGGTGTCCCATGGTCAAGAGGTTGCGCTCCTTCATCGACCGGACCATGTGCAGGCCGCTCGAGGTTTCAAGTATGGTCTGGTCAAGGTCAAAAAAGGCAACATATGCATTTTCAGTCTTCATGAGAACTCCATTGCGTTGAATTTTAATTTTGAAGGCGCGAAACCGTTTTCGCGCCTTCAAAAAAACATTTGCGCCTTCAAAAAAACATTTGCGCCTTCAAAAAAACATTCACCCCCCAATACGATCAAGCACCTCATACACCACTTCAGGTGTCGGCGCGGTCACCAGCTGCTTCCTGATACTTGAGGCGTCATGAAAGCCGTGAAAGTATTTTGTCATATGCTTGCGCATAAGCATCAAACCCCAGTCACCATAATACTCAAGATTCATCTCCAGGTGTTCCTTTACTGTGGCGATGCGTTCTTCTATCGTCGGTTCGTAGCCATTAAAAATCCACGGGTTGCCATAGGCGGCCCGGCCGATCATCACGGCGGTGCAATTCCCTTCATCGAGCCGCTGCTTCGCTTCATGATGACTGGCAATATCTCCATTACCAATTACCGGAAGTTCAGTCATGGCCGCTATTTCCTCTATCGCATCCCAGTCAGCCTCACCGGCATATCCCTGGGCCTTTGTACGTCCGTGGACCGCAATTAATTCAACCCCCGCGTCTTCAAGTCTATAGACAATCTCCCGGTACGTCAGCTCCCTGGCATCCCAGCCGAGACGAATCTTGGCGGTTACGGGAAGAGAGACCCGTTTTTTTACAGCGGTAAGGATTTCCGCCGCCAGCATCGGGTCACGAAGCAGGGCCGATCCGGCACCCTCACCGCCCTTCACCACTTTGGTGGCGGGACACCCCATGTTGATGTCTATAAAATCAGGACCCGACTTTTCGGCAATTTCAGCCGCATCCGCCATCACATCAGGATCATTGCCAAAGAGCTGTATCCCCAGGGGATGCTCATCATGGGCGATCTTCAAAAGGTCAACGGTCTTTTTATTGTCCCGGATAATACCCATGGCGCTGATAAGCTCGGTCACGGCAAATCCCGCGCCGTTTCTCAGGGCGAGTCTTCTATAGGGAGAATCGGTATAACCCGCCACAGGGGCGAGAACCAGGTCATGTTCTATGGTGCATGAACCAAAGGTAAACATAAATCAACCCGTTACGCGATATCACCTGAAGCGGAAGGCTTCACGGCGGTAATAATCGATGCGATGCCGAAGGTCATTTTTCTGACTTCAACTTTGCCAAACCCCGCTTCTTTTAACATGGACGAAAGGAGTTCAGGATCAAGAAAAGTTGCGATGGTGGAAGAGAGATACCGGTATGCCTGCTTTCTTCCCGAAATGAGCCCCCCGACACGGGGAAGAAAAAAGGAAAGGTAGAATTTATAAAATATCCCCACGAGGGGACTTGCGGGTCTGGTCAGTTCGAGTATCCTGAAACGGCCCCCCGCCTCAAGTACCCGGCAGGCTTCATTCATCAGGTTCTGGAGATCCGGAATATTCCGTATCCCGAAAGCTATGGTAAGCATCGCAAAGGAAGAGTCCCGCCACGGAAGCTTCGAGGCGTCAGCGGCAACGGAAAGATTATCGAGCCACTTTTTTTCACGCCCCTTCTCGAGCATGGGAAAACAAAAATCAAGGGAATAGACTTCTGCCCCGGCCCCGCGAAGCTGCCTCGAAAGATCACCGGTGCCGCAGCAGAGATCAAGAACCGCCTTTCCCTTCAGGTCACCTGAAGAAGAAACCAGGTACCGGCGCCAGCGGCGGTCTATTCCCGCCGAGAGAAGCCGGTTCAGCAGGTCATAGGTCGGCACAATATCATCAAAGATATCCCTGATGAATTCTTTACGCTCTTTCGGATTCTGATTTTCCTGTTGATACTTCAGTTCTCCCATTAGAATTCCTTTATTACCGAATATTCTGAATCCCGCTGCACCGGAATAAAACCGGCATTGCGTATTATATCAATCATTTCTGACCTGGTTGTACTGGTGGTCACCCCGGTCGCCTTGACGACAATTTCTTCAGTGAGAACACCGCCCATATCATTGGCACCCATGGCAAGGGCGGCCTGGGCGAGCTTCAATCCTTCAGTGAGCCACCCCGCCTGCATGTAGCGGATGTTATCAAGAAAAATACGGGCCACCGCAACGACCCTCAGGTAGTCGAGCCCCGTCGCGGGAACAACATCTTCCATATCAGTATTGGCGGGAGAAAATGACCAGGGAATAAAGGCCCGCAAAATACCCGTTTCATCCTGGATGTCCCGGACCACCCGAAGGTGCTCAACCCGCTCTTCAATGGTCTCTCCCATGCCGTAGGTCATGGTAGCGCTTGATTTCATATCATTTTCAGCCAGCGCCCGCATAACACGGCACCACTGGTCAACGTCAATCTTTCTCGGGCTTACTTCCTTTCTGATTCTATCAACAAGGAGGTCAGAAGCCCCGGGCACAGAATCAAGCCCCGCCCCCTTGAGGCGCTTCAGAACCTCAACTTCCGGGAGACCGCTCTTTTCAGACACGTGGACTATTTCCGCAGGAGAAAAGGAATGCAGATAGATATCGGGAAAGGCCCCCCGCACCGCGCTGACCATGGCACTATAATCTTCCAGGGCATACTGAGGGTGAATCCCCCCCTGGAGCATCACCTGGGTTCCCCCGGCATCGACAAGCTCCCGTACTTTTTCGATAATCTGGTCGTGTGACAGCTCAAAGGCGTCGATTTTCCCCGCCCGGGCGTGATAGGCGCAGAAGCGGCACCGGGCTTCGCAGAGATTGGTAAAATTCACAATCCGGTCAACTATAAAGCCGACCCGCTTATCGCCATAACGCACCGTAAGGCATTCCGCGGCAGCGCGCCCCAGGTCAAGAAGATCCCAGCTGAAAAGCTCAACAGCCTCTTCCGGGGAGATCCTGCTTCCTGAAAATATTTTTGATCGAAGGTTTTCCATGAGTATCCATTCACAGTTAAATTACAGAAATGACAAGGAAAAAACCCTTTAATCCCCCGAATACAGGCAAATCAGGGGGCCCAAATACCTGTATCAGCAATGCTATTACAAACAGGTTACAGTCCCGTTACATATATGTAAAATACAGTGAGTATACCGGGGATATATAAAAATCTGCTACCTGAAGAGATGCTCACATATTATTTTGAAAGGAAGTAAAAGCATTTACTAGAAGACGAATTTCCTATATCATAGCCAAAAGATGGTCAGGATTAAAATATGGCATTACCAGAAAACAGAGACAAAAAAACCGATAATCCCGAATACCGAAAAGACGAGATAGAAGAATCATCTTTTCTCCATGACCTGGGAAAAATATTCACCAGCACCACCATTTTAAAAGATATGCTCGACGCTGTCCTTGACCTGGTTGCCAGGGAACTGCAGATAAAGCGGGGAGCTATCAATATCTATCGGAAAGAATCTGACACCCTGTTTATGGATACCTCTTACGGATATACCGCTGAAGAGATAAGCCGGGGCATATATAATACAGGTGAAGGAGTCATCGGAACAGTTTTTCAAACCAGAAAACCGCTGATTGTAACCCCCTTAGACCGTGATAAAATCTTTCTCAACCGGACAGGGGCCCGTGACACCGATGAGATGAAAAACTCAACATACATCTGTGTGCCGATAATTATCGGCGAAACGATCATCGGCACCATATCCGCCGACCTTGATTCGCAGAATATTGATCCCAACCGTGAAGGAGTCAGCACCCTCTCAATTGTTGCCGTGATGATAGCCCACGCGGTAAATGACCGCCGAAGCGCTCTTCTCGAACAGAGCGCCCTGGAAAATGAAAACAGACTCTTGAGAATGAAGCTCTCTGAAAAACGGAAAGATGTCGAAATGATCGGCAATTCACCCCTGATGAATGAACTGATTGAAAAGGTTCTCCTGGTCGCGCCGACCGGCTCCACGGTACTTATCACCGGTGAAAGCGGGACAGGAAAAGAGCTTATCGCTAATGCCGTCTACAGCAACAGCACCCGTTCGCACAAGCCCTTTGTGAAAGTAAACATTGCCGCCCTGCCTGACAGCCTGATAGAAAGTGAACTCTTCGGCCATGAAAAGGGCGCCTTTACCGGTGCGGCAGCCATGAAGAAAGGACGATTTGAACAGGCAAACAGCGGAACCATATTTCTTGATGAAATCGGAGACCTGAACCTTCAGTCCCAGGTCAAACTGCTGCGGGTTCTCCAGGAAAAACAGATAGAGCGTCTCGGGGGAACCCATCCGATTCCCCTTGATGTACGGATTATCGCGGCAACCCACCAGAACCTTGAAGAGAAAATTAAAAACGGCCTGTTCAGGGAAGACCTCTACTACCGCCTGAATGTTTTTCCCGTATTTTCTCCGCCCCTGCGGGAACGGAAAACCGACATCATGCTTCTTGCGGATTATTTCCTTGAAAAATATAATTCAGTACTGAACCGAAATATTAAACGTATCAGTTCTGATGCCATTGACATGCTTATGAGTTACCACTGGCCCGGAAACATAAGAGAACTGGAAAACTGCATTGAAAGGGCGGTTATCATAAGTACTGAAACGGTTATCCGGGGCAACCATCTCCCCCCTTCTCTTCAGATTGCAGAGGAAGACGAAACACACAGCCTGACCCTTGAAAGTATGATAGACCGTTACATCAGGGAAATAATAATAGACACTCTAAAAATAACCAGGGGCAACATTACAAAGGCGGCTGAGCACCTCGGGACGACAAAAAGAATCCTCAACTACCGTGTTAAAAAGCTCAACATCGATTACCAGAAATTTAGAACATAAACCTCCCCCTTTTAACCCGTATTTTTCGATATATTTTTAAATACCGGAAAATCTCTTGTAGATCAGTCAACTGACAGGTATACTGATCAATAATGCTTGAATTTGCTATAATAAACAGGGTGCTTAATAAGAAGTGAGACACCGGCAGCTGCAGTGCCACACTCCTTCTGCATATAACCAAATGAAATATATATTTACATTTCTGCCACTTCTGCTGATTTTCACATTCTCTTCCTGCAGCAAAAGCGAAAAACTTGACCTCTCCCGGCAGTGGCGAATCAGCTATGATGATCACCAGGAGTACCGGCTCCCCGGCATTGATGCAGGGTCATGGGAGGAAGTATCCCTGCCCCTTCAGACGAAAAAAAACGTACAGGTAACCTGGATACGTAAAGACTTCTTCCTTTCTCAAAATCTTCGCTCAGAGCCTCTCGGCATTTTTATCGGCAAGGTTATTGACACGGATATCGTCTACATAAACGGGACTGAAATCGGCCGTTCAGGAAGTGAGCCTCCCCGCTATATTCCGATGTGGAACTACAACAGGTATTATTTTATTCCACCGGGACTTTTAAAAGAGAAAAACACCATCGCCATCAGGGCCTACGCCTCGATTGATCCAAAATTTGCCGACAAAATATTTATCTCAACCATTCCGGCGGTTCACTGGCATACAGCAGTTCAGAATACCCTGACGAGATACCTGCCGATGACTACGGGTCTTTTGATTTTTCTCCTTGGTATATTTTTACTGATCCTGGCCTTTTTCAACAGAAGAGAAAGACAAAATCTTCTCCTCGGGATAATAAGTATCTTATGGGGACTGGTGTCGATCCATTACTTCAATCACAACTTCGGCGAATTCTACAACCTGAAAGAAAAAATTCTTTTTACAGTTCTGGCCCTTGAGATGGGAATGATCTTCTTTTACCTTGAGCTGATTCTTAAATTAAGAAACCGGGTACTCGAAGGGCTTGTTGTAGCTTTAAGTCTCTCAGTTATTGTCACATGTTTTTCCTATCCTCTTAATGGTTTCATGGGAAGCAATGGATATTTTTATATCGGCATTTCAGGAATCATCACCCAGCTTCTCTGGGGCTACCTGATCCTAAAGGCCCTTCGTCAAAAGATGCCCAATGCACGGCTCATTGCCTTCGGATACGGGCTTTTCATGACCGGTGTCATTCATGACTCCCTTGCGATTACTGGCTTTTTTATTATACAAGTTTATCTTATCTCTCTCTGTTATCCAGCTCTCTTTCTTGCCTTTGGTGTTGCCTTTATTCGTAATTTCACATCAATACAGAAAGACCTGAAACACATGGTAGAAATATCCGAAAAGAACCGCCTGATAAACCTGCAGAAAAACGAACTTCAGAGCCGAAACTCAGTTCTTGAAAACGATCTCAAGCTTGCCAGGAGCATTCAACAGCGGTTCATCCCTTCAAAAACACCAACAGACAACATCTACACCTTCTACCGCCCTATGGAGGCTATCGGAGGTGACTTTTATGATTTCATCCACTTCAGGGATAAAAACATCATCGGCATTCTGATTTGTGACGTTTCAGGCCACGGAGTGCCCGCCGCCCTGATTACCGCAGTCTTAAAGGGATACATTGAGCATGCAGCGGATCTCAAAAAGAATCCTTCAGAATTATTTTTCTACATGAATCAGTCCCTGTACGAGCTGACTGGAAGAAACTTTATCACTCTCTTTTACGGACTCTACAACTACACAACCAGGGTATTAAAATACTCAAATGCCGGGCACTACCCCCCTGTAGTTATACATAAAGATAAAACCGTTCCCCTTCCCGGGGAACGGTCCGCTCCCATTGCCGCCTTCAGCAACACAGAACTTGAAAAAAACAACAGGTTGTTTACTGAAAATGAAATTGAACTTCAGAAGGGAGACAAGCTTTTTCTCTATACCGACGGCCTGGCGGAAACAGAGATGAAAGAGAATCATAGAATTATCTTTGGAGACAATGAGTTACATGAAAATCTTCTAAATCTTAAAAATGAAACACCTGAAAACCTGGTAAAAACACTCTACAAAAGACTGGTTCAATTCCAGGGAAGTGAAAACTTCAGTGACGACATCTGCATGATATGCATTGACATCTAATACTGTTCATCCATCATAAAGCCCTTTTTCACCAGCAGGTCAGCCAGAAAAAGAGAAAGCCGGTGATCATCTTTGAAGGTCCCGTGTTTATGAAAAAAATCACGATGGCTTTTATACCCGAGAAGTAAAATAGCGTGACCAACAGCTTTTTTGCGAACATCATTATATCCGGAAAAAAGAAACTGAATAATATTCGCACCCCTGACAGTGTATCCATGAAAGACCGCCCACTGATACCATTGCTGGTACGAATAGCCGGCATTTACCCCCGTAAGAGACTGCAGGTGAGCAATAATTTTTGAACGATCACTTTTAAACGAGGACTTTCTCGACTTTTCGCTGATATCACTTAAAATTGAAACAAGGCCGAAGGATACCGCCGTCATGGCAATATCAATTCCCCTTCTCTCCCGGGGCGAGTACCGCTCATCAAGCACGACAATCAGTGAAGGAACAATTTTACGGTCACGGTACATGAGAAGGTTCAGGGCGGCCTGGATCCGCGTCGCCTGATATTCTCCCTTCTGAACAAGACGGATCAGCTGAAACATTACCTGGTTCGCCGTTGTTTTTTTAAAGACCTGCATGCCACCCCGGGCTATCGATTCGTTTTCATTTTTCAGAGACTTAAGGTATGTCGCACGCTTCAAACCTTGACTTCCCCATTTCTGAATTCCCTTAAAGGCGATAATCCGGTAGGCGGGGGTTTTCTCACTCTGCAGAAGCTTTATGAAAAATTTCAGTTCCCTTTTACTTCCTTTCTCTACTATAAAAGAGAGAGCGTAGCCCCTGAAAAGTTTATGGTCGACATACCCCCTGATATAAGTATAATTCCCCCGGGGGAAATTTTTTGTAAGAAGCTTAAAGGCCCCGGTCCTCGCGTTATCCTCTTCATTTTCAATCACTTCTTTTAAAAGTTTCTCACTTTCTGCAGTTTTACTCTCCGCGGCTGCAGTGAGAATTAAAATTTTTTTGCTTTTTTTCAGATCACCCGACACATAGCGTTTCTTGAGAAAAGGAAGAAACCACTTCATTCTCTTCGCCATAACTTTTTTAATATCATCATCAATCATGTGGTCGGTGACAAGCTTTTCAACCAGGGCCTCAGCGGATCTTCGCGTTTTAATAAGCGCAAGACCATAAACCGCGGCTGCCCGGTCCCAGGAAGAAGTTTCATCCAGAAGTTTCAGCAGATATTCTTCAGCGGCCAGGGTGTTTCGACTGCCGAGAGCCCGTGTATGAACACTTTTACCTGCAGTGAATGTCGCCTTGAGAGCCTTTCGGTAGAGAGTCTCTTCGATAGTTGCAGCACCAGCGCCAAAGGCAAAGAGAAGCATAACAGTAACAATAATTCTTTTCATTGAATAACCATTTCATAAAAATTTACTTCAGTATATAGATTCACCACTTCATCTCAAGTAAAATTTTAAAAAGGAGTTGAATGCAGCACCGTTACAGTTATATAATTAGAAAAATTCTTATAACTATAACCGGAAAAAAATACAGATGGAATACAAAATTGCAGTACTAGCGGCTTTTCTATTTTTTGGAACCATCATTATCGGTACCTCTATCTATGGCCTTAAGACATGGATAAACCTCGAATCTGAAAAAAATCTTTTCAGGGAATTGATAAAAAAGCATACAGCAGTGATATTTCCCGTTCTTTCACTTGTCTTTGTCACCATTTTGCTTATCACGATATACTATCTTTTTGGAGAACAATTACTGTCTCTTCAGTAGGTATTCTCTCCCCCGGTTAGTCATAATTTCAACTGAATATAAACAAATAGAGCGCAATTGATTAACACTGTTAATGAGACCGACCTTTATTTTCTTGACGAATTTCGAGCAACAATATCAGTTGCATTACTTAAAAACATAGAATATAATGTTTTTCAAAATCAGTGTTTCATTAGCATTTACGATAGACTGCTCTGCATAACAGAAAAAAAAACGAAACAAAAGAAATGAAAATCCAACAGGATAAAGTCGCGGATATATTCACGCGGCTACCAGTCTTTTTAATGTGAGGAAAACAATGGACTACAGCAAACAGTACAGCGAAAAACTTACCACGGCAGAAAAGGCCGTTTCGACGATTAAATCCGGCGACGTTGTTGACTACGGCTCCTTTAACGGCAAACCGGTAGTATGCGATATCGCTCTGGGCAACCGGCACGATGAACTCAAGGATGTCAGTGTCTACTCTGCAGTTACCGTTCCACCGGTACCCGAGGTATCAAAGTACCCTGAAAGTTTCACCTACAGTGACTGGCACTGGACGAAGCTGACCCGCCTGCTCGGTTTTCACGGTCAGCCCTTTTACGCCCCAATACTGTACCAGAGAGCTCCCTTTCTGCACCGCAATGCCCGGCCCCGGTCATATCGATCAGTGTACTACGACCATCCCGACGCACGGGACGTCAGGTCTGTCGCCATTGTCCAGGCCGGCCCCATGGACAAATACGGATTCTTTAATTTCGGCCCCCAGTGTTCTCATACCTGCGCCTGTGTAGACACGGCGGATGTTGTTATAGTGGAAGTCAATGTCAACCAGCCTAAATGTATCGGCGTTGAAAATTCTGTTCATATTGACAAAATACAGCACATAGTGGAAGCGCCGGACACCCAGCTTCTTTTTTCCTCTCCCGGAGACACCCATTCAGAAGTGGACCGGAAGATAGCCAACAACATCATGCGCTACATTGATGACGGATGCTGCATTCAGCTTGGTATCGGCGGCATGCCGAATCTTGTCGGTGAGATGATTGCCGAATCTGACCTGAAAAATCTCGGCGGCCATACGGAAATGTTTGTCGATGCCTTTGTCAAAATGATCGAAGCGGGAAAAATGAATGGCAGTAAAAAAAACATAGATCATGACCTGTGCGCATACACCTTCGCCATGGGCAGTCAGTACATGTTCGATTTCATGGACAACAATCCGGGGCTCATGGCCTATCCCGTAGATTACACCAACAATGATGAAATCATCGGCCAGATCGATAATTTTGTCAGCATCAACAATGCCCTGCAGGTAGACCTTTTTACCCAGGTCAACGCCGAAAGCATGGTTATAGATGGAAAACACCAGCAGATATCCGGCAACGGGGGTATGCTTGATTTTGTCATGGGCTCTCACAAATCATATCGGGGCAGAAGTTTTATCTGCATGGCATCAACCTTTACCGATAAAGAAGGCAATGTTCAGAGCCGCATCAGGCCGACCTTCGAGCCGGGAACAATTGTAACGGTTCCCCGGCAGGCGGTAGACTTTGTTGTAACAGAATACGGGGCGGAAAGAATGCAGGCCTGCTCAACATGGATGCGTGCTGAGAAGATGATCAATATTGCTCATCCTGATTTTCGAGATGAACTTATCAAAGAAGCTGATGAAATGAAAATCTGGCGACAGAGCAACAAGAAGTAATACAGAGAAAGGGCCCGTTAACAGCGGGCTCTTTTTTCAATATCCCGCAAAACAATGCTAACAAGTGTTAGAAAACCATTTTCAGCATCTTGACAGAAGCACTTTCAATCTATATAATCACTCTGTAGTGATCATACTGCAGAGGAATAACATATGGCCAAACCCTCCAAAACGGTTGAACTTAGAAAATTAATTCAAAAACAGCAAGAGACTATTAATCATTACAAATCACTCATTGACCAGAGCCCTGATGGATTCCTCCTCGCAGATTTAGAAGGCAACATCCTCTCTGTCAATAAAACTATATGTGATCGTCTGCATTATCCTGAAGGCAATTTACTAAAAATGAACATTTCCCAAATACTCGACAGCGGGCACCATGAACGACTAAAACAAAGATTATCCAAAATAACAAAAGATGGACTACTCCTTGAACCTGTAGAGTACAAACTGGTTACTAAAAATAAAACACCGCTCTTTGTCGAAGTAAGCTCAACCCCCTATTTACATGAAAATAAAATAATTGGAATTCAAAGCATAATCAGAGACATAACCAGACGAAAAAAAGCTGAGGACGCCCAAAAAGAAAGCGAACAGGCTTACCGGCATATCTTCAGTTCAATGGTTGATGCACTTGTCATTCTTGATACAGAAGGACATATCATTGACTCGAATCCCGCAGCAGCATCCATGTATGGCTACAGCAATGAAGAATTAAAAGAAAAACGTGCAACAGATTTAATCAAACAGGAATACTGGCATGTTCTGGATGAATTCAAAAAAGAGTCTGAGTCTAATAGAGTATTTAAAACAGAAACTATTGACCTCAGAAAAGACGGGACTGAAATCCATGTAGATGTTCGCGGAACTAAAATCCGAAGAGACCAGAAGGATTATTTTCTAATAATATTAAGAGATGTCACTGAAATAAAAAGCCATGAACTTGAACGGGAAAAACTGATAGTTGAACTTAAAGAAAAAGTATCCCAGATAAATACCTTGAGTGGTTTACTGCCGATATGCGCATCATGTAAAAATATACGGGACGACAGGGGGTACTGGAACCAGATTGAAGGTTACATCCAGGATCATTCAGAAGCTGAATTCAGCCATAGCCTTTGTCCTGAATGCAGCGAAAAACTGTACGGCAACCAGCCCTGGTATAGAAAGAATAAGAGAAAAAAGTAATATTAATTATTCATAGTAATCAATATTTACAACAGGCTCAAGCAGTCCAAGTGACGCCGCCTCATCAAAGTAAAACCTCAGGGCATCCTTGAGGGCCGGTGTAAAATCAAACTTCAGCAGCTCGTAGTAATGCCCGATATCATAATGGATTGCCGGGTACTTCAGAGCCGCCTTTTCCACCACACCCGCCTCATTGGTTCTCAGCTCCTGGAGAGAAATACTGTACGAGGCGATTACATCTTTTACATCTTCAGGATATTTTTCGAGAGATTCCTTTCTCACCACAAAAACAGCAAAGACGACAGGGTGACCGGTTTTCCGAATCCACAGGTCGCCGAGATCATAGGTATAGGCAACCGGTTCTGCCGGTTCAATCATCGCCTCATTGCCGATAACCAGTGCCGCATCAATATCCTGGTATTCGGGACTGGGGCTTACGGTCACATATTCGGGAGAAACCTGGTAATATTTTTCCAGTAATACTTTTAAAAGAACAACAGAGGTTTGTGAAGCGGAAGTTAAGCCTACTTTCTTTCCATTAAGATTTTCGATAGGAAGTTTACTGTTAAGCACCACGGAACGGACATACCCGATTGAACTGAGACAGAAATAAGGAAGAACCAGAACATCAGACTGTACATCGGCAAAGGCTGCCGATGAAATGGGACTCAGATCGAGATCTCCGTTACGCATCATTTGATTCAGCTCTCCCGGATATGCAGGTAATATTTCAACCCCATCAAGGGGCTGCTTTTCAAACATATGATAATAGAATGGAAAACAGTTCAGATAATCAATATATCCAAGCTTCATAAATATTATCTCTCCCGGGACTCGTTATTTTTTTTCTGGTAATCAGCGGTTGCCCTGACCGGTTCCCTGCCCGCCGCGGTAATGAGACGCCGCAGGTGATTCTCTGACCCGATATCAGGAGTCGCGGCCCCTGCCGCGTGGACAACTTTTTCATAATGATAGGTCGCCCCGATATCATCAACCCCAAAGTTCAGCAGCAGCTGGGCCATCTTTTCGCCCACATACATCCAGAGGGCTTTAATATGGGGAATATTTCTGAGAAAGATACGGGCAGTGGCGTAAAGACGAATATCATCAAAACCGGTACTGGTTTTTCGTTTTGACTTTATTTCGGTATTCTCTTCATGAAACTGAAGGGGCACAAAGGTCTTGAATCCCCCGGTTTCTTTCTGCAGTTCACGAAGACGAAACATATGGTCAATGATGTCATCAATATCTTCTATGTGATTATAAAGAAGCGTTGCATTTGTTTTAAGACCGAGGCCGTGGGCGATTTTCATCACCTCAAGCCACCGGTTTCCCGTTATTTTTTTCGGGGCGATGATCTTTCGCTTATCTTCCGCAAAGACCTCGGCACCGCCTCCCGGTATAGCCCCGAGACCCGCATCGATAAAACGGCCCATTACTTCCTCTACAGTCATGTTATTCAGGCGGGCGAAATAATCATATTCAGCCGCAGTAAAGGCTACAATAAAGAGATCTTTATTTACTCCCTTTATACGCCGAAGCATCTCTTCAAAATAATCAAGTTTTAATTCGGCGTGAAGGCCTCCGACAATATGAACTTCATCGATTCCGAATTCTACAGCCCCGCGGACCCGCTCTTCAATTTCATCAAGGGAATAGAGATAGGCCTCATCGTCACCGGCATCACAGGAAAAGGCGCACAGGGGACAGCGAAGCTCACAGATATTGGTATAATTCATGTTCATGTTCACGCCATAGTAGGCGTCATTACCATTGATCTCTTCGCGAATATGATTGGCCAGATTGCCCAGACCGATGATATCATTGGTAGTCAAAAGAAGCTTTGCCTCTTCCTTTGTAATCTCTTCACCGGTGCTCACCTTAAGGGCAATGGGTCGGAGGTTCGGGTCGGTAATTAATTTAGGATCAACCATGTTTTTATCTCAAATAGCAGCTTATGCTGAGTTTCTTTACTATATGCAGTAGCCCGGAAGGCCTCTTTTTTTCAATAATAAAATCAGAAAAATATCTTTCTTTATCCAGAGATGATGAATGGGGCCTACTCACCCCACCGGGGAAAAAGGTCATGTTCTATATCGAGAAGATTAAGAATTTTTCCGACAATGAAGTCTATGACATCATCTACACTTTTCGGAAAGGTATAAAATCCCGGCACAGGCATTACAATATCAGCACCGGCCCGTTTTACCGCCCCGAGATTTTCAATGTGTACCAGGCTCAGGGGTGTCTCCCGGGGCACCAGAATAAGAGGTCGCCCTTCTTTAAGGGCTACATCAGCACCCCTGGTAACAAGGGAATCACTGTAGCCATGGGCCACCGCCGCCAGGGTCTTCATGGAACAGGGGACAATTATCATGGCTTTGAACGGAGCGGTTCCGCTCGCCAGGGGCGTAAAGAAATCATGAGGCTGATACTCATGAAGCTGCCCGGTCTTAACTTCCTTACCCAGTGCTTTAAACATTTCATCGATTGTATCGGGTACCGGGTTTCCGCCGAAAAGCTCGTGCCCCATGGTGATACGGGCGTCAGGTGACACCACTGCACCCACATCTTTTCCATGGTGGAGCAGTTCTTCAATAAGCCGCAGTCCCATAACTGGTCCGCTTGCTCCGGTTATTGCCACATGGTACATTATCTCCTCCCCCGGCAGTACAGTTCAACACCCGTAATAATACTCAAAAAGTTCATTACGTCAATGTATATTTACTCGCCCATGTGGTCAATCGTCTTCCTGAAGGTGATCATGACGGTGGTGGAGATCCGGATTGTGGGCATGACTATGGCTTTTTTTATCATGAGAATGGCCATGGATATGGGGCTTTCCCGCCTCGAGGTGATCATGGCGGTGATCATGGTGACCGTCATCATGGGAGTGAATATGAATATGCTTCATCTCTTCATGGTAATGATGATGCCCATGGTCTTCCCGGTGAATCAATATGATCGATGCTACCATGATGAGTGCCGAGGCTCCCTGCAGAAAAGAGACACTCTCTCCAAGGAGAAGGAGAGAAAAAAGAACCCCCATAAAGGGAGAGGAGGCAAAAATAACCTGGCTCCGGGTTGCCCCGAGATTCTGGGCGGAAGTAATATAGAGCATGATGCTGACCCCGTAGGCAAAAAGTCCCGTGACCAGTGCAATGGGCACTGTTTTCACGGTGACAAAAGGAAGTCCCGCGAGGAACCAGGCAATGGTGCAGTTCACCAGGCCCGCGGCAAGGCCCTTTATGCAGGTCGACTCACCAGGAGTTATTTCATCAACGAGGGCGGTGAAGTGATTATCAAGACCCCAGAAAATACAGGCTGCCCCGACAAGGAGACCAGCGGTGAGTCCTGAACTTCCTTCATGGAGAGTCAGGAGCATACCCGCCCCGAGGGTCAGGAGAACCGAAAGCCATCCCTTGAGGCCCAGGTAATCTTTAAAGAAAAAATGTCCCAGGAGGGCTGTTGCGGCAAGCTCGACATTGAGCCAGAGGGATACTGAGGCGGCGGAGGCGTACTGAAGACCGAAAAGGAGAAAAACCGGCCCCAGGATTCCACCGAAAAGTACCGCCGCTGCAATTCTGAAGCCATTTCTTCCTTTCAATCTTTTCACGATGCCGCTCTTTCTTTTCAACATAACGAAAGGAAGAAGGCCGAAACCGGCACCGAGATAGAGAAATCCCGCAAGATAGAATACCGGCAGTTCTTCAAGGAGTCCCTTGCTGACAGGAGTGGCAATGCCGAAAAGGGCAGCAGAGATGATCGCTGTTACGGTATACCTGGTTTTCATGAAGTGATATCATTTAGAGAAGGCGCGATGTCGACGTCCTGCCTTCTCTAAATGAATTTATGCCGGGCTGATTGCTTCAACGGGACAGACATCGGCACAGGCACCGCAGTCCGTGCAGGTATCAGGATCTATAACATAGGGTGATCCCTCGGCAATGGCGTCAACAGGGCATTCGGGAATACAGGTTCCGCATTCGGTACAGTCACTGGAAATTTTATAGGCCATGGTGTTTCTCCTTTTAATGTGCTTGATTGTGCAATAATAAAGGGAAACTCATGATATGTCAAATATGGCAGAGGAAAAATTATTTAAATATTGACAGAAGCAGGCTCAATGTTATCCTAGGCTAACATTATTAGCAAGAAATAACAGGGGAACCTTATGCCAAACCACAAAATAACCCGTACAATAATAACAGGTGCAATGATCCTTTTTGTATCCCTGCCCCTCCTGGGCCTCGACACCACGGAAAGCTTCTCAAGGGGGGCAATAACTGAATTTGAAGGCTATTACCGGATGGATGCGGCAGCCGAAGGAAGAAGCCATGTCTTTGACCTGCTCGCCGGCGGAGGATTCACCGATACCTTCAGCTACCTCTTTACGACAGCCATTGCCATGACCGGGAGCAGCACAGAAATTGCAGGGCTCTGCCTCGGCTTTATCTGGACAGTAGTGGATTATGACAGCTTCGCCTTTGACGTACTACCCTACGGCAGTATGAACGCCTGCTGCCGGAGAGGGCATATTGCCTATCCCGGCATGAAATCATGGTCCTTCGGAACAGACTTTGAAATAAACCTGAAATTCATCTCTTCTCCCCAGCCCTATTTCAGGGGCGGCTACAGGGGGACCTGGCACAGTGAGTTGAATCATCTGACCTGGGAAATCCCCCTGACCACGGGCATTATGGTACCGGTTTCACGAAAGGATGAATTCTTTCTCCAGGCAGGCTGGGTTCCCGGTGAAGAGAGCGTATGGTACAACAGTGAACGGTCCCTCGCCGCAGGCCTAAACATAGTCACCGGCAGAAACCTGGAGCTGATAACCGAACTGAGCTGGGAGTTTAACGCCCGAAACCTCTCCCTTGGTATTGGTCTTATTTACGCCCTTTGAGGGCTTATCCGTGCTTTCTTGTAATGTTTCAATCTGAAGGCGACCTTTGCCAAGGTCGCCTTCAGATTGAAACGTCGCCTTCAGATTGCAAACAACCTCTTTAAAATCCTGTTTACACTGAAATGCCCCTTTTTACCTTAATTTTTAAAAAATACTTGCTTCCCTGTAACTATTCTGCATTTTTGAACTATATTAGTATAAAAGTATAAAAACAAAACAACTTCTCACTCTTAATACAAAACAGGCAGAATAATGAACAATAAAGAAAAACGGCGCGAAATACTGGCGGCAGCAGAAAGGCTTTTCAACCGCTTCGGAACGGGCAAAACAGCCGTCGATGAGATTGCTGATGAAGCGGGGGTTGCCAAGGGAACTATTTACAACAATTTCGGCAGCAAAACCGGCGTTATAAACGAAATCATCAAGGACAAGCTTGCAGCCTTTGAAGAAAAGACTGATAAAATGATCCATGAAATGAGCGATCCGGTAAAGGGCCTCCAGGCGCTGATCACCGAACGAATCCGGGTCTTAACCGGCACCCCCTTTCTTGCTGATGGAAGCCTGAAAAAAAATACCGGTTCCATGAAAAAACTCCAGCAGCAGATGGAAGAAAAATTCCGCGCCGCATCAGAAAAGATTCTCCAGTCGGGAAAAAACTTCCGCCTTCCCCGTGAAGAAATGGAAAACATTCTCAATACAATTACCTATGCGGTAAAGGGGATGGAAGGGACCATTCAGGGAGCCTTCAGTAAAATAAAATCTGAAAAAATCGAACAGGAAATCAGCTTTATGGTTTCTCGGCTCTTTCCCCAGAAAAACAGGTAACACAATGTATTTTATGAATCTTCAAATGGATATTATTGACGGTCTCTTTTTTCAGTTTGTACTTTTTTCTATCTCAGGATGGCTTCTCGAAGTCACCTATCGGACCATTGAAAACCGCCGCTTCATCAATCCCGGTTTTCACCGCGGGCCCTGGGTTCCCCTCTACGGCTCCGCGGCGGTCATACTTGCGGCAACGGGCACCATTGTTTCGGGCATGCCCCTTTACATGCGGGCCCTGGTTTACCTTCTGGTCACAACAGGACTCGAATATATTACGGGAGAATTTTTTCTCCTGGTCTACAAAAAACGCTACTGGGACTACCGGGAAAACTTTCTCAACTTCAGGGGCCTCGTCTGTCCCGTATTTTCCCTGGCCTGGGTCGCCGCCGCCTTTGTCTTTGAATTTTTCCTCTACCCCCTGACCTTCGGCCTGACAGCGCTCCTCTCGATGGAAACCGTTCGCATAACAAACGTTGCTTTCATGAGCGCCCTGACCATAGACTTCTTTCATACATCGGGTCTTCGCACCATTTCAGTTGACTGGATCAAGAGTTCGGGGGGGAAGTTAGAGCACTACTTCGGCATCAGGCTTGAGGCGGTTCCCGCGCTGGCTGTCATCAAAAGAACAGAACAATCACTCCGCCGGGACATATCGCGAATCACCTCAGAAAAAAACAGGCTGAAGCTCATGACACTGATACGCGGTAAAGGAAGATTTTCTCTCAGGGGAATCCTGACAGAACTGAACACAACAATCATTAAAGGAAGTAGAAAAAATGAAAAACGGTAACATCCAGCAGATTCCACAGCTGATACGCCGTCATTCGGCGGTAAAGGAAATCATCGACAACGAGGTATTTCTTTCGATGAAAGACTTCCGGCACCATGGAGATGTCTCCTGCCTTGAGCATACCCTCCAGGTAGCGGCACGGGCCTGCCACATGACCCGGATACGTCCCGGCATCGATGTTATCAGTACGGTTCGGGCCGCCCTTCTGCATGATTTTTATCTCTACGACTGGCATACTGACAGCCCGGGGCTTCACGGTCTGCGCCATCCCCATATTGCGCTCATCAATGCCGAGAAGCACTTCACTCTCAACGATGTTGAACGGGACGCCATCAAACGCCACATGTGGCCCCTTACACCCGTTCCGCCCCGGTACCGGGAGTCCTATATTGTGTCCATGGCGGAC
>Ga0209475_10000599_pt1 | contig 65399 bp, 53 predicted proteins | sample tdDd471_FD_187128 | JGI IMG/M metagenome (GOLD analysis project Ga0209475, IMG submission 187128) | Marine sediment microbial communities from the Atlantic coast under amendment with organic carbon and nitrate - tdDd47.1 (SPAdes)... | ecosystem: Environmental > Aquatic > Marine > Coastal >... | reverse complement strand
TTGACCAATTTGCCCCGGTAAAATGGGTGGCTACCGATAAAAAATTATGAGAAAGAGCCAGCAGAAGTCCAGTAATAAGTAATATCAATGGCTTAAGACCTTGACGCTTCATAATCCAGAGCACAAAAAGAACAGTTATCAAAGCCGGTAAAACGGAAACAAGTTTGAACCAGAAAGGCGTGAATATGCCTGAGGCCATGAACAATGCTGAAATCAGCAGGTGTCCCGGAGGGTGTGCCAGAAAGATTTCTCGATATGGTACCAAACCTTCGAAAACTCTTCTTCCCACATAGAAATAAATGTTTTCGTCACCGGAGACAGGGCTCGCTGCAAAACATTTAAAAAGTAAAAAGAAGATTGCCACCAGAAGAGATACAGCAATGTATTGCCATCTTGAACCGTATACCACGTTTGTTGAACTTGTTTCACTATTACTTGTCGCTACTGGCAAAGCAGGTCTTTCTTCGTTTGTTTCTTTTGGTGTGTTTTCCTTTGATGCTCTGCGAATTGCTTTGAGTCTGGCTTTCTTTCCCATATTGCCTCCTGGAAATTGATGGACGCATTCTAGCATTGGGCCAGGAAATTTGGCAACTTGTTAATGTTTTGACTCAGGTGGTGGGTGTGATTTTATTTTCGGGATATTTTCTAATAAAAACGTTATCAGCATCGCTCATGGCGAGTGATTGACGATTAGTCGATTGTATTGAGCCATTAATAAGTCTTGACATTACATATAACAATAGAGGAAAATAAAAGTACGCCAAAATCATTTTTTGTAAGAGCTTGTAATTCATGTAGCTTAGTGTCTGGTTACGGGAGGTCAACATGAAAGAGAAGCATACGCAGATAAACATACGTGATTATTGTAACTATCTCATTGGTTGCGATGATTGTCTGGTAGAGAAAGATAGCCGGTTGTATCGGCCGTTGGAGTTTGTGAATCTTCTGGAGAAGAATGACAACATCAGTTTAGATCGTCATTGTTTCTATTCCTGTTGCGAATGCTTCTCCAACTCCATGCATTATACGGTTAAGTTGGGCTGGTCTGAAACCCAAAAATCGGATAAGCAGTGTATTGCTGTCGTTTACTGGTAAAACTTCGAATAAAACTCCCGAAAAGTGATTCATAGATAATGGTTGAGGGAAATTAATAGGCAAATCAAGCCAAAGAAATAAAAGTTTTCGCATACAACGTTCTATTATGTGGTAAACTGTTGATCATGGTTCATTATTTCAGGAGTTGCTGTATGAAAAAAGCTCGTTCAAGGCTTTCTTTTTCAGTTTTGCCGATAACATTATTGCTTGGGATCATGATCGGTCTGGCACTGGATGTCAGCGCTTTTGCCAAGGATAATATTTACGCGAAGCTGGAAATATTTGCCAGGGTTCTGCATTATGTAGAAACCAATTATGTAGAAAAAGTTGATCAGGACACCCTGATTTATGGCGCCATTAAAGGCATGCTGGATGAACTTGATCCTCATACCGCCTTTATGCCACCGGATGTCTACCGGGAGATGAAGATAGATACTACCGGAGAGTTTCAGGGTTTGGGTCTGATTGTCGAAAGTCGTGATGATCGTTTGGTGGTGGTGAGCCCTATTGATGGTTCTCCAGCACACAAGGCCGGTCTCAGACGTGGTGACGAAATTGTCTCTATCGACGGCAAAAGTACGGTGGAACTTTCCCTGCATGAGGCAACCAACCTTATGCGAGGCAGGGTCGGTACAAAGGTTGAGCTGACAATAAGGCATCTGAACAGCAACAATCTAAGTCGCGTGATCGTTACCAGAGCAAAAATTCACTCCAAAAGCGTAGAGTATGAACTTCTGTCATCTGATATTGGCTATGTTAAAATTTCGTCTTTTCAGGACAGAACCAATATGCAAATGGTTGCAGCAATCAAAAAGATGTCGGTTAACGCCGGAGGGCCTCTTTCAGGCCTGGTGCTGGATTTAAGAAATAATCCTGGTGGACTTTTCGAAGAGGCGGTTCATATTGTCGACGAATTTGTTTCAAAAGGTACCATTGTCAGCACAGAAGGCAGAAACCGCGCTCATGTTGAAACAGAAAAAGCCCATGATTCAGGCAATTATCTTAAGGGTAAACTTGTTGTTTTGATCAATGGCGGTTCGGCTTCATCATCTGAAATTGTTGCGGGAGCCTTGCAGGATTTAAAACGTGGTCTTATTATGGGAACACAGAGCTTTGGCAAGGGTTCGGTTCAGAATATTATTGATCTGGATGATGGTTCCGGACTGAAACTGACCGTTGCCAGATATTTCACACCAAACAAGAGATCCATTGACATGATCGGCATCAGGCCCGATATCTTGGTGGCACAGCCTGAATACATTGCACAACTTATGAATGACGCCGATGCCCTTGAACATGGCATCAGCATGGAGTTGACAGACGAGATGGGGCTGAGTCTTATTGAGGCCACATCGCATCCGGATACCATTGATGTTTCCGACCATCAGTTACGCGCTGCATACTCATACCTCAAGCTCGGAAAACTACCCTGATCCAGCTCAAACTATTCCTTCAGTTCCTGCTAAATCTGATTTTCAGGACAGGCGACAACACCTCGCTTAAAATATCACATCCCATCTTATACTCTGTTTCACCGATATACTTGTTTTGCAGGGCTTGTTTCAGGATCATGCTGCAACGTTGAATATTGCTGCAGATCAGATCGAACTCGCTGTCGCTTCGCAATTCATCATTACAAAGTTGATTGGTAATATCTCTTGATATTTCAGTGAAGTAGCTGGATAGCTGTGTTTCATGGTTGTTTATTTGCAATGAAACAAGATAGGAAAAGTTGAGCCATTTTATTGCTTTTCTAAAGAGATCATCGAGATTGAAAGAACAGTCGGAACGAGGTAAGTTTACATCCATATCAGCACCTCCTTTATATTAGTATGTTATAACCTGAATCGGATCTAAAATATTTCAGCTTTTCCTGTTAAATTTATGGTTTGGTGGTATGATTTGCGCCAGATAAGGCACCGTTTCCAAAGGAGAAGTTAGATGTTATTTGAAGTTTCTGGTGTTGAAATTAGCTGGTGGATTCCTTCTGTTACAGCCTTTTTTATTGGTTTGGTGGTATCTACCGGAGGTTTAAGCGGTGCTTTTGTGCTGCTGCCTTTTCAGGTCAGTGTTCTGGGTTTTGTGACGCCTGCGGTAACCGCGACTAATCATTTGTACAATGTTTGTTCCATTCCGAGCGGAGTGTATAGCTTTATTAAGCAGGGGCGCATGGTCTGGCCACTAACCGCAATAATTGTGCTGGGCTCTTTGCCGGGGGTGGCCGTTGGCAGCTGGCTTCGGGTTGCCTATCTTCCCGATGCCAAGGGCTTTAAGCTGTTTGTTGGATTCGTGTTGTTGTTTATCAGCAGTCGTATGCTCTGGGAAACTGTTTTGCGTCCAATGTTTACCAAAATGAAGTTGTTTAAAACAGCAACAAAAAATGAACAGCAACTGAAAATTACCAAAGTAAAGATAAAAGAATTCAGTTTAAAAAAAATCAGCTATACTTTTTCTGGCAATACCTATTCCATTGCTGTTATGCCACTTTTTCTGCTTTCGGTTTTAGTTGGTGTCATTGGTGGTGCTTACGGTGTAGGTGGCGGTGCCATTATTGCACCGTTTCTGATAACATTTTTCAGGCTGCCGGTTTATACAACAGCAGGCGCAACCCTTATGGGAACCTTCAGCACCTCTCTTTTTGCGGTAATCTTTTTTTCCATTTTTGCACCATACGTTAGCACCACTACCCAGCCGGTAACACCAGACTGGCAACTTGGTGCCCTTTTCGGTTTAGGTGGATTTTTCGGGATATACCTTGGTGCGAGGTTGCAGAAGCTGGTACCACAGCAGATTATAAAAGCCGTTCTGGGTATCGGAATAACGACTTTGGCTCTTCGGTATATTGTTGGTTATTTTATGGCATAGTTACACAATGTGGCTGGTTTTCTTGTAACTTTACTTTACTCGGTACTTTTCATATAGCACCGGAAAAGCAAAAGCAGAGGCAAACAGCAACATGGAAACGATTCCCTGCCACTGAAGCAAGACCGAAAAATCTCTGGTTTCAAACATTTGTATTGCAGCATCGCCAAGCCAGCTCAGCATAAAAATTGCCGGAAAGGTGCCGATCAGTGTGCCTGTCAGAAAGTCCCGTTTTCTGATACTGCTTAAAGCTGCGGAGATGCAGACCAGGCCGAAGGGCACAAAAGAAAGTCTTGCCAGAATAACAGTTAAAAGGCCATGCTGTTCAAGTCTGCTGTCCAGTTTCTCAAGCCTGGTGGAGAGAATTTGCTGCAAACCTTTTCTGCCGATTTTACGTGCAGCAACGAAAAGAACCAGACCACCGAGATTGACGCAGATGGTTGAAAGAATCAATCCGAAGTAGGGGCCGAACAAAACGCCTGATGAAACTGTCATCAATGTTGGTGGCATCCCCATAAATATTATCAGTAGAAAAACAAATGAAAAAATAAGTGGGGCAAGTTGACCCGACCCGTGAATGAAGTCGCGCATTTTATGGACATCAAAGGTGTCAGAGCCAATGCCGGTAAGGGCAATGATTATAAAGACAAACAGAATAAACAACGACAACACTAGTCTGCCGATTTTTTTTCTGCCAGCCATTAGTTAACCCCATGAATGATGTAGATGATAACAGGCGGAAGCATAAACCTCCGCCTGAAAATTATGAACCTTGCGTTAGCTAAGATTAACCACCACGGCTGGCACGTTTGGATGCCTTCAGTGGGTTGACCTTGGTTTCGGCAGCGCTTACGATCTCGATTTTTACATGAGTTGCGCCAATGCAGTTGTCGTCTCTCCACATAGTGGCGGGCTGAGCATAGACTTCACAAATGTTTTCGCCATCTACTTCATTGGTGTGTCCACAACCTTCACATTTGTCGATTATGGGAAGACATTCAAAGGTCTTCATTTTACCACCAACTCTGATTTTTCTTTGTACCATTGCTACTTGACTCCTTTCAGTGCGCCTAATCCGTTGTTTTAGTCTCTGTTGATTTCTTTCTGTAGACAAAAACTGTCTTCTTACCAACAAAGTCTTCGTTTTCTCTTGCGTAAATTGCAATTATGTTCATTCCCTCTTCCAGCTCAACTAAAGCGGAAAAGTTCATGTTCAACGGATTGGTAGCTGTCTTGTTTGATTTGAAATAAACTTTCTTGCCATTACGTAATATAAATACATCCTGAATGTGATCATCATCATTAATCACACCTTCGATCTTGACTATTTTTTCGTCAGAATAAAGTTTTTGACTCTCTTTACTGAGAGTAATTACCGGCAGTCTGCGTGACATGATCAATGGCAGTGTCGCAAATTTCTTCGCTTTCACACTTTGCCAGGGCATTGCCGAATAGATCCAACCGGTGTTCTTTTTACCAATTGAAACTTTGGCCCAGTTGCCGGAAAGTGCCAATGCCTTTAGTTTGATATTCTTGTCTGTCTTTGCAATCTGTGGCATTGATTGATCTGGGGAACCGTAAACCGCTGTGCCCGCCAAAACTTCCACAGCCTTGTTCTTGTCACTTGGCATCATCACTTTTTCAGGGCTGATTTTGAAGCTAATCTGATCCACCATATAAACTCTCATGCCGGTGTCCATAATCATGATTTCCATGGGGAACTCGGCAAGCTTCAATTCTGGTTTGATTTGGAAAGTAAATTTGATTCTGGTTTTCTTGCCAGGTTTGATTGTGTCAAATTTTACACGTCCAGCATTGATAAAGACTTCCTTGATGTTGTCGGTGTTCTTTAAAATTGCCAAACCTTCAACCACTGGGCCGGATCCGGTGTTTTCAATTTCCATGTTGACATCAATAGTTTCACCGCGTTGCAACAGTCCGTCGTTGTTTCCGGCTTTGTCGTCAAGCATAAATGTATATGCAAATTCTGGAAGTTTTTTACCTTTGATCTCAAAGCGTTTGGTGATGGTTGCCGGGGGATTTTCATTTTGGCAGAAGAACTTGAATACCACATCATCGGCTCTTGATGGCAGATCTTTGGGCAGGTTTACTTTCGCTGTAGACGACTGGGATTTCTTTGCGCCAACTTTACCAATGAAAAACTCAAGTCCGTCAAAATAAGGATTGTCGGACTCGCTTATGGCACGTAAACGAACATAGGGTTTATTGCCTGTATTTGTAACTTTGAGGGTCATCCGAAGATCTGTACCAGCTTTAATGACACCTTTGACGTTGGTGGAAATATCTACCTTTGCAGTAGTGGCGGTGCTGATATCTTCATTTTGCCAGTTCACTTTAAGCTTTTTGAAACGCTTGATTATTTTGTTGTCTTCGCTGGCATCGGCTTCTTTGAGATAATTAACAGAGCGTTGCAGAATAATTTCACGACGGCTGATGTTGCCGAGATGTTTAAGCAGGTTATAGGCAAACTGTGTTACATAATCACCTGTGTGGACATCTTCCGGCGGTGAGTCGATGTCAATCTCGTCACGTTTTTCATCGTACAGATAACGCATGGACTGGAATGAATTATCTTTGATAGTTCCCGTGTTTGTTAAATGATGATCCAGATCTTTTTCCACCCGACGATTTTCATAGGAGTAGAATTCAATCTGCCCCTCTTCGATATAAACCGGCAGAAGCTCGATATCCGGAACTACGCCAACCGACTGAATCGAAACATCACCCGGTGTCAGATACTGGGCCACTGTGAGTTTCAGGGCCGAACCATCATCCATATCATAAAGAACCTGCACGGAGCCTTTACCAAATGTTCGCTCACCAATCAGTACAGCCCGGTTGTTGTTTTTGAGTGCACCAGAAACAATCTCGGAGGCAGAGGCAGATGATCTTCCGATCAGCACCAGCATGGGATATTTTTCTTCAGTTCCCAAAAATGATGCTTCATTGACTTCCAGTCTTTCGTTACCTGCTCCCACTGTGGTGACAATGGTGCCGGAGTCGAGAAAGAGGTCAGACATTTTTACAGACTGATCCAGCAGTCCACCGGGATTGCCTCTTAAATCAAGAATCAGTCCGGCAAGATCTCCACGCTTTTTCATTTTTTTAAGAGCGTCTTTGAGATCTTTTACTGTGTTGCCCTGAAAATTGGATACTCTGACATAGCCAATTCTGCCCGGCAGAAGTTTGGAGTATACCGAGCGGATCGGGATAATGTCACGAATCAGTTCGAAGTCTTTGTATTCCGTCCATCCTTTACGTTCGATGGATAGCTTTACTCCTGTGCCTCGTTCGCCACGCATCAGAGAGACTGCTTCGTCAAGTGACATATTGATGGTCGATTGTCCATCAATCTTCATCACTTTGTCTTTGGCTTTGATTCCGGCGCGCCAGGCGGGAGTTTCCATAATGGGGGCAATTACAGTCAGGTTGCCGTCGCGGATGCCAATCTGGATACCGATTCCGCCAAAGTTTCCTACGGTGGACATTTTGAGTTCACGGTAATATTTGGGGCTCAACTGAACGCTGTGAGGATCGAGGGTGTCGAGCATGCCATTGATTGCTGCATATTCCACATCTTTAGGGTCGATGCTTTTTTCCAGATTCGGTTGCAGGAAACGGAACACTTCTGAGATACGATATTGAATTTTCCAGACGGTATTGATGTTTGCAAAAGAAAACTCTTTGGTTTTAGTATCAACTCGAACCAGAACAGATTTCTTTTCTTCGTCGAAGTCTACCATTACCGAGGGAATGGAACGAGCCACTTCCTCAAGAGCGTTTTTAAACATTTCTTCAGGTTTGATACGACCAGGGTCATAATAATAGTTTCGGATGTAGCTTATAACTCTGGTGAGAACGACAATGGAGGACAGGTTGTAATTGTTGTCGGCCTTGACGGATTTGGCTTCGGCCTCTCTGATTCCAACGCTTTGGTTTGATATGGGGTTTCCCATCTGGTTGATTGTTAAAGTGGATACCAAAACCAGAATCAAAGCGATGAGGAAATATCTAATTGTCCTCTTCTTTTGAACCATACACATTCTCCAATATTCGTAATTATCCCACATTCTCGTATACCCCCAATCAAAGATCATTAGATCTAACCGATTAATCAATATATGACAAGGAATTAATCATTACATAGTAAGGTTTTTCAGCCATTTTTACAAAAAAAACATATTGTTTGGTGGATATTTCTCTTCCACTTGCAAACTAGCGATCTTTCAATGAATTTTCTTTTGTAATATCAAGCTCTAAGAACCGAAGCCAGGTTCGGTCTTGCACCTGATCAGCAAGCGGTGTCAGCCTATTAAAAATGGAACATCTTCTGTCTTGTTGTTCTGACTTTCTGAAGGTGTTGCCATTTCCGATTCCGGTATCAGAATAGTAAATGTGGCCCCTTCACCTTTGTGGCTGTTTGCTTCGAGGATTCCTCCAAAGCTGTCTACTATTTTGTCCGAAACGGAAAGTCCGAGTCCTGTACCGAATCCCGGTTCTTTGGTTGTAAAGAAGGGATCGAAGATACTGCTCATGGTTTTCTCGTCAATCCCCTCGCCCTGATCTATCACGGCAACAGTAATAAGATTTTGACCATTTTTAAAGTGAGCTACATTTTCCCGGTATGTAACCGATGGGTCATATTGGACTTTTTCAAGAAAAATGGTGATGTTGCCTTCTTCTTTCATGGCATGACTGGCATTGATAAACAGATTTACCAGCACCTGTTGAAGCTGGTTGAAATCCACTTCTACATAGGCCGGCTTGCGGTGTGAGGTAAAGTCAAATACAATGCGTTTAAATTGTTTCTGATGCTTAATAAGTTCGATGCTTTCTTCAATCAGATGATTGAAATCAATTTTTTCGATGCGCTCCCTTCGCGGACGTGAATAGTCCAGAAGTCCTCTGATAATCTGGCTGACTCTTGTCATATCTTTTTCAATGCGTGCCAGAAAATCCTTTTCCATCTCATCATCAAGACCACCCTGTTTTAACAGTTCCACATAACCTAATATGGCCGAAAGCGGATTTCCCACTTCATGAGCAACGCCTGCTGCAAGTTTTCCTACCGAAGCCAGTTTTTCAGAGCGTATCAGACCACGGCGGGTGAGTTCCAACTCTTCGTTAACTCTAAGTAATTCATCAATTTGTTCACTTTGTCGCTGTTCATTGAAACTCAAATGTTGTGCCATTTCAGTAAAGCTCTGTGCAAGCTGTCCCAATTCGTTTTTTTCGCTTACGGTAACCTGAAGATCTCTTTGTCCCTCAGTGATACTGATTACGGCTTTATTCAGATCGTTAACGGGCTTAATCACCATTTGTTTTAGTAGCAATGAGCCAAAAAGAATGATTAAACATGCATAAATAAATGCAAAAACAAAGATAAAGCGACCCGAAAACAGGAATTTTTGTTCTTCATTGATAAGCTGGATAACAAACTGGATCTTTCCTTCCGGTATTTTGGAAACTACCCAGGGAAAGGTGTAAACCAGAACCTGTTGTGAGGTTTTCGGATCTTTCATCTGGGCGAAATGAACTTTTTCTCCGGGTAATTGTACCCTTGGAGCAAATATCTTGGCATAGGGCCAGTTTGATGGTTTGAGAGTTGACCAGATTATAGTATTTTCATTGTTGTAGAAAGTGATGGAATGGTGAAATTGTCCGTCGAAATAGTTTTGAGCAACCCTTGTGGCAAGTTGGGTCAGACCTTTTCTTCCTGCCGCTGCTTCTGCAATAGTGGGTCTGGTACTTGTTCGTTGAATCTCTGCTGCCGAGGAAAGACCAAGATGTTTTTTTTCCTCTTCCATGGAGATTCTGGAGAGGTAGGTCACCATTAATCCCATTGAGACAATTGCCATGATTACCATAATCGAAATGGCTATTGTCATTTGAAATTGTAATGATGAAAAAAAACGAACTCTGGCCATCTAACGTCCTTAATGCCCCATGGATCTTATAAACTCGTAATAGTATTCCCCGAAAAACAGAAATTCCAGTGCTGCTGCTGCCAGAAATGGACCAAACGGAACAGCTGCATGGCGCAGAGAAACTTCTTCTTCCTGTTCCGGTTTTTTGCCATTTTCCCATTCATCCGGATCTGGCAGTGGTGGTGCTTTTTTCATTAGACCGAACGCGATGGCTAAAAGGGCCACAATCAATCCCTGAATAGAGGAAGCCAACAAAATAAAGGGTATGGACTGCCAGCCTAAAAAGGCTCCCAGCATGGCCAAAAGTTTGGCGTCACCCATTCCCATTCCCTCTCTTTTGGTGAGAAAAAAGTAACCATAGGAGATGATAGCGATTAAAAAGAAGCCTACCAAAGCACCGATAACCGAGTCCTGCCACATCAACTGTCCGGTAAAAAAACTTGCAGTAATACCAATAACAATACCGGACAGGGAAAGTTCATCCGGGATAATCTGGTAAGGAATATCAATAAATGTTATGGCAATTAAATATGCACAGAAAGTGAAATATACAAAAAATGACAGACTGAAGCCATACTTCATAAAACAAAGAACACCAAGGGCTGCTGTTGCAAGTTCTATCAGTGGGTATTGCATTGAAATGGGCAATTTGCATTTTCTGCATTTTCCACCAAGCAAGACATAGCTAAAGATGGGGATGTTGTCGTACCACTTCAGTTTATAGTCACATTTAGGACAATGTGAAGGTGGGTGAACAATAGATTCACCTTTGACTGGCAATCTCAAAATCACCACATTTAAAAAACTTCCGACTGATGCTGCAAATAGAAAAGCAAAAAACATCTGTGTGTAGTTCCAGATTTCGGGGGTCATAAAATTTTACTCCTGATCAGATTCAACTCCAAGTTTTTTAAGGCGATACCTCAGGGAACGGAAAGTCATTCCCAGAAGTCTGGCCGCTTCAGTTTTATTTCCATTTGTATGTTCGATGGCACGGGTGATGATATCCAGCTCTTTTTCGGCCAGTATTTCATCCAGATTTATCGGTTGTGAAAAGTCAATTATCTCTTTGGTCGGTTCTGCACTCTCCGGGAAAGTGACATATCTCTCCAGGATATTGTTAGGCAGACTGTCCGGTCTTATTTGGTCAGTTGTTTCAAGGGCCACTGCACGTTCGATCAGGTTTGACAGTTCACGGACATTGCCGGGGTAATCGTAGCTCATCATAATCATTAAAGCTGCACCAGAAATTTGCATGGGATCTTTGTCCATATCCTTGCAGGCTCTTTTGATGAAATGCTTGACCAGCAAAGGGATGTCGTCTTTACGTTCTCTGAGTGGCGGTGTACGAATCTGGATTATATTTAGTCTGTAAAAAAGATCTTCGCGGAAACGACCGTTGGTAATTTCTTCTGATAAAGTGCGATTTGTGGCTGCAATTACTCTGGTGTTAACGTCAATCTCTTCTGTGCTGCCAACCGGGGTTATTTTTCGTTCCTGTAAAGCTCTTAAAAGTTTAACCTGCAAATGCATGGGCATCTCAGAGATTTCATCCAGAAAGAGAGTTCCTTCGGCTGCTACGGTAAAAAGGCCATCCTTATCCTTAATCGCACCGGTGAAAGATCCCTTGACATGACCAAACATTTCACTTTCCATCAATTCCGCAGGAATGGCGCCACAATTGATGGTTACAAACGGTTTGGTCGATCTGTGTGAGTTGTTGTGAATAGCTCTGGCCACCAACTCTTTACCGGTACCACTTTCTCCGGTAATCAGAATAGTGGTTTTAGTTTGTGCAACCTTGGTGATTCTTTCGAATAGCGGTTCCATGGCAGCAGATTGGCCGATAATGTTTGAAAAATCCATACCTTGTGGCTTTTCCAGGGGAACTTCCCGGGCTTGGGACTGGCGACGCTTTTCAAGGGCACGGTCGATAATCTTTTTTACTTCATCAAGCTTGAATGGTTTGGTAATGTAATCATATGCACCATCTTTCATGGCCAGTATTGCATCAGCGGTGGAACTGAAAGCCGTCATTACCAGAAATTCAAGTCTGGGATATTTTGGCTTGGCCTTCTTCAAAAGAGTAATGCCGTCCATTGGTGACATTTTTACATCCGAGATCACCAGATCAAAAGAAGTTTTTCCAAGCAGATCCAAGGCTTCTTGACCATCTTCGGCACATTCGACTTCCAGACCTTGCTTACGAAGAAATATGGCCAGAAAATCCCTCATGCTTTGTTCATCATCAACTACAAGAATACGGGCCATTTTAATGTTTCCTTATACCGCTATGGTTTTTTGTTGGGAGTGGTCACAGGGAATAACTATTCTTATTTTAGTTCCTTTGTTGGGTGTTGAATCCACTTCAACTTCTCCGTTATGTCCTTGTACCACTTGATGCATTATTGACATGCCTAGACCTGTTCCACTTTTCTTGGTAGTAAAGAAGGGGTGGAAAATTTGTTCCAGTACCTCATTGTCCATACCCATACCGTTGTCACTTATCACAAATTGGATCGAGGGTAAACCATCATCTGTATCTTTGCCCTGGCCAACAGTTAGCCAGACAACCCCGGTTGTTTTTGTACTGGCAGCTTCTGCCGAGTTTTTTATCACATTCCATAGCATCTGCTTAATCTGGCCCACATCACCAAAAAGTTCCGGCATGGAATCGTCGTATTCAACTCTTATTCGAACTTTGTTCAGTTTGGCATTCTGGGCCAATAGTTGCAGGATATCTTCCACTATTTCCCTGACATTAATTGAGTGAATGTTGAGAGGTTGTGGTCTGGCATAAGAGAGAAAATCAATGATAAGAGTGTTTAATCTGTCGGTTTCTCGGAGGATGATTTCCATTAGTTTATCATTGTCATCTCCAGGCGGAAACTCTGATTTAAGCATCTGAATTGAGCCGGAAATCGAGGCCAGCGGATTCCTGATTTCGTGGGCGATACCTGCTGCCAATTCACCGATGGCTGCCATTTTCTGGTTCTGGAAAACCCTGTTTTCAAGTTGTCTTTTTTCGGTGATTTCGTTGCTGATGATGATAAAACCCACTTTTTCGTCTTCGATTCCAATAACATCCGAGAAAGAAAACGAGACCCAGCGATTGTCATCCGGATTGTCATTCAACTTTATTTCTGCATACCTTTTCCAAGGCTTTCCATCTATTTCAACTCGAATGAAAAGTTCCATGATCGGAATGACAAACTCCAGTGGCTGGTCGATTACATCTTCATGTTTAACACCGAAAAGCTCTTCGGCAGCAACATTTATAAAGGTGATCTTTCCACTAAGGTCGGTCATGATGAAACCGGCCTTGATGCCACTGATAATGGAGCGGTTTAAAGTTTTCTGAACCATAAGGCTCATGCGCTCTTTGGTAAGTTTGACTTCTCTGGTTGAAATTTCTCTCGCCAGATAGCTTGCCAGCATGGAAATTAGCACAAACATGCAAATGTTCAGGAAGACCTGATAAAGTTCCTTCATGGTGAAAATATTTTCAAATGATGGCGTCAGCCCCAGCCTTGCATGAAAAATACCATATGATTCGAACCAGATAACACAAAGAAACATCGCTATTGACAATAAACAGGTAATTATTGCCCCTCTTCCACCCAAAAGCAATGCCCCCTGAATAATGGAAAGCGCGTATATAAATGAGATCGGGCTATGGAGTCCGCCGGTAATATAAACCAGACAGGACCAGAATATTACATCTGTAAAAACCTGAGTGATAGATTGGAAGCGATAGCTGGTATTATATTGCAGAGCCAAAAGGTAAAAAATTGATAAAAGGTAGATTATGCCTATGGAATACAGGGTTAGCTGCTGAACCGCGCTCCAGCTTTGACCACTTCTGTAGTGCAGAAATGTGGTAGAGCCCATTAGCATGGTAATGGTGAATATCCTGAAGATAATCATGCCGAAGAGCTGTTTTTTGGGCTGATCCATTGTACTGGTTGACTGAAAAACGCTCATAAAAATGATGATCCTTTCACATGGAACCTGGATACAAGCATGCAATAAAATATCGCAGTATTCTATCACAAGTAGTGGCTCAGAGCCAAAAAGATTCAGATATCGAAAACTTAGAGAAACATCGTGTCTGATGAAGGAAAAAATTTTAAAAAATTACCTGTTCGAGATAGACAGAGATGGAGTTTTGGGTTACAGTGCCGAAATCCACTGGTGACGACTAGTATACACTGGCTGCAGTAGTCGGGTGTACTGTAACCTTAACACATACAGCGCGGAAAGAAACAAAGCGATATGGGGCAACTGTTTCTCTGGACACAAAAAATAGACGATGTGAGACAAGAGGAGTTCAAAGGCAAATTTGGTTTTGCTGTACCTGAGACCCTTTTGGAGCTTCACGAAAATTTTCCTGAAGAATTTATGGATTTTCTGGGGTTCTACTCCATTGACCGTATTATCGATGAAGATTCACGACCAACTATGATGATGCCGGGACTGGTTCCATTTGGTGAGGAAAGTGACGGTGATCGTTACTGTTTTTATCTTCCCTGGAAAGATGAAACCGGCCGTTCTGCAATTGGCATCTGGATGCAGGAAACCAATCATTTTCTACCGATTGCCTTCCAGATGAAGACCTTTTTAATGTGGTGGATGACCAAGGTTACACTTGATTCAATTGGCGGTGAAGACTGGCCGGAAATTCACAAAATCCTTGAGCTATTCAAGAATTCCTGTGATCTGGACGAATTTGATTTTCTTCTCACACCACCGGCCTCATTGGTAAGTTGGCACGATAACCTTTTAAAATTCGATCCTACCACAGTTTTTTCGCTTAATTTCTCTGCTGCAAACCAATTTGCGGTGCAGGGTTTTGATGCATCTTTAAATATGTTGCAGGACGCGGAACATATTTTACCCGGTTTCGGAGCTTCGAAAATCTGGCAGGCCAGATTACTGGCCATGAGTGGTCGTACAACAGAAGCGCATAGCGCCTACTGGAGACATTTAAATACACCAATGTTTGCAAATGGTTACCACTACTGGTGGCATGCCGGAGACCTTCAAATACAGGAAACCAGCGAACTTGAGGCAATTAATTTCATTCGCTCGGCAGAAATTGCTGCACCTGATAACATTCTGAACAGCACCAAGGTTAAATTTCTGGCCGAACATGATGTGGCCGATTATGAAAGCCGCATGGAGCTTTTCCGTTTGCTGGAGCAAGAAGGAAACCACAAGGCAGCTCTTTTAGAGCTGGAAAATGCCTTCTTTATCCAGTCCTGGGATGATCGTGCCGCCCGTGAAATGCTTGAGATGCTACTGTGCATTTATCCTGAACACGATAGAATGCGTGAGGCAGAACAATGCAGACGCGCTTTGGTTAAATTAAGACAGAACTCTGCGCCTGTGGAGTTCTAGGGTTGTCATTTGTGCACTTATTTTTGCACAAGAATAGAATCGTTTCTTAAAACCGGCTTTGGCCGGTTTTTTTGTGCATGTCTGCCATTCTGGTCAAATTCATGGTTATAGAAAACAAGCTGTGATATAAGCTGATTGACAAGCTTGGGAATGAATTTTACTTCCCTGGTGTTATAAGATAGTATGAGGATGAAAACACAGACATTATAGTGGGATTGAAAAATGCTAAATGTTCATAATTATCTGAATATATTTAAAGTTTTACTGTTTCTATCCGTGATTTGTTTGATTTTCGGCCAAAGTGAAACTGCTTTTGCCCAGCTTTCTGCTGTTGATAAAAGCATTGTAAGCGTCAAACAAAAGGCAAAAAAATCGAAAAAAAAATCTTCGGGCAAAACACTTAGAATTCAGGACAACGATGTCTATTTGTTTACACCTGAAGCCTATAAGACCTTGCAACGTTTAAGTGCCGGTGAATATTTTGATGTTGATGCTGAATTGGAGCGTCAGATTAAAGCGAAACCTTATGTGTTTTCGCTGTATTACTTTGCCGGTATCATAAAGGTCAGACGTTTGATGCTGGAACCGCATGACAAGCGGGACGATAAAAAGATAGAGAGACTTTTCAAAACCTGTCTGGTAAAGGCCAAAAATGCACAGAAACATGAAAAATATCGCACTGCAGGTCTGTTTTACGAGGCAGTCTGTGGTTCCGGCCTGGGGCTTTTCCATGGCGTACGAGCCAATTATTTACAGGCCAGAAGACTTGGTGTTGACAGCATGGATGCCCTGGATGAAGTTTTTGAGCTCAGACCCAATCTTGAGGGCGCGCTCCTTTTAAAAGGTATCTATAACTATTTTACCGGGCGTTTCGGTTTCTTCACCAGACTTCTGTTGAGGTTAGTGGGATTGCCATCGGGTGACTATAAACTTGGCAGGGAACAGGTTAAGGCGGCAGTTAAGAGAAATGGCCCCTTTAATTTCTTTACCGACATCTACGCTATCTATCTCTTTGCACCTTCTGGTCGCTTAAGGGGCGATGCCTTCAAGATGGCAGACGATATGGTGAAGCAATATCCGAAGAATTATTATAGCTATCTTATGCGTGGCTATGTTTATTTGAAAATGCGAAAGTTTGATCTGGCTTTGAAAGATAACCTCAAGGGGCGTTCGATGCTTCGCAAAGATCTGAAATCTTACGGCGATATTGTTTACGTGGCCGATGGCTTTTTAATGGATTCTCGCATAGCCTATACCAGAGCTATTCTGTATCAGGATTATGAGGGATTGAAGTTTCTGCACAAGTGGTCAAATGACTACAAATCGCATTACGCAGATGCGCCCCTTTTAGCCTGCATGTACCTTGGCCATTTGTACTCATTTGTTGGTCTGGACGAGGAAGCCCTTGAATTTTATGAGAAAATGCAGGACTTCAAAGATGCTGAGTGGATGAAAGACATCGGAAAAAACTACGAGAAAAGACCTATGGGAAAAAGATATCGCCTGCACCCTAAACAGGTGGAGAAAGTCAAAAAGTTTTTGCTGGCCCACCCTGAAATCAAGGCCTAAGGTTTCACCGACCGATATGTTTTCTCTGCTTCTTTTGCAATGGCTCTAAGAAGATCCCTGAAAATAAGACGGTGAAATGGATAGAGCAAATACCAATACAACAGACCACCAAGTCCGAACGGTTTGAATAAAGCCGTCTGGATCAGCTTGACTCCATGTGTTTCGTCAATAATCTCAAATTGCAACCAGGCCCGACCAGGCAGTCTCATTTCAGCCTGAAGCAGCAAAAACCGATCCTGTTGTATTCGTTCTACTCGCCAGAAATCCAGAGCCTCACCTTCCATTAAATCTAAAGGATGACGCCTTCCTCGCCGGAGCCCCGGCCCACCAATCAGTTTATCGAATAAGCCTCGGAGACGCCAGGCCCAGTTCCATCGGAGCCAACCTTTTTCTCCACCTAAAGAGGTAAAGGTTGAAAAAACATCCTTTGCACTAGCTTTAACAATAGAACTCCGTTTTTCTTCGATGAAACCTTCTTGACTGGAAATCGTATAATCCTTGTATTGTCCCAGCGAACCGCTCCAGCGTGTTTGAATATCCAATATTCTGGTGTTGTCAAGCGCAAGTCTGACAGCCTCCATAAATGAAACAGGTTTAATTTCCGGGAAATGCTGTGAGGCTTTGGTTGTATTTGCCACCAGGGAGTTAATAACTCCTGCAACAATTGGAACCGCCAATGAATTGGGAATAGGGGTTACCAGTCCTATCCAGCGAGCAGCAAGTTTTGGAGACAAAACCGGTACTGGTATTATTAGACGTTTTAAACCACGCACTTTTGCATAGCCGAGCATCATATCCTTAAAAGTCAATTCTGAAGAACCAATATCAACAATGCCAAGGGAATCTTTTTCAACTGCTTGGACAAGATATGAGAGTGCATCATCCACGCCGATGGGCTCGCATAAATTACTGACCCATTTGGGAGTGATCATTATTGGCAGGCGTTCGGTCAGGTGACGTACAATTTCAAAACTGGCTGAACCAGAACCAATGATAGGACCAGCACGAAACTCTGTGGTTGGAAGGTTTTCCCTTAGAATATTTCCAACCTCGGCCCTGGACTCCAAGTGGTCGCTTTTAATAAGACCCTGTTGGGTTTTGGGGTATAAGCCACCCAGATAAATCAAGTGTTGTAAACCTTGTGCCGCATTTACAACATTGCGCGCTGCCTGACGATCCTTTTTGGGAAAATCCGCACCTGAAGCCATACTGTGTACCAGATAAAAAACTACATCGATATTGGCAAATGCAGATTTTAGACTGGCCAGATCCATCAGGTCACCAGTTGTTACCTCTACCTGATGTTCCCAGCTTCGTCCTTTGATCCTCCTGGGATCACGTACCAAAATACGGATTTGGTAGCCCAGGTTTAATAGCAACGGAATCAGCCGTCCGCCAATGTATCCTGTGGCTCCGGTTACCAGAATTCGTTTGCTTATTGTTTGATGCTGATTCATGAATCTTTTCCTTTGATAGCTCAGATGTCTTATATTTATGTGGCTTAAAGCAGGAATATTTATCCTGATTGCGCACAAATACAATCCGCGAAAAATTTCAACTCAGTTTTCCAGCCAAGAGCATTCAAATCCAGAATGAAGCCCGCCAATCTTTAGACGACAAATGTCGCTAATATCATACCACCCATTAGAAAAAAACACACCGCTAATCTATTAAAGTCAAGCACCCGAAAGAATAAGCAAAAAAGGTCAGAAAGAGTGGAATTCATACAACCAATAAAAACCTTGACTTAGTTTTCCGCTCACACTACCTTTCTTTGCTGACATATCGGTTCCGGTTTTTGCTGTAACTCTGGAGGTTCCCATGCATATTCTGAAGAACAGTTATTCTATTGCAGGCTTTACATTTGTATTGGCTCTTTTGCTTTCGCTATTTACAACTGATGCTTTGGCTCTGGAGCCTGCAGATAAGTGGGAAGGGCCGATTGACTATGCAGCCACCGGCGGATCATTTTTGGAAGACACCTGTTACGCCGGGCCTACCGGATGTATTCTGGGGCAGTTCGATAATCAGGGTGATATGGTTACCGCTACCTCCAGTGCTGGAATGTATGGCATTCCTGAAGGTGTCAATGTTGTCAAGGCTTACCTGATATGGATGGGTTCGGTGGATGCCGAAAATGGTAACCCTGATATGCAATTGACCCTGCTTCCACCTTCCGGAAAAGAATATGAAGTAACCGCCTTGGCAGAAGATATGACGGAAAGTATCAAGGATGACTTTGATGCCGATGATTTACCAGCAACATATTATTACTATACCAACAGGGTAGATGTCACAAAGATTTTGCAGGATCACAATTCTGTCAATAATATGCCTTTAAATGGAAGCTATACGGTAAAGAACTTTACAGGATATGCAGACGAACCTTATCTAAAGAGGCAGGTTGCTCTTGGTGGCTGGTCACTCTTTCTGGTTTACTCAAAAAGTGGCAGCCAGTCAAAGCGTATCTATTATTACAACTATTTCGATCAGATCAGAGATCAGGTACTGGAGTTGGAGCCCACCGGTTTTGTGGCACCTGAAAATGCCATTGCCAAATTCACCATGTTTGTTGGAGAGGGCGATCCTGGGATCGAAGGCAGTGGTACAGGTGTGCATGACGAGTCAATTTTCTTTAACAATATTCAACTTGTAGATAATTGTAACACTGCGAACAACCCATTTAACGGAACAGTCAACACTAATCTGGATCAAGCCGAGGGTGATTGTCGCGAGCAGGTTTATTCGATAGATCTGGATACCTTTTTTGTCAGTGAATATCTTACCGCAGGTGATACCGGGGCAAATATCGAGCTGTCATTGGGGCAGGATCTGGTTATCCCGAACTACTTTGTCTTGTCCATCAGTAGCAAACGTTCCGATTTCGATATTCCCAACAAGCCCGAAAAATCAGCCTCGGTTTCCACTGGCGGTTTTTTGGCTCCAGAAGAAGTTTTTACCTATTACATCTACGTACAAAACAATGGTGAAAATGTTGCAACCGATGTAAAAGTCAGGGATCAGCTTCCTTCCGAGCTGGTTTATATAGAAAACTCTACATACGTTATAGAACCAAACGGAGATCGCAGAAAGATTGATGATATCGAGGGCGGTTTTGCACCTTCAACGAATTCCATTGCAATTGCTTCCAGTTTACCACCCGGTGAAGCCCATCGCAGAGTTGTTGAGATAGGTGTCAGACTTAAATCCGAGAGTGACGGAATCGTCAAGGGAAATATCATTAACAATACTGCCGAGATAATTTCCGGCCGTGGCGATATCTTTTTTACCAATGGCGGAAGTCCGGTAACTCATACTGTGAGGCTTGAAGCCTACGAAGGTACAATGCAGTTTGCCATGGGAAAGAAACATTCCGAAAGTCGTTTTGTTGCTCCCGGAGAAACAGGTGTTGTTCTGGCGCAAATAAATCTTTCCTCTGAGAATGGTGATGTAGCGCTTTCAAACATGATCTTCACCCCTGCGGATCAGACCAATGGTGAGGTGGTTGATTCTGCCACACTATATTGGGATTTGAATAGTAATGGCAAAGTTGACTTGACAGACAGGCAATTGGGAGAAACCTCAAACTGGTCAGTTGGCGGCTTGGTGTTTTCCGATTTCTCGGTACTGGGCAGCGTAAAGGAAAACCAGCAGCAAAATTTGCTTTTGACAGGTGATATTTCGCAAAGCGCAATGGCAGGAGATTCTTCTCAGCTTGAACTTTTAAGCGACAATGTTTCGGTAAGAGGATTTGTCAGAGGTCTGCCTTTTAAAACTGCCATGCTCTATCTACCGGATTCAAGTACTGTTTTAAGTGCCGAACCGGGGCTGGAGAATCCCTCTGATGGCTATCTGACTCCCGGTGCCGAGTCTAATGTATTGCAGTTTAAACTGAGAAGTTATGCCTCCGCTGTAAATATTCAAGCTATGACCTTTCAGCTTGAAGGAACCATTTACGATGCTACTGAGTTGGAAAGTCTGGAGTTGTTCAGAGACAGTAATCAGGATGGCATTTTTGGAGCAACTGATGTTACTTTGGCCACTACACCAATTACAACAGATGATCAATTGGTTGTTTTCAGCACTCTAAACGAGTCACTGCCCGCAAATTCAGAGATGCATTATGCTCTCAAGGCCAAGTTTTCAGTGGATGCCGGAGAAAACAAAAATTTCAGGATTTCTTTAAATGCTGTTGATGCAGGTGGTCAATCTGCACTTGGAACACCTGTAACGGGTGGACTTTTGACCATTTCCAGTGATCTTGTTGCCTGTGATTCTGATCAGGACTGTATTTTGAGCCTTGATGATAGCTGGTACTGTGACCAGTTGCTAAGTGTTTGCAAACAGGGTGATGTGGCAGATGGTGACATGGAACAGAGCGATGGTGATATTGATGGCGATATGGATACGGAAATTGACGAAGAATCAGCCTCTGGTGGTTGTCAGAATACGAAAGCTCCCAGCGCATTAATTTTGTTGATTGCCCTTTGTTATCTTGCTGTTAGGTCTGGAATGTGGCAAAATGCTTCAGGTACTTCTGATTAACTCCATTAAGCAAAGCTGACCGGGTGACAATGAGTTCAAGATTTTACGATGCAATAATAATAGGAGAAAATTCTGCGGGACTAATTGCTGCGGCTTTACTTGCCAGCCGTAAATATTCCGTTCTGGTAATACCCGAAGTGATTATCAGAGAGCAGAACATTTCTCTTGGCAAGTCCATGAAAAGTGACCGTGCAATTTACCCGGGAGTTTTCGACTACCCGGTGCCAACCGCAGTTATAAGAGAACTCAACCTGGGTCACAAACTGCGTTCGATCTTCAAATCGGCTGTTCCGGTTTTTCAGGCAGTGGACATGGAACATCGTCTGACAATCTTCAATGACCGCATCAGGCTGGTTACCGAGCTACAGCGTGAATATGGCAAAGAGGTAAACCCTGATGATGTGGGAAACCTCTTGAGCCACCTCGAAGAAATCAATCTGGTGCTGGACAGGTTGCTGGTTCCCGGACTTTGTTTTCACCCAGCGGGGATGAAAGAAAAATGGGATTTTGGCAATCGTATAAAACAGTTTAACAAATTGCTCTCAGACCGAGAATCAATGCTTTCCAGTTTTGAGAAACTGTGGAATCAAAGTCCTCTGGGAGGATTGATGAGCAGGATTGAGAGTTATGCAGGTAACACCCGTGATGGGTTTTATGATTTGTTTGCCTACAGACGAGCCAATACTTTGTTTAATGAGGTTTTATACGAGATCGCAGACGAGAGTCTCGACTCTGTGTTACTTGAGACAATCCGAAAGAAATCTGGAGCTGTGCAGGAGCAGGTGGTTTTAGAGGAAGTCGAAAACGGCAGAAATGGCTACAGACTGCATGATGGCAAAAACAGCTATGGAGCCAACTCTGTTATCTGTGCCTTTGATTTCTTCAATGTCAACAAGCTCTTTAACGACAAGAAAACCAACAATTTTGTGGTCAAACAAATAGAACGGTTCTTACCATCCCATGTATGGGTCAAGACAAATCTTAACATCGAACGCAATGTGGTTCCAAAGGCCATGAACGATAATCTTTTCTTTATGGCGGATGACAATGGTGGAGAGATCAGCTTTTTCCATTCAGATCCTCTGCTTTCCAAAAGTGCAGATTTTGAAACACTGGAAATCAGTAGTCCCATTCAGGTTGATCGTCTGCAACAGGACAAGATCAAGCAACATGAATATAAAATGATCGACCAGGCCAAGTGGCTCATTCCTTTCATCGAAACCAGAATCAACAAGATTTATCTTGAGAAAAACATCAAAGAGGATGGCGAAAAGTATTTAAAAATTGCAGGGAGAAATCTGCAATATACCAACCACGCCAAACAAGAAATCTTTTCCGGTGTTTCCTACAATCTACCAAATAAAAATACCTATCTGGCAGGAGCGGAAGTTGCGCCCGAATTGGGGCTTGAAGGTGACTTTTTGACAGGCTGGGCAATTGCACAACAGGTTTGTCGCAAGTGGCCCAGAAAAGATGGTTTAAAGTAGTGTAATCGTTACCATAAGGTAATCAGATATGATTAAAAATAGTTGAAATTACTCTGGACAATGCTATAGTCGTTGGCTAGAATGATCGTTACTTGGTTAGAAATATTTCTAATCTATACTCTTTTCCAAAAGTGGTTTGACAATGGATGTGAATTGCCCTCGCTGCCATGTTTCGTTTGATGCTGGAGAGATTGCCGAGAACAGCCTTGAACGATTGACGTGCCCCATCTGCCGTACTGTGTTTGAGATGGACCTTCGTACCAGAATTATTGACCCTGATGCACAGGATGTCCTACCTGAGAAATCAGCTGACTCTATACAAGAGCCTGTTTCTACTGCCAAAGATGATGCCTACCTTCTGAAACAGAAGGAGGAAGAAGAGCGTATTCGTCAGAGAGAACTTGCAGAAAAAAATCGGCTTGCCGAAGAGGCAGAAAAGCAGCGTATTCAGGAAGAAGAACGCAGGCGTGCGGAAGAATTGCGCAAGCAAAAAGAAGATGAAGAAAGAATAAAAAAAGAAGAGGCTGAGAGAAATAAAAAAGCCGAAGAAGAAAGAAAAAGAAAAGAAGAAGAAGCCCTAAAAAAACAGGCTGAAGAAGATAGAATAAAACAACAGGAAGCAGAGCGCAAACAAAGGGAAGAAGAAGAGGCCCAACGCAAGGAAGCCGAAGCAAAACGACTGAAGGAAGAGAAAGAACAGAAACGTCGGGAAGAACAGCGCATCCTCAAGGAAAAAGAAAAGAAAGAAAAAGAAGAAAAAGAGCGTCTCAAGAAGCAGGAAGCCGAAGATAAAAAGAAAAAGGCCACTGAAAAACAGCAAGCAGAAGCTCGCAAAAAGAAAGAGGCGGAAGATAAAAAGAAAAAAGAGCAGGAACGCAAGAGGAAAGAATACGACCATAAAAAGAAAAAGGAACTAGGACAAAAAAATAAGGCAAGTGAAAACTCCAGTTCTCAAAATCTGGCTCACGATGGTGAGCATGAAGCTGTAGATGACTTCTTCGCCTCTAAAAAAACCATCAAGGATTATCATAAAGATTTTGGTCCGGTTGATTTTTCAGATTTGGATGAGCCCGAAGGGGATCGCAAGAAAACCATGATGATGGTCAGCTTTTTTGCTATAGCCTTTCTCGTGGTTGCAGTGTTGATGGTGTGGGTCATCAATGAAAATATGAACAAAAAAAGGCTGGCCGAGCAGTCAGAATTTTTGCATGATGATTTTGGCGCCAATAAAAAAGATGAAAATACCGAGACCGATGCTTTGGGCTTAGAGCCTCCTGAAGAACCAGTGGAATTTGCCAAGTCTGGTGTTGCAGAGCCTGTAAATGAACAAGCAGCCATAAATGCTGTGGACGATAATGTGGCCAAAAAAGAGGCCGAGCTGATTCGTCAGGAAATGATTAAGCAGCAGCAAGAGCAAAAACTCAGAGAAGAAGAAGAGGCCAGAAAAGCTGTATTGGCCAAAGAACAGGAAGACAAACGGCAGGCAGAGTTGAAAGCTCAGGAAGAACTGGCCCGAGAGAAAGCCTCAGCCAAAAAAGCAAAAGAGCTTGAGGCACAGAAATTGGCGGCCATTAAGATTCAAAAAGAAACCGAAGCCAGAAAATTAAAAGAGCAACAAGCCAGAAAAGAGCAGCAGGCAAAAAAAGCGCAAGAAGAAAAGAAAGCTGCAGCTTTGGCTAAAGCAAAAAAAGAAGAAGAGAAACAAATAGCACTTGCCAAAGCTCGAAAAGCAGCCGAGGCAAAAAAAGCAAAAGAACTGGAAGCAAAGAAACTTGCAGCAAAAAAAGAACAGGATGCACAACGACAAAAGATGCTCAAGAAAAGTGCAGCACCTGTAGCCAAACCAGCCCAGAAAAAAACACCAGTAAAAACTGCCTCGTTAGCAAACGATGCCAAGCCTTTAAGCAGAGCCGAAAAACACAAGCAGGCTAAAGAACTTCTGAAAAATGGAGATAAGCTTGTCAGAAAACGTAATTTCGCGGCGGCAGCAAAAGCATACAGAGAGGCTCTTAAGCTTTCACCGGGTTTAGCCAAGGCTCACCGTGGTTTGGGAATCACTTATGCTTCCATGGGTAAAAGTCAGCAAGCTATCAAAGAATACAGAGCCTATTTAGATCTGGCACCAAATGCACCGGATGCAGATCAGGTTCGCAAAATACTTGGTATAAAATAGTGACAAACGGTTTTGTCAAGTCGATTCAAGGAGTCTTTTTAAAGGCTCCTTTTTTCTTTGATTGTGCATTAAGCAATATGGAGCCATTCAAGTCTCTGCTCTTGCCTGCTACTTGTCCCATTTGCAGACGGGCTCTTGCTTCAAATGCAGAATGGCCACTTTGCTTCGACTGTCTGGATCAGATAGAATATCTCAGTTTCAGGCTATGTGAAAAATGCCAGTGTCCCATTTCAAGCGGTACACTTTGTAAGCACTGTCTGGAAGGTGTGGATCTGGGGATCGACTTTCCTATTCGTTCGCTCGCCAGACATAGTGGAGTTGTACGGGAATTGATTTTAGCCTGTAAATTCAAAGGACGCGAAGATTTGTCTTTTTCTCTTGGCAAACCTTTAAAAAATATTGCCGAACCGTTTTTGGAACCCGATGAAAAATGTTTCGTGGTCCCTGTTCCCCTGCATGATAAAAAACTGATTGCCAGGGGTTTCAACCTTCCGGATCAGATGTCACGAAAGCTGGCAAAAATGCTTGGCGGAAAATATAAACCGTTCTGGTTAAAGCGCGTACTTAATACCGAATCTCAGGTTGGTAAGAGTTTCGAATCCAGACTTTCAAATGTGGAAAACGCCTTCGTATGTACTGCTCCAGAGAAAGTTAAGGGTCAGAAAATATTTCTGGTGGATGATGTCTGCACCAGTGGGGCAACTTTATCTGCTGCTGCCAGACCACTTATAAATGCCGGGGCTGAAGTTGTGGGCCTAACACTTACCAGGGCATGATAACGTCGGGGCATAAAAAAACAAGAGCAAACCTAAAAGTCTGCTCTTGTTCTTTATCGATATTAGTTACCAACAATATTGGTAATCAGACTATCAACTTATGGTTTAACTGAAAACATTAACAGACCTTCTTTGGGAAAGCTGAGTTCAAGTGAATATCCTTTATGTGTGGCTTTGGAGGCCTTTAAGGTCTCACCGCTATCTTTGAGCAGTTTAGCCATTTTCTGCATTACTTCTTTATCTTCTTTACCAAACACGGCCATGCACACCCTAAGACATCCCATGAAAACGGCGGCGACTGCTTCTTTGTTGTCTGTTACTACCTCGAACACGGCGATTACACTGTTGGGACTTACTTCAAACAGGTATTCATCGGTTTGTGAGAGCCATCGCGGGGTGCCATCTTTCAGGTCTGATCTCTCAAATTTCGGTGGCTTATCGGCATCGGCAACTGCTGTTTGCATATTTGCCAGAATTTGTTCAGCATTCAGTTTGGTTTTAGCCTGGGCTTCATCATCTTTGTCGCATCCAACAGAAGTGAGTGCAAGCATGAAACAGGCAACTATGGCAATAATAGTAAGGATACGTTTTACGGAAGTTGTGTTGTTTTTCATTTTTTTACCTCAGAATTGTGGTTTAAAGTCCATCAATAGCCATACAATATGTATTGGCACAGCAGTCCACCTCGGTTTCGATAACGTATCGAAACTGTGGTGCCCCTCGTTACGGTATCGGTATTGATTTATTGACCCGCAATGTACAATCATTATACGATTGCGTCAACAATTATTTTCATGGGTTTAATTGGTTGGGGGCAGGTCTTTGCAGAATAACAGACAAATCTTTAATTCCTACTATACCTTGATATTGCTGGTAAAAGTGGTCGTTCCCCTGTGTTTTAACTCTGGCGAAATCCCGATTTAGAAATCTGCTATCATTTCAACAAAGTCCGGGCGCATTACAAAGGGGTTGTAGTTGTTCTGATAGTCGTAGATGGCTTCATTTCTGGCTTTCTCATACTCTGAAGGCGGATCATCTCTATTCCACTGTTTAAGTGCTGCTTCCTGATGGCTGGAGATACTCATCTGATAGCGTATAGAGAAATAGAAAATAGCTCTGGCGGTGTCGCCTTTTTGCTGGTCTCGTGGTTCGAAAACGGTTGTGCCGTATTCATCTGTGCCACGTTTGCTCTCTCCGTAATAATCATTCACATTTACTACTACACCAAAAGGATAACTTCCCCTGCTGGAGTTGGCACGGGAATCGGTGGGGAACAAATGATGAATATCGGCTCTGGCAGGTTCGGTACCTGCACCCTGACTTTGGGGCCAGGTGTGTTCGGTGTTCATTCCATCTGTATCCGGTGAATCAATATAAGAAATTCTTCCGGTGTAAACGCATTCCACGTGACCGTTTTGATGGTCAATATCACCAAAGATTGCATTTTTAGCAGGCTTGTAACCAAGGTTGTAATGACTCTTGATCTTGTTGTAGAGACAGCTTCTTAAAGAATCGTTACTCATATTATTGCAGGCCTCAAAGTAGCCGTTGGGGTCAATGTCAAAGTCTGCTTCATCAACATCACCATCTTCTACAAGCTCTTCATCGGTGTCGCCGTCAATATCTCCGTCAACAATGTCGGATACACATTCGCCATCTTTACAGGAATAGTTTGTGTCACATAATTGCGGATCAACAAAACCGGAACCGTCTTCGGCGCAGACCCATTTTGCCTTGTCGTCATAGCATTCATAGCTACCGGGAGTACAAACCTGCTCGGAGACGCATTCGCCATCTACGCAAATATCATCTCCCAGACATGACTCCGGTGTTCCCCAGCCATTGCCTTCGGTGTTGCATTGCTGGCGGGAAGAGGAATCAGAGCAAACCCATTTCGAGGCTTCGCAGTCACCCGACTCAAGGCATTTTCCATCGTGGCATTCCTCATACGGTTTGCAAAGGGCCAGGTGCTGATAATCATTGCCGTATTCGTTGCATTGCCAGACGGAATATTCGTCATAGCAGGACCATTGGTTCACTTCACAAATTGGAGGAATGCAAACGCCATCCGAGCAGACTTTACCAGCTTCGCACAAGGTCAGGTTGGTATAGTCTGTGCCGTTTTCGTTGCATTTCCAATGTGAGTATTCATCGTAACAAGACCATTGATTGGCATTGCATATTTGGGCAACTTCGTCAGCATCGCCATCTTCAGACTCACCTTCAAGGTTTTCTGATACTTCAGATCCATCTAAATCACCATCGGTGGATGGAATGAAATCGGACTCACTGCAGGAGAAAGCAAAGAAGGCAAGCATAATGTACAAGGGAAATAACGTGGAGCGCATGATTAAACCTCATCAGGGTGGAATACAATATGTACGAAGGTCAGTTTATTACTATGATTTTGAAAAGTCCACAAAAAAGCGGCTCGAAACCTTATATAAGGGTGGCTCAGGGTTTTAGCAGTTCCAATTCTGCACCGCTAATCCATAATTTGAGAGCTTCTTCGGCTCTTTTGCTGACTGCAGCTTTCCTGTCTTTTTTGGCTCTGAGTCTAACTTTAAGGGCCGGTAGCATGGCATGGGTCACGTTGGACGGCTGGAATTTGTCCTGTTCGGTCAGAAGGTATTTACGCATTCCGCCAATCATGCATTCTTCAGGCAATGGTTGAAGCTCAACACCTTTTAGTCTGGCAGCAGTAAAAAGTCCCGCCAGAAGTCCACCGGCAGCACTTTCCACATAACCCTCAACACCGGAAATCTGTCCGGCAAAGGAAATTCTCGGATCGCTTTTAAGGCGCAATTGAGCATCAAGAAGTTCTGGTGAATTAATGAAGGTATTTCGGTGAACTGATCCAAGACGTAAAAAGTCGGCTTGCTCAAGCCCTGGAATAGTGCGGAAAATTCTTTCCTGTTCCGGGTAGGTCAGACGGGTCTGGAACCCTACCAGACTGTAGGCCGTTTTTTCAGCGTTTTCAGCACGTAACTGGATAACTGCGTAGGGGCGTTTGCCTGTTCTGGGGTCGGTTAGGCCGACCGGTTTCATGGGACCAAAGGCCAGGGTTTTTGGGCCACGCTCGGCCATGATATCTATTGGAAGGCAGCCTTCAAAAAACTTGGGCTTTTCAAACTCTCTCGGCTGAACCTTTTCTGCTGCAACTACTTCCTTTACAAAAGTGTAGTATTGTTCTTCGTCAAAGGGCAGGTTAAGATAGTCGGCACCATCACCCTTGTCGTAACGGGACTGGAAGAAGGCGATCTCCAGATTTATGGATTCAGCGTCTATTATCGGCGCAATAGCGTCATAGAAGTGAAGTTGTTTCTCGCCTGCCAGTCTGGTGATTTCCTCTGCAAGTTTTCCACCGGTTAAGGGGCCGGTAGCGATAATGATCTCTTTTTCATCAAAATCAAGGCTGTCCAGTTCTTCGCAAACCACTTCAATGTTTTCATGATTCTGGATACGGTTGGTAAACCAGTCGGAAAACCGATCACGGTCAACCGCTAAAGCACCACCTGCGGGAACTTCTGTTTCAATCGCTGCTGCCATAAAAAAAGAGCCTAAAGATTTCATTTCCTCTTTCAGCATTCCAACCGCGTTGATAGGCGTTTTTGCACGAAAAGAATTAGAGCAGACCAATTCAGCAAAACCGTTTGAAACAGAGGCTTCAGACCTTGTTTCAGGTTTTCTCTCAATCAGTTTTACTTTAATTCCCCGACAGGCCAGTTGCAAGGCTGCTTCGCAGCCGGCAAGTCCGGCACCAATGACTACTACCTCATTTGTTTGCAGGTTCATCTTCTATTTTTTCCTGTGTTGTACCGCAACTAGGACAACGCAGAGTCTGCGATCCGCTGCCTTTTGATTTTTCTACCATCAAGCCATAAGAACAGATGGGACACTCAACCGCCACGGGTTTGTCCCAGGCTGCAAAGCGACATTTGGGATAGTTATCGCAACCAAAGAAGAGCTTACCTTTTCTGGTTCTTTTTTCAATGATATCTCCCTCGCAGCCTTCTTCGGGGCATTTAACGCCAATTTTAACAGGCTTGGTGTTTCTGCAATCGGGATAATTGGAACATGCCAAAAACTTGCCGAAGCGACCTTTTTTAATAACCATGTCGCCACCGCATTTTTCGCATTTTTCGTCGGTTACCTGCTCTTCAACAACCTTAACCTCGCCTTTGTCGTCGCGCACATATTCCGAGGTAAAGTTGCAATCAGGATAAGCACCGCACCCTAAAAATGAACCATTACGTCCCCATTTTATCACCAGCTCGTTGTCTTTGCATTTGGGACAGGAAATCCCGGTGGGGATCTCTTCACGCTTGATATTACGCATGTTTTCTTTGGCGTTTTCAAGTGATTCGGAAAACGGGCCATAGAAGGTTTCCAGAAGTTTCATCCAGCCGGTTTTGCCTTCTTCGACTTCATCAAGTTGTTCTTCCATTCCGGCGGTAAATTCGGCATTCATAATATGGGGGAAGTTTTCCAGCAGCAGCTGGGTAACAATTTCACCGAGTTCACTGGGTTTTAATCTACCATCAGTTTTCTGGACATAATTTTTATCCTGAATAGTAGAGAGAATCGAGGCGTAGGTAGAAGGTCTGCCGATGCCCTTTTCTTCCAACTCCTTAACCAGCATGGCCTCTGTAAATCTGGCCGGTGGTTGGGTAAAGTTTTGCTTGTGTTCAAGCTCCAGCATCTTGACGATTTCACCTTCGGTAAGATCCGGTAACAAGGTGTCCTTGCGGTCTTTCTTGCTGGAAGTGGTATCGTCTTTCTGCTCTTCATATACTTTTAAGAAGCCTGGAAAGCGCATAACCTGTCCGGTTGCACGCATCAGGTATTTATCACAGGTAACATCAAAGGATGTTGCATCAAACAGGGCCGAAACCATCTGAGCTGCCACGAAACGGTTCCAGATAAGCTGATAGAGTTTGAACTGATCCTTGTCAAGATACTGTTTCATCTTTTCAGGCGTGTACTCTATTGAGGTCGGTCTGATCGCTTCATGGGCGTCCTGCGAACCTTTTTTGTTTTTATACATGTTTGGCTTGGAGGGCAGGAAACTTTCACCGTATACCTTGCCAATATGATCTCTTAATTCTTCCATGGCCGTATCGGAGATTCGAATTGAATCTGTACGCATGTAGGTAATCAAACCTACTGGCCCTTCTTCACCAATTTCAATTCCTTCATAGAGCTGCTGTGCCAGCATCATGGTTCTCTTTGGCGAGAATCTCAAACGTCTGGAAGCCTCCTGCTGCAACTTGGAAGTAATAAATGGTGGAACCGGATGGCGACGACGTTCTTTTCTGGTGATATTGGAGAGAAGATGCTCACCATTGTTCAAGGTATTTACAATAATATTGGCTTCTTCACCATTTTGAACTCTGGCTTTTTTGCCGTCAATTTTGTTAAGCTTGGCGGTAAAAGAAGGCTTCTGTGAGCCAAGATACTCGGCTTCGAGTGTCCAGTATTCTTCAGGTTCAAAGGCGCGGATATCTTTTTCTTTGTCTACCACAAGTTTAACCGCAACAGACTGCACGCGACCGGCGGAAAGTCCACGCTGTACTTTCTCCCATAGAAGCGGGCTGATCTGATAACCCACCAGACGGTCGAGAATTCGTCTTGCCTGCTGAGATTCAAATTTGTGCTGATCAAGTTCCAGAGGATGAGCCAAAGCATCCTTAACGGATTTTTTGGTAATCTCGTGAAACAGAACTCTGAGGATATTGGAGTTCTTCTTCTTTATTTCCTCGGCGATGTGCCAGGCAATAGCTTCTCCCTCGCGATCAGGATCGGGGGCGAGATACACAGTGTCGACTTTCTCGGCAGCTTTTCTGATTTCTCTTAAAATCTTTCCTTTGCCACGGATTACTTGATATTCCGGGGTGAAAGATTCTTCCGGATTAACACCAAGCGAACTTTTGGGAAGATCCTTGACATGACCGATAGAGGCCATTATCGAGAAGTCCTTGCCCAAATATTTGGAAATAGTCCTGGCCTTTGCAGGGGACTCAACGATTACCAGTGATTTAGCCATGAGATTATCTTTTCCTTCTCTGAAAGCTATTTTTCAGTATCAATTATGTAGCAGGCATACATAATGGCGACCACCTTCCTGTTTTACCAGTCCTTGAAGTTCAAGTTCCAGCAGGATTTGGTTTATCTGGCCACTATCGGCAATGTCTGCCGTTAATATGTCATCAATAGAACCACTGGAATTCTGTATGTGGTTCAATAATTTTCTCTGTACAGGCTCAAGTTTATCCAAAATACCTGCATTGGATTTAATGTCACTTGCGCCATTTTTATCAAAGGTCATTGCAACTTGCTTATTGCTTCGTTGCTTTGTTGTATTTTTTCCGCTTTTTTCAGCCAAAGCATCAACCGGATCGGCCGGATTAAGCAGGATCTTCGCACCTTCTCTGATCAACTGGTTAGGTAGAGTCGCTTGCGGACGGGAAATCTCACCGGGTACGGCAAACAGTTTTCGTCCATATTGCTTGGCATATTTAGCCGTATGTCTTGCGCCGGACTTTGAGGCTCCCTCGACGACCACCACACTGGATGTCAAAGCTGCAATAACTGCGTTTCTTATTGGAAAGGTTTTTCTGTCAGGTGGCACATTTGGTGCGAACTGACTGATAACCATACCGTTTTCGTAAATGCGTTCTAACAGTGGTCCGGCAGATTTGGGATAAGTGTGATACATTCCACATCCTAAAACCGCAATAGTTGCCCCACCGGAATCCAGTGAGCCATTATGTGCTGCGGTGTCAATTCCAAGTGCTGCCCCGGAAACTGTAGGTAACCCTCTTAAGGCTGCCTCTCTGCCAATTTGCCGCGCAACATCCAGACCATAAGTTGTAGCCTTGCGTGATCCCACAACCCCTACGCCGTCTCTGTATAAAATATCGTGTTTGCTTTTCACAAATAACACAGGCGGTAAATCGGAGGCACATTCAACGGTAAAAGGATACTTGCCGGAATCTCTGTGTACAATGTTGATTCCGCTTTCAAGCATTTTATCCAGTCGCGATTCAAGACCCTTGATCGAACGCTGGTCTGAAAGCCTTATGGCCTGGCTTTCATTCAGACCGCAGTTTAACCAGTCGTTTTTATCCATCTCAAAGAACGATGGCACAAAGGCTTTATCCAAAACTTTGTTCTGGACGCTCAAGCCTGCCCTCTCTGTGAGCCAAAGTAATGCCAGTTGTTCATTTCTTTTCATGGTTTACACCTCGAAAAGTCTCTTTTAACGGACTTCGACTATAGCGAGGCTTTTTGCTTCGTCAAGAATATTTTCCGCCTCTTTTTTTGAGAGGATCTTTTTTCTTAATATAATCAACCGTTTGTGTTTGTAATATTTTTTCGTAATTTTTGGGTTCATATACATATATAGAGCGATGAGGGCTAAAAAGAGAGTTTTGCCAGGATAAAACTCTCTCCTTGTGTTAAACTGCTGATCTGATTTTTAGATCTGGATTGAAGCCAAAAATGATTTCAGGGACTATAAAAAACATCCTGTCACTTAAATTTGTGATGTCAGCAATCATACTGCTTTTGCTGGAAGGCTTGTGTATTGCCTCTGGAGGAAAAGTGTTGCTGCTGGATAACTCCCCAGAAGCTTTGGATACGGTAACAAACAATAAAACAATCAATGCTACAGAGTTGTTTACCTTTTTGTCGGCAGAGCTGCTGGTAGAAAACCTTGAGGCCGAGCTTTTGCCATATCCTTCGGATAAAGACGATTCAAGTTCCATGGCAACCTATTTTTCCAAAAATCCACCAGATGCATCTGTGACCGCCATTGTCTGGATTAAATCCAGTTTGATTGATCGTTACGAAAACAGACGAATGCTGACACTGAATGTCTATTTTCCTTCTCAAAAGCTCAGTATCGCCAGAGAATTAATCACCAATGGGGGCAGTTTGCCCAAAAGTGCACCATTGGCTGCAATTCTGGTTCAGATGATACGTCGCGAGAAACCGCGCTATGTTGCAACGAAGAGTGAGAGTCGCAAGATGAATTTTAAGATAAGGCAGGCCGCTAAGGTGAAAAAGGCAGAGCCATCCAAGGTTGAGCTGGATCTTTTGGCCTCATACGTCCTTTTTCCCAAAACTACGGTGCATATGTTTGGAATCAGTGGTCAGTTAAGCTATTTTCCCAAGGCTCCTTTGGCGGTTACTTTAGGCAGTGGATATTACGAGGCCGTTGACATTTCCACCAGTCGTTATGATTTATCATACAAAATCTGGCCGATCTCGGCAGGGGGCAGGTTTATTATACCGGTAAAAGAACATGAGCTTTCGCTGGATTTTCAGATGCTGGCTGATATTACCAAATTCAGTTTCCGGGATCTGACCGCGACTTTTGTACCAAATAGCACTACAAGGGTTAATGTTGGAATGATTTTCGGTACTTCATGGGCATGGTATCCCACCAGAATAATTGGACTTTGTTTAAAATTGTCTGGTGCCTTCACTCCAAGGACACAAGCTTTTATAGCCGAAGATGCAGACATTTTTGTCCCAGGATCATTCTCGATGCGTCTTTCACTTGGCCTAACCTTTGATTTTTCCCGCTGATTAAGTTAAAAACTAGCAAGGAATATTGTTGCAATACAACAAATGTTTCAGAGACTTGAACAAAGTACGAGGTAAATCTTGTTTTCATTGTTTTTATCAATAATTCTGGCGCCTGTGCAGACGTTACAAAAGTCGAATCGTTTAATGGACGATAAGACACTGGTGAATCTCTGCAAAAAAGGTGAAAGAGATGCACTTGAGGTTCTCTTTGAGAAATATTATCCAGAAGTTTATCGGATGGTTTTACACATTGTCGGACAAAGGGAAGATACCGATGATGTGGTTCAAATGGCGATGCTGGAAATTCATCGCAGTTTACCCTCTTTCAGGGGCGACTCGAAGCTTTCGTCATGGGTTTACAGGGTTACCCTGAATGTCAGCAATCAGTATCTGAGGAAAAAATATAAACAACCCTTTGAGACGGATATTGCAGAGGAACTGTTAACTGACAGACAAAGCAGCCCATTGAGCAGACTTGAAAGCTCTGAACAATTGCAGAAAGTGGGCGAAATAATCCGTTCCATGCCAGAAAAAAAGCGTACGGCTTTTATATTGGCAGAAATAGAACAGCTTTCAAGCGAAGAAATGGCAGAGATTATGGACTGTACAGTATCCGCGGTCTGGTCCAGACTGCATCAGGCCAGACAGATGTTCTGGGCCAGAGTGGAAAATTCGGGATACTTTATTTCAGAAAAATCAAACAGGTAAGAATATGCAGAAACATCCATCATTTGAACAACTTGTAGAAATCTTTTACAAATCGGACAGCGAACTTGTGAAACGCTTTGGCCCGCATCTGGATCAATGTGATGCATGTAGCGAAACACTGTCCAGGATGGATCAGTTGCTTAAACAGTTGAAAGCCGAAAAAGCGGAGCCTTCAAAAGAAGATATCTTCACCGCCAAGGCATATTTTCTAAATAGTACCATGCAGGATGGCAAAGAAGACAAGAGCAGGAAGAAAGCCGACACCGCTAATAACTGGATCAAATATTTGGCGGTAGCTGCGGTTTTATCATTGCTTGCCGTATCTGTTTTGATGTTTGATAAAAATGATACTGCGGTCGAGCAGGCCAAAAAAGTTCCGGTTGCCAAACAGCTTGAAGAAGTAGAAGTAACCGATATCGTTGAAAAATTACCAATAGCTGACAGCTCTCCTGCAATTTTAGCCAAGGTTATGGCGGTACAGGGTGGCTGCTATATCTACGAAGACAGCCAAATGGTTCCGATCACATCATCTACAAAATTAACCAGTGGAATGATTGTACGTTTGCACAAGGGAGCCTCTATTTTTACTGCTTTCGGGGCAAAAAATCAGTTAATGTTTAACGAAGCCACCTTCAAGGTGGTAAGCGCCACAGAAAAACGCATTGAGATAGATCTCTTCGCAGGTTCGGTAGCCTCAAAGGTTGCCCCATTGCAGGATGATCAGAAATTCATCATCAGCACTTCAAGTGTTACCGTAAGTGTTGTGGGAACCTACTTTGCGGTTGCAATCATTGATGACGGTAAAACCTGGATCGCAGTCGAGGAAGGTCGTGTCGAGGTCAGACCACGAAATGGCAAAGGTTCCTCAATGCTGGTCGATGAAGGGGAAACTTTCAGGATAGATCAGTATCATTTGGGTTATAAAAAGAAAATCTCCGAAGATCCGAAATCGAAAGATCTCTTTACCCCGGCCAAACCGTACAGCATAGAAAAAGATGTTGTAAAAGAAGACAGGAAAATTGCCAGAAACTTCGAACAGCCTGCAAAACAAACAGACACTGTTAAGGTTCAGCAAACCAGTAAAGAGGCTAAACATTTGCTTGAACAGGCGGTTGCCCATCAGCGCAGCAAGGAATTTGAGAAAGCTCTGGATGTTTTATCAAGTATTATCGAGGGTTTTTCCGGCAGTTTAGAGGCTGATCAGGCGAGCTATCTGATGGGAGAAAACCTGCTGGCTTTAGGAAAGATCAATCAGGCGGCAGATGCCTTTGAAAATGTGGAACAGAACATCGCCAATAGCAATCTGGTGGAAAACGCTATTTATGCCAGGGCTCATATTCTGGAAAACAGGCTTAAAAAAACTAACGATGCCAGAGTGTTGTGGCATAAATATCTGGTGCAGTATCCCAATGGGATGCTGAAAGAAGATGCCCTGTATTCACTTTGTTTAAATGTCAGCAAGAGTAAAATGGCGGTGGAATCATTTTCTGTCTGCAGTCGCTTTGCCAAGGAATATCCCTCCAGTTTCAGAACCCCAACGGCAATTTTGAAGGCAGCAGATTCGGCCTATGAACTGAAACGATTTGATTCGGCAGCAATTTTATACGAAAGCTACACCGGCAAAGGCGACAAGAAAAACATGCCGGCGGTGCTTTTCAGACTCTCTCAGTCACTGGTTCATGTCGGCAAAACCCAGACCGCAATCCAGGTTTTAAGAAGGATAAGGAAAAATTACAGAAATAGCGAATACGCCGGTAAAGCAAGTACAATCCTCAAGGTTTTAGATCAACGTTGAGTTATAATTGTTTTAAAAATATTGCCGATTGTGTACTTGACACTTAGTGCCGTTTGGATATACTTATCGGATGGCACGTAAACCAACTTTTAGAGAATTAAAAAAAGAGAGAACAAAACAACGCTTCATAGAAGTTGCAAGGGAGCTATTTGTTGCAAAAGGTTTCGAAGGCACCACAGTAGACGAAATCGCCGACGAAACCGGACTTTCCCGCCGAACATTTTTCAGATACTTCAAGACCAAAGAGTCGGTAGTGTTTCCGGATCACGAAAGAAGAATTCGCCTTTTTAGGGAACTGCTTGACCATTTCATGAAAGATTTGCCCCCGGTTACAGCCACAAAACAAGCTCTTTTGGAGTTGGCCAACGATTACATGGCTCATAAAGAGAATCTTCTGGATGAATTTAAAATTGTCACCACCACCCCGATATTGATGGCCAAAGATATCGCTTTGGATACGGAATATGAAGCAGCTATTGCAGAGGCATTTGTCAGCAAGACGGACGGCAATAAAGAGGCCCGCTATCGGGCAACTGTTTTGGCAGCGGCAATCTTCGGTTCGGTTCGGGCAACCATGATCATCTGGTTTTCAAACGGTTGTGTCGAAGATCTGTTTGAGCTTGGCGATATTACTTTGCAGATGTTTGGTGATGATTTCAACAAAGTTATTCTGAGTAATAAATAACAATAATTCTTTCCGTACTTCCCACAAAATCTCACTCTTCTTATTAATATGGATTGTTTAAGTGCAAAGCAATCTGTAAAAAATTATCCAAAATGGGACAAATGGCTGTTTTTAATTCACTTTTGCATATTAAGATCTTGCCTTTTTTTGTCTCTTTGGCTAGAGTCTCTGCGTTGGTAATATTTGAATAATTTACCGTAAAAAGTAGTAAACAGCTTTTTCGACTAATCAGTTATGAAGGGAGAACTCACATGGCGAAACTTGCAATCAATGGAGGCAAGCCGCTCAGAACAAAATCTTATCCGGCATGGCCGCCGTTTGATGCTTTGGAAGAAAAGCAGATTCTTGAAACATTGAGAAGCCACAACTGGGGAGGTTATCCCTCGCCAAATGTTAAAGCCAGTGAGTTTGCCAGACGTTTTTCTGCGGCACATGATGCAAAATACGGTGTCTGTTGTGCCAACGGTTCCTTGACTTTGGAAGCCGCTTTACGGGCTATGGACATTCAGGCCGGTGATGAAGTTATTGTACCGACATACACCTGGATTGCCACTGCTGCCTGTGCAGTATTCGTAAATGCCGTTCCGGTCTTTGTAGATATCAACAAAAACGATTACACCATCGATGTCAAGCAGGTCGAGGCAGCAATTACCAAGCGCACCAGAGCTGTAATTCCTGTGCATCTGGGATCATCCATTGCAAATATTGATGCTCTTAAAAAAATCTGTAAGAAGAATGATCTGGTTTTGATTGAAGACTGTGCCCATGCACATGGTGCCAAATGGAAAAACAAGGGTGTTGGATCTTTTGGCGATTTCGGTTCCTTCTCTTTCCAGTCTTCCAAACTTATGACCGCCGGTGAAGGTGGAATCATTCTGACCAACAACAAGGAATACGAAGAAAAACTGCAATCCATCGTCAATTGTGGTCGCAAGGAATATGGCTACGATTCCTACAAAGGCAGAGTCTTCGGTAACAATTATCGTATCTCCGATATTCAGGCTGCCGTACTTCTGGCACAGCTAGACCATCTGCCGAAACTGACGGCTACCAGAGCCAGAAACGGTGAAACTTTGACCGAACTTCTAAATGAAATCAAAGGCATCACCACCTTGAAGAGAGACAAAAGGGTCACCACTAAAACCCATTATCAGTATATCTTCAAATATAATCCTAAGGGTTTCAAAGGTCTGCATCGTGATCAATTCCTTCAGGCTTTGGCTGCCGAAGGTATTATGGCAGATGGCGACTTTTACGAGCCGATTCAGGGCAGAGACGGTTTCAGCCCCTCGCTGAAGCAGTTCCCGCAGCTTAAAAAACGCTATCCCAAAGGCATTACTGCAAATGTGGCAGAAACACCTGTTGCCCAAAAAGCAGCCTACGAAGAAGCGGTCTGGTTGCATTACCCGTATCTTTCAGGAACCAAAAAGGATGTCACGGATATCGTTAAAGCAATTTTGAAGATACAGAAAAACGTCGACGAACTATTATAAACGGTTCATGCCGGGCAAGTTCATGTCCCGCGACGATCTTTAAATCTGAAAATGATTGATTGCTAGCAGGTAAAACTCTTGCCTTTATGGAAATATGATCATGACAAACGATAACAGTTGGAAACGATGGGTATTCTTTGGTCTGGTTTTCATTATTGGTACGCTGGTAACTGCGGTTTTGACCAAACTATGGGTGCTGAGTGCTCTGCCAGTGGGATTTTTGTTCGGGTTCTTTTTACAAAAGGGAGACTTGTGCGGGGCGTCTGCCTTTAGTGAGGTTGTTCTTTCCAAATCCTGGGCCAAAATATTTGGCATCTGGGTTGTGATTGTGGTCTCGATGCTGGGTTTTGCCCTGCTGAACAGCTCTGGTCTTATAACTCTTGCCGTCAAGCCCATGTGGTGGCTCAACTACCTGATCGGTGGTGTGATCTTTGGCATTGGCACTGTGTTGGCCGGGGGATGCGTTTCGGGCTGTTTGTTCAAGGCAGGAGCCGGAAATCTGAACTCCATTGCTGCCCTTGTTACTATTCCCTTGGGTGTTTCAATGGTGGAATACGGCCCGCTGAAAAATATTTACAATGGCATGAAAGTGGTTACCACCACATCTCCGGATGGAAGCCCGCTTAGTTTGTTTGCACTTTTAGCTCTGCCTTATTGGTCTCTGGCAATTTTCTTTGGAGTGGCAACTCTTGTAGGGGTTATCCTCTGGAAAAGAAAACATCCTGCTGCAAGTGGTGATGGTAAAAATACCATAGGCTTCAGCAGATGGTTTACCAAACCATGGAAACCTTGGCAGGCAGGGCTGGCAATAGGATTGCTTGCAATGGTGGCCTATATGTCTTCTGCTGCATCAGCCAGAAACTATCCACTTGGTGTAACCCACGGTGTGTTGTTTACACAGGTTTTGATTACAGATACCAGCATTAAGCATGTGTACGAAAAGCCTGCTGCAAAACCGGTAATTAAAGATGCCGGGACGAAGGTTCCCAAACCACAGAAGAAAGTTGTCTGGTGGCTGGTTCTGCTTGTAGGGGCTCTGGTTCTGGGATCACATACCTCGGCCAGAATGTCCGGCGAGGCCAGGTTGTTGCCAAGACCGCCAGAGCAGATATTGATTGCCTTGCTTGGAGGATTTCTGGTTGGTATTGGCGCGGCACTAGCCAAGGGTTGTGTTGTTGGAAACATTATGAGTGGCTGGGCCCTGATGAGTTTGGGTACAGTGCTGTTTGGTGTTGTGGTGATGCTTGCCAATTGGGCCACAACCTATATCTACCTGATGGGAAGAAATCCCTTTAGGAGATGAGATTGAAGATAAACAATTTATGTGCGTCTGGTAACTTGTAACCGGACACGTACTTTATAGAGGGCAATTGCCCGTCTACCACTACCTGAATGTAGAAGGATTGATTATGACCGCTGCCGTAAAGAAGAAGGCTGCTGTGAAAAAAAGTACTACAGGAAAAAAAGCAGCAAGCAAAAAAGCTGCCACTAAAAAGGTGGCTGCCAAGAAAACCAGTGCGAAAAAACCCGCCAAACGTCTTTTGAAAAGACCCTTGAATATCGGTCTGATAGGTTCGGGCTGGATCAGCACGGTTCATTACGACTCTTTCAAGGCAGTGGGTGATTGTCAGGTAATAGCACAGGCCGATCCGGATACCGCAAAGCATAAAGAGTTTATCAAGGAACGACCCATTCCAAATTACTACAAAACCCACAAAGGGATGCTCAGAAGATCCGACATTGATGTGGTTACAGTGGCCGTTCCAAACACCCTGCATGCGCCTTTGGCAAAAGATGCACTTTTGGCGGGCAAACATGTCATTATCGAAAAGCCCATGTGTCTGACCATTGCAGATGCGGAAGAACTGATTTACCTTGCCAACAAAAAAGGTCTGGTAATCGGTTATGCCGAGGAACTTTGCTACACTCCCAAATTTTCGCGTATGAAACAAATAGCTGATACCGGTGGTATTGGTGACGTTTATATGGTCAAGCAGTGCGAAAAACACGGTGGCCCCTATTCTCCATGGTTCTTTACCAGAGCTGGAGCAGGTGGCGGAATTCTGATGGACATGGGTTGTCATGCAATCGAGTTTTGTCGCTGGTTCAAAAACAAGAAGAAGGTAAAATATGTTACTGCCCATTGTAACAAGTTTTTACATTCCTTCGCTGAAGTCGAGGATCACGTTATTCTGACCATGGAGTTTGATGACGGAACTCTGGCTCAGGTTGAGTCTAGCTGGACTTTGCAGGGTGGCATGACATCTACAGCAGAAGCCTACGGCACCAAAGGTGTGTTGTATGGTGACCTCTTGCAGGATAACGGGCTAAAAGCTTTCAGTCAAAACGGCTACTTACCAATGCCTAACAATCAGGCTCAAACCTGTGGCGAGGAGTCGGTTGGCTGGTCAACACCGGATTATGAGTGGCTCTGGAACAACGGTTATCCGCAAGAAATGAAGGATTTCTTGACATGTATTAAAGAAGGGGGTACTCCGGTAGAAAGTGCTGCTGATGGACTGGATGTACTGGAGATTATGCTGGCTGCTTACCACTCTGCCGGAACAGGCAAAAAAGTGGAGTTGCCTTTCAGGCCAGATGTGGAATTCCCGGTTGATTTATGGCTCAATCCGAGGCATGATCTGTAATTGTCTGGTGTAATTTGAGTTTGTTTAAAAATATCAAGTTTGTTTTTGTTCAGAATGTAAACCGGTAATTTATATCAGGATGTTTCACTCTAGCTGACCATGAGGTAAACATGTTGGGCGAAATGATAAATATTTTCTGCTTCACCGAAGAGCAGACACCCACGATGCAGGAAATTTTAGAGTTGCTTTCAGAAGAAGGCTTTGACATTCATTTCGAGGATGAAGCAGGACTTTCAAGCTCTGAGATGGAAGACCCATCGTGGGCCGAGGCTGTCATTGTTTATAGCAGTGAGGCCGAGCCGATTAACATCGAGTGCTGGCGAGACGACGAAAGCGACGAGTTCGACGATATTCGCGATGAAAAAATAGAAGAAATATTAAACAGTGGTGTTTTAGAGTCTGACAAGCTGATAGAACACCTTAAACATTGTAATTTTGTAATCAATATTCTCCCCATGAGTGAACCGGATGAAGAGAGCGAAGATGTTTTTTCTGCCATTTTCAACTTCCTCAACGGTGCTTTTCAGGGCCTGGCAGTGGTTGACGAGACAGGCGTATACGATGGTGATGAATTAATTCTGGAGTTTAATTAAAGAAATCCATGCCAAAAAATAACACAGCAAAAGATAGATATGTTTTAGGCTTTGACGGCGGTGGCACCAAATCCATTGCGGTTATTAGCAAAGAAGATGGCGAGGTTGTCGGAGTAGGTAAATCCGGTGTTACCAATTTTCAGGGTGCCGGAACTGTTGCAGCAGGAATCGAAATCAAGCGTGCAATAAACCAGGCCATCAAACAGTCCGGAATAAAACGTTCACAGATAAGCACGGCGGCCTACGGTATTGCTGGTGCGGATCGTGACGAAGATTTCGATATTGTTGCAGGTTATATGCTGCCACATAATCCCGCGGGACGAATCATGCTGGTCAACGACACCACTATCGCCCTTCGTGCCGGAACCACTGATGGCGTGGGCGTAGCGGTTATTTGTGGCACAGGTTCCAATTGCATCGGCTTTAACAACGAATTGAAACAGGCCAAGGTCGGTGGTTATGGCGAACTTTCCGGTGATGCTGGTGGTGGCGAGAGCCTTGTTACCCGTGCCTTTGTGGCCTGTATGATGGCCAAGGATGGTCGTGGCCCCAAAACCATGCTGGATCAGAAATTGTGTGAGGCCCTTGAAATCAAGCAGATTGAGGATGTGATTGCCTTCACCTATGCCGACAGTTACAACCCGCCAAACTTCAGCGAGCTGGCACCGGTGGTCTGCAAGTGCGCCCAAAAAGGTGATAAAGTAGCCATTAAGGTTTTGCTTACCATGGGTAAAGAGCTGGCTTTCAGCGGGCTCACCGCCTGCAAGCGTCTCTTTAAAAAGGACGACAAATTCCCGCTGGTTTTAGGTGGTTCGCTGCTTCAGGCGGCCAAACCCGGAATTATGGCTGATACCATCAAAGAGCAGATCGGCAAAAAATACCCCAATAGCCGAGTGATAAAGCTTAAAGTCGAGCCTGTACTGGGTGCGGTCTTTTACGCTCTCGATTTGTATCATGGCAAAGCCGGACGCAACAGAATGGCGAAAGTAAAAAGAACCTATCCCGATTTCGCGGTGAGATAAAGTGGCAAAAAAACAGGAGTTTCCAATCGACAAGGTGATGGGGCTATTGAAAAAGGCCTACAAAACCTTGCCGGAACCGATTGTCACAGCCCAGACCCGCATTATTCGAAATCCCTTTAAAGTGCTTGTCTCGACGATGATTTCGCTGCGTACCAAAGACGAAGTTACCGCACATGCCAGCGAGCGTCTTTACAAGCTCGGCGATACGCCGAAAAAGATGCTGAAGCTATCAGAGGAGCAAATCGCCGAGGCCATCTACCCGGCTGGTTTCTATAAAACCAAGGCCAAGAATATCTTAAAAGTCTGCCAGATTTTACTGGATGACTATCAGGGTAGAGTTCCAGAGGAAATTGATCTGCTGGTAAGTTTTCCCGGAGTTGGTCGCAAGACCGCCAATCTGGTACGCACCCTGGGTTACGAGTTGCCCGGCATCTGCGTCGATACCCATGTTCACCGTATTACAAACCGCTGGGGCTACATCGAAACCAAAAATCCCGATAAAACCGAAATGCGCCTTAGAGAGATTTTGCCACAGAAATACTGGATACCGATCAACGACTATCTGGTGGCCTACGGCCAGAACATCTGCGCCCCCGTATCCCCGCATTGCTCCAAATGCACCCTGAGCGATTACTGCCAGAAAACAGGCGTAAAAAAATCCCGCTAGCAGTTACCTTAATAGCAGAATTGGTAGAACGCGCAATTTTCTACCCACCATTTCCTATACACTTTATCCTTGTTTTCGCCATCCAATAAAACATGAAATGTAGCTTATAATTTGCTTTCAACTGTTATTGAAACAGGTGCTCGTTCAATATCAGATAAAACATCAACGGCAGCTATGTCATCTTGTAAAGTAAATCTGAAAAATGCAGATAACAATCCCCCGAACAACTGTCTTACTTTGTCTTTGTTTCCACCACTTGAGCATGCCAGACATGCAACGCCACAGTTGTCATCAGTCATGTCATTGTGCCCATTATTTGTAGCAACAACATGCCAGGCGGGAGAATTACTGGCAGCGTAAAACTGTATGTGATTATCACCCGATGGTGCACAGGGTGAAATGCCGCTAGGGCCAAGACCGGTTCCAATTATCAGCGCAGGTATGCTAAAGCTGAATTGTCCGTCGACGACTCTGGTCTCGGTACCGCCCGGGCCACCTGTTCCATCAACAGGATCAAGTCCGGCAACAGCCATAAAGTCTGCCGAACCATTGTTTTTTAAATGCGTCCAGCTAACCTTTGCACCTCGCGAATGTCCCATAAGCCCAATCTTGTTCAAATCCACCTCAACACCAACGATGTTTTCAATTTCGACTTTAATCCAATCATAAACCTGGCTGGCTTGTATTGCTTCCTCTGCAGAACTCATCACCCCAATTGGAATTAAAGGGGGATACATTTGCGGTGCAACTACAATGAAACCATGACTTGCCAGATGAGTAAGCATACCGGAATACACTTTGTGGTTCATGATAAAACCATGATGAAACATAACTACAGCATATTTTCCCGTATTGAGAGGAGTGTAAATAGTCATGTCTTTAGGAGCATTGTTTTCTCCCTCAGAAATTTCCATGTTGTAAACAGTTAATCCGCCATCCAGGTAGGGGTCAATATTGCTCTGATAAACAGTGTCATCTTCTTCCGCTTCGGATTCCAGCTCTTCTATTTCTATCTCAATTTCCTGCTCAACTTCGTTTTCGTTATCATTTGCTTCTTCACTATCACTTTCTGAAATATCACCATCAACCATAGTCTGATCTTCTTCTGGTTCCAGCTCTTCGGGTTCACCATCTATCAAGCTATCTTTTTCATTATCCAGTGCGTCTTGGTCTCCATTAATGGCAGATTCTTTTTCCAGATCCAAATCAACATCACCATCAGGATTTTCATCGTGAATAGTGGTCGAACTGCAGCCAAATAGAAACAGATAAAGAAGTATCATAAACACCAATTGTTTTAATGCTGTCCAGAGCATTCTTCACCTCGCAGTATTTTTAATTTTTTCTATGCCTACATAATAACAGGTATCTGTTGATTTTCAAGGTAAGTATGTATTCATACCAAGGATATTAGAGCGAATTTTAACGCCTTGTTGCCCACTTCAAACAATGGAGGTGGAAAGCAAAAAACCTGTCCCTCGAATCACTATAAGGTATTGCTGCCATAAGTGTGGTGCTGTTCCATTGCAATACTAATTACTGCTTGACCAAGAATGCTTTTATTGATGGTGCGGGGTTGATGGTTGATTTCTTTTTCGTGCTCAGTGGCTTTGTTATTACTCTGGTGGGTTTATGCAGTATAATTGTTTTGTCGCATGTTTCGTTTCAATTCATCGAAGATCGTTTCAGCAAGAGGCTGAAGAGCTGTTCCTGATCTCAGAGCAGATGCCTGTTAGTTAATATTCACCCCGCGTGTCAAGAATGAAATCCCCTGCTGACTACCTGAGGATATCATGATACATTCAATGATGGGCGCTGAGACTTTTTTGTCTGACATCCATTCCACAGTAAAGTTGGCACCCGACCCTCCAGCGGTGTCTCTTGACCCTACAATATATTCCAGAGTTGACAAGGGGGGCAACATCATCGGAGATGAAGCATACTCTCGTACCAGTTTTCCTTTTGTATCGTAATAATCAACGGATAAAATATATATCGGATTTGTAACATCTGTATTTCGTATACTCAAGGTGTTGGTTAAATAGAAAACTTTATCTTCCTGATGGTAAATATGGGAATATACGGGCACATATACGAGATGACCATCAAGTTTGATCAGTTTTTCCATAGCTTCAGCAGAAAGATGTTTTCCTCCGGCACGGTCTATTGATGTTGAGTTTGAAGGACGATCCGGATGATGGTGGTCGCATGAAGCCTGTGTAAGGAAAGCCAGAAAAGAAATTGTTAAAATAATCTGAAGAACACTTTTAAGTTTCATCATTCTTTCCTTTTCATACGGTTTTAACAGCTCAATAGTGCAGACTTAAAAATTTATACCCTCAAAACTCACTCAACAATAATAATCCCTTGTATCAATATTGAAAACAAAAATAAAGCTGGATTCTATATCAAATCAACAACTTGCTCCAGAATAAAGTCGCTAAACTGAAATTAGTAATACATTTTTATACAATTCAAGTTCCTCTGCAAACTTCCGATTATAATTTTGTTCAAACAATCTGTTGTGGCAGCTTTTTACAGGAGTAGTAAATGAAATCATTTTTAGGCACAGGAGTAATCTTCGTTTTTATCATTGTGAGCAGTATTTTCATCCTGTTATCCTGTGGAGGAAACGATAACAATGAGACCGAATATTCCGGCCTTGACAGAACGCAACTCTTGTCTTCACTTGATACTGAAGAAAAAATGAGCTTATGCAAATGGGAAGAGGATATTCTTACCAAAGCCGGTAAAGATACAGAGTGCAATTCTGTAGATACTCTTCAGACCATATCAGTTCCTCTTTCTGCCGAAGAATGTGCATCTGATCAGATGCACTTTAGCGATTGCGAAGTTGCTCTACGCGAGAATTGCGTAAATGCTATTGCAAAAAACATCTGTTCAGAAGATCTTCCTGTAGAATGTGATGAGTATCAGAAATGTAAAGCAGAGAGTGATCCACCTGACAATTCGGGATTGTGTGGTTTATTTGGTGGAAACATATTAGAGTGTATAGCAGTTTTCGAGGTGCCAACAGTTAATGGAAATATCGGATACAGATATGAAAAGTGTTTTAAAACACTGACAACAGAGTGGTGCCCATGTGGACTGGAATGCATGTCCTGGTTTTGCAATGGCTGTGAGATAGCAGATATGCAATCCAAGTTAAAGGAACTGGAGAAAAGATGCATTGAAGAAGCAGATTGCCCGGCAGGAGCAAATAATTATGTTTCCAGCAATGCTAAACGTCTTATATTCTGATCTATGTATAATGGGTACCAAGGTTTCGAATGTTGTAGATAAATTAAAATTTTCTCCAGAATAGTGTGTCGATTAGTCCTCAATGTCCCATCCGCATCCCCGATGGTACAGATCATCTCCTGCGGTTTCGAGTGCAGCTAGCCAGTTGTCTGAATGTATCTAAAGAAAGACGTGTAAAAAAAATTTGCAAAGGTTAATTATTGTGTTCCCGGAATTGGGAAAGCTAATTATGTAACTCCAACCAATCAGAAGTCATTTGTCATAGAAAGCTGCCAACAGACGTTGTACCATCTCGAAAAATGATTTGAATGTGGAGGAGAATAAATGAAAGCAGTTGTTTATCATAAGTATGGTTCACCGGATGTGCTTAAACTTGACGAAATTGACAAGCCTGTGCCAAAGGATAATGAAGTCTTGATAAAGATTAAAGGGGTAGCCGTGACACCGGCAGATTGTGCCGCTAGAAAGGGTCAGCCACTGTTTACAAGGCTTTTCTTTGGCTTGACCAAACCTAAGGCAACTATACTGGGAACAGAGTTTGCGGGTGAGATTGAGACCGTTGGCAAAGATGTAAAACGCTTTGCAAAAGGTGATCAGGTTTATGCCGCAAGTGGAGATTCGTTTGGGGCACATGCTGAATATATCTGCCTGCCACAAGAAGGATCTCTTGCAATTAAACCTGACAATTCGGACTTTGTCGAAGCGACTGGAATTTGCGAGGGATCACTGACCGCTTTACCGTTTCTTAGAGATGGGGGACAAATAAAAAGTGGACAGAAGATTCTGATTAATGGAGCTTCTGGAAGTGTTGGCACTCACGCAATACAAATTGCAAAATATTTCGGGGCAGAAGTTACAGCAGTTTGCAGCACTGCCAATTTGGATCTGGTGAAATCACTTGGAGCCGACAAGACAATTGACTATACCAATGAGGATTTCACTAAAACTAAGCAGACGTTTGACATAGTTTTCGATGCAGTAGGCAAGAGTACGTTTTCACGCTGTAAAGGTATTCTGAAGCATGGAGGAATATATTTGACAACAATGATTTCGTTTTCAAACATCATTTCAATCTTATGGACTTCAATATTTGGCAGCAAAAAAGCTATGCTTTTGTTTACAGGTTTGCGACCAGAAAACGAAAAGAGTAAAGATCTTGTTTTCATCAAAGAGCTTGTGGAGAAGGGAGAAATCAGGGCCACAATAGACAGGATTTATTCGTTGGAACAAATTGCCGAGGCTCACGGTTATGTCGACCAGGGGCATAAGAAAGGCAATGTGGTTATAGCTTTGTAATGGATTCCTGTAAATTATGGATAGCCATAAAAAAAGCAGTTTTATCAAAATCCCACCCGGAAAAATTAGCGAACTGTTTCGTTATCAGAAACAGTTGGACAGAACTCTACTGACCACCATCCAGACCGCCGTATTCGTCATCGGTTAAAGAACCGCCACGAGATACACAGGTTTTGAAATCGGCGCATTCAGGGTATTTGGCGCAAGCTATCAAGGCTTGTGAAATATTATAATCGGTGTTATCCAATTCGCCTCTTTCACAGGAAGCTGTACAACCTTGTTCGTAATCTGCAGGTAAGCTTCTGTCACATTCAGCTTTTTTCTCACAGAAAGTTGTGCAGTTTTCAATAAGATCGGTCAGATCAATTTCGCCACCACAGGATACCATCAATAGTGCCACAGCGATTAACAACGTGAACTTTTTCATTTTATCTCCTCTAATCTAAAACTCACCTGAGACCAGTTTCTTATATTCCGGAGTTTTTCTAAGTGTCTCCAGATCAGGATCTTCCTTCATTTGCTCCAGCGGAACAAATCCGTTTAAAAATGCTATCTTCAAATATCTAATGGCCATTGCTTTTTTGCCTTGCAAGGCATAAATCGAAGCCATGTTGTAATATGCCATACCGAAGTTTGGGTCGGAGGCCAAGGCTTTTTTATAATATCGCAAGGCTTTTTCATAGTCATTTCTGCCATAATATGTCACACCGATGCCAACGAGAGCTACAGGATTGCCCTTGTCTTTCTTTAAAACCTCTCTGAATTTCTTTCTGGCAGCTTCAAACTGTCCTGTGTTTAGCAGTTGTTTTCCTTCCAGAAGTTTGTTTTGCTGAGGTTTCCTGATTTTCAATTTTGCTCTTGGATCATATGTTCCAGGTTCTGCGGGTGGTCCCGGTAATATTGGAGCATCAACAAAGGTTTTATCATCCTTTTTTTTGTTCTTATCTTTTTCTTTTCGCCGTTTTTTCTTCTTTTTCCTGGCTTTTTCCTGACCAGTGTTTTTGGAAAGCAGTTTAAAGTATAATCCTCTATCACCCGAGTCTGACTTGGAAAAACCTACCAGTGGGCATACAGCTTCCTTGGAATAAGCCGAGCCTGTGATAATTTTTCCACTTTCAGTTACCAGAAACACGGCATGGGCCCAGACTGGTTCGCCACAGTCGTCATCTGCCTGACACATTTTGAATTTTCCGGCCAGGCTATCTTCCAGCAGTGTAGCGCTGAATATTTTTTCACCATTTTTAAAGGGACAGTATTTGGTAGTCTTAATTAACACTCCTGAAACTTCGCTGCCTTTTTGCAATAGTAGCATTTCACCATATTTTGTACCCCAGATGCCCGAGACATTAAGTTCGCCATTGGCATACAAAGCAGGGCTAATCATCAAACTTATTAATATGATTAAAATTCTCAGTCTGTTCATTTTTATTCTCTCAAAGTGGTTTACACAGCTTGGTATTTTACAGTCTAAATTCAAATGGTGCAAACTATCAAATTTGAACCCTGAAAGATCTTTCGGTAAAAAACGCCAATTGTTAAAGAATTGATACCGATTCTATCATATAATAAAGATTCATGGATAATTTAAGCTGTTTCTTTTGCTCTTGTTATCTATTGAACGGCGGAATAATATCCAAAACGGGACAATCTTATAAGCCCGTGAAAACTGGGAAGCTTTCTGTTTTCACTTGCATTAATGGCGGTCAGACAGTAATAATCTGTATCACCTGATTTGTTTGAAATATTACAACCTTGGAGAATATATGCTATCACAGCTCTTGATATCAATCAGACCTAAGCAGTGGATAAAAAACCTGATTATCTTTGCTCCGCTGGTTTTTTCGCAAAACCTGTTTTCAAAAGAACCTTTAATGATGGTTTTGCTGGCTTTTGCCTTGTTTTGTTTTTTGTCCGGCTCGGTCTATCTGCTGAATGATCTTTTGGACATCGAAAAAGACAGGCAACATCCGATTAAATGCAAAAGGCCACTTCCATCGGGTAAGCTTAACTCGAAAGTTGCTATTTTTGCACTTGTTGTGATGAGTGGAGCCTCCCTTGTTGCAGCTTTCTCCATATCCTTGATGGTTGGGATGATTGCAGCGATATATTTCATTAATAACCTGCTGTATTCTACTTTTTCAAAACACATTGTAATCATTGATGTAATGCAAATTGCCTTCGGCTTTGTATTGAGAGTCTTGATCGGTGCAGCGGTTATCTCTGTTCCTGCCAGCCCATGGCTTTTAATGTGTACGGTTGTGCTGGCCTTGTTTCTTGGTTTTGCCAAAAGAAAGCACGAACTCATTCTGCTTTCAGACAATGCCGAGAATCATCGTAAAGTGCTGGAGCATTATTCCACCGATTTTCTTGACCAGATGATCGTTATTGTCAGTTCTGCCACTGTTATGTCCTATGCTCTTTACACAATCTGGCCCGATACTGTGGAAAATTTTGGTACCAACAAACTGATTTATACCGTTCCTTTTGTTTTGTACGGGCTTTTCAGATATCTCTATCTGGTTAATCTTAAAGAAGAAGGTGGCAGCCCTACCAGAGTTTTGTTAACCGACAAACCGCTGCTTTTAAACATAATGTTATGGCTTACAACCTGCGTTTTAATTATTGAGGAAATAGTATGAAGACCGTCCATTTTGTATTGATATTCGCTCTTGTTGCCAACGCTGTGGCCAATATCCTCATCAAAGAAGGCATGAAAGCCAAAGAATTGAATATTACGGATTTGGTTGGTACCTTTAAGGCTATCGTCTTTAATCCTACCGTTTTATCCGGTCTGTTCTTTTTCGGACTTGCTCTGGCGGCATACTCTTTTGTCTTGTCACAGGTAAAACTCTCGGTGGCATATCCAATTATGACCTCTGTGGGTTTTCTGATTGTGGTGAGCTATTCCTTCATGTTTTTACATGAATCCATTACTGCCCTGCAGGTTGGTGGTTTAGTATTAATATTGGCCGGTGTGTGGATGGTAGCGACAAACATGAGTTAATTAAAGATTTTAGGTTTCATCTAAAAAAATAACAGGCGGGGGCTATTTTTTGTTTCCGTAGCTTCTCTCCATAAGTCGCAGATAGGCTTCTATATTTTTGTTTGTTTTAGAGCTGTTGTCCACCAAATGCACAAGTTTAAAATTGCTATTCTCAATAAAAGCAGATTGAACAGAGTTTGCAGAAAGAAAGGCCAGCTTGCAAACATCTTTACGATCAAGAGTAACTTCACCAACAACTGCCCATTCATCAGCAAAATACTGAACCGAAAATTTAACAGATTCAGAGTTTGGCATGGAAGAGATAGCCCGCTTTGCCTGCAACAATAGAGGTTTTATAGCAGCTTTTTCCGGCTTAGGTTTTGTCACTAGCTTTTCAATATCTTCTGGAGGATCTATATCGGTTCGGTCCTCATCTGCTATATGTGGCCCGGACATCTTTCGTGATTTGATACCCAAATAACTGCGATCAAACATTTCCCAATCGTCTGGTGAAGTCTGGCTTGCAATATCGATACATTCTAAAATATCATCGGCACTCATGGTGTTGGTTTTTTTAATCATGTATGTATCAGGGTCATATTCAAGGCCAAGTTGATGACGACGATAGTAAAACTCGGTTCCCGGTAAAACCCTGAAGACAAACATGTCAAATAGTTTGACATCAAGAGAGTTGGCATATTCCATTGATTGCCTGAAACCGTCTATAGTGTCACCCGGCAGGCCGATAATCAGATGCCCCTGAGTTTTTATTTTGTACTTGTTAAACAGTGAAATAGCACGTTCAAATCTCTTCAGATTAAGGGCGCGTTTGCACAATTTATTGACTTCAGTTTTGGTGCTTTGCAGACCTAAGTTTGTGAAAGTGTTTATGCGCCCCAGTTGTTCAACATCTTCCTCTTTCAAAATGTTGTACATCAATTGAAAATGGTGTTCCACCTGACCCATATCGGCTTTAAGAATCTTGTCCACAATCTCATTTACCGGCAGACTGTTTACATTGATGTGCGCATCACAGAAGTTCATGATTTGGACACCATAATCTTTGGCCCACAATAATTCCTTTTCAAATTGTTCCAGGCTTTTATGATGTTGTTTGAAACGGGTTTTGCAAGCCTGAACACAAAAAGAGCAAAGTCCCACGCAGCGACGGGAAAGCTCTATTGGCAATTCGGCTTTGCTGTCCCAAAGAGGAGGATGTTCTCCAAATATCGGCGAACCAAGCTCTCGCATATCCCCAAGTGGTTCGCCTTGAATTACAGCGTTTTTCCCCGGTCGTTCAGCTTTGGGTGTTTGCAGATATTTCAGTAAAGAGATTTCGCCTTCACCTTGAATTATGAGATCTATTTCCGGGTAAGATTTAAATGTATCTTGTAAATCTTCTTTATCAAAATTTACCTGTGGCCCACCCATCAGGATTTTTGTTTCTGGTCTGGATTTTTTCACCAGTGTGGAAAGTTCGAAAGAGTTTTTAAAGTTCCACAAATAGCAGGAAAAACCCACAATATCGGCATCAGTTGCAAGTATCTTCTGATGCATCTGCTCAAGGTTTTCTTCTGTTTTGAAATCAAGCAAAGAAATCTTATACCGGTCTTTATCAAGTCTTGACGAGATATAAGAGCTAAGCGTTCTGGTGGCAATCGAAATACGGTTGTTATGATCTGCCTGATAACATAATAATAAGTGTTCCATGCTCCCCAATCTAATCTATAAAGGTGCGTGATTACAAGGAATAGTTACATATTTCGACTGTCTTTTTGTGATTTATCAATAGATTATTTAATTAGCTTGCGGAGCATGTTGTTGATATTTCCTCTGATAACCGGGCCGTGGCCGGAACATAGTCTTGTAACAGGTGGCAGAATCTTTAGCAGCTCTTTATAACGATGGTGTTTCATTGCGATTTTAATTGGGTGATTATCGTTTTTCAAATGCAAAATTTCCCTGATGCCGTATGACAACGGACCCGCCAGAATTGCATCTCCGCTGAAAAGGGTTTGCGAGTCCTGATGATATAACAGCACCGAACCGTCGGAGTGTCCGGGAGCGGAAAAAACCTGGAAACCTAAAAGTGAATCGCCATCTGTATATGTTTTATCAACCGGTGAAATGGTGGGCATATTGTTTTCGATCCACCAGGCGATTTTTACATAGAACGGTATTGTTTTGGAGACTTCGGCATGCATCTTTTGAAAACCCTCCAGAAATGGTTTGTCTAATTCGTGGCAGGCTACCGGACATCTGAAACGTTCTCGCAACCATGCGGCATTGCCGGCATGATCCCTGTGTCTGTGGGTCAGTAAAATTCCATCGACACCATTATCTGTTTGTGAATTTTCCCGACCAAGATCAAAACGCAGAGCAATTCTTTCAACTCTGTCGCCTGTGTCAATGATAAAACGCCTGCCTTGTTTATCACTAAACATCCAGACATTGGATATTTTTACATGGTTTGCAATAGCAAGATCATCATCAATTTTAAGCATGGGTGATTCTCGTAAGGTTTACAAAACAAGAGCAGAGCCTAGCTTAAAGACAGACAAAAAACAATTGTAAAAAGATTCTTTTATTGCTTTATTTTGCGTAGGCTGTAGCAGCAAGCCTGTCTGCGTTGTTGGTAGTAATGCCATCTACTCCTAAAGCTATGTAGTTTTCAAACTCGGACTGATTGTCGGCCGTCCAGATGAAAATCTTCAGACCTGCATCGTGAATATCTGTTACCGTCTGCTCATCCACAAACAGATAACCCACATCAAGGGCATCCAAATTTGCATCTATTGCATCACTGATATGATTGTCACCAAGAGAGGAAACCACGTAGGCGGTGTTAATATTGCTGTCGATCAGCTCTACCTGTTCGAGCATACTCAGACTGAAGGAGATAATATACGAATTTGCATCGAGGTTGTATTGTTGCATCAGCGAGACAACCGTTGAAGCCAACTGTTCGTTTCCTGCACTGGAGCCGGTTCCTTTAAGCTCCACAAACCATTTGGCACCCTGAACCGCTTTAATGCTGTCTTCGAAAGATGGCACGAAGATTGGGTCGCCAACATAGGAGGAGCCATCTTCAATAATCTGGCAGGCTTTAAGTTCTTCCAGAGTTTTATCTTCAACATTGCCGGTACAATTTGTTGTTCTATCCAGAGTGCCATCGTGCATTAGCACAGGAACACCATCTTTCGAAAGCAACAAATCTATTTCAAGATAATCTGCCCCGTCGTCGAAACCCTGCTGACAGGCTTCGGTGGTGTTTTCCGGCAGAGCGTTTGCTTCCCTGCTGTTGCCGTGGCCTCGATGAGCAACTACGGCCCAGTCCACATTTGGGCGTTGCACTGTTCCTGAGGTACCGCCCCAGAAAGAGATAGAGTGAATGGTGACGGTTTTCATCATATAGTTGATAATGCCGGCAGTTCCTGTTTCGTTATTTTCAAAAGGAACAGTCAGAAGCAGTGAGTCGTCAAGTGAAACCATGCCGAATCCGTCTTGTACGGTTAATAGCAACTGATGTCTTTCCCCTTCTGTAAAAAGCAAGTCGTTTTCAGACAGTGCAATGGTTTCACCGGATGATTGCCAGCGGGCAAACTTTGAGCCACAAAAAGTTTCATCAAGACAGACAAGAATTTTTTCCTCGCCATCATTAAAACTGAAGCCGATACCACCAGATGTTTCACCTACGGTAAAGTCCAGCTCGATTGCTTCTGTAATTAATGGTTGCAACTCGTTGCGTATCTCGGATGAGAGAAAATCGGAGTTTTCCTGATCCGGTTCAGGTTCAAGCGTACTGCCCATATCGGCCCATTGTACCAGCCCGCTATGTATCACCGTCCAGTGCGAAGAACCAAGACCAAGCAAATCATCGGCTTTGTCCCTCACCCGCCAATCTTTCAGGCTTAAATTCTTCTGGTTGAAAAGATACTCAAAATCAGCCTCACCATCCGGTGTTGGTTGCTCTTCTGGTGGTTCCAATTCTTGCTCATCTTCCGGAATTATTTCCTGTTCTTCTTCGGTTAAATCGCCGTCTGTCTCGAGAGTTTCATTTTCCAGTGTTTCATTATCAAGGTCACCATCCATGCTTTCGTTATCGTCTTCAAAATTATCGGTATCACCGTCGATAATGTTTGTATCGTCTGAACAGGCAGATAAGGCAAAAAGTGAAAGAACAGTAATTAATATTAAAAGTTGGGAAGTATTTTTCATTGGAACTCCTTGATTAACAAAAGAGAAATGTTAGGGTTTTGTTAGCAGATGAAGGGACTTATGTCAATGAAGCTATAATTTAACCAGTCTTTAAGTGTTTGCTTAGCCACCTGAAAAAGCAGTTTTGACTTGCATGAAAATGGCAAAGTGGATAGAAATAAGATGTTCCAAAACTTTTGTTTAAGGAGAAAAACATGGCTGAAGCTATAGTTTACAAAGATGACAAGTTATTTCTGCTGGATCAGACGATTCTGCCCCAGAAGGTTGAATATATCGAATGTTCGGATCACAAAATTGTTTGTGATGCCATTGTCAGGCTTTCTGTGCGTGGAGCCCCCGCGATTGGCGTGGCCACTGCCTTTGGTTTGGTGGTAGGTGTAAGAGAGCAGATTGCCAGAGGCGAAAAGCCAACTATCGAGCATTACAATTATATCGAGAAAACAATCGCTGCAACCAGACCGACAGCGGTCAATCTTTTCTGGGCCATCAAGCGTATGCGTCCTCTGGTAGAGGCTCATATCAACTCTGCCGATCTGGTGGATGTGATGGTTGCAGAGGCCAAGGCAATACATGAGGAAGATATTGCCATGAATAAAGCCATGGGCAAGTTTGGCGCAGAGCTTTTGAAAGATGGTGACGGTGTTTTGACCCACTGTAACGCAGGCGCACTTGCCACTGGTGGATATGGCACCGCACTGGGTGTTTTTCGTGCCGCATGGGAAGCCGGCAAAAAAATTCATGTCTACGCCGATGAAACACGTCCCCTATTGCAGGGCGCAAGATTGACTGCCTATGAAATGAAGGAAGAGGGAATTCCTGTAACACTTTTGTGTGACAATATGGCGGCCTCTTTGATGCGTGAGGGAAAAGTACAGGCGGTGGTGGTTGGCTCTGACAGAACTGTCAGAAATGGTGATGTAGCCAATAAAATCGGCACATACGGTGTGGCTGTTTTGGCCAAGTTCCATAACATTCCGTTTTATGCAGCCTTACCAAGCTCTACCATTGATCTGGAGATTACCAGTGGCAAGGATATTCCCATCGAGCAGCGTGACCCGAAAGAGGTTAAAGGTTTTGGAGATCTTCAGTGGGCCGCGGATGTGGATGTCTGGAACCCGGCCTTTGATTACACACCCAATGAGTTGGTGGCAGGAATTATCACCGAAAAAGGTGTGATTCGTCCACCGTACGATATCAACATTCCAAAGATTATCGGCGGAGAATAAATGGATAAAACCAATCCGATATACGAGCAGACCTACAGAAATTATCTGATCGAAATTGCTGCACTTGATCTTGAACTTATAGCCCAGAAGTTGGGCGGAAAATTTCTGGATGGGGCAATTGAGCTTGATTTCTATGGTTTTAAATATCGTATATCGGCTGGTGCTATTCTTAATAATCATGGTCGTGAGGCAGGCTTTGCCGAATGCGTTGTGCTCTGCAAATATCTCCTGATGTGTCCGGAGCAAGAACCTCACGAGAAAAATTGGGTGGCCTATAATAATTTTAAAGACGCTGCCCCTTTTGCAGGTGCCTTTGTAAAAAATGTTGAAAAACCCATCGCCAGAAATTTTACTGGCAAACTTGAGCTGCTTGAGAATGCCTGCAAAAAAACTTTTGCCAAAGATCCTGATATGGAGTTGAACTATCAGTTGGTAAAGCGTTTCGAGATCTTGCCGAAAGTCCCGGTATTGTTGCTGTTTAACGATAAAGACGACGAATTCCCTGCCGAGTCTTTTGTCAGGTTTGAAGAACGGGCCAAATACTATCTGGATATGGAGTGTCTGGCGGTGATTGGCTGGCTTTTGTCGGATAAGCTGGCCGAGCTAGCCGGATTGGCTGGAGATACTTTAATGTAGCCTACTTTTTTGAAGCTACCAGCGATTGTAAGGTATCTTTGTCAAAACGAAAAGCTGTCCACTCTGTCTGTGGTTTGGCTCCTAGACTTTCGTAAAATCTGAGGGCATTTTCGTTCCAGTTTAATGCTGTCAAATCAAGTCTTTCACAATTTCTCTCAAGTGCAATTTCGAAAAGCTTTTGCATTAGCAGCTTTCCTACACCCTGATTGCGGTATTCTGATTCGACAAAAATATCTTCCAGATGAATTCCCTTTTTGCCGGTAAAGGTTGAAAAGTTATGAAAGAAAACAACAAATCCTACCGCCGTTGTACCGTCTTCTGCCAGAATTGCTTCGGCGTTTGAGTGCTTGCCAAAGAGAGACGCTCTTAGTTTTTCTACATCTGTAGTTACTTCTTCTGTCAGTTTTTCAAATTCGGCAATGGATTTGATAAAGTATAGAATGGTTTCGAGGTCTTTTTCATCTGCCATACGAAGAGTAATGTCTGAATTGTATGCTATCATCTTTCAAAGCTTTCTGTGAAACAATATTGATATGTCTAACTTGCCATTATAATTTATATTATACGAGTTTTTAAAAAGCTTGTTGTCTGTTGTCCCAGTTCAGGTTTAAATTATCAACAGATAGGGAAATTTGCCAGCAGAAAATGACTGTCTTAAAAGTATTAATCTGCTAGAATACCGACAAGATTTCTGTTTGTAGTGTGGAGTCAATAAATGGTATCCAAGTATCTATTATCATATAAGAAACCAGAAATGTTCGGTATTTTGTCGGCCTGTGCCTTTATTTGTCTTTGCCTGACCGTTTTTACATATCTTGCCCCTCTTTGGTGGGTTTTCGATTTATGCTGCCATTTTCATCTTCAATACGCGATTTGTTTCATGTTGTTTCTGGCAGTTTCCATCGTCAAAAAGAAATATCTGTTTGTTGGCCCTGCTGCAATACTGATTGTGACGAACTTGTTTCCAGTAGTTTCGCTTTATGCAAATCCTGAGAATATATTAGCAAATGAAAACAAAACCACCTTCAGTGTAATGATGCTGAATGTGGAAGCCAAAAACACTGGATATCAAAAGGCTATTCAGACAATCAAGGAAATTGACCCGGATATTCTGTTGCTTGAGGAGTTTACGCACGAGTGGCGCGCCAATACTAAAGAGTTAAATGGCCTTTTTCCGTATAGTTTTGGTTCGCCACAGATAGATTGTTCAGGAAATATGATGTACAGCAAGTATCCCCTGGAAGATATGGAGATAAAAGCTGCCGGATTATATGAACGTCCGACACTTGTTAGCAAAGTATTGATAAAAGGTAGAAAAATCAATATCGTTGGCACACATCCGGTTCCCCCTATAGGACGCGAGCGGGCAGAGTTAAGGAATGGCCATTTGTTAGATGTGGCCAGGATTACTTCAGAGTTAAATGGTTCGATTGTCTTGTTGGGAGATTTTAACACGACACCGTTTTCCAATCTATTTAAAATGATAGTAAAAATATCCGGTCTGAACGATAGTATGCAGGGTTATGGCCCGCAGCTTTCATGGCCCGCCTGGTATTTACCCATTAATCCGTTTTTAATACCGATAGATCATTGTCTTGTATCAAAAGATATTAAGGTACTTGACAGAACAATCGGTCCGTATGCAGGTTCTGACCACTACCCATTAATTCTGCAACTAGCTATCTAAATCCTGAAAATCCTATCGAAATACTTCTTAAGCGGGGAATGTTTAAATAATTTCTATGTTGAGATTTGCTTGTAGTTATTGCAGTAAAGCTGAATGTTATTTATTATTCGGATATATTGTAATAACTCCGTTGAATATTCAATAATTATGCTTGACAATTGAATTATTGCGGTGCAAATATAATTGTGTTTACAATAAACTTTGGAGTTATAATGGACAAATTAGACAAGAGAACTCTTAAAGCACTGCAGAAAAATGGCAGAAAAAGTAATGCAGATCTTGCCAGAGAGTTGCAGGTTGCTCCTTCGACAATGCTGGAGCGCACTCGCCGTTTAGAAGAAAAAGGCATAATTGCAGGATACAAAGCTGAAGTCTCTCCCGAGGCTCTGGGTTTTGGTGTCCAGGCCTATATTTCAGTCAGCCTGGAACATCACGATGTTGAAGACATCAAGAAGTTTGAGAGTGATATCCAGGTGGTTGACAACGTTCGTGCCTGCTATCACATAACCGGTCGTTTTGATTATCTTTTATATGTCTGTGCCAACGATCTTAACCATCTTGGTGAGTTGATTAAAACCAAGATTGCCTCGATTACCGGTATAGGTAAAGCCGAAACATTTCTGGTTTTGTCCGAGACAAAGAAGGATCAGGGTTGGCCCATAAGCGAAGATTAACCAGCAATTGAAAAGGAGACAACAATGGCTAAAAAGAAAATGATACATGACTTCATCAAGATGAAATCCGAGAACGAGAAGATAAGTTGGCTTACCTCCTATGATTTTCCGACAGCACAGTTTGCTGAAAATGCCGGAATGGATATGATTCTTGTTGGTGATTCTCTTGGCATGTGTGTTTACGGTTATGAATCGACTGTACCTGTTACCATGGATCAATGTATCTATCATTGTGAAGCTGTTCGCCGCGCTGCTCCTAAAACATTTATTGTGGGCGACATGCCTTTTATGAGCTACCAGATTTCTATTGAAAAAGCGGTTGAAAATGCGGGGCGTTTTATACAGGAAGCCGGTTGTGATGCTATCAAGCTTGAGGGTGGAAAACGTGTTGTTCCGCAGATCAAAGCTATTTTAGATGCCGGCATAGTGGTTATAGGTCACATCGGACTGACCCCGCAGAGTTCCGGACAATTGGGTGGCCACAAAGCTCAGGGAAGAACAGTGGAGTCTGCCAAAGCATTAATAGATGATGCAATTATCCTTGAAGAAGCTGGAATCCACATGCTGCTTTTAGAGGCTGTTCCCCCTGAAGTGGCCGAATTTATCACCAATAAACTGAGCATCCCTGTTTTATCAATTGGTGCCGGGCCGAAATGTGATGGTCAACTTCTGATTGTGTCGGATCTCATCGGACAGTTTCAGGCCTTCACTCCCAAGTTTGTCAAAAAATATTGCAACGTGGCCGAAATTGTAACAAATGCAATGCAGGATTACATCAAGGATGTCAAAGCCGGCGATTTCCCTGCTGATGAACATTGCTACCACATGATTAAGGGTGAGGAAGAAAAGTTTAACAAACTGAAAAAGAAGTATCGTTAAATTGACAGGGTTTGACAAAGGGAGAGTAAACATGAGCGATTTAAGACAGCAACTGGCAATTAGTGAAGATGCACTAAAGGAAGTCAATAACCTTTTAACCGATCCCCAAAATAAACAGATTGGTGAGCTTCTGGACCTTATCGAAAAATACGGTGGTGTTGAGGAAATCAACCGTCAGGCCAACGAATCTCGCAAACTTGAAAACCTGATGGCAAGACTTGAGAATATGGGATCTCCATATTTGAAAGATCTGCACTGGTTGATTGAACAGCGCGACAATGGTGCTTTTGTAAAGATGAAAGACTACCTTGGGAAAACTGCCAATAATGGCGTTGCGGTTGACGAGTCCAATGCGGTTACGTTGGAAATCAGTGCTTTGCAATATTTTCCCTGGCTGATTACCCAGTGTAAACAGGCTATCGAAAAACAGGAACTTATGCCCGGCCGCTTTATCCGTGTTCGTAACATGGCCGAGCAGGTAAAGGATAACGGCGATACAATAGCAGTAGCTGCTGCGATGCAGATTATGGGTGCCTCGTATGTCGAGACACTTGACACCAAGGGTACCGATGGCTCCAATATTCACCTGAATGGCCCCGAAACTATTACCGGATATTTTGGTGGTATCGGAGAACCTAACGATTATCCAATCAAATGGGTTGACGAATATCTGGGATACTACAGGGAATATGGTATCAAACAGGTGTTAAACATCAATCCCGGAACCATTCTGGTAGCCTACCTGATGCACAAGCTGGGTATTGATAACGAATTCAAGATTTCCGTATTTATGGGCAACGATAATCCCTTTGCAATTTTGTGGACTCTGATGGCCGCGAAATTGTTTTCCCGACCGGATGGTTCTACCTCGTTGATAGGATTCAACTTCTCAAATTCGGTAAACAGTGAGACAATTCGCAGGGCGCATGATTTTAGAGAAGGTCTTGGTCTGAGCAAGCAGGTAAGGTTTGAGCATCATATCACCGAAACCTATCAGGCTATTGTTAAACAGCCTTATCTGAGACGTGACGAATTGGTGGAAGTTGCCAAAGAAGTTCCCAATATTTCAGCCAAGCATGAAGGTGGTGACCCTGATGTGGAGGAAAAACTGGAGCATCCTTCCAATATCCTGGATTACTTTATGGCCAAGGAAGATGTAGTAAGTTCTGGGCTGATGGATGCACTTGAGCTGAATTATCTCGAAAAACACAATTCGGTAAACAAAACAGCAGATGCATTGACCAAAGCAGGGATTGCCGTGGTGGCTGCACCTGAATTACATAAATAGTTTTACTGGTACTAAACAGACAAGGGTGGTTATAATTATCCTTGTAAGATAGAAAAGAAGTGGAGCAGAATATGGGCAACGAGCCTTTCGAGCATTTGTATAGTCGGGAAGCGCGTACACAGCAGCCTTCTGCTATCAGAGAAATTTGTCATCTGGCGGGACAGCCGGATATACGTTCGCTGGCTGGTGGCTGGCCAGATCCCGAGATTTTGCCAAACAAAGAAACCGCCGAGATCTTTTCCGAGTTAGCCAAGGATGACCCTGCATGTCTTTTGCAGTACGGTACCACGGAGGGGCTGAAAGATTTAAAGGAACAGATTTGCTCCTTTTATAAAGACAGCGAAGGTTTGTCGCTTAAATGCGAAGAGCTGTTAATAATTCACGGGGCGCAACAGGGAATGGATCTGCTTTCCCGCATCCTGATAGAGCCGGGCGACATAGTCTTTGCGGGTTTGCCAACCTATTTTGGTGGTACCGGGGCGTTGCAATCACGCGGTGCCGAGATTATCGGTGTGCCTGTGGATGAAAATGGACTTAATGTTGAGCAGATGGAAATAAGCCTTAAAGAACTTAAGGCAGCAAAACCTGAAGCAAACATCAAGGGTATATATGTCATTCCGAATTTTCAGAATCCAACCGGTGCAACGCTTTCTTTAAAACGCAGGAAACATCTTCTGGCTTTGGCCGATGAATACGATTTTCTAATCTTTGAAGACGACCCGTATGGAGAATTGCGTTTTGAGGATCAGGCAATAGCTTCTCTTAGAAAGCTGGATACAAAAGAGCGGGTAATACACATTCGTTCTCTGTCGAAAACCTTTTCTCCTGGTGTGCGGGTTGCATGGATGACGGCAGAGAAAAGCCTGATTCGCAAAATGGTGGTATCAAAACAGTTTGTGGACAGTTGTACCAATTCCCTTGGTCAGCATATTGCCTCGGAATTTATTAAAAAGGGATATCTGAAAAAACAGATTGCCAAAAACATTGAGTTCTATAGTAAAAAGCGAGACAGGGTGCTGGAACTTCTCGATAGACATTTTCCAGCTACAGTGAAATATAACAGACCTTCCGGTGGGTTCTTCATTTTTGTGCATCTGCCGGAAAACATCAGTGCGAATGATTTGTTACAAAAGGCGAAGGGGCAAAAGGTAGTGTTTGTGTCCGGTTCACCATTTTTTATCGACCATAGCGGAGAGAATACCTTCAGAATTTCTTACTCACAGGTAAGTTATGAAGATATGGAAGCTGCCGTTAAGGTTCTTGGTGAAATCCTGCACAAACTATAAGCTAATTAGTTTTTACAGGCTGCAATAAGGGTAAAAACGGGGGCAAGGCGTTCTGCTGAACATTGGCAGAACGCTTTTTTTATTATTACATCAGCATTTGAGGCAAAATGCTCCATGCTATTTGCAATGGTGAAATTGTAATTTTTAAGCGGATTGTCGGTCATTCCGAAGACGCTGAAAACTTTTTTATCATACTCCAGAGCTTCAGCTCTTTTGGTCGGTCGGTGTAGCATCAGACAGTTTGCAAAATTTGTGGCAATTTTCAATGAATCGGCTTCTGAGTATTTTTTTAACGCCAACTTCCTGAAATCTTCGTTATCCAGTTTTGCGACAGTTTTGAGAGTGGGAAGGTTTTCCAGCTTGAGCTTTTCCATAAAAATTTTGCTGTTGGATTCGGAAATACCGAAAGCAATGGCCCAGCCTAAAATAATCGCGTTTTTCGAATTTGCTATGATATTGCTCTCATTAAATTTGTCTGATTTCTCTAAAACGGAAGGGAATTTCTGCTGAGTTTGCCATGAAAAATAGGCCATAGCGGCCACACCCGGAGCAAGCGCGATATCAGGCTTAAAGTCATCACTCATTTGATGCAGTCCAATTGATTTTAAATTGGCAACAAATTTAACCGGGAACTGTCCTTGTTCTGTTCTGTAAGGGTAAATGATATTGGGAATTTCCAAGCTGTTTTTTTTAAAACCGAGAGATATCATACGCTTGCGGGAAAGCTCGAGCTTCATATAAAGCCCTGCCAGTTTGGCTGAACGATGGCCCTTGAACACCAGAACATTGTTTCTTTGCGTCACATTTACAAAATCGGCGAAGATTTCCTTGCCACTGGAGTTGACAAAATAGCCGGCGTAGCCTTGCAGTTTTGCTGGCTCGACAATTGTTCGGCAATTTCTGGAAGTTACCGAGATATTTCCATCTGCACTGGCCTGATACAATTGGCAACGACCTTCAAAGGCTTTTTGTAATGAAATAATATCTGCAATATTTTTTTCTTTTTCCGGTTCTACGGCTTTTTTGTTTTCGCAGGCAACAAGCAGAGACAGTAAAAAAAGACCAAATACCAGTTTGGTGAATATGTGGCATTTCATTGTTATTGATCCTTCAAGAGTTAAATTATTCAGGGTCAGTATAACATGGTAAATAATTAATTCCAGCCATTATGACATGGATGTCGCACATCAGCAAGAAAGCGTGTTTTTAGCTTTACTTCGTGGCTTGTCTGGTCTAAAGTTTTGAATCAGAATAGGACATTAATTTCACAAGAGCTTGTATTGGGTATGATTGGTAAAATCGTAGATAAATATCAAATATCGGAGGAGATAGGCCAGGGAGGAATGGCGGTGGTCTATCGCGCCCTTGATACCAAGCTCAAAAGAGATGTAGCTATCAAGATACTGCATCCGCATCTTGCCAGACAAGATGAAGCCGTAGAGCGTTTTCAGCGCGAGGCGGTAACCGTTGCCAAGCTACAACATCCTAATATTATAGATATTTATGATTATTCAGGTGAGGCTTCGCTTGATCGTTACATCGTTACCGAATTGATTGACGGGGTGACGCTGGCAAAGTTTGTGGAACAACACGACGCATTGCCTTCCGAAATGGTGGCCTGCATTGGCCGAGAAATATCTCTGGCTCTCAAACATGCTCACGAGCAGGGTGTAATTCATCGCGATCTGAAACCCGAGAATGTGATGATCCGCAAGGATGGCAAGATCAAGTTGATGGATTTTGGTATTGCACGCGTAATGGAAGGGGCAAACCTTACCGTTACAGGTTCCATTCTGGGTTCTCCTGCATTTATGTCACCAGAGCAGGTAACGGGACAAATAATAGATTTTTCGTCAGATTTGTTCTCTCTTGGAAGCATTCTCTACCTTATGTCTACGGGAGTG
>Ga0209475_10000598_pt1 | contig 65428 bp, 69 predicted proteins | sample tdDd471_FD_187128 | JGI IMG/M metagenome (GOLD analysis project Ga0209475, IMG submission 187128) | Marine sediment microbial communities from the Atlantic coast under amendment with organic carbon and nitrate - tdDd47.1 (SPAdes)... | ecosystem: Environmental > Aquatic > Marine > Coastal >... | reverse complement strand
GAGCTGGCATTAGAGGCCGTTACAGAATCGAATAATGATTGGCAGAAAGTAGAGACTTTGGTGAGCTTTGTTTACGACTATCTGAATTATCAGCCTGTCCCAGCGGGCTTCAATATTGATGATATCCTAGATAACAAAATTGGTGATTGCACCGAATATACTCAACTACTCATTGAGATGCTATCGGCTGCTCAAATTCCGGCAAGAGAAGTTAATGGGTTGGTGTATTTGGGTGATCACGAAAAACGCTTTGGTGGCCATGTTTGGGTGGAGGTTCTGGTTGATGGACATTGGATTGCGGTGGACCCAACCTGGAACCTGACTCAGGTAACCAGCACTCATATTCCAGTAGCTATCAATTTGGATGGCGCGGATTTTAGCAAAACTAATGACCGGTTTGCTTTTCGTGTGGAGGAAATCCACTATAAAGGCGAAACCGTAGACCACACAAAAAGGTTATAACATGACAAAACAGTTTTACTCGATTCTTGGAAACTCACAGAAACTGGACGGCGGTGCCATGTTTGGTAATGCCCCCAAAGCCTTATGGCAACGCTGGGTAGAGGTGGATGAGCAGAACCGAATTGACCTGGTGTGTCGTGCTTTACTGATTAAAGATGACGGCAAAAACATTCTATTTGAAACCGGTATCGGAGCATTCTTCGAGCCTAAGTTTAAAGATCGCTACGGGGTACAGGAAGATGAGCATGTGCTGTTGAAATCACTTGCCGATGCAGGTGTTAGTCATGAGGATATCGATATATTAGTGCTCTCTCACTTGCATTTCGACCATGCTGGCGGCCTGCTAAGTCAATGGCAAGAGGGCAAAGAGCCTGAACTGTTGTTCCCGAACGCCGAATTTATCATTGGCAAAGAAGCGTGGGAGCGAGCCAACAATCCTCATCCTCGTGATAAAGCCTCTTTCATTCCGGGTCTTACCGATTTAATCGAGCAAACAGGCCGTTTGCATTTGGTCGAAGGAGAGCACAGTGAGTTACTGGGCGATGATTATCGATTTTTTGTCTCTAATGGTCATACTCCGGGGATGCTGCTTACTGAAATTACAACAGAGCAGGGTTCGGTAGTCTTTGCGGCTGACCTAATTCCTGGTGTGCCTTGGGTTCATCTGCCTATCACCATGGGGTACGATCGTTTCCCGGAAAATTTGATTGAGGAAAAGAAGCTGTTACTTGATCGCTTAATCGAGGAAAATGGCCATCTTTACTTTACTCATGATCCAGAAACATGCCTTGGCAAAGTTACTAAAGACGAAAAAGGACGCTTTACGACCGAGGAAAATTTAAAGCATCTTGTTAACAAAGCAATGTAAGCTATTGTTTCATAAATTACGGACTATAATTCAGAGAAATTGCATAAAAAAATGCAGCATTGTTGGAACTTTATGCATGACAACTGTTCAAAATATATACGGAAAGCAATGAAGCAGTCTTGGCTAGATGCGAAATTGTGGAGTTGTTTTTCAGGTTGTCATTGTCACTTCTCTTTTAATGAGTAATTATTTCCTCATATGGGTCATGTAAATGGCCCTTTTTTTATGCGCTATGCTATTCTCTAATAGTTTTTATATCCAAATAAATGATTGAGACATAAGACTATGCATGTCAAATTTGACCAGGAATATCACTTCCAAATCCACCATAATAAGATTGCCGTACTAGAGTGGGGCGACCCAAAGGCTGAACCCATTCTGTGCTTGCATGGATGGCTGGATAATGCCGCTACATTCCACTATCTGGCTCCTTATCTGGCAGACAAGTACCGCCTGATTGCCATAGAGTTTCCGGGGCATGGTCAGTCTGAACATTTGTCGGAAGATGCGGACTATCAGTTTGTTTCAGGAATATCGATCATTGATGGTGCGCTGGATGTTCTTCATATCGATAAATGCCATATATTAGGGCATTCTATGGGCGCTGCATTGGCAATGATTTACGCCGGAGCAGTGCCTAATCGTGTTAAAAGTCTGGTCTCTATTGATGCGCTCGGGCCTTTTATATCAACGCCTGAACAAACCATTGAGCAATTGGCGCAAGCCATTGAACAGCGCAAAGCTAAACGTAGCCAGAAGCGCTATTTCGGCTCGATTGAAGAAGCGGCGAATGCCCGAGCACAGGTAAGCGAACTGAGTGCAGAGACTTTGTTACCTTTAATTGAACGCGGTGTCACACTGTGTGACCGAGGCTATCAGTGGTCAAGTGATGCGCGTTTAAAGAATGCCTCGTGGATTCGTATGACTGAGCCCCAACTTGAAGCCTTAATGAATAATGTGGCAGCTGAAGTATTGTTTATTCGTGGTAAGCAAGGGATGTTGCAGGAAAAGCCGGCCATTGAGAAAAGGCTGTCCTATCTGCAACAGTCTGAATGGATCGACCTTGAGGGTGGCCATCATTTGCACATGCAATATCCGCAACAGGTAGCGGAGCCGATACTGGACTTTTGGGCAAAATTTAATCAGGGTTAGATAGAAAGTTAAGCAGCTATTGGAAAATTACGCTCAAAATATCCCAACTGGCGGTTAAAAGTTGCCTTATTCGGTACAATCGGTTACTTTTCTTGGCCATAAAATTTATTAATCATAGCTATAACAGGAAGCTACATGGAAAAAATCTGGTTAAAGCATTACCCAAAAGAAGTTCAGCAAACAATTGATCCTGAACAGTATTCCAGCCTGATGGCTATTTTCGATGAAAGTGTCGAAAAATTCGGTGATAGGCCGGCCGTCACTAATTTGGGCATCACCTTGACCTACCGCGAGCTGGATCAAAAAGCTCAAGATTTTGCTTCCTACCTGCAAAATGAATTAGGGCTTCAAAAAGGCGACAAGCTTGCCCTGATGATGCCGAATTTATTGCAATATCCTGTTTGTCTGTTCGGCGCTTTCCGTGCTGGCCTGGCTGTGGTTAACGTTAATCCCCTATATACGCCGCGAGAGCTTGAGCATCAGCTTAATGATAGTGAAGCCAACGCTATCGTTATCTTGGCCAATTTTGGCGATACTTTGCAAAGCGTTGTCGAGAAAACCAATTTAAAACATATCATCGTCACTCAGGTTGGAGATATGTGTTCTCAGCCAAAGCGCTTCATTGTGAACTTTGTCGTTAAGTATATTAAAAAGATGGTGCCCAGTTTTAATCTCGAGTCATCGCATAATTTTGTTGATGCTATGCAAAAGGGTGCTGCGCAAGAAGTTAAGCCTGTCGAGCTGACTGCTGAGGATACAGCCTTTTTGCAATATACGGGAGGAACAACTGGTGTCTCAAAAGGGGCCGTGCTGACGCATCGCAATATGGTTGCCAACGTGTTGCAAACTCATGCCTGGATGGGACCGTTCCTTGATGAAGGGCAGGAAACGATTATTACAGCGCTTCCTCTTTATCATATTTTTTCTTTATGCGTGAACTGCCTGCTCTTCACAAAGGCAGGTGGGCATAATGTCTATATTACCAACCCGCGCGACATGAAAGATTTCTGTAAAACACTCAAAAAATATCCATTCACGGCTTTAACAGGGGTCAACACTTTATTTAATGGCCTGTTAAACACCCCCGCATTTCGTGAGTTGGATTTCAGTCAATTAAAACTGTCTGTCGGTGGCGGCATGGCCGTACAAAAGTCAGTTGCAGAAAGATGGCAAGAGCTGACTAAAACACCGCTACTTGAAGGTTATGGCTTGACCGAAACATCACCCGTAGTGAGCATGAACCCTCTCGATTTAGAATCTTATAATGGCACTATTGGTTTGCCGATTCCCTCTACTGATGTTGAAATTCGAGACGAAGAGGGTAACGAAGTTGAAATAGGTCAGCCTGGTGAGCTTTGGGTCAAAGGCCCTCAAATTATGAAGGGTTATCTAAATCGTCCACAAGAAACCGCAGAAGTTCTAAAGGAAGATGGTTGGTTAGCAACCGGCGACATGGCGACTATCGATGAAAAAGGCTTCTTGCGTATTGTTGACCGTAAAAAAGACATGATTCTGGTATCCGGTTTTAACGTTTATCCGAACGAGATCGAAGATGTTGTTGCGCTTCACCCAGGCGTTTTAGAAGTGGCTGCTATTGGCGAGCCGGACGAGGTGAAGGGTGAAGTGGTAAAAGTAGTAGTAGTCAAAAAAGACAGTACCTTAAGCGAAAGTGATGTGATCAAACATACTCGTGAGCACTTAACTGGATACAAGATCCCGAAAGTTGTTGAGTTCAGAGATGAACTTCCAAAAAGTAACGTGGGCAAAATCCTCCGTAAAGAATTGCGTAAATAAGTACGCAGATAATCCTACATCCCATGACGCTCATAAAGAGCGTCAGGAGCATTAAATTGGTACGATTTCATTTAGAGCAACACCAAGACTCAGTTCATGTTGAAACGGTGTCTGAGCCCGAGCGTTTACAGGAGCTTTGTAACTTCTGGTTAACTCTTAAAGAGCTCGCTGTCGATACCGAGTTCGACAGAACAAATACTTATTTTCATCGACTTGCTCTGATTCAGATTTATGATGGTAAGGAAATTTACCTGATTGATCCTTTGGCCTGCGATGATTTATCGGCATTAACCGAGTTGTTTGCTTCATCATTAGTAGTCAAAGCCCTGCATAGTTGTAGTGAAGATCTTGAAGCGCTTTATCACCAATATGGTTTTGAGTTTAACCAGGTTTTCGATACGCAAATTGCAGCGTCACTTGATGGTATTGGTCTCAGTGTTGGTTACGGAAACATTGTCGAACAATTCTTAAGTATTGTTCTGGATAAGGAACATACTAAAACCGACTGGTTGCAACGGCCATTAACTCAGGAACAGAAAGTGTATGCAGCACAGGACGTTCAATACTTGATACCTGTCTATTATCGATTACGCGACAGTCTGTTGGAAAAAGGCTTGTTTGAATGTGTAGTTGAGGATGTAAACAGTATTTTTGCAGCCATTATTCAGGCAGATGATTACGCCGAAGCTTACCTTAAAGTGAAAGGTGCTTTTCGTTTAAATCAATTCCAGCTCAACCGCTTGCAAAAACTGGCCCAATGGCGTGAAACGCTAGCTCGAGACAACAATATTCCTAAGACCTTTGTGTTTCGAGATCATCATCTGATTGAGGTTTGCCAGAAAGAAAACACGAGTATTAGTGATTTACTTTCTATGGGCTGCCATCGAGGAAGTATTCGCAAGTATGGCGCCGAAATGATTCGTCAGGTTGAGCAGGCAGATCAGATTGACAAAGAACAGTGGCCGGAGCCGCTACAGCCTTTTCATAAAATACCCAAGAGTAAAGCGATGTTCAATGCCTTGAAAGCCAAGGTTGAAAAAGTGGCTAGTCAGAACAATATCCCGGCAGAAGCCTTATGTAATCGACGTCTGATCGAGTACTATATAAAGATGACACTAGGCTTTAAGGGGCGTCCTAATCGGTTCTGGAACAGCTGGCGTCAGCGTTTGCTTGCCGAACCTTTTCAACAGGCCATGCAAGAATTTATCTAGCTTTTTACTTAGAGTTCAAAGCTTAGAGTTTAACCATTTGTTTACTATGTGTTGCAACCTAAAGTTTTACGAGAAACCTCATTATGATGTGCAGTATTTATAAAAGTGCCAAGAAACCCGATACCTATCTTTATGTTCCCTACGAGACAGATTTCGAAGATTTGCCAGAGGGCTTGACCCAGGTTTGGGGTGAGCCTGAACTGGTCATGCATCTGGATTTGAATGAACGCCAGAGTTTAGCCTTGTGTGATATTGCTGAAGTTAAAGCTAGGCTGGAAGAAGAGGGCTACTTTTTGCAAATGCCACCAAGCGAAGAAGAGATAGCGCAACTGATAGCAGGTAATAAATAACGATGTCAGTCGATAAATTTTGGCTCACCACAGCGTTAAAAGACATGACGCATGAGCAGTGGGAATCACTGTGCGACGGGTGCGCTAAATGCTGCTGTGTACAGTTTATCGACGATGACGATGACCTCTTGATGCAAACCGATGTTTCCTGTCGCTTGCTTAATACTAAGAGCTTAGCCTGTACTGATTATGAGAACCGAACCTCAAAAGTTCCAGACTGCGTCCAACTGACTGCAGACACCGTTGAAGAATACTTCTGGCTGCCAGACACCTGCGCATATCGGCTGGTAGCAGAGGGTAAAGATCTTCCTGACTGGCATTATTTAATCTCAGGCGATAAACAGCTAGTGCATAAAAAAGGGCACAGCATTAAAGGCAAAATTATCTCAGAAACAAAACTTACGGCAGAAGAAGTTGAAGATCGAATCATCTCCTGGATCCCGCTAGCCGATTGAAAAATCATCAATTTGCACAGCATTTAATCGGTTTTCATAAAAGTTAAATATTTTTATAAAAAAGTTGTTGACCTACCCTAAGAACGAAAGTAATATGCGCTCCGTCGACCGATGAGGTCACCAGCGAAACACCTGTTAAGACTCGCAAGAGACCTAACAAATACTGCGGAGCGGTAGTTCAGCTGGTTAGAATACCGGCCTGTCACGCCGGGGGTCGCGGGTTCGAGTCCCGTCCGCTCCGCCACTATCCTAAAAGCCTGCTATCAAGCAGGCTTTTTTTATTCCTAAATTTAATAGGGACGAGAACCATCGCGTGACTGAAAGGAGCTCTCGCTAATATTCCGCTATTGCTCTTTATAGGATGGGTTAGCATTTATGCGTAACCCATCGTTTTATGGGCGCCGGGTCTGCCCCCTTGGGTATAAACCCATCCTATATTCGATCCGACATTTACCTCACGGCTCCACAGCTTGATGGTCATAACTAACGACCCTCTTAACCATCTAACTATCGGCTGTGCGCTCTCAAATAACGATAAACTTTGCTTTCTCGACCAAGTTTCCGTCGACATAGAAGTTCTGTTTCCCTGTTTGTAACGCACCGTAATCACCTAGCTGAAGGATGAAGGAATTCATATGAGACCAGCTGCCGCGTTACATCAAAAGGTTTTGAGCATTTGTCCTCAAATGAATTAATTTCCTTTTCAAATGAGGTATTGAGGCCTGTTCGGACATCGTAAAATTCGATGTCTTCACTAATAATATCTTTCCATACTCCTATGTCGCATTGATTAAAGCCAATATTAAAAAGCTGGTTATCCATATCCTGAATTTCTTCATTTAGCTTTTCGTTAACAGCCTGTAAAGATGTTGCGGAAGCGTGACCAGTTATCAAATAGGCCATTAATGTCGTTATCAAAATTTTCATATACTTCACTTAAGTTGGTTTTGTAGTTTCATTGCAAGCGAGTTAGGAATCGAGACTGTTAGCAATTGTAAGTAGTAGTTGGTAGCTAGTTGGGTTGAAGTTTTGGGCAGTGTTTTCTGAGATATTTTAAAAGAAGAGCAGGGTGCTTGAGCTTGGCTTGAAGGAGTTTAGTTTAGGATAAAAAAAGGCGCTAACAATTAGCGCCTTTTCATTGTTAACCTTGTTGGGTTATAGCTCAACACACATGCAATGTGCGTAGACATGATTTGGATCATTGAAGCTGTTGAAAATACTAACGATCTTTTTAGCACGCCCTAAGACATGACCAACAACGTCTGTTTCGCTGTTATTAAGCTGTGCAATCACAGCATCAAGCTTACCTTCAGCTTTAGCTTGATCAAGCAGGTTTCTGATGAAGATTTCTTCAGAGCTGAGTTCACGCTTGATGAATTTAACCGCATAGTCATCACCAATATTGGCAAGTTTTGCGGCTGATTCAATTGCAGCTTCGAGATCACCTAGTTGGTCAACTAAACCTAAACGGTGAGCATCTTCGCCAGACCACACACGACCTTGAGCAATCTGATCGACTTCCTCGACAGTCATATCACGACCTTCAGCTACGAGTGATAGGAAGCGCTCGTAACCACGCTCTATGCTACGTTGAATAAGCTGAGCGAATTCTGGTGAAATACCATCCATTGGATCGAAGGCTAGTGTCCACTTGGTTGTCCCTACGCCATCACGATGAACGCCTAATTTGTTCAATGGCTCTTCGAAGGTTGGTATCATACCGAAGATACCAATTGAGCCAGTAATTGTAGTCGGATGTGCCCAGATTTCATCTGAAGTTGCTGAAATCCAGTATCCACCAGAGGCTGCAACACCACCCATAGAAGCTACCACGATTTTGCCTTCATTTTGTGCGCGCTCAAGTTCGCTACGAATCACTTCTGAAGCAAATGCGCTGCCTCCTGGGCTGTCGACACGTAAAACAATCGCTTTAACCTTGTCATCAAGACGTGCTTTTTGGATTAGGCGTGCTGTGCTGTCGCCACCAATAACACCTTCTTTGCGGCTACCGTCTACGATCTCTCCTTTGGCGATAATCACTGCAACCGTATCTTTATTGCTTGGCAGTTCAATCAATGGGCGGACGGCCTTAAGGTAGTTTTTATGGCCAATGGCTTTATAAGAATCTTTCTTATCATTGAGTCCGACCATGTCGATCATGTATTGGCGGAATTCACCACGAGTCATTAATTTGTCGATGAAACCTTCTTCAACGGCAAGTTCACCACTATCGCCATTGGCTGCTTCGAACTTAACCAAATAGTTTTCGACGAAATCATCAAACTCTGCAACAGACATACCACGTGACGCTGCGAGCTCTTGCTTCATGTGTGCCCATAAATCACCCATCCACTCAAGGTTAGCTTCTTTAGCTGCTTCAGACATGTCGTCACGAATGAATGGTTCAACCGCTGATTTAAATGTGCCCACTCGGAAAACGTGTACCTTAACGCCAAGGTTATCAAGTGCGGATTTGAAATAGGTACCATTTCCACCCAGACCTTCAAACATCAACATCCCGAATGGGTTCATATAAACCTCATCTGCTGTCGATGCAAGGTAGTACTGGCCTTGCATATAATAGTCACCGACTGCGATGACTTTTTTCCCGCTTTCTTTAAATTCAATAATGGCTTCGCGAAGATCCTGATATTTGCTTATGCCCGCGTAGACACCTTGCAGACTATTAACATTAATGACCATTACACTGATACGGTCATCGTTCTTTGCGTATTCAATAGCGTCCAGTAGGTCATAAATTGAAGTTTCATTGGGAGCAATGCCTTGCGCTTCTTGCATAGCTCGCTCGATAGGGTCGAGGTAAGTTTCCTGCTCAACGATGATGCCTTTTGGCGCCAGAATTAGCGCTGCACCATCGTCAACTGTTGGTAGGTCGGGGCCGCTAGTGCAACCTCGAACAAATAAAACAAATATTGTTAGTGCGATCAGACCAATCATTAATCGGCCTGCAACATCAACAGTCTTCCATACACGGTAAAAGAATTTACCGATCATTGAGTTAGGTTGTGACACGTGAAATACCTTTTCTAGTTAAAATAGTTTTGGATGGTGACATTCTATACAAATTGGTTGTTTTATGACTAGTCTTAAATTCAATTAATGTTTCTAACTTATTGTTTTAACAGTGTTTCTCTATTCTGTCATTTTGTAATTAAGTATGTACTTTGGGATCAGCGCTTAGGGATTGCCTTGGTCTGGTTATACCAGTAGACTTGAGTTCATCTGAAATCAAACATAAAGACACCATTGTGACATATTCAAAATTACTCGAACCATTGGACTTAGGCTTTACGACACTTAAAAATCGAGTGTTGATGGGCTCGATGCATACTGGACTTGAAGAAGAAAAGGGTGGTTTTGAAAAAATGGCTGCATTCTATGCCGAGCGCGCGCGTGGCGGTGTAGCCTTAATGGTCACTGGTGGGATTTCACCCAACTTTCGAGGGCGCCTGGCACCTCATTCTTCCCAGCTGAGTTTTAGCTGGCAAGTTAAGAAGCATAAAATTGTAACTGATGCAGTGCATGAGGCCGGTGGGAAAATTGCATTGCAAATCCTACATGCCGGCCGTTATGCCTACCATCCTTTTTCAGCATCTGCATCGAAACTTAAAGCGCCGATTAGTCCTTTTACACCAAAGGCACTTTCCAAACGTGGTATCGCAAAGACCATTAAGCAATATGCTAATTGTGCTCGGCTAGCTAAGAAAGCAGGCTATGACGGTGTTGAAATCATGGGCTCTGAAGGTTACCTCATTAATCAGTTTATTGTGAAACGGACTAATCATAGGAAAGATGAATGGGGCGGTGCTTACCAGAACCGGATTCGTTTTCCACTAGAAATTATTAAAGCAGTAAAAGAAGCTGTAGGCGAAGACTTCATTGTGATCTATCGCTTATCGATGCTGGATCTGGTTGAAGGTGGAAGTTCCTGGGATGAAGTGGTTCAGTTAGCCAAAGAAGTTGAAAAAGCAGGGGCTACCATTATCAATACCGGGATTGGTTGGCATGAGGCACGAATTCCTACTATTTCCACTTCGGTCCCAAGAGCCGCTTTCACCTGGGTCACAAAAAAATTACGTAACGAAGTTTCTGTTCCATTGATTACTTCTAACCGAATTAATATGCCGCACGTTGCCGAAGAAATTTTAAGTGATGGTGCCGCCGACATGGTTTCAATGGCTCGTCCGCTTCTGGCTGATGCAGAGTTTGTGGTTAAAGCTGAGCAAAATCGCGCCGATGAAATTAATACCTGTATTGCTTGTAATCAGGCTTGTCTGGATCATGTGTTTAAGAATAAACGCGCAAGTTGCCTAGTGAATCCTCGTGCTTGTTATGAAACTGAATTAGTCGCAACACCTGTTACTAACAAGAAACGAATTGCCGTGGTTGGCGCTGGGCCAGCTGGTCTAGCTTTTTCAACAGAAGCAAGTAAGCGTGGCCATGAGGTCCATCTGTTTGATAAGCGTGCAGAAATTGGCGGCCAACTCAATATAGCAAAGCAGATTCCTGGTAAAGAAGAGTTTTATGAGACTTTACGCTATTTCAAAAAGCAGCTGGAACTCACTGGGGTGAATGTCCACCTGAATACTGAGATCACTGCCGAAGACTTAACCGGTCAATATGACGAAGTCATATTGGCTAGCGGGGTTGTGCCTAGAACGCCTAATATTCCGGGTGTCGAGCACCCGAAAGTACTCAACTATATTGATGTGTTGTGGCATAAAAAACCAGTTGGCCAAAAAGTGGCTGTGATTGGTGCAGGTGGTATTGGTTTTGATGTCTCGGAATTTTTGGTGCATGAAGGCGAGTCGCCAACTTTGAACCTGGATGAATGGTTAAAAGAGTGGGGCATCGATGCCTTATATCAATTGCCCGGTGGCTTATTGAAAGAGCCCCAGTTTGATCCGGCTGCCCGTGAAGTGGTGATGTTACAGCGAAAAGCAAGCAAAATGGGCAAAGGGTTGGGCAAAACAACTGGCTGGATTCATAGAGCTAGCCTTAGACATAAGAATGTGCGCATGGTTACGGGCGCTCAATACAAGCAAATCAACGATGAAGGGCTTGTCATCGAGTTTGAAGATGGGCGGCAAGAATTGTTAGCGGTTGAGAATGTCATCATTTGTGCCGGCCAGGTGCCATTAAGAGCTATGCAGGATGAACTGACTCAAAAAGGCGTTCCTGTACACCTTATTGGTGGAGCCGATGTGGCCGCAGAGCTAGATGCAAAAAGGGCTATCCGTCAAGGAACAGAGCTAGCATTCGATATTTAATAGAAAGCAATGCAAATATGCATTGCTTGGAATGCTTTAAAATAGAGATTTCTTATTTCTTTGTTAAATTGACAATGCAAATTTGAAGTGGTAGAAATAACCTATATACGGACTTTTTGTTGGGTTATTTCTATGGCTTGGATAACGGATTCACTGCCTATTTCTATTGAGCTTGCAACAGCGCTTGCCTGGATTGCTGTTGCCTCTTATCTTTTATTGCAGCGTACCTTTGTATTTCAAAAGAGCAGTACTTTCATCAAAACTTATTATCCCAACCAATCTTCCACCTCTAAAAAGTTCACTCAGAGGTAGCCATGCATAAGCTGTTAAATCGTCAAATTCAAAATTACCTAAAGGGTGATAGAGAGCTTGTTCCTGACAAGTTTCTCAAGGCGATTGATCAGGCTTACAAAAGGGCTGAGGAAGAACGTCGCTGGTATGAAGATTCTTTGACGTTAAATTCTGGCGAGTCACGAGATAGATTCAATCAGATGCAAAATAAACTAGCCGAACTTGAACAAGTTAAAGCTGAACTTGAGCAAAGTATTCGTAAACTTAGAGTTACCATGGACGCCGGTTATGATGGCATCGTGCAGGTTAATTCTGACGGTATTCCTACTGCCTATAATGACACTGCACTCAATATGCTTGAAATGTCAGCCGTGGAATTCCAATCTTTAAGTTATCGTAAAATCTGTCGCTATTTACTGCACAATATCAACAACCCCGAAATCGTCATCAACCAGATCCGCAAAACCCTACTCAAACAAGAAGACAGTGATAATATTCTGATAGAGCATAATGACGGTCGTTTTTTTGAGTGTAAGGCAAAAGCTTTGGAGCTCGATGGTCAGACTCAAGGGCTAGTATGGACTATTAAAGACATCACTGAGCTTAAGTTGAAAGAGCGTGAAGCACGTTATCTGGCATACCACGATGAACTAACGAACTTGCCCAATCGAACACTTTTTTTCGAACGGCTAGAGCATGCACTGGATCTGGCAAAGCGCAAAGAAGATTATCTCGCTGTCATTTTTCTCGATTTAGACGAATTTAAAACGGTCAATGACACATTTGGTCATGCGCAAGGCGATTTATTGTTGCGGAAAGTGGCAAAGAGGATCTTGGTTGCTCTTCGTGAGCATGACACTTTTGCTCGGTTAGGCGGTGACGAGTTTGTGATTATGCTTGAAGATGTTGAAGACCGAGACGCGATTGTGAATGTTCTTGATCGTATCTTACATGCTCTTGACTCTGCGGTTTCACTAGGCGCAAATCAGGTTTATATCACTCCATCGCTGGGGGTTGCGATCTATCCAGAAGATGGGTCAGAAGCCGAGGACCTTTTGAAGAAAGCAGATATGGCTATGTATAACTCAAAGAAGCAGGGTAAAAACACTTATAGCTTTTATTCAAATCACTTAGAAAGCTACTCAAAATACCGTTTATCAATGCGAACATCTTTACGCCGTGCCTTGCGCAATAATGAATTTTTTCTCGAATATCAGCCTAAATTCTCACTGTCTGATAAAAGTATAGTGGGTGTTGAAGCACTCATACGCTGGAATAATCACGAGACTTTAATGAGTCCAGCTGAGTTTATCAGCGAAGCAGAGTCTAATGGCCTGATCATTCCAATCAGCCAATGGGTCATTGCGCAGGTCTGTCGAGATATGTCGCAGTGGAAGTCAGATTGTGAGTGTTCCTGTCCGGTAAGCATCAATGTCAGTCCACGCTATTTTCAACATGGTGAATTGATTAAAGACTTACAAAAATACGTCAAGAAGTACAATGTCAGCGCCAGAAATATAGAAATCGAAATTACTGAGCAGGCCTTTATTTCTGATATTGATAATGCCATTACGCGGATGCAGGCGCTTAATGATATTGGCGTTGGAATTTCAATTGATGACTTTGGAACGGGCTACTCTTCATTTAATTACTTGATGAAGTTACCTGTGCAGCAGTTGAAGATTGATACCTCCTTTATTCGTTCACTTGAAGAGTCCGAAATTCAGCATTCTCTGGTTGCCGAGATTATCAAGATTGCCCATTTATTCGGACTATCCGTGGTTGCTGAAGGGGTCGAGCATCAGCATATTGCCGACTTACTTTCTTCATACGACTGCGACCAGGCGCAAGGCTTTTGGTTGGCTTCGCCAGTCCCCGCTAATCAGTTCTATCAACAGTTTCTAGCCGCCTGACTCTGAATCTTTTTCACGTTTCAACTAACAAGTGTACGCTGAACTATTGACCTTGTGGCCAATGTCAGGGAAGATGTCACCAATCTGGTCGGATCTGAACAAAGGCACCCTATGTCAAACAATCTAGAGAGTTCTACAAATCATCATATTGCACATCTAGACGTTGAATTAACTGAGCACACCTATAGTATTGGCGAGGAAATTGCCAATGCTTTAACCCATGGAATTGGTGCTTTGCTAAGCGTTGCTGCCATGACCATGATGATTATGACATCGGTTCAGCTTGATGATGGCTGGAAGCTAGCCAGTTCGATTGTTTACGGCATCAGCCTGGTGATATTGTTTACGTCATCAACCCTTTATCACAGCTTCCAGCCAGAGTCGGTTAAGCAGGTTTTTCAAACCTTCGACCATTGCGCCATTTATTTCTTAATTGCCGGTACCTACACGCCTTTTGTTCTGGTTAGTTTAAACGGTGTCTGGGGCTGGGTTCTATTTGGTGTAATCTGGGGGCTGGCATTCTTCGGAGTCATCTTCAAGGTCGCCTTTAAACAGAGATTCCCCAGAGTGTCATTGATCACCTATATCCTGATGGGGTGGGTGATCGTCGTTGCGGCAGAAGAAATGCTGGAAAAAGTACCGCCCCCGGCGCTTTGGCTTCTATTTGCTGGAGGCTTGTCCTATACCTTAGGAACGATATTCTACGCAGCCGATAAGAAAATCCCTTACAACCACGCTATCTGGCACCTATTTGTATTAGGTGGCGCCGTTTGTCATTTCCTTGCCATCTACCTTTATGTGATATAAAAATATTTAGCAATTCCTGCACAAAAAACATACAGTTTTTATTGTCTATCCTTGCCTGATCAAGTAAATTAGGCAGGGCATGGATGGGGAATTATGCTAATAAAATCATACTTAACAGAAATTCATAATAAAGGTAGTAAGAATTTAAGAGTAGGGAAGCGTAGCACCAGTCTCTTTTCAATCATTTTACTCCTACTGTCAGTCGCAGCTTATTATGCCAGCGCTCGCTTTGGTATGAGCCTGTTTACCTTGTTTCCCAGTAATATCAGCCTGCTTTGGCTCCCCTCAGGCATTGGTTTTTTAATGTGTTTGCATTGGGGCTGGAAGGCTGTACCTTTTATTGTGATTGTTGCTTATTACGTTAATCTTCCGGGGATGAACGTTAATACGGTCGCAATGCCTAAGTTGCATACCTTAATTTCAGCACTGGCTGATGGTGCCGAAAGTTTTATCGCCTTGTTGTTGTTTGTGAAGTTCCTGCCCAAGGGTGTTGTCAATCCAAAAAGTTTGTCTAAGTTCATCTGGTGGGTTTGCATCATTCCTCCGGTGATAACAGCGGCTATCATTACCAGTAACTTATGGGCGGGGGGCTATCTACTTAGCCATCAACTTGAGAAATTTTTTATCAGTTTACTGCTAGCGAATTCTTTGGGTATGTTGATGGTTTACCAAGTTTATAATAGTCTGAAACTGGACCCTGTATTTTTTAAAAAACCTTCATTAAGCCTGTGCGCTTCGTTGTTACTCATTGTTGTTATTATTTTTTTGGGATTAGGTCGATACCCAGCCATTATCTATTTGATTTTACCTGTTTTAGTTATTATGAGTTTCGAAGTTAGGTTATTGACAGTTGCCAGTATTAGCACTTTAACTTTTATCTGTCTTATCACCGCTACTCATTTTGATTTGGGGCCATTTGTTGCCAGTACCGATCAGGCTACAGCCTTTGAATTAATGGCCTTTACTTTTGCTTGCGCTATTACGGTGTTTGGCTTGGCTTTACAACAATACCAGATGCGTCTGGCCAAAGAGTCCGGAGAGCGCTGGAAGCTTGCTGCTGAGCACGATGTATTAACTGGCTTACCCAATCGCCGCGCTTTCATGCCTGCTCTAACAAAAGAGCATCATCGCTCACTCCGACTCAGGCATACCTATTGTGCAGTCATTTGGGACATTGATGATTTTAAGACGATTAATGATACTTATGGGCATGATTTTGGTGATCGAGTATTGGTACGCTTAGCGCAAATTATGCGAGAAAGCTGCCGTGATATTGATTATTACGCACGAATTGGCGGTGAGGAGTTTGCAGTTTTATTACCAGAAACTCCTCTTGATTCTGGCAAGAATGCCATGGAGCGTTTCAGAACTCAGGTAGCTCAAGAAAAATTCGTTGCTCCAGATGGAACAGAGCATTCGGTGACCATCAGTATTGGTATTGCTTGTTTGGGAAACCGAAGGATTAATGAAACAGAACTATTGGCAGAAGCAGATAAAGCGCTGTATCGTTCGAAAGAATTAGGTAAAAACCAAACGAATTCTTACAGCTGTTAAATGAATGAGCAATAGACTAAAAAGGCGCCAAATGGCGCCTTTTTAGTTACTGCGAGAGTCACATTACCAACCGCAGTTACGATCTTTGTTTTGCTCATCTAACCAGGTTTTCAATGGCGCATAGTACTCAAGTACCGCAGTAGCATCCATTTCACGCTGCCCAGTCATAGCTTCTAAAGCATCTTGCCATGGACGACTCGCACCCATTTCCAGCATAGCGTTTAACTTAGCACCGACTTCTTTGTTGCCGTAGAAAGAACAGCGGTGAAGTGGACCTTCGTTACCAGCCATTTCGCACATATCACGGAAGAATTGGAATTGAAGGATGTGCGCTAAGAAGTAACGAGAATAGGGTGTATTACCAGGGATGTGGTATTTAGCACCTGGATCGAAATCAGCTTCAGTGCGTTCTACTGGCGAGGCGATACCTTGATACTGAGTACGTAGGTTCCACCAACCTTGATTGTATTCAGCAGCCGAAACTTCGCCGCTAAATACCTGCCAGCGCCATTTGTCTACCATTAAACCGAATGGCAAGAACGCTACTTTATCCATTGCTGAGCGCATCAATAAAGCAATATCAGCATCCGCATCAGGTTCTTGCTCAATTAAGCCAATCTGCTTCAAGTAAGCAGGTGTGATGGATAGAGCAACGGTATCACCGATAGCTTCATGGAAACCATCGTTGGCACTGCCTTTATAAAGGATTGGTTGATCCTTATAGGCGCGCTGATAGTAGTTGTGTCCCAGCTCATGGTGAACTGTCTGGAAGTCTTCAGAGTTGATTTCCGTACACATTTTAATGCGGATATCTTCTTGGTTATCAAGATTCCACGCGCTAGCATGGCATTGCACGTCACGGTCACGAGGTTTTACGAATAAGGAACGTTCCCAGAAAGTGTCTGGTAATGGTGCGAAACCTAAAGAAGAGAAGAAATTCTCAGCCGTTTTGACCATTTTCTTGACGGCTTTTTCTTTCTCATTATAAGTGACTACTTCGTGATCAACACCATAATGCTTGCGAAGAATAGGGTCTAAATCGACACCTTTGCCCGCACCTTCAGGCGCTACCAAGTCATAAATATTGCCCCATTGCTGAGCCCACATATTACCCAGCAAGTGAGCTGGGATAGGTTTGTCTAGCGCAACTACTTCATCGCCATACTCTTCATTAAGCTCTGCGCGAACGTGGCAATGCAATGCTTCATAAAGCGGCTCAACCTGACCCCATAGACGGTCCATTTCTTTAGCGAAGTCATCTGCTGGCATGTCATACTTAGAACGCCACATAGCACCAGTATCTTTATAGCCTAGCTCTTTAGATCCTTCGTTGGCGATTTGCACCATTTCTTCATAAAGAGGGCGCATTTCTGGAGAAACCGTACGCCAGCCAAGCCATGCTTCAAGCTGCTCTTGAGGATCGCGCGATGAGCGTAGAACTTCGCTCAATTCGCCAAGACTACGATCATCAGGGCTTTTACCTTTGGCATAAATACTATCTAACTTAGAAGTGATTTCAGCCAGCTTCTTGGTTTTTTCAGCATCTGAGGGAGCGGGAAGCGTTAAACCTAACTTGATCATTTCAAGCTTACGATTCAAATCGTAAGGTAATTCAAGGTCATTGAACTGCTTCGCGCCATTAGCTAACTCAACACCTAACTTGGTGTATTCTTCGCCAACTTTAGCATTCAACTGAGTGGTATCGTGGGTCACAAAGTTAGCGTTAACCCATGCCACTCTTGCTCCATATTCAGAGATTTCAGAAAGACGCTTTTCAGCGTCTGCAACGAATTTTTCTGCATCAGCAACTGTCACCTGAGCTTCAGTCTGCTGTGCTTCGTTGGTTTGTTGCTTGTCAGCTTCATCGCTACAAGCCGACAAACCAAGCAGCGCACTGAATAAAACGGCGCTACTGACGGCACTTTTAATTTTCATCATAAACTATACCTTTAACTCCAAAGTGTGAATGTTTGATATCTTTATTATGTTGTAGAGCTTAGCCTGTAAAGGCTAGCTCTATGACTGCTACCAGCTCAGCATTATATCGCTTTTAGCTAATTTTAGAAGCAAGCAGTTATCTTAAAGCTTGTGATCGGTTACCATTGCACACAATTGATTGAAACAAACCTGTGTTGGAGTTCGAATATCATGAATATAGGCCCCTTGATGCTTGATATAGAAGGATTAGAGGTGAATGCACGAGAGCGAGATTTGCTACAGAATCCATTATTAGGCGGCATCATTCTATTTAGTCGGAACTATCAGTCGCCGCAACAGGTTGCGGAGTTGTGCCAGTCGATCCGTGAAATAGCAGCTAGAGATATTCTGATTGCAGTGGATCACGAAGGGGGACGCGTTCAGCGCTTTCGTGAAGGGTTTACCGCTATTCCGGCTATGGGCACTGTTTTACTTGAAAACTCTGATCACGAAGTGGCAAAACGAAAAGCGCATCAATGGGGGGCTATGATAGCGATTGAGGTGCAGGCTGTTGGTATCGACTTTAGTTTAGCACCCGTACTCGACCTTAACAAGAACATCAGTCAGGTTATTGGTGACCGAGCCTTCTCAGGCAAAGTGGATGAAGTGCTCGAATTAGGTCGCGAGTTTATTCGGGGCATGAATGATTACGGTATGGCCGCTACAGCTAAGCATTTTCCGGGGCATGGCTCAGTAGAAGCCGATTCTCACATCGATATTCCGGTGGATGAACGTCCGCGTGAACAGATTATAGGCGAAGACATGCGCGTTTTTGCCGAATTAGCCAATGACTATCAGGCGGTTATGCCAGCGCATGTGATTTATCCGGCTTTTGATAAGCAGCCTGCAGGCTTTTCCAGCATCTGGCTACAAGATATTTTGCGGAGCCAGCTCGGCTTCGATGGCGTCATCTTCAGCGATGATTTGAGTATGAAAGGTGCAGAAGTAGTCGGTGGTTATTATCAACGCGCCGAAGCTGCGATTCAGGCAGGATGCGATATGGTGCTAGTCTGTAACCATCCAAAAGAAGGCCAGCAACTAGCTGAACAGTTTGATTTTGACTGCGATCCTAAGTCACCAGAGCGCTTGTTAGCGATGAAGGGACAGGCACTGAATTATTCCCTGACACGAGTACAAGACAGTGACCAATGGTTAGAACTGAACAACAATTTATTAGCGTAAAGACGGCATAAGAGACTATGAGTAAAGACTATACGACTGAACATAATAAAAGCCAGCAAACAGACAGTTTCACCCAGTTAACGCCCAAAGAAGAGCTGATCATGAAACTGAATGGCGAAACAGCAATTGTTGCCTGGAAAGAAATTGAACGCTTTTTTGCTAAAGGGAATTTGCTGCTGATAGAGCAGGGCGTGGATCTGATTAACTGTGCAGCAGACCTATCATTAGATAATGCAGAGGCCATAAAGCCGTTGATTGACTCCGAAAAAATTCAGCGCATGCCGTTGGAGTTTGTTAAAGAAAACTGCCACCCTGAAACAGAGTTCTGGTCAGTGGTAGTAGCGCCTTACATCTTGGCACAGCTAAAGAAGCAGTAGTAGATGGTGATAGAACGGGCAGGCACATAGGCCTGCCCCTACCAAATTAGCAGGGACTTAATGGTATTTGTAGGCTGGGTCTGCCCCTTGGGTGCATCACCAGCCTACGGTATTTCTTAATATAACGCGGATATAGGATGGGTTAGCTCTTTGAGCGTAACCCATCAATAAAAACAAAAAAAAAGCCACTCAATCGAGTGGCTTTTTAGCTTCTTGCTAAGTGGGAGTCGTAGCGACTGACACTTGACCTAATTTTTACTGATGATGAATTACTGTGTGAATAACTCGGTCATATTCGAAATAGACGGTGAAGCCTTGGTAAACCCATTTAGTAATGGGTGGGTCGCCAACTGGGCCATGAACCGATTGTGGAGAACCGTACTTTTGTTCAACCGATGCTTGAGTAATACCACTTTTAGGAATTTCAATACCGCTTTTTGCGCCTTGCTCTGAGATTGGAACGCGAACTTCATCGGCGTTTGCGAGCCCAAAACCAAAGGTTGCAGCTAAAGATAAGCTGATGGCTAACCCCTTTAATGCTTTCATCTTACGACTCCTTAATCGTTATTTTGCTTAGAATATCAAAAAAATAGGTTGCTGTGTCAATAATTTAGCTGACTAACTTAATAATTTTAACCGATAACTTGACTCCAAATTGTGAACCATTCAATATGACGCCAACTTTGTTTGACCAGATAAGCTGATGCGACTGCCATTCTCGTTATTTGTAGGCTTGCGCTATACCAGAGCGAAACGCCGCAACCACTTCATTTCCTTCATATCACTAATCTCCATGATTGGGATTGCCCTTGGGGTAATGGTTTTGATCACGGTCATGTCCGTCATGAACGGCTTTGAGCGTGAGCTTCGAGATCGCATCCTGGGTATGGCGCCGCATGTTCTGGTGCAAGGCTTAGGTACGCCGATTGATGATTGGCAGGCACTGGAAGAAAAGGTCAAAGAGCATCCCGAGGTTATTGGAGTTTCACCTTATGTTCAGTCTGAAACTATGTTCCGCTTTCAGGGGCGTGAGCGATTCGGAATGGTGCAGGGCATTATGCCTGAGAAAATTAGTGAAGTGTCTATCGTTAAAGACAATATGCAGACAGGCTCATTCGATAATATTAAAGCGGGTGAGTATAACATTGTCCTTGGCGCCTCGATTGCCCGCAGCCTGGGTCTCAATATTGGCGACAAGGTCTCTCTACTGATTCTTAAGGAAACTCGAGTGTCTGTCGCAGGACTCAGTATGCGTGCTAAACGTTTTACCGTGACGGGTATTTTTGAAACGCGCTCCGAAGCTGATAAAACTCTTGCTTTTGTGCATATGGACGATGCTGCTCAATTGCTTCGCCAAGAAGGCGTCACTGCGCTACAAATTAAAACCAGTAATGTGATGAATGTGTATCAAAGCAGTGATGAGATCAGTACCTTGTTGAATCACCGTTATTTTGTGACTGATTGGACGCGCCAGCATCAGACCCTATTTAATGCGATAGATATGGAAAAGAAGATTATGTTCATTCTTCTAACCTTCATCATCGCAGTTGCTGCTTTTAATATTGTCACATCATTGGTCATGCTGGTTACCGAAAAACAAGCTGACATAGCTATCTTAAGGACACTTGGTGCAAGCCCTGGATCCATCTTACGCATCTTTATGACTAGCGGTATTATCAACGGCTTAATTGGAACTCTGGCCGGTGTCTTTTTCGGTGTGCTGCTTGCGCTCAATTTGCCGGATATCGTCAACTGGGTTGAAACAGCATTTGGCGTTAGCGTATTCCCGCAAGATGTTTACTTCGTTAACTTCTTACCAACAGAACTGATTGTTGATGATGTGATTAAAATCGGTTTATCAGCCTTTGTGATTAGCATTATGGCGACACTTTATCCTTCCTGGAAAGCATCCAAAACACAACCAGCGGAGGCTCTTCGTTATGAGTAGTGAACGTTTAATTGAAATAACGAATTTAAGTCGTGTTTATGAGGATGGTGCAAGCAAAGTCACTGTTCTTGAGTCACTGAACATGACAGTAGAGCATGGCGAGCAACTAGCTATTGTCGGCGCTTCAGGATCTGGAAAAAGTACGCTGTTGCATCTTATCGGAGCATTAGACAAACCAAGCAAAGGCGAGATACTGATTAATGGACAAGATGTTCATAAGCTAAAACCAAAGGCTCAAGGCGAATTCCGCAACATGAATATTGGGTTTGTTTATCAATTCCATCACTTGTTGCCCGAGTTTACGGCGCTGGAAAATGTTGCCATGCCGCTGGTCATTCGAGGCATTAACCGTGATCAAGCGTATCGCAAAGCAGCCGCTTTAATCGAGCGTGTCGGTCTCACCAATCGTGAGACACACAAACCATCTGAACTATCAGGCGGTGAGCGGCAACGAATTGCGTTTGCCCGAGCTTTAGCCAATGAGCCCGTTTGTGTCTTAGCGGATGAGCCAACCGGTAATCTCGATCATGCAACGGCATTGAAAGTGTATGACTTAATGTGCGAAATCAATCAGGAAATGGGTACAACTTTTATTACTGTGACTCATGATTTAGAGTTAGCTTCAAAAATGCAACGACAGTTGAAGCTTGAAGATGGCCACTTGATGGCGATTGAGTAAGTCATTATAGAATTAAAAAAGCCGCTCTGGTTTACGCCATGAGCGGCTTTTTTATACATCGTTTCTGACGAACCCTGCAAAAGCAATATCTCCCAAAGTCTTGTCATCTTTACGAAACAAAAGGCGACCGAGGGGTGAGCTGCTCGGTCCAAAAGACAACGAACCACTCTAATTCTTGTCACTCCCGCGAAGGCGGGAGTCTATTCTTTTAATAGAAAATCTTGTGGATTCCCACCTTCGTGGGCGACCATAGGAAGTGCACCAATGGCATTCCCGCTGGTCCCTGTGGTGAATGACAATACTCGATTTAATAACAAGCCGGCTTAAGTTAACGACTTTTCGAATTTGGGATGTTTCTAGTTGCTGTGTTTAACACTAATGGACATTTCTTAAAGGAACTATAGCCAATCTCGTACAGAGCCTAACCACCCGGTTTGGCATAATCCCGTTTAATCGTTACGATGGTCGTTATGCTTTTCGCGGAAGGACTCTTTGTCTGATTCAGGTGCTTTTTCGTCATCATCTTTTTTACCCAGCTGATCAAGATGCAGAGTATGCAGTAATTTCTCTTTCCAGCGTGCTTGACGAGCTCGCCATGCACGAGCCACATGATAGCGCCAGAACAGGTTAATCGTGTGATAGCCAATGAAAGAAAGGGTACCGCCACAAATTAAGCAACCGAGCAGGAAAGGCTTCCAGATATGAATCAGTTCTGACTGAAGCCATGCAAAACTGAGTTCGAAAGAGAAGTCATTGGGCGGAACGCCGAGAATCCAGGCACCAGTTTTATAAGCAAAGTAGAACATTGGCACCATAGTGACGGGGTTGGTTGTCCAACAGAGGACAACTGAAAGTGGTAAATTAACTCGGAAATAAATAGCCAGACCTGCGGCGACGACCATCTGAAAAGGAATGGGTAGGAAGCTACAGAACAAACCTACTGCAAAAGCACCGGACGCGCTATAGCGGTTAATATGCCATAAACCCGGGTCATGGATCAGGTTACCGAACACTTTCATGTAGCGTTTACCTTTAATCTTTTTATGATCAGGCAAATATTTTTTAAAAATTTTGCGGGGCATTAATTACCACTTAGCACTTTTATAACAATCAGGATAAGGACTATCCATCATGTTGACATGGACGCTGGCATTCTTGGCAGGCTGTTGCTCTATACTGTTCATTCCAAGCTTATCGTTTGATTCAATCATCTTATCAACACTTATGTTGATACTCGCAGTTATCGGTATGTCGGTAACCGCTAAAGCCATCCTAACAAATTTACCGGCAGCTGTTAAAACAACACTGTTAGCAATTGGTGGCATCTGTCTTGGAATTGTATGGACTTGCAGCAACGCTTATTGGCAGTTACAACGCCAAATACCGGAGCCCTTTAACAATCAGGCGCACATTATAGATGCCGAGGTTATTGGATTACCAGCGATTTATCCCGAGTATTGTCAGTTCAAGGCTCATATCAAGCAAGCCGATCACGACATCCTGTTAGGCAAGATGATCCGATTAAAGTTCTATCAATCTGAATGTCCTTTCAGATTAGGGCAAGTATGGCAAATGCAGGTTAAGCTCAAACCGATCCATGGGCCAGTCAATATGGCAGGCTTCGATCTGGAACGCTTTTATTTCGAACAGGGCATTGATGGGCGTGGTTATGTACGTGACGACTATCTTGAACTCAGGTCTAAAACAGCCAGTCCCATCCATCAATTCAGACAATATTCCCATGACCATTTAAGTTTGCTCGACACTGCTGGTGTTTTCCAGGCCCTGCTGATTGGTGAGAAATCATCCATCAGCAGTGAGCAAAGAGAGCTGCTGCAAAAGCTCGGCCTGAGTCATCTCATCGCCATATCCGGACTTCACATCTCAATCATCGCCGGCGTCAGCTTCTGGTTGATAAACTTTTTGTGGGGCAGGGCAGCAGGCTTGTCGGTTGGCCGAAAATGGTCATCGCTTCAGGTCGGCTTAATAGGCAGTTGTCTGGTTGCCTTTCTGTATAGTGCCATGGCAGATTTTTCCATTCCGACCGTTCGCGCATTGATCATGTGGTGCGCGGTAGCCTCTGCATTCTTACTACAAAGGCGAGCAGCTTTTTATGATGGACTGACGGTATCCTTGTTGCTGGTACTGCTGATATTCCCACTGAGTGTTCTTTCCGCAAGCTTCTGGATGACCTTTATCGCAGTACTGGTCATTAGCTTAATTCTGATGGGCAGGACTCAGCAGAAACCCGGCTGGAAACAGAAACTCAAGCTGCTTATCAAACTGCAGCTTGGCATTACCCTGATCCTCGCCATTCCATCGCTGCTTTATTTCCAGCAGGCTAGCTTCTTGGGAATGTTTGTTAATATCATCGTCATTCCTGTTTTCAGTTTGATTGTCTTGCCTGCAATATTCTTGAGTTTTCTCTTGAGCCTATTCGGTGTCGCGTGGCCGCTGGAACAACTCGATACGTTGGTCAGTGACTTCTTTCGATACACCGAGCAACTCATTCACAGTAACTTTCTAGAAACTCTTTCAGTGCTGTTCATTGATGCGCAGATTCCAATCTTCATAGCCATATTAATCTTCCTGGTATTGTTGCTGTGTTGCTTGCCATTGTCCAAGATTCGAATGCCACTGATCAGTTGTGCAACATTAATGATTGTATTGATGCTCATCGGCACAAAACTCGAACACAAATTATCAGAAAACAAATTATTAGATAATAAATGGTCAATAGAAGTCTTTGATGTCGGGCATGGACTGTCCGTTTTATTGCACAACAACAATCGCACCATTTTATACGACACAGGATATGCCAGCCCCGGCTCCAGTGCCGTATCAAGCTACATTATCCCAAGCTTAAGAACATTAGGCATCAGCCACATAGATACCTTAATCTTAAGCCATCAAGACAACGATCACGCTGGTGGCGCTAAAGAACTGATCGATAACTTTCCCATTAATCGGATCATCGCCGACTCCTGGTATGACAAACCCAGCCAGCCATGCGAAATAGGGCAGACCATACAGCTCGAAGGCGCAAAACTTGAGTTTTTCTACGGCGAACAAAACGCCGTCTCCGACAAAGCCAACAACCAATCCTGCGTGGTAAAAATCACCATCGACGACTTCAGTATCTTAATACCCGGCGACATCGAAAAAGACGCAGAATATTTGTTAGCCAGTAGCGAAGATTACAGCAAACTAAAATCCGATATACTGATCGCACCGCACCACGGTAGCAAAACCTCCTCAACCTATCCCTTCATCAAACGCGTCGACCCCGACATCGTCATCTACACCAGCGAACTCCACAGCCGCTATCCCATCCCACATCCCAGCGTCTACAAACGCTATCAGGAATTCAACATCAAAGCCGAACACTCAGGCTGCGCAGGGCAGATCACCATTAATCCTTATAACGGGAACATAAAACGCTGGCGAGAAGAGCGGAAGGTTTGGAGGAAAGAGGCTTGTGAGGTTTGAGATACAGTAGACTAGAAAACAAGAAGAATGTACTCTGGCTCTACATTAATAGTTAAGCTGATCGTTAGCGGTATTTATTCGGGTAGGAGTCATCAGTGAGTAAAGATGCCATAAAGGAACTATCTTCAAATGCTTTGGAAGTTGCATTGGATAGCAATCTTGATAGCGGAATTTTGAAGGATATTCCAATATTCGGTTCTGTTATAAAGATGGCAGAGGTAACAAACTCTATTCGTGACTACTTTTTCTTTAAGAAGCTTAGTTGTTTTATATATCAGTTAGATGGGCTATCTGGAAAAGACAGGGATGATATATTGTCATTTTCAAACACTGATGACAGTGAGAAAGTAGCTGATAAGATTATCCAAGTTATTGATAATGTGACAGACATAGAAAAGGCTAAGTTGATTGGGATACTGTTTGCTGCATATTGCAAAGGGTCTATTGATAAAAGTAACTTTTTAAGGTCTGTAGATACAGTTCAACATTACTTTCTCGATGATATCAATAACTTTATAAGTACGGACGGCATATACTTTTTTACTTTTCAGGATTTAGAGTATCGTAAAATCGAAATGCTTATTGGTAGCCAGCTAATCAAACAGCAATACATTACGCAAAATGAATTAATAAGGCTGGGACATGATAGTGATCTTGATATCACTTATTACGAGGACTCTAATTTCGGACGAATCTTTAGGAAAGCGCTGAAGTAGGTATTTTGAATAGCGCGGCCCCGTAGGGTGCGTCGTGACGCACCGCTTTAATAACCATGAAGTGCAGTACTAAAAGCAACCAAAGGTATTATTAGTGACTAAATATCGGCTCCCACTCTTGACAGCTTTGATTCTGCTAGTGGTTTCGTGTGTGAATGCGCAATCAAACCAGGTTTCAACTTATATTTATGCAGATCTTTTTGATACGTTATTGCCATTGCAAAGAAACACGGAGCAGTTAAAGGTGAGCCTCTCTGAAACGGAGTCATTTAGATTGGCCGTATTAAATAAGAATATCCGGCTGTCACTAAATGATAGTGTTGATATATGCGGTCTCAAGAAGTTAAATGCTTTGCAAAAAATCAGTAAGAACTGCTCTTCGGTAATACTCTATTCAATTGATCAAGACTTACTATCAAGTGTTGAGAAAGCAGAACTAAGTATATATAGAGAAAATTATGAATTTAATCACCTATCGGGAAGAATGCTAAAAGAAGCAACTATTTATGACAAGGGTGTATTGTTTGAATACGATGAGGGCGATGGCTTGTCGACATATTATTACAAAAAAGAGCTGGGTAACTCGAAAACATTTCAGTACTCAATGTTTAATGCTCCTATCGAATTGTTTGAAGATAAGAATTTCAAGAATGGTTCTAAAAATATTGACGAGATTGCGTTTTACATAGCTTCTTTCCTTAACAATAAGCTATCTATTAATGAGTTTATGGGATTGGACTTGGGTATACGTGTTAAGTCAGTAGATTATTAGCAGTAGCCAACTCGGTTTTAATCTTATGGGGCATGTTAATAAGATAGGTGGTCTGATTAAACTTAGGAGGGAAAGCGAACTTGAGGTTTTGATAAATCTTGATCCAAGCTTAATCTGTCGCATATTGCTGAATTGATAACTCTACTAACAAAGTCTTTGCAATACCCAAAAACCTAACTATTATAAGTATTTAGCTATTTACCCAGTACAGTTGCCAATACTAACCGGTAAAGGGACACCAGAACAGAAATGTGCGGTTTTATATGGTATTAGCCAAAAAAATGGATAAAAGCCTTTAAAATCAAAAGGTTATCGGCGATGTTCGGTAATATAATGTTAAGCATCAGAAGGAACGAGAATGAAGTTTGAATTTGGAGACCTATATAAATTTATAGTATCTCTAGGTGTGGTGTTAATAACCCTATCTATTTTGGCTCCTTGGCTGTTTCTAAAGGAGCCTTTCGATCTATTCCGACCAGAGTCAGAGATAAACGCACTATCAGATGTAGCCAAGGCAGTAGTAATTAAAAGACAGTACACTGTTTCGTTTATCGTTGGCTTTATTCCATGGTTTTCTTCTATCGGTTCTATTGTAGGAGTGATATTTATCTTCCTTGGCTTGAAAAACTGGCGGAAAAACCAGCTCTATCTTGATGAGCAAACAAGACTTGATGTCGAAATAAAGAAGCAGTCACTTCGCGATGCAACAAAAGATGAAATAGAAGAAAAAGAAACATCAGAATATGTGAGTCTTCAGGTAGCAGAGTCCGGAAGCTCTGAGTCATACATTGTTAACTCATTTAGATCGCAATACTCAAAAGTAGAAGAGCTTGTCTACTCCAAGTTATCTAAGGTGTATGGGGAAAAATTCGATGTTAGTCACAACAAAATGGTAGCGAACGTCGAATTGGATATATTACTTCGTGGGAAGAGCATGTTAACCAAGGACTATATAGTTGAAGTTAAATATATAAGAAAAGGGTTTAATTTCGGCTGGCTTCGCGAAGTGTACTTAAAGAATATTTATGCAAAGAGCGTATATTCTCAGGTGACAAATAGGCTGCCCAATACACTTCTGCTAATTGTGATTGATTCAGATGCGTACAATGAAGAAAAGTACAATGGTTTAATAAATCGACTTGCTTCAGAGTCTGAAGGGCGAAAAGGAAAAGACTTGGTTTGCATAATTACGAAACAAGAGCTTATGAGTATTGGCAATCAAGCTCTTCAAGAAAGGTTGGCAATTCATGCCTAACAAGCGCAATCACGCGGAACAATTTTCCGCTGCGCTCAAAACTGTCAGAGTGTTGCAGGTGTTATACCCCAATCGCACTAGCGAGTCAGAATTCATAGAAATAGGAACAATGAGATAGGTAATGTTTAAACTACCAAAATCAAAAAGCAAGGATGATATCATCGAAGAAGAGATTTCCAAACCAGCTAAAGAACCACACAAACACCCGATGATATGCCTCTTTGATATCGAAAAAGATGTTGAGGATGAGTTAAAGAAGCTAAATTTTAACTATATAAATGCTAGCTTTGGCTCAACAGTGAAAGTTAGTAATAAAAGAAATGAAGAAAAGCTCATGAAGCTTAATCATGAGTATCCTAGTAATTTGCACGAATTTGATGTAGTTATGATGGATATGACTAACTCAAAATCAGAAGATTTTGATGCTAGTCAGCATAGCTTAAATAATACGACTGGAAACAAAGCCCATGCTTTGCTAAGTACATTTCCAGAGCAGGTTTTTGACCCTAGGCAATTTTCGATTCATATAGTTTCAAGAGAAATCAATGAGCTGGCAGGAAAGAAATCTATAGTTATAGCTTTTTTTGGAGCTGAGATTACTTCTGAGTATCAGTTTGTGGAAATAACAGCTCACGGCCCACGCGTTACGGATATGAATTTATATTCGAATAGTACATTTTATAATGGATTTCCCGGCTGCAGTAGTCGACACGGACGTAAAGTTAAAACCCCTGAAAAAGGATCAAAACTTGCCCCGCTGTTTAATAAGCATGTAGATGGAATAGAATATCAGAGCACTTTTTATCATCCCAATATCTGGAAGGATGGGAAAAACCAAAAAGATAATAATTTCATACCTCTATTGCTTAACGAGCGCGATGAAATAATAAGTTATGCTCATTTCAGAGATGATTCGCTTGTGTTAGTGCTGCCTGATATTGACGACAAGTCAAGTTTTGTCTCTAGCCTTTTTAAAACATACTTGCCAGAAATCATGCCAGATATTTTTCCATTTCACGGTGAGTTTGGCTGGCTAGAAAACGGTGACTATCTATTGCCAGGTGAAAGTGAGTTGTTGCAGCAGAAAGCTGATATAGAAGAAAAATATATAAAAGATATCGCCGAAAACAATGAATCTATGAAAAAATTAAAAGAGGAAAATAAATTTTTAGCAGATTTAATTTCCGAAACTGGAGATACATTAGTTTCCTCTGTAGTGCATTACCTAAAATGGCTGGAATTTGAGTCGGTGATTAACTTCGATGATACGAATCCTGACATCCTTGAAGAGGATATACAGGTTGATTGTGATGATAGGTTTTTAGTTATTGAAGTTAAGGGTATTGGGGGTACATCCACCGACAAAGATTGTTCTCAAATTAGCAAGATAAGGTATAGACGAGCAGAGCAAAGAGGAAAGTTTGATGTATTCGGGTTATATATTGTTAATCACCAGCGATATATGCCGCCTAAATCAAGGGCTAACCCCCCGTTCACTGATAATCAAGTCAAAGATGCCACCCTGGATAAACGAGGCCTCTTGACCACATACGACCTTTATAGGGCCTACTTTCTGATAGAAGAAGGCATCATTCAAAAAGCTGATGTTAGGGAATCACTTTTCAAAACCGGTTTAATTAGTTTAGAGCCGGAAAACATTGTCTCTATTGGTATTCCTACCGAATTTTTTATGGACGGCCACGTTGCTATTGTAAATTTGGACGGGACAACCCTAAGCATCGGAGAGACCTTGATGATAAAAAAGCAAAATATCTATTCCAAGGCTACTATCGAATCGCTGCAAGTTAGATAGCTGCAACTCAGGAGAAGTTGGCGTGAAGTTAGATAGAAGTTTAAAAAAAAATTCAGAGTTATTTGTTAAAAAGGTATAAATTCGAAATTAACGGCGCGAAATTAACGGGGTCAGAGTAAATTAGCTCTAGGTTTTTTAACGAAGACATAATAAAGATTGATTTATGAGGATATTATGAGAGTCATTACATTATTCTTTCTATTGATGATAAGTCTAAGTGCTTGGTCATCTTACGAATCCGTTGATTCAATTACTGACGAGGAAATAGAAAATTATAAAAAGGCTATTAGTAATGGCTGTTATGAGAGGGGAGATTCCGGAGGATTTGACCCAGAATTTACGAAAAGAATATGTTCCTGTATTGATGAAACACTTGACGAAGCTTTTACTAGGCAGGAATGGGCTCAAATGATTTATGATGTAGTAACCTCAAAAAGCCGTGATGAAGCTGTAAGTAAATCTATTCCTAAAGTTTTAGAGACCATCAAATCGTGTCCAGATAAGATTAAGGAAAGTATGGAAGCTAATGGGGAGCTAGAGTAAATTCAGAGCACGTTTCACCAAGCTTAAAAGCAAAGTTATTTTTTTGGAGAAATATTTGAGGTCATTTTTTGTAGTTGTTTCAGTCTTTTTCTTTTGTGGATGTTCTACGCGACATTATGATGTGTCTAAACATGACTACTTTTCAAGGTATATAGGAATCTCCTTGCCTCTTTTGAAAGCACAACGGTTATGTTTAAGGGAGGACAATATTAACTCCAGAGCGATTAGAACAATAAGATTGGTGGAGTTAGAAGAATATTGCGGAATAAGAGAGTTGGTAAAGTTACCGAAGGGAACAGAAATCAAAATTCAACGTGTCATTAAGCAATGGATGCCGGTCTCAGGCAGTGCATGGTATGCGCTTGGTATTGTCGATATTTCAGGAAATACATATGAGTTTGAATACTTTTATGGTTATCTTTCTATTTGGAGGGCTCCTTGGGAAGACGAAACAGTTCCTATTAAAAGGCCTTTGCCAAGGTCATAATGAAAATACAAGGCAATTAATGGGGTAAGAGTAAATTAAGCGCCAACATCTATACAAATTGCTTATGTGAGTGGAGTCAGATATGAAACGTTTTATATTTATTGTTTTCCTATTATTCCCTGTACAGATAGCATACTCCAAACAAGTTTACTCATATTCCTATTTATTAGATAAGTATGATGACCTGGTCGTTTTGGATATCGATAGAAAGATAGTAAGTGAGCTTCCTTATGGAAATGATATGGAAGTTTGTGCGTCAGGTAGTAGTGTTCATTGCTTTAAAACTTCCAAAATATGGTTTGCTGTACCTGAAGACCCTGTAATGTCAGGTCAGTCGTGGGTTCAAGACGATATTGAATATCGAGTTGTTAGTGAGAGTAAAGAAATTCTTGGCTTTGATGATGTCTTTCTCATTGAGGCTCAGTATACGGATGTAGAAGTAAAGACGGTAATCAGTAGTTATTTATACTCGAACAGTAGGGGACTGCTATTTATTAACGTAACTTTAGGAAATGAAAAGCCTATCTCTCTTATATTAAGTGATGATATTGGGTTTCCGAAGTAATGCTTTAGATAGCTGTCCGATCGTTCGACAAAGAGAAAAGAGCAGATTCTGAATCTAGTTCAGAATGACAAATCTGATGGTTGGTGCTTTTTTGTAGGGTGCGTCGCGACGCACCGCTTGTGGCTCAAGGGCACGATGCTGTTTCACAATGAGAGTATAATCTAAATAGAGAGAGAAATTAGTTTAATGGCTTTTAATAAATTAACTATCTATATAGCTGTACTCATTAGTCTTATAGTTACTATATTACAAATTTTTTCTATGAGCTTTGATTGGTATGACTTCGAGAACACATCTGTATTAATCAAGGTATTGGTAGGAGTTGCCGTACTTGTTGCTAATATTGCTTTGCTCTGGGCTATTATTGATATACTTAAAAACTCTAATGTTAATCATAAGCTAATCTGGATATCACTGATTTGTATATTTGTATACTTGACCGTTCTCGTCTATTGCACCAAGCGGTTATCAAGAAGTTAAAAAATGTAGCCTCGACGAGCGTTAGCGAACTCGAGGTTTGACTAGTAGAGATCCTCGAACACACTTCGGATGTTCGAGGCTACAAAAGAAAAAGCAGATTCTGACTTTCGTCAGAATGACAATCCTTTTGGATGGTGCTTTTACGGGCAAACAATGTTGCACCCGAAGGCCAAATTATGTTGCACCCACGGGGCAGGCTTTGTTGGGATTCGCTTCGATCATCACCAACCTACTGGAAATACACACCTTCTTTATTCCCCCTAACCACGTCACAGTTGGGCTTAATTAGCTCTTGCTCTTACTGGGCGTCTACTGCAAAATGGTTCGGTTCCTAATTTTAGAATTGTTTGTTTTTCAATCAATTAGGCCGGTTGGCCAAAGTAAACTATAAGCTGGCAATAATATGATGATAAGCCGGTGATTTATCAGTCTTTTTCAATGACGAGGGGAGATATGCCTTTATTTGCTACCTCAAGCGGCATGTTGTTTGATCTGCTTAAAACCGGTGGTTGGACGATGGTGCCAATTACGCTGTGTTCTTTAATTGCTATGGGTATCATTGTTGAGCGCTTTTGGAGCTTGCAACGTAGCCGCATTTTGCCGAAGCATTTGGTTGCTCAGGTTTGGACCTGGATTAAGAATGGTCAGTTTGATAAGACCAAGATGCGCGATCTTAAGAACAGTTCGGTGCTGGGTGAGGTTTTAACGGCGGGTCTGTTGAACCATCAGCACGGTCGTGCGGCGATGAAAGCCAGTATTAATGAAGCAGGGCGCGCGGTTGTGGTGCGTCTTGAGCGTTTCCTTAATACTCTGGGCTCGATTGCTCTGGTCACTCCTCTGTTAGGCTTGTTAGGGACCGTTATCGGTATGATCCGGGTGTTTACGGTGATTCGTGTGCAGGGTGTTGGCAATGCTGATGCTTTGGCGGGTGGTATCTCGGAAGCGCTGATTACGACTGCTGCCGGTATGGCTGTAGCGATTCCTACTTTAGTGATGCACCGCCATTTTGCTCGTCGGGTTGAAGAGCTGGTCAGTGAAATGGAGCAGGAAGCCTTGAAAATGGTTGACGTGCTGCATGGCGAACGTGAAATTTTCACCGCTAACAACTAGGTTCTGTAACTGATATGTGGCGAAACAAGAAAAAAGAAGAGTTACAGCTGAATCTGACACCACTGATTGATGTGGTGTTTTTGTTGTTGATTTTCTTTATGGTCTCGACCAGTTTTAAGAAAGAAAGCAAAATCAGTCTGGATTTACCCGAAGCGAATGGTGAAGTAGCTGAAAAGCTGCCAGAGTCCATCGAAATCAGCATTAATAAAGATGGCGAGGTGTTTGTTAATGGCGAGGGCTTGATTAATCGCCAACTAGAGACTATAAAGGACGCCATTAAGCAGGTAGCCAACGATCCTGCAACGCCGCTAGTTATCAACGCCGACGCACAAGCGCCTTATCAGGCGGTGATTAGCGTGATGGACGCAGCAGGGCAAGTGGGTTTTAATAACCTGACACTGGCTACGCAACAACCTAAATCGGATAATCAAGACTAGTCGACTCATGACTGAACCAAAAAACTACACGGGCTGGGAAATTTATAAACGCCTGTTAGGCTTCACCAAAAAATACAAAACGGTATTTATCGTTGGTGTGGTCGCGAACATTCTCTTTGCGCTGGTCGAAACCTATTTTGTTAACTCGATTAAATACCTGATTGATGATGGTATTAAAGCGCGTGACAGCTATTTCCTGCTGGTCAAAACACCGTTATTTATTATGGGCGCGATTGTATTGCGCGGAATTTTTAACTTTGTGTCCATGTACTGTATGGGTTGGGTGGGTCGTAAAGTGGTGCAAACGTTGCGCGAACAGCTTTACGAGCACTTTGTGCGCCAGCCAACTGAATTCTTTTCGAAGCGCGCGCCTGGCAATTTATTATCAACCCTGACCTTTAATACCGAGCAGGTTGCAGTGGCCAGTTCTGATGCCATTACATCAGCGTTGCGTGCTGGTGGTACCATCATCTTTATCATCACTTTTATGGCTCTGACCAGCTGGCGTCTGACATTATTTTTGTTCATTCTCGTTCCAGTAGTTGGTTGGGTGATTAAAGTCAGTGCGCGTCGATTAAAGAAAGTCAGTAGCAGCATTCAGAACGTTGTTGGTGATGTGACTCGCGCGGCAGAAGAGTCAATCAAGGCCAACCAGGTGATTAAAATATTTGGTGGTACTGAGCGCGAAATTAAGAACTTTAACAAGCAGGCTAACCGCAATCGTCAGCAGGATATGAAGCTGATTGCGACTAAGGGCATTGCTTCGCCAGTGATACAGGTTATCGCTGGTATTGGTTTCGCCGCCATTATGTATTTTGGTAGCCTGGAGATGCTGAATGATCACATTTCAGAAGGCGAACTGATTTCTTTTATTACGCTGATGGCGATGATTCTGCGCCCCTTAAAAGAAGTCAGCAACGTTAACACCCACTTGCAACGAGGCATCGCTGGTGCGCAAAGTGTGTTTGATATTTTAGACTTGCCGAATGAGCCTGACGAAGGCACTAGAGTGATTGAAGATGCAGACGGCTCGATTGAATTTAAAGAAGTGACTTTTGGTTATAAGCCCAATGAGCCCGTTCTCAATAATATTTCATTCAGCGTACCGGCAGGACAATCGATCGCATTAGTCGGTAAGTCTGGAAGTGGTAAGAGCACGATTGCTAGTTTGATACAGCGTCTTTATAACATTAATGACGGTGAGTTATTAGTTGATGGCATTCCAGTTAAAGAACTAACGCTAGATTCCTTGCGCAAGCAAATCGCGATCGTGTCGCAAAGTGTGGTACTGTTTAACGATACTATTCGCCATAACATTGCTTATGGGCGTATGGATGAAGTGTCAGATGAAGACATTATTAAAGCCGCTAAAAATGCTCATGCCTGGGAGTTTATCAAGAAGCTTCCGGAAGGTTTGGATACGGTAGTGGGTGATAATGGTGTCATGTTATCAGGTGGTCAACGTCAGCGCATTGCGATTGCAAGAGCTATGCTAAAAGATGCGCCGATTCTTATTCTCGACGAGGCGACTTCGGCACTGGATACTGAATCCGAGCGCTATATTCAACAAGCGCTTGAAGAGCTGATGAAAGATCGCACAACCGTGGTTGTGGCGCACCGTTTATCAACCATTGAAAGTGCTGATCGAATTTTAGTGCTCAAAGACGGGGTTATAATTGAGTCGGGAAGCCACCAAGAATTGCTGGATAAAAATGGTGAGTACACTCGCTTATATCAAATGCAGTTTAGCGAATAGATAATGAATAAGTAGGATAGGGCATGGCCATTTCAAAAAGCCAACAGTTTTTTGAGTCATTGTGGTACCGCAAAACTGTCTGGTGGCTTTGGGTGTTTTGGCCCTTTCAGTTATTGTTAAGACTCATTGTTTGGTTACGTCGTTCCTTTTATCGCGTTGGTATTTTCAAATCGACCAAGCTTAAAACTCCAGTCATTGTCATCGGTAATATTTCGGTTGGTGGTACGGGCAAAACTCCCTTAGCCATTTACCTTCTGGAACTGCTAACAAGCCAAGGCTACAAACCCGGACTCATCAGCCGTGGTTATGGTGGTCATTCCGAGCAATATCCTTTAACCCTTACGCAATCGACGCCTGCTTCTGAGTCAGGCGATGAACCTTTTCTGATTTATCGCAGAACCCAAACTCCTGTTGTGGTTGATCCTATTCGTGCTCGCGGTGCGAAAGAGCTTGAGGCAATGGGTTGCGATATTATTATTTGTGACGATGGCCTGCAGCACTATGCATTGCAACGTGACATTGAGATTGTGGTGGTTGATGGAAGCAGGCAATTAGGTAATGGTTGGCTAATGCCTTTTGGGCCGCTACGAGAGCCTAAGTCTCGCTTGAAGAAGGCTGATCATATTATTATCAATGGTCAAGACATGGTGCTAGAACCCGATTCAATCCAAGCGATGAATCATCACCAAGATGACATTAAAGAGCCAATAACTGCTGTTGCAGCCATTGGCAATCCGGAACGATTCTACAAGACTCTTGATGGCTTAGGCTTTCAGTTCAAGCGCCAATCTTTCCCCGACCATTATCAGTTCTCGAAGCAGGACTTTGAGTCACTTCCAGGCAGTATTCTGATGACTGAAAAGGATGCTGTAAAATGCTTATCTTTCGCGGATGAGCGTTTTTATTTTTTACCGGTTAGCGCTAAACTGTCTAAATCGTTTTTGCAGTCGCTAATGGAACAAATTAAGGCCATAACGCATGAATCATAAACTGTTAGATGTTTTAGTTTGCCCAGTTTGTAAGGGTGATCTGGTGTACAAGAAAGACAGCAACGAGCTTATTTGTCGCTTCGACAAACTGGCGTACCCGATTCGAGACGATATTCCAGTAATGTTGGAAGAGGAAGCACGCACTGTCTCAAGCGAGGAACTCGATGCACTTTAAGGATTTCATTGTCGTCATACCGGCGCGTTACGCATCGACTCGACTACCAGGTAAGCCGCTAGCCATGATTGGCAGTAAGCCAATGATTCAGCATGTCTACGAAAGGGCGCTGATGGCGGATGCCAAACAGGTTGTTGTGGCAACCGATGACGAACGTGTCGAAGAAGCTGTAAAGCTATTTGGTGGCGATGTCTGCATGACTCGCGAGGATCATGTTTCTGGCAGTGATCGGCTGGCCGAAGTCTGCAAAAAATTATTGCTCAAGCCCGAAATGATTGTGGTGAATGTACAGGGCGATGAGCCTTTTATTTCACCGGAGAACATTCGTCAGGTTGCGGAAAACCTTCATCAACATACTGCTTATCCAATGGCGACACTCTCGACCCCCATCACTGACCAAGAAGAGGTTTTCAATTCTAATGTAGTAAAAGTTGTTGCGGATGAACAGGGCAAGGCATTGTATTTCTCACGTGCACCAATTCCATGGCAGCGAGGGGCTTTCGAAGAGCAACGTGTCCAAGACATCGAGCATTGTCAGCGCCACATTGGCATTTACGCTTATCGCGCAGGCTTTTTGGCAGAGTACGTCAAAATGTCGCCAGCCATGATCGAGCGTATGGAATCTTTAGAGCAGCTTCGTGTCTTAGCTCATGGCTATTCGATTCATGTTGAACAGGCCAGCGAAGCACCGGGACTAGGGGTCGATACTCAAGAAGATCTGGCGGCCGCTGAGCAGTTTTATCGAATGCACCGACTTTAACCGACTGTATTTAACGAGCCACATTCAACGAACTATCGTTAAGGGAATAATCAATTCATGCCTAAGTTTTCAGTATTATTTGTCTGTCTGGGAAACATCTGTCGTTCACCTACCGCTGAAGGTATTTTCAAGCATAAATTGGCACAAACTGAGTTAAATGAACTCATTTTTGTCGATTCAGCAGGCACCAGCGCGCATCACGTCGGTGAGTCTCCAGATCAAAGAGCGCAAGAAGAGGCTAAAAAGGCAGGCTATGATTTATCGTTCATTCGCTCTCGACAAGTACGAGATGTTGATTTCCATGAGTTTGATTTACTGGTGGCGATGGATGATTCCAATTACTACAACTTGGTCGATGCAGTACCTGAACCAGAATATCAGCAAAAGATTAAATTATTCCTCGCTGACTATGCACCCGATCTACCTAAACGAGAAGTCCCTGATCCATACTATGGCGGAGCGCAGGGTTTTGTTGAGGTTATTCAGCTGATAGAAGCCGCCAGCGATGGTTTAATCGAGGAATTGCGGCGGATTCATCGGGGATAGACACCAAATAAGTTATTACCAGCCATGTTTCTTATGCTAACCCGTGGCATGCATTGCTCAAGCAGGTATAATAGCGCCAATTTTTCAACGATCTGTAACCGACATGCTTGTATCTATCGAACACCAACTAAGCCAATTATTTGCTGACGCTTTTGAAAGCCTTGAACTGCCGCGCGAGCTGGGTAATGTTCAGCGCTCGAATCGCCCTGATCTGGGGCACTATCAATGTAACGGTGCAATGGCCGCCGCAAAATTAGGTGCAGGCAATCCTTTTGTGACGGCTGAAAAAGTCGTTGCAGCCTTATCGGACAATTCTTTGATCGAAAAGCTGGACGTTGTTCGTCCGGGCTTTATTAACGTGTTCGTTAACGCTGAGTCATTAGCAAAAACTCTCGAGTCATACGGTTCTGATGAAACCTTCGGCAGTTATGAAGATAAGTCTGACTGCAAAGTTATGATCGACTTTGGTGGGCCAAATGTTGCTAAGTCGATGCACGTAGGGCATTTACGTACCGCTATTATTGGCGACTCATTACAGCGTATTTTCCGGTTTAAAGGTTACCAGGTGGTTTCCGATGCGCATTTAGGCGATTGGGGCACACAAATGGGTATGTTGATCGAAGGCCTGAAAAAGCGTCAACCCGATCTGGTTTATTTTGATGCTGACTTTAATGGCCCTTATCCCGAAGAATCTCCGGTTACTATTCAAGATTTAGAAGAAATTTATCCGCAAGAGTCAGGTTTGTGTAAGTCCGATGACACTGCCGCTGAAAAAGCACGTCAGGCAACGCTTGAGCTTCAAAATGGTCGCGCAGGCTATCGCGCTTTATGGAAACATTTCGTCAATGTCTCAGTGGCAACGCTTAAGCGTGATTATGGCGAGCTGGGCGTGAGTTTTGATTTATGGAAGGGCGAAAGTGATGCCGATCCATTTATTGGCAAAGTGATTCAACAACTCGAAGAGAAAGGCTTGGCCGTTCGTGATCAAGGCGCATTAATTGTGCCGTTTAAAGATGATCAGGATGAAGCCATTATGCCGCCACTGATTTTGCGTAAATCTGATGGTGCGGTGATGTATGGTACCACCGACTTAGCGACTTTGTATGAGCGTGTGTACAACGATCATGCTAACTTGGTTTTGTACGTTGTAGACGGTCGTCAACAACAACACTTCAAGCAGGTATTTGCTGCCGCAGATTTAATGGGCATGAATGCGAATACGGCTTACGAGCATACTTATTTTGGAACAGTTAATGGCAAGGACGGGAAACCGTTTAAGACACGCTCTGGCGGCGTGATGAAGCTACATGATCTGATTCAAATGGCCAAAGAAGAAGCACGTAAAAAATTGGCGGCCAGTAACTTTGGCACAGAGTTTGATGAAGATGAAAAAGAAGAGATTGCACATAAAGTGGCGATTTCGACACTCAAGTTTGCTGATTTGAGAAACTTCCGGATTAAAGATTATATTTTCGACTTAGAAAAATTCAGCGAGTTCGAAGGAAAAACCGGACCTTATTTATTAATGCAGGTTGCGCGAATTAAGTCTATTTTGCGCAAAGCAGAAGAGGCTGGTGCTAAGCCTGGTCATTTATTGCCGACCAGCGAAAACGAATACGACTTAACCTTTGGTTTGCTTGATTTTCCAGTGGCGCTTGATAAAACCGTGGATAAGCGCGCGCCGCATTATTTATGCGAACACCTATACAATTTAGCGCAGCAGTTCAGTTCCTTCTATCAGAAGCAGCATATTATGAATGAACCTGACAAAGCGCGTCAGGCCAGCTTATTGCGCTTAAGTCAGATTTGCCTGACTCAACTTGAAATGGGTTTAGATCTGTTAGGTATCGAAACGCTTGAGCGGATGTAACAATGATCACTTGAGTCTAAACTTGTTAGCGTCTAAACCTCGAACTCTTCACGCTGTCACACTGTGGCGCTTTGATTAATCAATAAGCTTCGTTAATATGGCTCCATATGGAGCCATTTTTTTGGAGTGTTATGAACGAATCATTATTAAAATCTCGAGCCTTTATTAATGGGCAATGGGTTAAAACCGACAAACGATTCCGTGTTGATGACCCTTTTGCTCAGGAACTAATTGTTGAAGTGTCTGACTGTCGTGAACAAGAAGTTGAGCATGCTATTGATGCAGCCCATCAATCGTTCAAATCATGGAGCAGGACAACGGCTCAAGATCGATCTGATAAACTCCTGACCTGGTATCAACTCATTGTTGAGCATCTTGATGACCTTGCTGAGATATTAACCACCGAGCAGGGTAAGCCACTGCACGAAGCCAAAGGCGAAATTCAATACGGTGCAAATTACATTAAGTGGTTTGCTGAAGAAGCTCTCCGTATCGACGGTGATATTATTCCTTCTCCTGATGGCAACAAGCAAATTCATGTTATTAAACAGCCTGTCGGTGTTGTCGGCATTATTACTCCCTGGAATTTTCCGCAAGCCATGATCGCCCGCAAAGTGGCACCTGCATTGGCTGCTGGTTGTACCGTTGTGATTAAACCTGCAGCTGAAACACCGCTATCAGCACTGGCCATGGCAGAGTTAGCACAACAAGCTGGGATACCGGATGGTGTTATTAATATAGTGCCAACCAGTAAAGCAAGTATCATTGGGGAGGCGCTGACCTCCAGTGATAAAGTTCGTAAAATTTCTTTTACCGGCTCAACCAAAGTCGGCAAAATTCTCATGAGTCAGGCCGCAGAAAACGTTCAACGCGTAACTATGGAGCTTGGTGGTAATGCGCCCTTCATTGTATTCGACGACGCTGATATCGATGCAGCAGTTGATGGAATTATGGCCAGCAAATTCAGAAATTCAGGACAAACCTGCGTCTGTGCTAATCGTATCTTTATTCATGAAAACCTTTACCAAGAAGTGACTGATAAATTAATTAAGAAAGTCGAGTCACTTAACACTGGCTCAGGTCTTGAGGACGATATCTCGATTACCCCGTTAATCAATCAAGCGGGCATTGATAAGGTGAAGCGCTTGGTCCAGTCGGCCAAAGACGATGGCGCAAAAGTTATTATTGGTGGCGAAGTGTCTGAGAAACATAACCAGATCTTTGAGCCAACTATCATGACGGATATTAATTTTGATATGGACATTGCTTGCGAAGAGATATTTGGCCCCGTCTTATCCTTGATTGCTTTTAGCTCTGAAGAATCAGTTGTTGAGCAAGCGAATGCAACAAAAGCAGGTTTAGCTGCATATGTGTACACCGATGACAGGCATCGTATAAAGCGTTTAAGCGAACACATTGAATCTGGAATGATAGGCTTTAATGAAGGGATTATTTCCAATCACATGGCCCCATTCGGTGGGGTTAAAGAGTCTGGTATGGGGCGAGAAGGTTCAAAATATGGCATTAGTGACTACCTTGATATCAAGTATTTGTGTATTAAATAGTCAAAAGATGGGTTAAGTGTACTAGCTAACTCATTGAAAATGTAGTACAAAGGAGGTATGGGCTTGTTTAAGAGGCCAGGTTCTTACCTAATTATTCCGTAAAAAGGAGTCAGCTATGAATTTTCAAGAAGTTGAATCCGTAAAACAATCTTTAGAATTGGGCAGTCATCGATTGATCGACTTCCTGCCTTACCTTTACCAAGACTTTTCTGAGCTAGGTACTAACACCGGCTATATGATGGAGCTTGTTGATGAACTCCAAAAGACGGAACTCGGAAAGCGAGTGCTGGATTTGTGTTGTGGTAAGGGCGTAACCTTAATTAACCTCGCTAAACAATATGGCTGGCAAGGAATTGGTGTCGATGTCGTAGAAGATTTTATTGAACAGGCAAAAATTGATGCCCATAGTAAAAGAGTACACAATCAAACAGAATTTATTCGTCAAAACATTGCTGATTTTTTAAAACATAATACTGAATTATTTGATGTCATTGTATTTCCGGCAAGCACCGATGTATTAGGCGATATTACAGAAAGTTTGAATATCTTGTCTGAAAACTTGAACGATGATGGTTTTGTATTGGTTGAAAGTGATTACAAGAGTCATTCATTTAATATTGGTTCTGGACTTGAGTTGTCAAAAAATATAGATGATTTGATCGCAGCATCGAAACTTCACTCCGCTAGAAAAATCGTTTGGGAACAGTCGATAATCATTGATATTTATCGGCGTGATACCCAACGCCTTACCAAGCGGGTCAACGAGCTTAAGCGCAAGCAGCCTGAGCTCAGACGCGAGCTTGATCTTTTCATTGAGCACCGCAATGAGCATTTACAACACTATGTTGATAATGAGATCGCTCGATCCAGCTGGTTGCTAACAAAGCATCTTAAATTTTAAACTAGAATTACCTCACCTTGCTTAGCGATGGTAACCTCGCTATCGACATTCTGGGTGATGAAGTCATGGAACTCTTCTATCGTTGTTTTAGCACCATGAATCAACACCAGTCTTGGTGAGTTTTCAAATTTCTGATACCAGCGAAGTAAATCTTGCTGTCCAGCATGAGCAGAGAAGCCACCAATAGTATGGACACTAGCCGCAACTTTTACTGTTTCTCCCCATAATTTGATGTAAGGCGCACCTTCAACTATACGATTGCCGAGTGTGCCTTCTGGTTGGAAGCCCGCAACTATCAGAGTACACTCGGGGCGCCACAGATTATGCTTTAAATGCTGCTTTATCCGCCCACCGTTCATCATGCCGCTACCTGCAATGATGATAGCTCCCTTTCTGACACTGTTAAGCTCAATAGATTGCTCTGTTTCTGGTGTGAATTTTAAATTAGGTAGTTTCTGATGAAGTGTATCACCGGACCACAGGTGTTGGCTTTCTTCTTTATACAGTTGCCAGTATTTACCATAAGTGTTGGTAACCTTAATAGCCATGGGTGAGTCTAAATAAATATCCCACTCGTTTAGGTGCCATTCCTTATAATATTTCGCAAAATAATAGAGCAAAACTTGAGTTCTACCCACTGCAAAAGAGGGGATCAACACATTGCCACCTTCATGCCGCGCTTTTTCAAGTGCTTCTTTGAGTTCGACGACAGACGCATCCCAGCTTTGATGATTCCGATTACCATAGGTTGATTCCATGAGAACCAGATCGGCCTTGCCATAAATATTCGAGTCTCGCTGGATTGGTGAACCAGGGTTACCGATATCACCACTTAAAATGATACGCTTGGCATGCCCATTTTCTTTAATTAATAACTCAATGTGCGAAGAACCGAGGATATGCCCGGCATTGTGCAGCACCATGGTGATGTCTTCTGTGATCTCAACAGGTTTGTTATAAGGATGTAAATTTAACAGCGATAAAACCGGTGGTACGTCATCCTGAGTATAAAGCGCATCGACTAACTTTAAGCCTTTACGGTTACGCTTTTTGTTTGCCCATTCCGCTTCTTTTTCCTGTAAATAAGCGCTATCCATCAGCAAAATATCCAGTAAATCAGCGTTTGCCTGATGCGTGTGTATTGGTCCCTGATAGCCTTGACTGACCAGAACCGGCAATCGGCCACTATGATCGATGTGGGCGTGAGTTAAAATAACGGCATCAATATCACGCAAAGCAAAAGGGAAGGGGGAGCGGTTTCTCTCTTCTCGCTTGGGGGCACCCTGAATAAGTCCGCAATCAACAATAATATTACTGTGTTCAGTGGTAATCTGTATGCAGGAACCGGTTACTTCTTCCGCTGCACCATGTACTTTAATTTTCATGGTTGGTTTCCTTAATGGTTTTATCTATTGATTCTAACGCCTGCATATAATATTTGCAGGACTTATAAAGTGATTTGTTTAGATTTAATAATGTGGAAATGATATCGACTGAAATATTTTGACTGATTTGTGAGGTCAACAAATTAGCTTCGCTGGTTTTAAACTCATGAAACAATTGTTCAGACCAGTTTTTGGTGAAATCCTTGAAGCTCAGTTCTACTTTCTGATCGAATAAGTGTCTTGAATCCTCATAAAATGCTTTAGCCTGATTGAAGATAGGGAAGGTTGATTTATCTCGATAGGACTCGGCTAGATCGGGTTGCTCTAAATCTGCTAACAAATCCTTCAACAGTTTTGCTGAATAAATCCCATCCCTGGTGGCTGCCAATAGATTATACAAAGCTTGAGTTTGTTCTTCTGTCAGAGGGCGCTCTGAAAGCTTACGAGAAAGTTTAATAAATAAGCCTTCCATTTTCTTTAATTCTAAATATTGATCTGAGCTCATAAAGTCAACTGAGAGGCACTTCTGGTTAAACAGACTGACTTTATTAATGAAGGCGATAGATTCAAAGCGGAACCTATCAATGGCAACTGGGGGCATATCAACAGGAATCAATGACAGCCGACTTTCAATTGGACTAAGTGTGTCGGTAAATCGTAACGACAGAAAGTTTATGAAGTAATTAAATAACGTCAGATAAATAAAAATACCAATCAGATTTATGATGCTATGGAATGCAACAATGCTAATCAAAACGTCTGTAATGTTCAGGAACTCAAAGAGGGTTTTAATAAAAGGCAGTATCAGAAGCACTGCAACAATGGCGTTGGTCATATTGAATACAACATGAGCCAATGCAAGTTGCTTCTTAATTTTGGCACCTTTAATACTGCCTAGAACGGCCGTACTGGTTGTGCCTATATCAGCACCCACTACAATAGCAAAAGCATTTTCTACATTGATTAAACCTGCATGTGCTGCACTTAAATTCATCATCATTACAGCAGAACTTGATTGCAACAGAGCGGCTAATATCATACCCATAGCCAAAAACACCAGCGGCGACTGGTTTTTTAAATCGGTCAGATCAAAGTTCTCGCTTAGCCCAAGGGTTCCAGACTTGATGATATCCAAACTGAATAAAATCAAACCCATACTGATAAAGAGCGAATATAAAGCTATCTGATTAGTGTTTTTAGCGAAGAAAACACGTCCAAGTGCAGCGATACCAATAAAGTAAATGGCAAACTCACCCAAGCTAAATTTAAAGCCCAGGAAGGTGACCAACCAGCCGGTTGCTGTTGTTCCCAGGTTAGCTCCAAAGATTACACCAACGGCTTGTTTTAAGTTCAATAATTTTGAGCTGGCTAAGGCCAAGACGATTAAGGTAATGAGAGAGCTACTTTGCACAACCGTGGTACAGGCAGCGCCAGTGATGACTGCCGAAACTGGAGTTTTGGTCCAAGAGGAAAGGTAGTGGTTAAGTGTCCCAGAGGCTAACTTAGCTAAGCTTGACTCAATCAGTGACATCCCCCAAAGGAAGATTCCGACACCTGCTAAAAAGTTCAGCCAATCTAGATTCATGAAAAGTTAATCCATTATTTAACCAGTTTAAAACTCTCAGCGATGCTGTCCGATACATCGATTGCATTGCTAACATGAGGAATCGTATTGCAACTTACGATCTGGCTGATGTGAGAGTGGGCCAGTTTTCCGTAAGCATTTTCATTGAATATGGCATGAGTTGCGACACATATAATGGTTCTGACTCCGGCCTGTTCGAGATGCCTGGTAATTTCTAAAATGGTGTGCCCGGTGGAAATAATGTCATCAACTAGTACTACGGTTTTGTCTTTGTATTCTTCTAAGCCTTTAATGGTAATTTCTACATCCTTGTCGCCATGACGGACTTTATTGGCGACCAAAAAAGGCACATGGATTTCACTGGCAATGGCTTCAACCCATTGGCGACTTTCGCTATCCGGTCCAATAATTACTGGATCTTTTACTTGGCTTTTGATCCACTGCGCAATCGGGCTGGAAGTATGAGCCAGGTAAGTACGGATAGGGTACACCTGATCCAAACTGAAGAAACGATGTAGGTGTGGGTCAACAGTAATCAGGGCATCCAGATTTTCAGAAAGTATCTCTGCAAAATGTTTGGCGAGAATCGACTCACCTTCATGGAAAACCGCATCCTGACGCATATAGGGGAGGTATGGAGCAATGAGCACAATCTTCTTTGGCGACTGCTCCTTTATCATGCGTAATACAAACAACAGAGGAAGAAGTTTAGAGTTCGGGTGCGATAAATCAGCTAAAACGACTACGGTTTGATCCTTACAGGGACTCAGCAACTGAACATTGACTTCACCATCTGGGAAGTAATGCATCGATAGTTTACCCATAGAGGCACCGATTTTGTCACATACGGGCGCTGATAAATTCAAGTTCTCAGAGAGGTCAAAAAATAGGGTGCTCATAATCCTTCCTCAATAATAATCATTTCTTTATGAGTATTGTAAAATGCTAGTGCATACTCAAGCTCGCCAGGCGCTTCTGAATGGATAGTGAGCAGAGTAGCGCCTTCAGATATATAGTCACCCACTTTGGCTTCCATATAAACACCTGAGGCATGGTCGGCTGGTGCCCCAGCGAGTTTTGCCAGTCGGCTTAATAAACGGTTGTTAATTCGTCGAATATAGCCTGATTTATCTGCGCTCACATTCATCTTGCAGCAGCCCACCGGAGGCTCATTAAAGCCCCCTTGAGCTTCGCAGATTTGCATAAACTTATCCCAGGCGGCTCCTGACTCAATAACACGCAAGGCTTCTGCTTTACCTTCACCCGGCTTGACGACTTCAGCATGCTCCAATAATTCACCAGCAAGAAGCGCTGAGCGTTCTTTTAAGTCTTGCGGAGCGGAGCTTGAGTTTTTCAAAACGCCAATAACATCCCATGCTTCTAGCGCTGGGCCAATGCCATAACCCACCGGTTGTGAGCCATCAGTTATCACTACTTTAACTTTTAAGCCCATCTCATCACCTATAGCTTTTAATTGCTCTGCAAGATGTTGGGCAGCTTCTTGGCTACGTAGTTTTGCAGTCGGGCCGACCGGAATATCAATCAGTACATACTTTGAACCGGCTGCAATTTTCTTCGATAAAATTGACGCAATAAGTTGGCCTTCAAAATCGATATCCAACGCTTTTTCAACACTGATCAGAATATCATCGGCCGGACTTAAACTTACCGAACCACCCCAGGCAAGACAGCCATTATATTTCTCCACAACCTGCTTTAATTGGTTGAAAGTTAAATCTACTTTGGTCATGGTTTCCATGACGTCTGCTGTACCAGCAGGCGATGTTATGGCACGTGATGAGGTTTTGGGGATTGTTAAGCCCTTGGCGGCCAGAATAGAAACTATAATAGGGGAGGTGCGATTACCAGGCAGACCACCAACACAATGCTTATCTACGATTTTATCGCCTGGCCATGAAAGGGTTTCACCAGCAGCAACCATGCCTTGAGTTAAATATAAGACCTCTTCATGGGTCATGTTATTGTTGGCGCAAGCGGTAATAAAAGCTGCCAAATGCACATCCATATAATGACCATCGACGATATCGCGTACAATTTCATGCAACTGATGCTTATTCAGTTCATGGCCGAAAGCCTTGGCACGAATATAAGCTAACGAGTCTACTTGTGGTGCATGAGAGAGCTTGATGCGTTGACCTTGTTTAACTTTCAAGCGTTTCCATGCCGTTTCCGACAGACCTGCAAAACCGGGCTTGATGAGATCGCTAAAGACAATTAACAGGGTAGCAATAATGGTTTTATCATTGACTTCAATTTGTACTCGGGACATGGTCTCAAAACCTTCTGACCTTGCAACAGGTGAGTCAGAGCGGAGAAAAATTAGAGGTTCATGACGCGAGTTAATTCCCAGACGTAAGGCAACGGGAAGTATTGATTCAGTTTTATCCATGCTCGTTTGTACGGTTTTCATAGCTTAAACTCTGTAATGACTGGTTTATGATCGCTAGCTACTTTTGATAGTCTCTTTCGGCATAAGAAAACATTCTTAAGTTTCAAATCACCTTGGTAGTAAACACGATCCAGTCCACCTTTGGGTGAAAAAGAAGGGTAGGTCTTAAGTGCAGATACTTTATTTTTATAACGTCTGTCTGTAGCGCATCGAAAACCCGCTTCTTCGGTCAAAGGCTTACGCAACAAAGAACGCCAATCATTAAAATCACCAATAATTAATTTATTGCTGTCTTCGTCCAGTTTGTTAAATTCAGACGAATGAAGCAGCTTTTGAATTTGCTTGTCGCGCTCTTTAGCGGACAGTCCCAAATGTAAATTAAAAACCTCAAGGTGAACCGTTTTAGAAGGACTTGAAGGAATATCAATAGTGGTATGCTGACAGCCGCGCCGTTTTTTATTGGCAATAGTTAAATTGATATTGCGTTCGCGAACAATCGGATAACGACTCAAGGTAGCATTACCATAATGGCCTTTTTTCAAGCTGACATTTTTGCCTAAAACGTAGTAGGGAAAATCAAGTGCTTCGGCCAGCTCTTTCGCTAAATTCAATTCGCGAGAGCGGGGTACCCCGTCATCCACTTCTTGTAAAGCGATAATGTCTGCATCGTAGCTCTCTAGAATCTCAACAATACGCTCAGGACGAAACCTGCGGTCAACGCCAATCGCGCGATGAATATTGTAGGTAATGACCTTAAGTTTCATCCTGAGGCTTCCAGATTAAAGATAAAATTAATCTGTAAGATCACTGGATTTGAATGCTTGTTTTAAATCCTTGTATGCTTCTTGTAACTGATGTCCCAATAAAGTAAAACCCTTGCCTATATCCTCAGAAGCTTTTTCTGCACCTTTGCCAATAGTTTTGGCCTTGGCCTCAAATCGCTGCCATTCATGTTCTGTCTCATGCCACTTATCTCTAAGCTCAGCTTTCGCCAGATGTGCTTGAACCTTCAATTCATCGCGCTGAGTTTTAAGCTTTTCATACAGCTTCTTAACGTCTGATTTCAATTCGTCTTCGTTCATGATGCAAACTCCTTTATTCCATATGTTTAAGAGTGTAAAGCACATACTAGGTATATCATATCAAGAGTTTAACTGCTTGATTTTTGTCAAGGAATGAGGAGGAAGATCAGTTATTTTCTGGAGGAAGGGGGAGCGCCTGTGTGCTGGCCTTTGTTTACCCTAAAAAGCCAAGAGCAGATCCCCTAAAGGGACTTCCTTCGGTCGCCTGAATTACCTAAAGGTATTCCCTTTGGTCACAGTTCAGGATGACAATCCTTTGGTTAGGAGTTCCTGTTTTAGGTAAATCTCATTAACTTTGCTAGGTACACACTTAACTTTACCGTAAAGCCCCTTAATTCGCACCACACCAAATCCCATGTCATCCTGAACTTGATTCAGGATCTGCTCTTAAGAAAGCTTATTCATAGGATAAACAACTGAAGTGGCTTAAGAGCTTACCGGACAACAATTGATGTATCATTGGAAGAGTCAGGGAAAAGGACTAACATTTAGTTTGTCATTCCCGCGAAGGCGGGAATGACAGTCTGAGAAGCAAGTGCTACGACGTTTAGTCTGTCAGTGTAGAGGCGAAAGTCCAAAAAACTCACCTCTACTGTGTTTCAAAACCTAAGCCTTAAACCAATGCTTAGTCCTATTAGCAAAAGCCACCAGCGATAACATGACTGGTACTTCAACCAGAACACCAACAACGGTGGCCAACGCAGCACCGGAATGAAGTCCAAACAATGAAATGGCTACAGCTACAGCAAGTTCAAAGAAGTTTGAGGTACCGATCATGCACGCAGGAGCGGCAACATTATGCGGCAGTTTCATAAACTTGGCAGCGGCATAGGCAATGATAAATATGCCATAGGTCTGGATCAGTAGTGGAATGGCTATCAGGCCAATATCCAGCGGCTTATCGAGAATTTTTTCGGCCTGAAATGCGAACAATAAAACAATGGTTAATAACAAGCCCAATATTGACCAGGGTTTTGACTTAACTAAAAAATTATTTAATCTATGATGATCATCTTTTTTATCTAAAGCATTGCGTGTTATAGCACCAGCTATTAACGGCAACAGTACATACAGAACTACTGATAACAATAAGGTTTCCCATGGCACTGTAATATCGGTTACGCCTAATAGGAAAGCGGCCAGTGGCGCAAAGGCAAAAACCATGATGACGTCATTAATCGAAACTTGCACCAAAGTATAGTTGGCATCTCCTTTGGTTAAATGGCTCCAGACGAAAACCATAGCGGTACAGGGAGCGACGCCTAGCAAAATCATACCTGCGATGTATTCATTGGCGGTTTGCGGATCAACCAAATCGGCAAAGAAGAATTTGAAGAAAAGGACGCCGAGTGCAGCCATAGTGAAAGGCTTAATCAACCAATTGATGACCAAGGTTAAAATCAGTCCTTTCGGCTTTTTGCCGACATCTTTAATCGATTTAAAGTCAACCTGAACCATCATTGGGAAAATCATTAACCAGATGAGTACTGCTACCAAAATGTTGACGTGAGCATATTCAAGCTTAGCGATATAGCTAAAAACATCCGGCAATACATTACCCAGAGTTACGCCAGCGACAATGCACAAGGCAACCCAAAGCGATAAAAAACGTTCAAAAACACCCATTAAAATAACTCCCCAAGTTGTTGCAGTTCAGTTTTAAGTTGGTCAGCATCCATTTGTTCAAAGTCTTTCTCCAAAAGTTCACGAATACGTTTTTCAATAACGCTAATCACATGCGCAAAAGCTTTGGCTTCATCCTCTTCAGAGCTATGGCCTTTTGATGGATCGGGCAATCCCCAGTGTACTTTTAAGGTTTTACCCATCCACACAGGACAGGCTTCACCAGCGGCACTGTCACACACAGTAATCACCGCATCCGGCTCAAAATGGCTCAACTCATCCCAGCTCTGGCTGGTTAATCCTTCGGTGCTGTAGCCGTGCTTGGCGAGGTATTTCAAGGTAAGGGGGTGGACAACACCGCGCGGTGCACTTCCTGCGCTGGCAGTTTCGAGACGGCCTTGGCCTAAAGACCGCGCAATGACTTCCCCAAGCACGCTACGGCAGGCGTTATGAGTACAGATAAAGAGTAATTTCATGGTTATTCCTTGTAGAAACAGGTTAAATATGTCTCTCTAAGATATTGAAAATATTCGGGTATTAGCAGCATATTGAGCGTTCAGGACGATTTGCCATATCTTTCAGTCGCTGTCTGTTGTCTGCAATGTAGGCTTGATTGTCTGCAACGGCTTCAGATAAAACTTTGTGTGTCCATGCTGGCAGGTCCGGATTTAAACGGTAATAAACCCACTTACCATCACGCCTATCGAGCAACAGCCCGCATTGGCGCAATTGGGCAAGATGGCGAGAAATCTTCGGTTGGCTTTCATCCAAAGCTTCCATCAGTTCGCAGACGCATAGCTCAGTTTCCTGCTGGATTAACATCAGGCAACGTAAGCGGGTGTCGTCTGCCAAACACTTGAAGAAATCGGTTGGTTGCATAGTCTTGGCCATACTTGAATATATATGGCTGGCAATATATATGAAAAATCATATATGTCAAATAAAAGAGCCGTTGTGATAATCGTTAAGGGAGGGAGAGATGGTATCTATAAACTATAACGACGAATTCCGCCTTCTTGTTTGGAAATCCTAAGCAGACCTTTACGTTGATAAAACCTGATGGTTTCAACTCCAACGCCGCTCGCTTTTGCCAATTGGAAACATGGGGCTTGACTCCGTACTATGGTACTGTCTTTATACTATCACCATGTCAAAACATGGTACGAGGATAACTTATGACTCCTAAGCAAGAAATAAAAGCTGTACTGTCTCGAATGGTAATGGGTATGTCCCCATACAGATTCGTAACTGATGGGTTATATATCAATGCTAACTCACACTCACGCTATACATCCTTCAAAGCTCGAAGTCAGGAAATCACCAACAGCTTATGGTTATTTCTTCTAATTATTGGTGCTAAAGTAACTACAATTGATTCGGTAAAAGAATTGCCAATTATGGTTAAGGTTAAGCCACATGAGTAAACATCCTTCCAAATTAAAAACCGTAGAGCTCAATATCGAAGGAGCAGGCTGTGCCAGTTGCGTCGGTAAAATTGAAGGTGCATTAAAAGGCGTTTCCGGCGTTGAAAGCGCCGAGATGAATTTCGCTGACCGCACCGTTACTATTAAAGGTTCTGCCAATACCGACAGCATGATTGAAGCGGTTGAGAATGCGGGCTATCAGGCATCGTTTATTGAAAATGAATCTGAAAGTGATGCTCTTGAAGAAAAAGAGCAGGCTAGCAAAGCTTATTACAAACGCCTCATGATGCAGATGTGGATCGCTCTGGGTGTTGGTGTCCCTTTAATGGCGTATGGTTTATTAGGCGGCGCCATGACCGTAACCACAAACAAGGAACGCATTGCCTGGTTAATTGTCGGCCTTGTCACACTGGCTATTATGTATTTTTCCGGTAAGCATTTCTTTACCGGTGCCTGGAAATCCTTTAAGAATCACTCAGCCAACATGGACACCCTGATTGCATTGGGTACGGGTACCGCGTGGCTCTATTCTATGGTTGTGGTGTTCTTCCCTGATTCAATTCCCGAAATGGCGCGCCATGTCTATTTTGAGGCAACCGCCATGATTATCGGTTTGATTAATTTAGGACTGGCGCTGGAAGTTCGAGCCCGTGGCAGAACCTCAGAAGCGATTAAACGCTTGATTGGCTTGCAGGCAAAAACGGCTCGTGTCATTCGCGATGGCGATGAGAAAGACATCCCGATTGAAGATGTACAGAAGGATGATTTAGTGCGTGTTCGTCCCGGTGAAAAAATTCCAGTTGATGGGGTAGTAACAGAAGGCAAGTCGAGTATTGATGAATCCATGTTGACCGGTGAGCCAATGCCGGTGGAAAAAGAAGAGGGCGATGAGGTCTCTGCCGGAACTATCAATAAAAGTGGTTCAATTATTTTCAAAGCAACTCGTGTCGGCAAAGATACAGCTCTTGCGCAGATCATCAAGATGGTCAAACAGGCGCAAAACTCCAAGCCACCCATTGGCCGCCTGGCCGACATCATCGCTGCTTACTTTGTGCCGACCGTCATGATAATTGCGGTTGTCACCGCGCTGGTGTGGCTTAACTTAGGCGCCCAAGATGCTCTGGCTTTTGCCGTCGTATCGGCAACCACAGTTCTTATTATCGCCTGTCCCTGTGCATTAGGACTGGCAACGCCAATGTCAGTGATGGTCGGTGTCGGTAAAGCCGCCGAAGCTGGCGTCCTGATTCGTAATGGCGAATCGCTACAAAGCGCTTCTAAAATTACAGCCATGGTACTGGATAAAACCGGCACCATTACCGAAGGTTCGCCGAAAGTAACCGACATAGTGTCTTTCAATGATTTGTCAGACGATGAGAACTTAAAACTGGCGGCAAGCCTTGAAACCGGCTCAGAACATCCACTCGCTCAAGCCATTGTTGAGTCTGCAAAAGAAAAAGATATTGAGCTTAGCAAAAGCTCAGACTTTAACTCTATTGCCGGTCATGGTGTGGAAGCTAATGTTGACGGTAAGCATCTGTATTTTGGTAATGAAAAGCTGATGCGCGATCAAGGTGTCGACATTGACCATGCGGTTGATAAAGCCCAGGAGTTAGCTGGTGAAGCTAAAACTCCGATGTACTTCGCGATTGATAAAAAACTCGCCGCCATTATTGCTGTGGCTGATCCTATTAAGGAAGACTCAATCGAAGCCATTAAGCGCTTACAAAAATCTGGTATACGTGTTGTCATGCTAACGGGTGATAACAAAGCTACCGCAAAAGCTGTGGCCAAAAAAGTCGGCATCGAAGAGTTCTTTGCCGAAGTTTTACCGGAAGACAAAGTCAATAAAGTGAAAGAATTACAGCAAGAAGGTGAATTGGTCGGTATGACCGGTGATGGTATTAATGATGCACCAGCGCTCGCTCAGGCTGATGTTGGTTTTGCCATCGGTACCGGAACTGACGTTGCCATTGAGAGTGCCGATATCACCTTAATGCGCGGTTCATTGCATGGCCTGGCAGATGCAGTGGCAACCAGCAAAGCAACCCTGCGCAACATCAAGCAAAACCTGTTTGGCGCCTTTGTGTACAATGTCGCAGGTATTCCAATTGCAGCCGGCCTGCTGTATCCATTCTTCGGCATCTTGCTCAGCCCGGTCATTGCCGGTGCAGCGATGGCGTTTTCATCCGTAACCGTTGTCACCAACGCCAACAGATTGCGTTTCTTTAAACCCAAAGAGCATTAAGCCATAAGGAAATTTTATGAACTTACTCATGATAAATATTATTGGCTTAGCAGTCATTGCCCTGATCATTTACTGGTTCTGGATCTACAAACCAAAAGACGTTCAGGCAAAAGACCAGGACATCATCAAAATTACCGTCGAAGATGGTGTCTATCAACCGTCGCGAATCAGCGTGCCAGCTGATACCGAAATCACCCTCGAATTTAATCGCAAAGACGAAACACCCTGCGCAGAAATGGTCATCTTTCCAGAGCTAGATATCAGCGAAAGTTTGCCCATTAATAAAACTAAAACCATTAAACTAAAAAAACTCAAAAAAGGTAGTTACCAATTTCACTGCCAGATGCAAATGTATAAAGGCGAACTGCATGTAGTTTGAGTTTCATCTCACTTCGGGTAGGGTGCAGAGTCTGCCCCAGGGGTGCCTATGTGTGCGCCTGAACTTTTCTAATTCATAGGTAGGGGCGGGCCAATGTGCCCGCCCAGAATTGTAGGGACAACTCATGAGTTGTCCGTACGAACAGTCATATAGATACTGCAACTCCACCTCCACCCCCACCCATAACCAAAACTTATCCAACGCCATACAACAAATACTACAAAAACATTGATTTAGATCTATGACATCTGGCTATAGATACCTATAATTGCGCCACCAGAAAAAAGATAGCCATGGCAAATACCATGAAAAAATATTCGTCTATTTTGTTTTTATCTTTGTTATTCCTTCCTTTTCAAGTATTTGCATCAGAAGCCTCATCTGGAACTTTACTTAATTTAACTGACCACTGGGTCGGTTTTATAGCCATCGCCATCTTCGTCATAGCGTATTCATTGGTCATATTCGAAGAAAAAATCCACTTAAGAAAATCTAAGCCTATTCTCATCGCGGCAGGTTTAATCTGGTTGGTTATTGGCATTGTCTATAAACAGCATGGCTTATCGACCTTAGCAGAAGAGGGCATTCGTCATAACTTCCTCGAGTACGCCGAGCTGTTTTTCTTCCTGCTCGTCGCCATGACTTACATTAACGCCATGATTGAGCGTGATGTGTTTGATGCTCTGCGTGACTGGCTGGTTAATAAAGGCTTTACCTACAAACAGCTCTTCTGGATGACCGGTATTCTTGCCTTCTTTATTTCACCAATTGCGGACAACTTAACCACCGCATTGATCATGTGTTCAGTAGTGCTAGCGGTTGGTAATGGCCATGCAAAATTCGTCGGCGTCAGCTGTATCAATATCGTTGTCGCGGCCAACGCAGGCGGCGCATTCAGTCCATTCGGCGACATCACAACCCTGATGGTGTGGCAAAAAGGCATGGTTGAATTCTCAGAGTTCTTCTCATTATTTATACCGTCAGTGGTTAACTTCCTGGTGCCAGCATTTATCATGCAATTTGCCATCATGAAGGGCAAACCAGCAGCAATCGAAGAGGGCAGTCATGCGCAAATAAAGCAGGGCGGTTTAGTCATCGTCGGCCTCTTCCTGCTCACCATCATCACAGCCATTTCATTCCATAACTTCCTGCACCTGCCACCCGCAATCGGCATGATGCTTGGTCTTGGTTTCCTGAAATTCTACGGCTTCTTCCTGCGCAGACAACACAAAAAAGAAACCGAAGAAAACCCAACCAGTGTTTCAACTCAAAGACCCTACGATATCTTCGACCGTATCGCGCAAGCAGAATGGGACACCTTGTTCTTCTTCTATGGCGTGATTCTTGCCGTAGGTGGTTTAGGATTCTTAGGCTATCTTGGCATGGCATCCAGCTACATGTACGGCGAACTTGGCGCCACACCAGCCAACGTCCTCGTCGGCATCTTGTCATCCATCGTCGACAACATCCCGGTCATGTTCGCAGTGCTCACCATGCAGCCAGACATGTCACACGCACAATGGCTACTGGTCACCTTAACAGCAGGCGTCGGCGGCAGCTTATTATCCGTCGGCTCAGCAGCGGGTATAGCACTCATGGGACAGGCCCGCGGCCACTACACCTTCATGACACACCTCAAATGGACACCCGCCATCGCACTCGGCTACGCAGCCAGCATCTGGGTGCATTTATTGATAAATGGATCTTAAAAATAAACAATAAAGCAGATCGGCCAATAGGCTAAGCCGCTCTGTTTAACCTCAAACACCGTCATCCCGCGGCTTGACCGCGGGATCCAGTGCCTTTTCAAAGTGTGTTGAAAGACTCTTTACAGCTTCATATCTCAGATTTCAAACCTCCTTTTTTTATTGCAGTATTAGAACAGATAGAATAGGGTGGAACCTTTACTCATATAAATTAAATCAACGGTTATTATTGTGGCTAATAACAAAAATGATGGTAGTAAATACATAACGAAAGTTGAAGGATTCAGAGCGTATGTAATTAACTTAGTTATTCACAGGCTAGGAACTGACCGAGAGATCAATTACAGAGCTAACGAGCATAGCTTTTGTGAATTTAAGTTCAGCAAAGATAAAAAATGCTTAACGTTACTCATTGAAAACAACTTAATCAAAAGAAACCCAGAAAAAGCAATGGATCTAGTTTTTGAAGTTGTTGATGAGATAGCAAGAGAAAATTGGGTCGATGAAGTTGTTATAAGTAGTGACTTTGATGTAAGGGAGTGGGCAAAAACAAAATTTAACAAGTAAGTTTTCAGGCACAAATGGTTGAGCAAATTAAGTTTTAATAGCAATCACATACTCTATAAATTAAGCAGATGATTATCGGAGGTTTAACTATGACAAAAACAATAATAGCTTTGCTTATGTTTTTTCTCTCACTTCCAATATTAGCAGAAGAGTACCCCTACGATGTACGAATCCCTGAATTGATAGACAAAACTATAGAAAGAGAAGATATGCATTACTTGATACGAGCCAGCACACGTTGTGCCTCTCTTTATCAAATCACCTCAGAATTATTAAGTAGAGACCACACTAACCAAGACCTTTCTTCTATCAACAGTTTAAAAGATCAGTTTATTTTTAGTGTTCACAAACTTAATAATAACAAACTTCAATCAAGTGGATTATCTGAAGATGAATTAAAGTCAGGCCAACAACACTTAATAGATGAAATTAAGCAGCACATAAAAATATACTCTAGCTGGATGCAAAATAACTATGTTAAACAAGGGGAGTACTTTGGTTCCTCAGAATTTCTTCTTCGGGAGTTTGACGACTGCAAGGATTTAAACAGTATTTTGATGCAACTTTGAGTATTTATTTATTGCTTAGTGGATAGTAAAGTTTAACTGAAATTAGAATAATAGAAATGCCAATTTAGATACACTAATTTGGCCATTGGCACTCCTACTAAAAGCTACTAACCCAAACTAACTCCAAGGGCACTTAATCCTACCCAGATACCCATGCCTATCATGATCAGATTCTCTGTCAGTGATATAAATCCAAGTGGGACATTACTGGAGCCGCCAACGCAAGCGCACTTCAATTCGCGCTTATCGATGTATACAGCTTTAAACACTGATATTGCGCCTATTGATCCGATGGTGAGTGCTAATGGTGCGGAGAGCCAAGGCAGCAACCCACCAATCATCAAGACACCAGCAAGACCTTCTGCGACGGGATAGATGTAAGAGTAGGGAACCCATCGCTTAGCCAGTAGATCATAGTTAAGAAACATGGTGGAAAAGCTTTCGATATCTTGCAACTTTAGTAGCGCTAAAATAGCCATACTGAATGCTATAAACCAATGCAAAGCCTGTAGATTAAGCGCTGTATCGAACACTGCAATACTTGCCGCTATTGCCATCAAAAACGTCATGCTGAATAGCGCAATAACCGGCTGGTAGCTGGTTTCGTCTTCAGACTTTACTGGTTTACCAAAGTGCTCTCTAACAGCCTCATAGCCACCAATTCTTTCCCCTTCGATAAAGGTTTGCGGAGTGGTGGATACATCATGCTTAGACTTAAAGTCGTCAGTCTCGTTGCGAGACGTTAACCAGTTATCTTCAACCTCATAGCCTTCACGCTGCAAAAGATCTTTGGTTTTTAGTCCGTATGGGCACACGTGTTTGTCCATTACCATTCGATACAGTACAGCTTTCTTTTCTTGCTTAGCAGTCATAAGTTATCCTCGTATCCGTTTTGAGATGGTGATAGTATAAATACCGTATCATAGTACGGAGTCAAGACACATGTTACCAATTGGCAAATTCGCAAAGGCGGGCGGCGTTGGCGTCGAAACCATCAGGTTTTATCAGCGCAAAGGCTTACTTAAAATTCCTCACCAACAAGCCGGAATTCGTCGCTATGGTGATGAAGATATCAAGCAGCTCAAGTTCATACTCAAAGCAAAAGCCGCAGGATTCACACTGGCAGAGATCAAAGAGCTCATTGCGCTCGACTCAAGCAACGACCGCCACAAAGCGTACGAACTTGCATCAGCACGCGTCAAAGCACTCGATAAGCAAATAGCAGAACTTAAACAGGCCAGGAACTCATTGCAGCAACTTGCGACAGAATGCCGCAATAGTAAAACAGGCCCATGCCCAATAATCGAAGCATTTGACGTGTAAAGTAAACTCATAGAAGAAGTATAAAGACCCCAAGAGCTGCAGAAATCACAGTTAAACAATGCGTTACAAACACTTTTTCAAGCCAACCCTAAGATACTCAAACCCCATCTATGTATTCGCATAACTTATAACATTGTAAAATCAAGCACTTATGGAAACTGTAGAAATGATGAAAATAACAACATCTTTTTTTTCTATCATTTTAAAGGGTTTAATAGGTTATAGCTATATGAAGTACTAACGCGCTACGCTTGTTGAACAAAAAGAAATCCCTAGCAAAGAAACACTAGGGATTTTTTTCGTTTGGCTGATTATAACTCGTCTAATATAAATGGGTTTGATGTTATTAGATATTGCTTATTGTCTTTTATCAGTGTTGCGCTAAAGTCGGAATGCGGTACAAGTGAATAACCTTTAGGTGCTGGGACTGGTTCTCCAAAGCGCTGGAAGAAATACGTCTTTTTGCCGTCACTTTCCATCACTCCTGTTATCGAAATCCCCTCTAAAGGATGAAGAGATTCAAGAGCTGAAGAATTAGGAGCTGAGCCAGTCAGGGAAAAACCAGAGGATGGAAGGTCTCTAGGTTTTTGCTTTGATTCGGTTGCTACAGTTGGTTGAGTGTCGGGTATCGAGGGCAACCCATAACGACCTATTAAAAGGCCAATCAATACCGTTAATAGAAAAAACTTGCGTTTCTTAATAGTCCCTTTGCTGAAATTTGCAAGTCGGGTTTTCCACTTTTCCATGAGTGTGGCCCTTGCAGATACATATCTCCCGACTGTGTAGTAAGGCGGTAGGTATAAGAATGTTCCACGCTCTTCATTAAAATCATACTTTTGTTCGGTGTCAAATGCGTCATATAAAGTTGTTCCTCTGTAAGCGTCTTTATCCGTTACGGGGTCTTTTGCGGTTAATCCATAGCGTGTTATAGCTAAATGCAATCGTGGCGTTTCAAACGTTCCAAGAGTTAAGAATTTTAGAATAAAACCTAAAAAGGGAATGTTGATTCGGTCAGTCCTAAGGCAGGTTATTAGATGCTCTCCAAACATATCGCGGATTTGTTTATCCAAAGCTTCAACATGCTGAATTATTAAGATTATGTCCCATCTTTTTTTTCTGGCATGCACCATCCATTGAATAAAATCCTTAATGTGTTGTTGGCGATAGTCTCTTGAGTTGAACATCAAACCACCTTCATCGAGAACCATTAGGCCGTTATGTTCTTCTCCAAACTTATCCGAACCCATGCCAATTGAATCAATGGCTTCTGCATTTATTTTATCAGGAAGGCGTAAAACCTCGCATCTTTTAGAGTCTACATTGATTAGATTTTCAAGCCATAAGTCAATATTAGTTGCGACTCGTTTATTCTCTAAAAGTGCATCGCGCATCTTGCCAACTGCGCATAAGGTTTTACCTGCTCCGAGTTTTCCTGTAAGTATAAAAACGGCCACGGTTAAGCCCTGAAGATATAAGTCTTTTTGCTCACACCCCAAGTTAACCATTTAAAGGTCATGCCTATAACTTCCATTGTAATAATCATAGCAAGAGCATTGTCCATATTTGCAGGAATAAAAGCGCCCACAATTGTTAAGGCATCGCCTATGCTTGGGGTAGCTTGAGCGGCTGAAATTGCACCTTGAACGGAGGACATTAAAAGATTAAACATTAAAATAAAAATGCTTGCGTAAAAAGTAAAAAGAAGAGTTACGCCAGCAGTACGAACAATGTATTTTGAATACTTTAACCAAACCTTTAAAATTAAGTCTCCAAGGTAAGTTAATACTGCGCTTATTCCTAAAACAGCGGGTAAGGGCATGAGTTAAGCTCCTAAAGGTAAGAATTTGCGACGGAAAACTGACCACCCATGTATGACAACTACAATTGAGAATAGCCACGAAAAAATACTTTTAACAGGGTTTGCTATTACGCAAATTGCATCACTTGAAGTAGTGGCTTGTCCAGGTATGGTGAGAGACATTGCAGAACAACCACCAGAAGATGGAGCTATGCCGGTGACACCAGCAACAAAAGTATCTTTTGCATCAGTTAGTTTGCTTTGAATTTCTGTTTCTTTTTCGTGTTCAGTACTAATGAATAATTCAGCATCTTCTAGCTGACCTTCTAGCTCTGAGTCAATTTGGTCAATTGATGGGTCTTGGTTTGGAAGCTCTTCAAACATTCCGCACCATAAATTATCAGCGTTGCATTCTTCGGGTTGTTCTCCTTCGCCTTGGTCAATGACACCGGTTCCACCAGTATTAGTTAACTTTGAGCCTAAATCAGTAATTGCTTTTATTTGGTTTCTACCTATCTGCTCTAGCTGATCAGTATTTTTGTCTATGTCTTGGAGTACACCTAAATTATCGGCTTCTCCGTCTCCATCAGTGTCATTATTCGGATTGTCTTCATTCTCTGAATCACCATCTTGATTGTCGGGGTTCATTTCAGAAAAGCAAACAAATTCGCCTTGATAATTTCCACAATTTGAATCACAGATTTGGACACCGCCATCAGTTCGGCAATGGTCTGCCTCATTGGCAGGACAAGCTTGTATTTGATTGCCTATGGCTGTGCAGTTGGGGTCAGGTTCAGCATTTGGAGCAGGGTCAACAAATGGGTCGTCTATTACATTATCATCTAAAGCTGAGCATTCTTGGCCAGTTGAAATATAAACCGTATAAGGCTGATAGGAATGGTCAAAGCCTGTTTTCTTTTGGAATGAACAATAATACTGAGAACCTGAGCTAGGAGGAGTACAAGCAACATCTAAGCCAGAATCGGTTAATGTAGGACTGCCAATTGTTGTACCAGACGGACAATTGGGGCTTAGGTCGGTGCAAAGGGTTGGTTGGCCTGTTTGGTTATCAAATGAAACGGTATAAGGATGCGTTGAAGGACACACATAATCAGAATGTCCTTCGTAAATAGATACTGAACGAGTTTGCCAGTGCTTTGTACCGTCTGTTAACTCACAAGCATAAGAGTAGGTGAATCGAACATACCCATATGAAACACCTTGAACAAATGAAAAGTCGTTATGATATAAACCTGTGAATGAAGTTGGAGGTAAGGAAGAACATATTTGATTAGCGTAATAAGCAAAGGCTTCGTGATGGCTTGAGTATCGAGGAGTGCCTGTAGCCGAACCTTCTGCATAAAAGGGTGCGCCTGTTCCATCTTGAATGGGGGGAACTTCTTCAGCTTTAGCAATAGCACTAAAAGCAAGAACGATAAAAAACAATGCGATTGATAAAGATGATTTCATTTTTTTATCCTTTAGTGGAAAGCACCGACCGCCTAGCGAGCTATGCGGGCGGTGCTTGGGGTTGCTATTAAATAGCTTTGTTACCGAAACGCTTAGAAAGTTTGAAAGCAATACCGCCAATCAAACCAGCGGCCAAGACTGGAATAAAGACAGCAACATACAAAGGTACGTCTGCGGTCATTTCAGCGGCAGCTGTAGAAACTTCTGCCGGAACAGCAGCGGAAGCAGTTTGTAATGCACCAAGTGCAAAAAGGGTAGTAATAGACAACAGTTTTTTCATGGATAAATCTCCTAGTTTAAGTTATACGGAAGTTTCCGCGTATTTTCGCCAAGTAATGACTATAAAACCTGATAGCCAGCACATAGCAAAACTTGTAAGGGAATACTGAACTAATTCAGATGGAGTCATAACATCAAACATTTTTTATCTCCTCATTCCCATATGTAAACCGATTAGGCCTGAAATAATTATTGTAGACATGCAGAGCAAATTAATTGCTACTGGAATGGCAAATTCCAACAATTGTCTAATGGCTTGAATATCGGTTTCCATTATTTAATCGGGGTTAAAACAGGGTTAATGGACAAGGCATCATATTGACCAATATAAAAACTTTTTGGGTCTAAGGTATACATGCCTAAATCATACGGGGCTTGCTCGTCACCTAGGCGAATGACAAATTTTTCTGGATATTTGTCGCCCGTGTGAATGTATGCAGTTTGCTTGCGGATAGTGTAGGGGTTGCCACTTTTGGCAGTTCCTGAATTAATATCTACATCTTTGCTAGCAATTTCGATTTTAATAGTCATTGGTATTTCTCCTAGTTTAAATATGGGCTACCCATCGCAGTCTCTTGGGGTAACCGTCATGGTTTGAAAGGTTATTTACAATTTGCTCAGGGGTGTAACCAAGCTCATTTACAAGAAAGTATATTAAGCGCCCATAGCCTGTACGGGCAAAAACAACGAGTTGGTCAGCTTGAATTTTTAGTTTATTTTTAACGGTTCTAATAACAAATTGACAAGCTGAAGCAAAATTTAAAGCAGGATAAGAGCCTGAAAAATAAGCTACAGGGTTAATTAAAACATCGAGTGGGATTTCACGCTGGGAGCTATGTATTTCAACTTCAAATCGTACCCAAGGTGATAACTTGTCTCCGAGTTGCTTTCCTTTTTCATAGGCTCGGAATATCTTTCCTGAGATTCGAGAACCAACATAAAAAGTTTCTCCACTATCATCATTTTTTTTGCAGATTCTATTAGCTTTTGGTGGGCGTCCATTGGAGTTAAATTCTCCTGAATCATATAGGGATTCTGCATGGTCGATTGATAGAGAACCGTCAAAGCAATCAAGAGCAATGTCAACGCGCTTAATGCAAACATTGGACAATGTCGAAAGGGACTTATAGAGCGCTTTAAAATTACGCTTGTCAAGGACAGAACAGCCGTTGCCAGTGATATAGAATTGGATTTTTTCTTCATTTTGAACTTGCTCCATCTGTCCAGTTTTTGGATTGAGTTTTTTTGAAATGTTGTTTCCACCGAAAGCTATAAAGCCTAAATCATCCACGAAAGGAATAGAGTAATTAAAAAAATTCCTGCGACCTCTAACTTCCAAGAGTTCGAAGGGCAGGCACAAAATAGAGCGCATGTAATCCTGAAAGCAGGATTGTAGACGCTCCAAAGGGATTTTTGAAAAGCAAGAAATGCCGTAAATTCTTTTAAATTGGTCTGCGCCAATTGTGAAAGAGAGTGTGTCAAGTACTACTGAATAATCCGTGCCTGAAAGGTCAGGTTGTAATACTTTACCCACGTAGTTACTGTCGTGGGTCTCAGCTGGCGCTGTCATCTGATTCATGGTTTAGTCCTTACTAATTCGGGTTATGATGTACACTACAACAAGAGAGACAAGGAAAAGGGCGCTAACAGAAAGAACAGCTTCCAGAGGTGTTAGCGGTTGAGTAGATGCAGGGTGCAAACAGTAATGGTCAATCATGGCTTAATCCTTTGTAATAACGTAAAACAGCATCAGACCCAAAACAGTAGCAACACAGGATGCAATGAAAAGGTTAGGCTGAAATGGAATTGATGCATAAGTTACGTGAATCATTGTTTTTGTGTGTCCATAAACATATAGGACTTTTTATATGTTCGGGGGCATACTGTCAAGTTATAGACATATATGCCCGCGCTTGCATAAGGTGTATTATTTAAAGATAAATGATTGTTTTGAGGACTTTGTTATGAAAAGCATAGAATTGCTCAAAAGAGTGATGAGCGAAAAGGACTGGACACCTTACAGGCTGGCAAAAGAGCTTGATATACAGCCATCATCGGTTTATAGGTTACTTGATGGTCATGCAATCATGTCTGATTATGTGGCATCGCAAGTGGCTGATTTGCTTGAAGTTTCAGAAATGGAAGTCATTGCTCTGTGCAACTATGAACGAAGCCTGAAAGAATCTGAACGGAAGTACTGGTTAAAAAAGTCTCAAGGGCTGGTCGCGGTGGCTTGCTCAATATTTCTGATTTTCAGCTTAAATATTGGAGCAAATTCAGCGACTTTAGACGCCCGAGCGAGTACAAATTCTATAGATAGCGTCCTTATGGCGCTTTTTTTAATGGTTATACTTATTCGCATAACTTATATTATGTTCAATTAGTAGTTTCCTAATATACCCATTCCAACGACCGCTTAAATATATTTAACTCCTTGTTTTTGCTATGGTGGTTCGCGCATTGATAACCACAAGGACCTAATAAGATGAAACAGTATCACTTTGCACACTGTGACAGTTTGTCACTGACTCACTTAATGCGCCATTTCCGTTATTTCAAAAGCGATCTGATCCGGCTGTGTGGCATCACCCGCCGCACCGGTTACCGCTGGCTGGATAAAGACGATGCGCCGCTCATGGCCAAGCGGTTGTTGTGGCTGCTGGGTACCGGCTTACCGCCGTTTGGCGGCTGGCAGTTCATGCGCATTGACCAGGACGGCATTTTACACACCGAAACCGGCCAAAAGCTCTCTGCGGGGCAAATTAACGCGGTATTCTGGCACGAACAGCGGATCCGAATGCTGCAGGATGCCTTGCATGAAAAAAGCGCCGCAGTGGCGCTTTTAGAAGCCGAAATGAAACAACGGCATTTTTTAATGACTCCCGCGAATGAGCACTTTTGCGATCACTCACAGAATCAATTGCATTTACTCTAACGCTTGTTTTTCGCTTTCACGATACGGCCGCCTTTGGCATAGCGGTAACCCTTTTTGAGTTTGCCTTTGCCTTTGGTGGCTGCTTTTTTGCTGACCGATTTTTTAGCC
>Ga0209475_10000596_pt1 | contig 65742 bp, 58 predicted proteins | sample tdDd471_FD_187128 | JGI IMG/M metagenome (GOLD analysis project Ga0209475, IMG submission 187128) | Marine sediment microbial communities from the Atlantic coast under amendment with organic carbon and nitrate - tdDd47.1 (SPAdes)... | ecosystem: Environmental > Aquatic > Marine > Coastal >... | reverse complement strand
AATATTATACAGAAATTCTGATTGCCAAATTACGGTTATAACTTAGAATTGATTGTACGATCGTAAAAATGTTGAAAAAGGTGGTTTTGGACACTTATAGATTGGGAAACTACATTACGGTTATAACTTAGAATTGATTGTACGATCGTAAAAATGTTGAAAAAGGTGGTTTTGGACACTTATAGATTGGGAAACTACACTATAGAATCTCGTAAAAATAGTATCTTAGGATTAGAAAAGTATATTAATGACATTAACGAACCAATTGTAAAAAAACTGTTGGAATTTATTGTTGATGGTTTTGAAATTGACTATCTAAATACCTATATTGCTAATATTAAAAGGAGTCGAATAGAAAATGAAAATAGACGACTTGATATTATCAAAACTGGAGTTTTTGCAATTATGTCAGGATTAAATCCGAATGTTTTAAAAGATTTAATGTCTCCATTATCAGTAGTAAAGAAATAGTTTCTGGCTCCCATACTTTGCATGGACCACAATATTAAATATGAGTGCGGAAATTTGCCTTGCAAAAAACACCGCAAGGCAATATGCCAAAGCCGTTTCAGGCTCAAGCCACAGCTCTACCTCTCCCGCTCCTCTACCTCTCCCGCTCCTCCCGCTCGCCGGGTAAGCCATGACGGTTACCCGTCAGCCAAAGAGGGACTGATAGCTTCCTCATCTGATGGTATGATTTGGGAGATGAATCAGCTAAAACATCATGAAGATAATGAGGAAGATTATCGTATGACGATTAAAGGAATTGTTTGTATGAGTATTCCTAACTGATTTTAATTTCTGTTTGTCATATTGTTGGGTAACACGTGAGCATAAAAATACATGTCCACCCTGATTTGAATTCCCATCAACCATTTCTTTTGTTGGTTTTTAAGTTGATTTTGTAGAGCTAAGAAAATAGAAAATATGGTACTTTATCTTACGCCGATATAGGTTATAATTATGACTATAGCAATATGACTATGGTTGAAATTATGCAAAAGTTACACGTTTCAAAATCAGAATTCAAATCAAAAGCGCTGGAATACTTCCGTCAAGTAGAGTTTAGTGGTGATTCACTAATTGTTACGGATCATGGCAAACCTGCCATTGAAGTGCGACCCTATCAAGCGGTTGAACGCTCTCCATTGGAAATATTAAAAGGTAGTGTTACCGAGTATATCGATCCTACGGAGCCAGTTGGTGTCGATGATTGGGAAGCGCTCTCATGATAGTTCTTGATACTCACACACTGATTTGGTGGGTGAGTGGTAATGAGCGATTATCCTTAAAAGCTCGTCAAGCAATTGAACAGGAACTAAATAATCAAGATGGAGAAATTTTTGTTTCATCCATTACTGCATGGGAAATCGGTTTATTAGTAAAAAAAGGACGCATTGCCTTAAGTATGGATCTAGATGATTGGCTAAAAACTGTTTCAGCAATAAAAGGTTTATATTTTATTCCAGTAGATAATGAAGTGGCTGTGCAGTCAATAAGGTTGCCTGGAGATTTCCATCCCGATCCCGCTGATCGTATTATTACTGCATTGGCTCGACACTATTCAGCACCACTTGTAACCAGTGATTCTAAAATTCAAGCTTATAAACATGTAATAACAATTTGGTGACCATTTTCTATAACTGTTATCAAGCTATATTTGTATGGGGATTTTGTTGTTTTCCGTGTTTTCCGTGCCTTCCGTGGTCAATTGATTTTTAGTGTGTGAAACCTAGAAAAGCTATTTTTTTATACATGAAAAGCTTTATTTTAATTACTAATTTAAGCCATAATCATTAACCGACACGACTAACCCAATTGAAACTTAAAAATACAAGGAAAAAAAATGACAGCACTGATTTGTGGTTCTTATGCCTATGATCATATTATGGTTTTTCATGACCACTTTAAAAACCACATATTACCAGATAAGATTCATATTCTTAATGTATCATTCCTAGTCCCGGATATGCGTCGAGAATTTGGTGGATGTGCTGGAAATATCGCCTATAATTTAAATTTATTAGGTGGTAAGGCTTTACCCATGGCAACCGTAGGTAGTGACTTTGAACCTTATGCTAAATGGATGGATAAATGTGAAGTGAGTCGTGAATGTATTAAGGTGGTTGATGAATCTTATACTGGACAAGCTTTTATCACCACCGATCAGGACGATAATCAGATTACCGCTTTTCATCCCGGGGCCATGTCTTTTTCTCACTACAATAAGGTAAGTGATGCTAGTGATGTGAGTATTGGTATTGTGTCGCCCGATGGCCGTGATGGAATGATTGAACATGCCAGACAGTTTAAGGAAGCCGGAATTCCCTTTATTTTTGATCCGGGGCAGGGGATGCCTATGTTCAGTGGAGAAGAACTGATTGCTTTTTTAGAGCAAGCAACCTGGTTAACGGTTAATGATTATGAAATGCAAATGTTATTGGATAAAACCGGGTTAACACCTGCTGAAGTGTCTAATTATGTTGATGCATTAATTGTGACTTTAGGTGGTGAGGGAGCTGAAATTGTGACTAAAACTGATACTTATATGATCCCAGCTGCTAAACCACAAGCACTCAACGATCCCACTGGTTGCGGTGATGCTTTTCGAGGTGGCTTGCTATATGGTCTAATGAATGATTTGGACTGGCAAACCACAGGACGAATTGCCAGTTTATTAGGAAGTCTAAAAATTGAGCAATATGGCACTCAGAACCATAGTTTTACGATGCAAGAGTTTAGGGATGAATTTAAAAAGCATTTTAATATGAGTTTCTAATTTTTATGAAAGTATGAAAAACTGTTTAATAATCTTATCACTGATACTATCTGGCAGCCTTATGGCTGCCAGCTCAGATAACAAGTCATCTGAACATAAGCAATTTTTAGATGCTATTACTCAGGCATTAAATCAAGCCAAATCTGGATCGAAGGCTAATAAAAGGTCCAGTAAATCAGCAAGCCCCATAGCTAAAGCCCCTCTCTATAATCATAACCTCCGCTCTTCTGGCCGTAAACCAGATATACGATGGCGTTCCAATGGTACACCGCGTTATATTCAAGGACATTTATTACAACCGGCTAATCGCCGTACTGGGAATATTGAAAATGATGATCTGAAAACAGCACAGCTATTTTTAAGCTTAAATCGTGCGCTACTCAAAATTAATAATCCTGAATATGAGTTTGTCTTTCAAGATAAAAAAGAAGATCGCTTGAACGGTACAAAACGGCTGCGTTTTTATCAACAGTTTCAAGGCTTGGAAGTCTGGCCCACTGAAGTGGCGGTACATTTGAACCAAGCGGGTGATGTGGTTCTTATGAATGGCAGTTATACCCCGACACCCCGACGTCCTATTAATGGCCAAGCGGCTGTTAATTCAGAACAAGCCACAAATATAATCAAGAAACTCTACTCGTTGGAAATCGTCAAAGCTCCAGAGTTGATTATCTATAACCAATCCCGTCAAGAGAATCAAAACCCATTTAATAGTAATCGGATTAATCGCTTAGCTTGGCGGTTCGAATTAAGTTTAGCCATTGATCGGCAATTGCTAGTCATTATTGATGCCACTTCTGGAGAACGTTTAAGTGAATTAAATAAGGTCCATAAAACTTCCACAACAGGTTCGGGAATTGATCTACATGGTCAAAACCGACAGATTAATTTATTTGAACAGGGTAATCAGTTTTTTTTGATTGATACCTCCAAGCCCATGTTCGCTGGACAAAGTGAACCGAATCAAAATCAAGGTTCAATTTTTATTTATGATTGGGAAAATAACTCCATTAATGCGAATTACTCGCCTGCCGTGGTGTCTTCTTCCCAGTCTGATGGATTTTTCTTAGCTGACGGAGTCAGTGCTGCGTACAATTTGTCTGAAGTTTTTGATTATTATTGGCAACGCCACAATCGTAATTCTTTAGATGGCAATGGCGGCAGTATGCTGGGGATTGTGCGTTTTGGAGATGATTACCAGAATGCTTTATGGACTGGTAATTTAATGTTATTTGGTGATGGCTTACCCTTTGCGTCATCGCTAGATGTAGTTGGCCATGAGTTAACTCATGGGGTGATTCAAAATAGCGCCAATTTAGTTTATGAAAATCAATCCGGTGCTTTAAATGAAGCCTTTGCTGATATCTTTGGTGAAATGGCGCAGTCGAGAACATTAGGTAAAACGGATTGGGTATCCGGTGGTGAAGATTTAAATGGTGTGATTGTTCGTAGTTTTAAAAATCCAGAGCAATTTAATCAGCCCTCCAGTATGAGTAATTTTGTTAATTTACCCAATACAGAAGAGGGTGACAATGGTGGAGTGCATATTAATAGTGGCATTATTAATCACGCATTTTACCAACTCGCCAGTGGCTTACCTAATGCAATCGGGACGGAAAAGGCTGAAAAAATCTTTTATCGAGCACTTACTGTTTATATGTTGCGTAATTCTGAATTTATTGATACGCGTCTAGCCGCGCTCAAAAGTGCTGAAGATTTGTATGGCAGTAATTCAAATGCCTATTTAAAAGTTGCTGAGGCATTTGATAAAGTCGGTATTTTAGAGCAACAACCGGGTTCGACCACTCCCTCTTCTTTTCCACCGGTCAGTAATAGTAATGATGCCTATTTAATGGCTTGCTTGACTAATTTTGGTACGGTCAACGTATGTCGATATGATCCTGAGTTAGGGGATACAGGATTGCTTATAATATCTGATAGTGAAATGAAGCAAACCCGTTTAAGCGTTATGGCTAATGGTGAACTGGCAACATTTATTGATAAATTTAATGATCTTTGTTTGATTGTCCCAGAGACAATGGCAGAAGCTTGCTTAGGTCTTAATTCTACCTTTCATTCTGTGGCATTATCTGCGGACGGAAATCGAATCGCCCTGACTACTTTGGACTTTTTTGGTTCGATTGAAAAAAGCATTAGCGTATTAGATTTGAAAAATGATCAGGAGTGGAGCTGCAAAGTGACGACTCCAACGCTTGATAGTACCGATAGTTTAGACTCGATTATAGTCGTAGATAGTTTAGCCTTTGCTTCTGACGGTAAAACACTTTTTTATGATGCTAAAAATCGCTTTCAGGATTCAATGGGTGAATCAGTAGAAACATGGACTATCTATCAAATGGATACGGATAACTGTCAAATTCGTCTGGTGGTTCAGCCGGCCCCGGGTAAAGATATTGGTTTCCCATCTCTAGCCCAAACTAGTGACAATTTTTTAACTCACGATATTTTTGATGAAAGGACTGGTTTAATTGAAGTTAAAACAATTAATCTGAATAATGGTAATACGCAATTAGTGACCTCCTTTCAGGGGAGTTATAGCATCCCGGTATATAATGGCGACGATTCGGCAATTGCTTTTATGCATCCCCATGCAGAGTCATCCCTAGGGTTTCAAACCGTGCAAATCCCTCTGGCTACGGATCGTATGACCCCATCTGGCGATATCTCGTCACTATTTGGACATACCGCTTACCCGGGTATTTATCGTCATGGAACTTATAGTGGCCAGTTAGATGTGGCCAGTTATTATGATTTAAATAGTCAGATTTTGCGCGTCTATGTTGATTATACGACAACTAGTGGAACACAAATTTACACGGCTGATTTAAAATTACAGAAACAAGATCAAAACGGATTGTATTTTAAACTGATTAATGCGATTGAAAGTGATAGTAGTGTTTCTTCAGTCCGTGGAAGATTAAATGCTGATTTTAGTGTGGAGGTCTCTCGTGCTTCTTTAACGGATGAACAAGGTAATACCTCTTACTATCAATACAAATTAACCAGCTATAATGAAGAAGGTTATATTGGTTTTTTTATGCCACTAAATAGTTTGGTTCCGTTATAAATAAAATGTTTAAAGAAAAATTAGATTAAAAAATTTATTGCTCAAAGGAGATGAATGCAAATGGCAAAAATTCTAGTTGTTGATGATGCAAAAGTTATGCGGGAAATGGTACAAGCCGCATTGGTTGCCCAAAACCATGAAATTATTACGGCTGAAGATGGAGTTGAGGCCTTAGCTATTGCTCGGGAAGAGACTGTGGATTTAGTTTTATCCGATATTAATATGCCCAATATGAATGGTATTAGTCTAGTGAGTAAATTGCGATTATTGGATGCCTATAAAACGACTCCAGTGATTATGTTAACCACTGAAGATTCTGACTTCAAAAAAGACAAGGCTAAGCGTATGGGAGCAAACGGTTGGTTGCAAAAACCCATCGATCCGAACCGACTCATTAAGGCCGTTAATACCATGCTGGCAAAAGCAGGGCATGTGTTGCCACAAAGGGGTTAGTTGACAAGAAATGCGGTATTGCCAATACAGTAGATTTGGAGTTTATAGCTCAATCGTTTATTAATATTTCCCACTATGTTAAATCGCTTAGTTCTTGAAGGTTTAGCTAGTCAGATTGATGATCAAACACAAAACTCTTTAGCACAACAGGCTTGGAATACATCGGGGTATAAACCATTTCGGATAAAAATTAAAAAAAATGATTATTGAAACAAAGAGATTTTCATGCGGATTTTATTAGTTGAAGATGATGAATTATTAGGAAATGGATTAAAACGGGCTTTAATGCGTGAAAACTATTTAGTTGATTGGTTATTAGATGGCAAGCAAGCTTTACAAGCTTTGCAAACCGATGAATTTGCTCTGGCTATTTTAGATCTGACTTTGCCGGGCTTGGATGGTCTAGACGTTATTAAAGCTCTCCGAAAGGAGAAAAATGCCGTTCCTATCCTGGTTTTGACGGCACGAGATAGCTTGAGTGATAAAGTTAAAGGGCTGGATCTTGGCGCTGATGATTATTTGGCAAAACCTTTTGAATTAAGTGAATTAGTCGCCAGAATTCGCGCAATTAATCGTCGCCATTATAATAATATTGATCCGAACATTGAGCTAGGAAGGTTAAGTATTAATCCCAACAATAAAGAAGCTTTTTTGGATCAAAAACCAATCCATTTAAGCCGTCGTGAATTTGCTTTATTGATGGAATTTGTGAATCACAAAGGGCAAATCCTTAATCGTGCTAAGTTAGAAAATATCTTATATGGGTGGGATGAAGAAGTTGAAAGTAATGCCATTGAGGTTCATATCCATAATTTACGTAAAAAGTTTTATCCGGAGTTAATTAAAACCCGACGAGGTATCGGTTATATCCTGGGATATGAATCATAAGGAAAATTAAAAAAGTGACGGAACGGCTGAAGAAAAAACACTATTCTCTAAAAAAAAGACTAGTGAAACATGTCCTGATAAGTGTTTTTCTTATAACGCTAGTCTCTTTAGTTGGAATTTATCTGGATACCAGACATGAAGTGGAAGAGTTATTTGACGCCAGTTTGGCTCAATCGTCGCGGGTTTTATTAGGTTTACTTCACCCAGACACTATTAAGGAGAATAAAGATAGTCTGGATAAAAGTTTAGATTTACATGATATTAATTTCGATATATTTGATGAGGAAGCCACACCCTATGGGCATAAATATGAAAAAAAATTGGCTTTTCAAGTTTGGGAGGATGGTCCGAGTTTATTGTTAAAGTCATCCAGTATTGATGCGCAACCAATGGCCGATTTAATTCCTGGTTTTACTTATCAGCAAATAGGCAGTTATCGTTGGCGTGTCTTTTGTCTTTATTCGGAGCACTACAAAATTTGGTTGATAGTGGGAGAACGAGATGATATCCGAGGAGAACTAACTCACGATATCGCTTTTAATCACTTATTACCCGTGGTGTTTATTTTGCCTTTATTGGCATGGCTGATTTGGCTTACGATTAATCGGGCGATCAGTCCTTTACAGTCGGTTGTCGAACACGTTGACAAACAGAACTACGAAAAGCTCGAAACTGTCAATAAGGACAATTTACCCCATGAAGTGAATAGCTTAATCCAGGCCATCAATCACTTATTTCAACGTTTAAACCAAAGCTATCAGCGTGAAAAACGTTTTACCGCCGATGTTGCTCATGAACTACGCAATCCCTTAGCTGGCTTAACCATTCACAATGATAATGCACTGGCTGAAAATCAGGATTCAGGACTGGCTGATATTTTGTTGAATATGCGTAAGGGAGTAATGCGTTTATCACATTTAGTGGCACAATTATTAGCACTAAGTCGTGCGGATCGAGAAGTTAACCGGGATGAATTTGCGGATATCGATTTGGTCAATTTATGCCAACAATTAGAACAGCAATTTACTCCCCTGGCTGAGCGTAAAGAACAGTCGTTAATCGTTGAATCGGATAATAGCAAACTAATTGTTACAGGTATTGAGGTCTTGCTTAATAGTATGATGAGCAATTTAATCGATAATGCGCTACGTTATTCTCCAGAACAAAGTGTGATAAAAGTATTTTGTGGGCAGGAATTGGAGCATACTATTATTGTTGTTGAAGACTCTGGCAGTGGTATTCCTGATTCTCTAAAGGAACGCGCTCGTGACCGCTTTTATCGAATTCCTGGAAGTAAACAAATGGGTTCTGGTCTAGGGCTTTCAATTGTACAACGAATTGCTGAAATTCATGGTGCTGATATGCATTTACTGGATTCTGAATATGGAGGTTTAAAAGTTAAAATCATTTTTTTGTGAATAAATCCGCAAAAAAATTCCTTCCTTAATATTATCTTAAGCTTTATCAATTATTGTTATCTCATAATTTCGATTAAGAGTTTCCACAATTAGGATAATGGGAGGGAGAAAAATGAAGTATTTATTGAATTTTACCTGGGCAAGTTTATGCCTAATTTGTTTTGCCATTCTAATATCTTTTGCTCATGCCGATGACGACGATGATGAAGAAAAGCAAAACAATAACTTGATTGTTAAAGAAGCTAAATGGGATGATGAAAAGTCACGTTTAAAATTGGCAGGCAAAGGAAGGACAGATAGCAATATTATTTTTTATGATGCTCAGTCGATGCAGCACCTTGGTGGAGTACTCGTTGAAGATGGCGAATGGGAAGTGAAAATTTCTCATTTAGCCTCGTCACCCTGTCAGGTAAAAGCCGTGCAATCAGGAGGGCAAACGGTTATTAAAGTCGTTGAAGAAGCTTCCAGTCATTGTAGTATCAGTGGGCCATCAACGCCAAGCGATTCGTTTGCTATTTTAGCGGTTAATGATCTGGGAATGCATTGTGCTGATCAGGATTATCGAATTTTTAGTATTCTGCCACCTTATAATGTTTTAAACGCGCAGGTGATACAAAAAGGAAATACTCCTAAATTAGTCTCTCCGGCGGATGGCGTTCGTCTTACTTATAAAGCGGCTTATTCGAATTTTTTTAGTGATTTGACTGATCCCAATAAATTACCGGATGGTACCGATTCAATTACTCGAACCAGTCAAAACCAACCCTCTGTTTTTAAAACGAACTTTTGGGATAGCACAACAGCTTCGGCATCTGGATTGGATAAAATTGGCTTTATCGCTTATGAATTATTATATCCACCACAATTATTGGCGCTTTTTCCAAGTACTCCTGATTTAGGTTTGGCCTATGCTGAACTGTATGCGCTTTATTATGGTCCAGACGGTATTTTAAATAGTGGTGATGAAGTTGTTGAAGGACACCAATCAGCCATGCCAGGGTTGCAAAATATGCCTCGGCCATTTAATGCTTATATTCAGGATTTACCCTTTTTTATTAATTTCCCTTTTGGACAAAATATTAAAAACTTTAATCGCTATGCGGCCGAAGGTATACCCATAACGCCCATTGATGATATGGGAAATTTAAATCCATACCCGTTAATGACTGTGGAGGCAAGGGATGCGAATAATAATATTATCGCTTCTGTGGATACGGTGGTTCCGGTTGCTTCAGAAGCGGATTGTGCCATATGTCATGCCAGTCAGGATGTGTGTAGTATTAATCCGCAATCTTTGACTTGTGATGATATTGCTCATGCCAATTATTCTGCTGTAGACTTTATTGAAACGTCTACTCAAGCACTAGGGATAATTGGCGCAACTAGTGAACAGAAAGTGATTAATAGTGCTAAAACGAATATATTACGTTTGCATGATTATAAGCATAATACCTCATTGGCTGGGGTGAATGAGGATGGTAGCAACGGTAATTCGACCCCAAATGTAGTGTGTGCTAATTGTCATTACTCCCCGGCCTTGGACTTGGCTCATTTAGGTCCGAATGATAGTAATGGCAAACAACAAACTCAACATATTAGTATGTCCAGAGCCATGCATGGCGTTCACGGTTCTTTGCCGAATCGACATCCCTTATATGCTGAATTATTCCCCATTATGCCTCCTCCTGGAGCAGAGCGTGATCCGCAACTAGCAGAAAATATTTTAATGCAGACCTGTTACAACTGTCATCCCGGTAAAAAAACCAAATGTTTGCGTGGTGCCATGGGTGGTTCTGGAACCGTTTGCCAGGATTGCCATGGCCAACTAAGTCAAGTGGGTGATGATTTTTCTGAAGATTTCCCATATGACAATTTTCGAATTGAAAAAGATACTAATGGTGAGATTATTAAGGTACATGGTGCTGATTTAAATAAACGTGTACCTTGGGCATCGGAGCCGAGTTGCGATAGTTGTCATGTAGGTGATGTATTGCAAGTTGCTCAACTTAAACAAAAGGGCAGTTTAAATGATGTCATTACCAATTCTAGTGATAGTAAGGGTAATCAAGATAATTTGCGTTTATCTATGGCTTATCGTTTATCCGATCATAAGAGTAATGGTGGCCCGAACAATCTTCCCTTGCTTAAATTCCCCAATTCGCGTTTTGCTAGCAATGAATCCCTATATCGTTTAAGCGGAGGAGATAATGGCAATGATAAAGGTCATGGTGGTTTAAGTTGTGAAGGCTGTCATGGCAGTACCCACGCCATTTGGCCCAATGCCAATCCTTATGCGAATGACAATAAACTTGCCAAAGATTTGCAAGGGCATAGCGGTACGATTATCGAATGTAGCACCTGTCATGAAGGTAATTTAGGAAATACTTTGGCCGGTCCACATGGAATGCATCCGGTGGGTAATACTTCATTCTCTGACGGTGGGCATGAAGATATGGCGGAGGATAATAAAAATGCTTGTCGAGCCTGTCATGGACTCAATGGTGAAGGAACGGTTTTATCAAGAGTGGCTGCAGATAGGGTATTGAGCAATGAAGATAAAACCGTTTATTTAAAAAAAGGAGAGGTGGTGAGTTGTAGCTTATGTCATGATAATGAGTTGTAAATTTTAATTTACCGGGACTGTATAAGTCTGTTGAATAAGGAAGTTCAACAGACTTTTTTTATGTTAAAATTTAATTATTCCTAGCAGCAGGTGAACCAATATGGTATTGCTAAATCAGTCCGATGAAAAAATTTCTCTCGAAGATTATCTTCAAGGTGAACTGAAGAGTGATATTAAACATGAATATATTCATGGTTATGTTTATGCAATGACTGGCGCGAGTGTTAATCATAATCGATTAACCACCAATATTTCCCGTCAGTTTGGTAATCACCTTGATGGTAAGGATTGTGAAGTCTTTAGTAATGATATGAAAATAAAGCTTAATAATGAATACCGTTACCCAGACGTAATGGTGGTTTGTGATAACAAATTTACTGACGGAGGCTATTCCACTCAAACTCCTATTTTAATTGTTGAAGTCTTATCAAAATCAACCCGCAAAATCGATACTACTGATAAAGTATTTTCCTATCTCAATATTCCTTCGCTACACGAATATGTATTAATTGAACAAGATATCGCAGTTGTTGAAGTGATGAGAAAAAGCCAAGGCTGGCAATCCAGACGCTATTATTTAGGCGATCAAATTACCTTTGAATCAATTGGCTTAAGTCTTTCTATTGAAGAAATTTATAGTCGGGTGGAAAATGAGGACGTGCGAGAATATAGTGAAAGTTTGAAATAAAAACGCATTTAAACCACTTTATTGGCCTAATCTTCTTTAACCTAAAAAACTCAGTTGCCGAGTAGATGACCTCTGAGTCTTCTAGGTTTAAAAGTTAACTTCAGTGGAACAGAGTTGATTACGTCCTGATTCTTTAGCCTGGTAGAGCAAATCATCGACCAACTTAAACATTTCATCCCGGGTATGGTTACTGGGGGTTTTAAAGCACGCCATACCAATAGAAGCGGTTAAGTGATCGGCAATATTACTGGTTTTATGGGGAATGGCGAGTTTATCAATCCCTTGTCTTAATTCTTCAGCAAAATGACTTGACCTTTCGTATCCATCACAAATAAATAAGATGGCAAATTCTTCTCCACCAATGCGAAAAGCATAATCATAGGAACGTTGGGTTTTTTGTAAAATCAGGTTTGCCACTGCTTTTAGAGCAACGTCACCTTGTAAATGGCCATAAGTGTCGTTGTATTGTTTAAAAAAATCAATATCCATAATAATAAGGGACAAGGCCTTTCCCTCGCGTGCAGCACGATTAATTTCTTTGGGTAAAATCAGTTCGAAATAGTTTCGATTATATAGACGGGTTAGTATATCGGTAATGGATACTTCTTCAATCTGTTTTTTATCGGTAATATCCGACAAAATAATAGTATAACCTTTTTTCTGGTAGTTACTATCAAACTCAGGAGTAATTTGAATATCAAACCATCTTTTTTCGTTGTTAATTTTCTTCTGTAAATCGCCTGACCAACAAGAACCTGACTCAATTGTTTTTTTCATATTAAGGTAGACATTATTATCGGTATTATCAAAAAAGAAAGTACTATTGGAAGTTCCTATTATTTGTTTTTTGGGAATATCGAAAGAACGAGATAATTCTTGTGTAATGTCTTTAATTACAAAATCGGCATCGAAATATGCAGCCATAATATTTTGATCAATCAAGTGCATATAGCGACTTGAAGCTTTGCTGGTTTTTATAAACTTATAGACAAAATAAAATGAAACGATGGTAGCAAAAAATACCATTAAACACAGAATAATCGCCGTATAGAAGAGTTCACGGTTTTTATACTCCTGGAATTCAGAGGCTTTGTTATTGGCATAATTGAGTAAAATATTGATTTTTTGATGAAGAAGTTCGACATGTTCAGCACCTTTTTCCTTGGTAATATTGGCAGCTTGTTTTTTATTATTATTTTGAATTAAGTCGATTACCTCCTGACGAATCGGTTGCCAAGCCATAAAGCTGTTATAGCTTTCTTGGATGTCTTGTTTATTTCCTAAATAACGTTGTCGAATTATTTCAAATTTTTGTAGTGCCGATTGTTCACGAATATCGACCAAACGTATGGCAGTAAGTAATTGCGGTTGATTTTCGGCTAGGACCACATCTTTCATATGTCGATGCATGGCCGTAATATCTGCAATAATTTGTCTAGCCGTATTACTGACAATAAAGGGATGGGCATAAATTTTATCCATGGATTGAGAAATATTTAAAATGTGCTGATAAGCAAAAATACTCCCTATAATCCAGAAGACTATAATGCTGGCAAAACTAATGATAATTGAATGGTTCTTTTTCATAGGCGGGCTATTATAGCATTAGTTTATTAGTTCTTTATATTTTCGTTGTTCTTCACCAACTTGAAGACTTTAGAATATGATTTTTCCATTATCCATAAGCTTATTCACGGGATTCTATGGTGATTTATTCGCCAAAGGCAAATTATCAAGCGATATGGTATGATACGCCCATTTTAATTTGCGCCGAATTGAATAGGATTATGTGTTATGACCCAAGAATTACCCATACTTTGTCTTAAAAAAGGTGAAGAACGTCGGATTACCCAAGGTCATCTCTGGGTCTTTAGCAATGAAATTGATAAGCAGAAATCTTCTTTGAAGCTTTTTCAAGCCGGTCAACAAGCCGTATTACAGGCGGCTAATGGTAAAGTGCTGGGCTTGGTATATGTTAATCCTAATTCATTAATTTGTGCTCGAATTTTATCTCGAAAAGTCGATCGTTATTTTGATCAATCCTTTTTTTCTCATCGCATAAAAATAGCACTGTCTTTGCGTGAACGGTTATTTGATAAACCGTTTTATCGTTTAATCTACGGAGAGAGTGATTTTCTCCCCGGTGTGGTGATTGATCGTTTTGATAGTGTGCTAGTGGTACAAATTACCACCGCCGGTATGGAAACTTTAAAGGATGAATTGCTTGCTGCCTTGGATAAGGTATTAAAACCATCCTGTGTCATATTTCGTAATGATAGTAAATCCCGGGAATTGGAACATTTACCGCTTTATACTGAGGTTGCTTTAGGCAATGCCCCGGAATTAGTCGAACTAGAAGAAAACAATACCCGCTTTGTAACCGACCTCGTGCAAGGACAAAAAACAGGTTGGTTCTATGATCACCGTTCTAATCGTGAGCGCTTACGTCATTACGTTAAAGACAAAACCGTACTGGATTTGTTTTCTTATATCGGTGGTTGGGGAATTCAGGCCGCCACAGCTGGCGCTTGTGAAGTGACCTGTGTGGATGCTTCTCAAAAGGCTATTGACCTGGCGAGTCAAAGTGCTGAGCTGAACGATTATAGCAATTTAACCACTCACGTTAGTGATGTCTTTGAATTTTTAAAACAATTGCGCGAGGAAAAGCAAAAATTTGATGTGGTTATTGCCGATCCTCCGGCCTTTATTAAACGTAAAAAAGACATGAAAGCGGGTACTCAAGCCTATTTTCGCTTGAACCAAATGGCTATGCAAGTGTGTGCTAGGGATGGCATATTATTGTCAGCCTCGTGTTCCTATCACTTGGCTGAGCAGCAAATGCATCAAACATTAGGACAGGTCTCCCGACATCTAGATCGGGATATGCAGATTTTAGAAACTGGCTGTCAAGGACCCGATCATCCTGTTCATCCAGCCATTGTGGAAAGTAAATATATTAAGTCATATATTTGCAGAGTTTTGCGTCGTTAAGGGTAGGAAATTAAATGTTGGTTTTTCCAAATATTGATCCGGTTGCACTGAGTTTGGGACCATTGAAAATTCATTGGTACGGTATCACTTATTTAGTCGCTTTTCTGGGCTGTTGGCTATTATTGCGCTATCGGGCTCCCATGCAAAATAAACCTTGGAAAGCCCAGGAAGTGGATGATTTGCTTTTTTATGGTGCGCTAGGTGTGGTGTTAGGAGGCAGAATCGGTTATACCTTATTTTACAATTTAGATGCCTTTCTAGAAAATCCACTCACCCTTTTAATGGTCTGGAATGGGGGGATGTCTTTTCATGGCGGTCTATTAGGTGTCCTAGCTGCGATGTGGTTATATGGCCGAAAAATTCAAAGAAGCTTTTTCGAGGTTACTGATTTTATTGCCGTAGTTACTCCATTTGGGCTGGCATCGGGTCGAATTGGTAATTTTATTAATGGTGAATTGTGGGGGCGTGCTAGTGACGTACCTTGGGCAATGGTTTTCCCCACCGATCCTTTAGGTTTGCCCCGACATCCTTCTATGTTATATGAGTTCTTTTTAGAAGGGATCGTTTTGTTTATGATTTTATGGTTTTATAGTAAGACTCAGCGACCTCGAATGGCTATATCCGGCATGTTCTTACTCTTTTATGGCGTATTTCGTTTTATGGTTGAATTTGTTCGTCAACCCGATGCGCATATGGGAGAGAGTGGTTTTATCGCAATGCAATGGCTGACCATGGGAATGATATTATCTTTGCCAATGATACTTTTGGGGGCATTTCTAGTACAACGGGCCTATGCGAAAAATTTAAAATAGCATTCCATTGGTAGTAAAAAATAACGATGGCAGTACAAAAATTAGCCAAAATCAGACAAGAGATGAAAGGCCAACAGGCCCTAGTATAGCCCCACCATTTTATATCGAGGCTGTCCTGTGAAGGGACAGTCGAATGTCTTAACCTATCCCTTCTACTTTCAGTTTATACCTCTTAATAGTTATAAATGAATATTGATAAACATAAGGGCATAGTTTAGCATCCGTTTTTATTGAATTTTTTCTGATCGCTGTTAATTCAGTTATCAAATGGTAACATCTAGGGAAATTCTGATACTCGTTTATTTAAACGATTAACAGAAAAATAAATAATATAAACATAAGCTTCGGAGAGACATATGGAAAAGAAAATGGCTGTGATAGCAACTAAGGGTACTTTAGATTGGGCATATCCCCCATTTATTTTATCATCTACAGCAGCAGCACTTGGTTATGATGTAGAAATCTTTTTTACTTTCTATGGCCTAAAATTACTCGAAAAGAACCTTAACTTACAGGTTTCTCCTTTAGGTAATCCCGGTATGCCAATGCCTATGCCAGTTCCTGTCGTAGTTCAGGCTCTACCATTTATGCAATCTTTTGTGACTTCTATGATGAAAAAGAAAATGGCTAGCAAAGGTGTTGCTCCATTGGAAGAATTACGTGAGTTATGTCAGGAAGCTGAAGTACAATTTGTTGCCTGTCAAATGACCGTAGATCTCTTCGAAATGGATACTAATAGCTTTATTGATGATGTAACCTATGCTGGGGCTGCAGCATTCTTTGAATTTGCTGGTGATGCAAATATCAATCTTTATATTTAAATAAATCCAGATACTGCATAGCACGACCCAAAGCCGCGAGTTCTTTGCGGCTTTTTTATTTGTAGGCTTATTTAGGTTCAGTAACCCAATCCAACTCTTCTCTCGGTATGGGCCGGCTAAAATAAAATCCCTGTATCCGATCGCAATTACGTTGTTTTAAAAATTCAACTTGTTCACGTTCTTCCACTCCTTCGGCTATTACTTTTAGACCCAAACTCTGTGCCATGGATAAAATCGCCTCTACTAAGGCCGCACTTTCAGGATCGGTAGTCATATCCATAATAAAAGAGCGGTCAATTTTCAAGCAAGTCAAAGGGAACAGTTTTAAGTAGCTTAATGATGAATAACCCGTTCCGAAATCATCGATGGATAACTCAATACCTAAGTCTCTGAGTTCGTGTAATGTAGTAAGTACATTTTTATCATCTGAGACTAATAAGCTTTCGGTGATTTCCAAGGTTAGTCGTTGTGCGGGTAAGCGACTTTCTTGTAAAGCCCGTTTAACTAATTCAGTAACGTTTTGGCGTTGGAACTGACGTACGGATAAATTTACTGATACTCCGGGAAATTTGCCATTGTGGGGTGGCCAATTTGCCGCTTCTCGACAAGCGGTAAATAGTACCCACTCTCCAATCGGCACAATCAGCCCCGTATCTTCGGCTAAAGGAATAAAATGCGCGGGTGGGACCAGACCACGTTTAGGGTTTTGCCATCGAATCAATGCTTCGGTACTTATTGCCTGTTCACTCTCTGTATTGATAATGGGTTGGTAATGCAGGACAAACTCATTATTTTCTATGGCTTGATGCAGGGCTGTATCTAATTCTTGCCGTTCATGGGCTTCGACATTCATTTCATGGGTAAAGAAATGATAGCCATTACGACCAGTTTCTTTAACCCGATACATGGCATTATCTGCATTGATTAAGAGTGTGTCGATATCCAGACCATCGTCTGGATAGACGGCAATTCCAATACTGGCTGAAATAAAAGTTTCCGTCCCGTTTATTTCATAAGGTGTTTCTAAACGATTAAGAAGTTGATTAACCGTATCTTCGACAGTATGAATCTCTTCAAAACCAGACATAATGACGGTAAATTCATCTCCACCTAAGCGGGCGATGGTATCACTTGAGCGAATAGATTCTAGTAGCCGTTTTGCTGCACTTTGTAATAATTTGTCGCCAGCTAGGTGTCCCATGGAGTCATTGACATGTTTGAAGCGATCCAGATCGATAAATAATAAGGCCATCAGCTGTTGATCACGGTCAGCTTGTTGCATGGCCCGTGATAGCCTATCTTTAAAAAGGTTTCTATTGGGTAAGCCTGTTAGGGCGTCATAATTCGCTTGATAATTAATCTGCTCTTCATCTTTTTTACGTTTCGAAATATCACTAAATAAGGAAACGTAATGAGATAGATGCTGGTTATTATCTCTAACCAGGGTAATAGATAACCACTCAGGGAATACTTCGCCATTTTTGCGTCGATTCCAAATCTCTCCTTCCCAATTGCCTTTTTTATGTAAGATCTCCCACATATCCTGATAAAATTGATCAGGATGCCGCCCAGAACTTAAGATACTAGGATCTTTACCGACAATTTCTTCTTCGCTATATCCAGTAATCAGGTAAAAAGCTTTATTGACCATCTGAATACGATTGTCTTTATCCGTAATCATAACCGCTTCTGAGGCGGTATCGAATACTGTAGCACTTAGGCGCAAGGTTTCGTCAGCTTTTTTCTGTTCAGTAATATCTTGTTTGATTGCTAGGTATCGGGTCGTCCCATTTTGGGGATTTTTAAACGGAGAAATGGCCGTCCGTTCCCAAAATAAATCACCATTTTTACGTTTGTTCAGTAATTCTCCATGCCAATCTTTTCCCGAAGTAATTGCTAACCATAGTTCTTGATAAACGCTTGGATTGGTATAATTAGACTTTAAAATATTGGTTTTTTGACCAATAACTTCGTCAGCAGCATAGCCCGTAGTTTCGCAAAATTTTTGATTAACATATTCAATTCGGCTTTCGCTATCGGTAACAATCAAAGAAGAGGAACTCTGTTCCACGGCATAAGATAACATACGTAATTTTTCAGCGGCTTGTTCTACGTCGGTCACATCTCGAATCACCTCTAATTTGGCTGTCCGTCCGTCTGACATACTGATTGGGGCGCCAACAATTTCATATACATGGCCATTGGGTTTTTGCACCTTGTAGAGTACATTTTTCTTGTGTTGGGTGACATCTTTTAATTTACAATATTCGCAGGTTGAGGCATCTTTACCGCCAAAAGAGGTATAACAAATATTATTGGTCTGGTCACCAAACCAATCGATTAATATGGAATTCATATAATCAATTTTATAGTCATCCCCAATGATTAAGATCCCTTCACCGATTTGGGCTATACCATCCACAATAGCCTTGTATTTTTCATCGCTTTCGCGCTTGGCGAGTTCAGCTTTGTGCCGATTGGTTATATCCATGGCGATACCACTAACTTCAGTTAGTTCATCATGTTGATTAAATATAGGTTTTAAAGTGATATCATAATAAGTATTCTGAACCGTAGTTTGGTATTGGACTGATTGTCCTTGCAAGGCTTTTTGGGTGGCTTGGGCGATAGTTTGATTTTGGTCGAACAATTTAAAAATGGACTGCCCAATTAAATCATCGTTATTGAGTCCTAGGGTTTGCAGTGCTTTTCCATCGATAAGCGTTATAATTCCTTGCGGATCTAAGGCAAATAATATCAGTGGTGTATTATTAATAATTTGTTGCCGATGCCGTTCAATAGAATTTAGTTTTTGTTGTAGGACTTTCTTTTGACTAATATTTCTTACACAGGCTGCTCGGGCTTGCTTACCTTTATAAGTAAAATTTCTACCCTGAATTTCGGCAGGCCAGCGACTGCCATCTTTTCGGATAAAAATACTCTCATAAGGTTCAGTATCTTTATTGGCTACCCGCCTGCGTATCTCCAGAAGGCTTTCATCGGCAAAAAGTTTCCAGATTTTCAAACCAATTAATTCTTCATAGGAATATCCTGACTGACGACAAAAAGCTTGATTGACTTCGATAATTATTCCGTCCCGATGAATGGCAATCCCTTCATTACTTAAATCAGACAGAGTTTCATAGCGGTGCTCATTTTCGGTAAAGGCTTGAAAAGCTTTATAACCTTGGCGCAGAACAATTACAACAACGCTAACCAAAAAAATAAGGCGTAGACTCTCCAAGAAAAGGGAGTTAAAATCGTGCATGGACTATTACCGTCAGTTCCGCCCGCCCCGAGTAAAATACAAAAACAGAATATTAGCATATTTACAAATAAAAATAGAGTCTATCAGCACACTTAATTTTGCAAATAGTGTTTATTTCTATTAGGCTAATAGCTTGCCTATTAACCATTAAAAAAAACTTCATACATGAATCAACATCCGGAAGCTCAATACCTTAATTTATTGCAATCTTTAATCGACAATGGTGATCCTCGAGGTGATAGAACAGGAGTTGGAACCAAAGCCTTGTTTGGTCAAAGTATGCGGTTTGACTTACAACAAGGATTTCCCGCCTTTACCACCAAGCGGGTCTATTGGAAAACGGCCTTTAAGGAAATGTTATGGATGCTTTCTGGGGGGCGTAATATTCGTCAATTATTAGAACAAAATGTCCATATCTGGTCAGACTGGCCTTGGCAAAAATATGTCAAAGCAACAGGTGATGATATTTCCATGGAAGCCTTTGAAGAAAAAATATTGGCAAACCAAGAGTTTGCGGATAAGTGGGGTGATCTTGGGCCAGTTTACGGTTATCAGTGGCGGCATTGGCCAACCTATGATGGAAAAGAAGTCGACCAATTACAGATTTTAATGGATGATTTAAAAAATAATCCTACTTCAAGGCGATTGATTTTTGAAGGTTGGAATGTCGCTCAATTGGATGATATGGCTTTGCCACCCTGTCATAAGACCTATCAATTTTTTGTGTCAGCTGATACCAATAAATTATCATGCTCCTTGATGCAACGCAGTGCCGATATTTTATTGGGTGTACCCTTTAATTGCGTCAATGCGGCCATGCTCACTCATATTATTGCGCAACAATGTGGCTATGATGTAGGGGAGTTGATTTGGTTTGGTGGTGATGTACATCTATATTCCAACCATGTAGAACAAGCCCAATTACAATTGAGTCGGGACCCTAAACCCCTGCCAAAATTAAATATAAAACGCAAAGCCGAAAGCCTATTTGATTATCAAATCACCGATTTTGAGCTACAGGGCTATGAGCCTCATCCACCCATTGCTGCGGATGTAGCGGTTTAATAGCGCGGTTATACTTAGAATATAAATATCTTACTGAAGGTACTAATACAATGATGCCGGGAGAAAGAAACAATTAATTAAAGCCTTTTATCAAAAACTGGAAAGAACAATTCAGCTGACCTAAAACATTATAAAGTTAAAAAATATTAACCACAGACCACAAAAAAGGACACTATTTTTTTCTGTGTGGTCTGTGGTTAATTTTTTTTGTTCTTGGTTTCCCATTTCCCATTTCCCATTTTCAATTTTCCATTTTCCATTTTCCATTTTCCATTTTCCATTTTCCATTTTCCTTCTACTACATTGTCTTTTAATACTCAACTTTATAATTTTTAATAAGTCTTTACTCATCTGTGGTTTTCTGCTTAAAATTGCTGCAATACACAAAAAATCCCCGTTTTTAATTGCAGAGTTATATCAGTGTAATATAATAGAGGGTCTACTCCACTTTTCTTGACATGAGTTGAAATCAATCGCTATGAAAAAGACAATGTATGAAAAAATATGGGATGCCCATCTGGTTCATGAAGAAGCCGGTAAAGCCCCATTATTATATATCGATCGCCACTTAATGCATGAGGTGACTAGTCCCCAGGCATTTGAAGGCATGATGAAAGCCGGGCGCAAAGTCCGTAATAAACACAGTATTCTGGCCACAATGGATCATTGTGTGCCCACAAAAAATCGGGAACTACCGATTGCTGATCCAATTGCTCGCAAGCAAATTGAAACCATGGCCAATAATTGCGCTACTAACGAGCTAAATCTCTATGATATGGAAAATCCTAATAATGGTGTGATTCATATTGTAGTTCCTGAGCACGGCTTTATTCACCCCGGTATGACAGCGGTATGTGGTGATAGCCATACCGCTACGCATGGTGCTTTTGGCGCTTTGGCCTTTGGGATTGGTACTTCTGAGGTTGAGCACGTGATGGTGACTCAGACTTTGCCACAGAAAAAATCCAAAACCATGAAAATTGAGGTAAATGGCGAGCTATCCAAATATTGCACTGCTAAAGATATCGCTCTGGCGATTATCGGTAAAATCGGCACTGCTGGTGGTACGGGCTATGTTATTGAGTTTTGTGGTGATGCCGTTAAGAATTTAAGCATGGAAGGTCGTATGACCCTATGTAATATGGCTATTGAAGGTGGTGCTCGTGCAGGATTGGTTGCTCCTGATGAGAAAACATATGAGTACCTAAAAGGTCGTGAATTTGCGCCAAGTGATGCGGATTGGGAAGATGCTTTGACTTATTGGCAGAGTATTTGCTCTGATGAAGGGGCTGAATTTGATACAACCGTTACTCTGGCTGCTGAAGATATTGCTCCTCAGGTGACTTGGGGAACTTCTCCTGAACAGGTAATTGGTGTGGATAGTCAAGTACCCGCTCCGACTACTTTTGACAATGCGGTACAAAGCCAGGCTTGTGAAAGTGCCTTGGCATATATGGATCTAAAAGCAGGTACTAATATTACCGATATTGCGATTGACTATGTGTTTGTCGGTTCGTGTACTAATGGTCGGATCGAAGATTTCCGGGCGGCGGCTGAAGTCGCTAAAGGAACCACTGTTCATAAAAATGTAACAGCAATTGCTGTCCCCGGTTCCTATTGGGTTAAGAAACAAGCAGAAGAAGAAGGTCTGGATCAGATCTTCAAAGATGCCGGTTGGGAGTGGCGTGAACCTGGCTGCTCCATGTGTTTGGCCATGAATGATGACCAACTCAGCGAAGGACAGCGTTGTGCTTCGACTTCAAATCGTAATTTTGAAGGTCGTCAAGGTAAAGGTGGACGTACCCATTTAGTTTCCCCGGCAATGGCTGCTGCTGCCGCTGCTCAAGGTCACTTTGTTGATATCCGCAAATAGAATGTATTGAAGGAGCCTTTATGGAACCGTATAAGAAACATGAAAGCGTCGCCGCTCTACTCAATCGTAGTAATGTCGACACCGATCAGATTATTCCTAAGCAATTTTTGAAAAAAGTAGAACGCAGTGGTTTTGGCGTGCACTTATTCCATGATTGGCGCTATAACGACGATGGCAGCGACAATATGGAATTTGAGTTAAATAATCCTGCCTTTAGCAATGCTAAAATTTTGGTTGCCGGAGATAACTTCGGCTGTGGTTCATCCCGCGAACACGCGCCTTGGGCTATTGAAGACTACGGTTTTAATACCATTATTTCCACCAGCTATGCCGACATTTTCTTTAATAACTGTTTTAAAAACGGCATTTTACCCATTGTAGTCAGCGAAGACGTTTTAAAGTCAGTAATGGATGAAATCGCAGCTAATGAAGGTGTTAAGTTTGTTGTGGATCTCGATAGTCAAACAGTGACAACACCTGCGGGCACACTCATTAATTTTGAAATCGATCCATTCCGTAAAAACAATTTGTTAAAAGGTTTGGATGATATCGGTTTGACGCTGCAAAATTGCGATAAAATTGATGAGTTTGAAGCCAAGCAAAAACAAGCCCTTCCTTGGCTTTGGCGTACGGCTTAGAGGCTTAAAATGGCTGTTAAAAACAGAGTTTTTACAGCCGCTTTATGACGGATTTAATTTGAAATAAAAGAGTAAGTTTAGTATGGAAGTTAGCCCACGCCATATTCAATTAATGGATACCACTTTGCGTGATGGAGAACAGACTCAAGGCGTTAGTTTTACGCCGGAAGAGAAAGTTCAAATTGCCAAAGCCTTATTAGGTGTTTTGCATGTTGATCGTATTGAAGTTGCTTCGGCCCGCGTGTCAAATCGCGAAAAAGAAGCGTTGGTCGATATTAATAAATGGGCAAATAATCATGACTATTCCGGACGAGTTGAAGTGCTCGGTTTTGTCGATCACACCCGCAGCGTGGACTGGATTCTGGAATCCGGTGGCAGTGTCATTAATTTATTGACCAAGGGTAGTGCCAAGCATTGTCATGAACAACTGGGTAAAACTCTGCAAGAACATGTGGCGGATATTAAACAAACTCTGGACTATGCCTTTAGTCATCAGCTGAAGGTTAATGTCTATTTAGAAGACTGGTCCAATGGTTATAAGGATAGTCCGGATTATGTCTTTGCTTTAATGGACGAGCTGAAAGATTTAGGCATTAGTCATTTTATGTTGCCTGACACTCTCGGAGTGATGTCTCCCGATGAAGTGTATGCCAGTATTCATGATATGGCGTCCCGCTTTCCCCAAGTGCAATTTGATTTTCATCCGCATAATGACTATGGCCTGGCTGTGGCTAATGCTATGGCGGCGGTTAAAGCGGGTGTCCGAAGTATTCATTGTACGGTGAATTGTTTAGGTGAACGTGCCGGTAATGCTTCCTTAGCTGAAGTGGGAGTGGTATTACGCGATAAAATGGGGATGCACACCTCGATTGATGAAAACAATATTGTTCGCATCAGTAATATGGTGGAAAATTTCTCCGGTAAATGGGTTTCCGCCAATGCGCCGATTGTGGGAGCTGATGTGTTTACCCAAACCGCCGGGATTCATGCTGATGGCGATCGGAAAGGTGGTTTATATGAAACCCGCTTAAGTCCTGAACGTTTTGCTCGTAAGCGTAGTTATGCCTTGGGTAAAATGAGCGGCAAGGCCTCATTGGCAAAAAATTTAGACGAGCTGGGCTTATCGCTATCCGACGAAAACCAAGCCAAGGTTTTAGCGCGGGTACGCAAACTTGGTGACTCCAAGCAACGTATTACGCTTGATGATTTACCCTTTATTATTTCTGATGTCATGGAAAGTAAGGATTATCATCATATAAAATTGTTGGATTGTTCGATTAATAGTAGTTTAAAGCTGGAATCCACCGTCAGTATTATGGTCGAAATAGAGGGTCAAACTTATCGGGCTGCTGGTTCAGGAAATGGTGGTTTCGATGCTTTTATTGATGCTATTTCCAAGGTGCTAAAGCAATATGATTATAGATTACCAAATTTAAGTGATTTTGAAGTACGTATTCCCAAAGGCGGAACTACCAATGCATTAACTGAATGTATTATTACCTGGGATACGACGGGGGGTAAACCGATTAAAACTCGAGGTATACATGCTAATCAGGTATTGGCCGCTGTATGTGCTACTATTCGAGTGATTAATATTCAGTTACATGCCAGAAAAAAGCATCAGCGTCTGGCGAATGCGAGTTAGGCTATTAATTTTATTTTGTTCAACCTAAAAAACAAGTGATATGGTGAAATAAAAAAAGGCCGTTTAAAACGGCCTTTTTTGTTTTATGTTTCTATTGGTTTGACGGTTTAACCAACCTTCGGCATATTACGCAACTTTTCCACTACTTTATCACCAAAGGCATCGGTGCTAATCATATTCACGCCACTGCGAGATAAATCAGGTGTTGAGAATCCATCCCCAAATACACCTTTCATAGCTGCCCAAACATTAGCAGCTTCTTCATGCATATCAAAGCTGTTTTCCAACATCATGGCAACTGAGCCAATCATGGAGTAAGGGTTAGCGATATTTTTACCGGCGATGTCTGGAGCAGAACCATGTGATGGTTCGTAATAGGCTTTATCTGGACCGATACAGGCTGAAGGCATTAGGCCTAATGACCCTAAAATACCACCACCTTGGTCACTTAAAATATCTCCAAACATATTTTCCATTACCATCACATCAAATTGGGTGGGGTTTAAGCATAATTGAGTCGCTGCTGAATCCACTAATTGATGTAACACTTCCACTTCAGGATAGTCTTGACTGACTTCGTCTAACACTTCATTCCATAATACACTGGATTTTAATACATTGCTCTTATGAATATTATGCAACACTTTCTTGCGACGCATGGCCAATTTAAAGGCTTCGTGTAGTACCCGGCGAATTTGCTCTTCGTCATATTCTAAGGTTTCGCGAACATAGCGCAAGCCTTGGTCAGTTTTCCCCACTTCTTTATTACCAAAGTATAAGCCACCAACGAGTTCTCGAACCATAATAATGTCGATCCCTTCACCAATAATTTCAGGCTTTAATGGTGAGAAATGAATTAATTCTTTCGGTAAATAAACTGGACGGAAGTTTGCATAAGTATTGTAACGCTTACGCATGGGTAATAAAGCACCGCGCTCGGGCTGTAATTCCACGGGGATCTTTTGAGATTCTTCATGAGATAAACCGATAGTACCTTTTAAAATGGCATCGGCTTGGTCACAAATTGCTATAGTATCATCAGGGAAAGGATTGCCACAATCAAAATAGGCAGCTGCACCAAATAACGCAGGCATTAGTTCGAACTCAACGTCATTGCGCTCTTGAATTAATTCCATGACCTTTACGGCTTCTTTCATAACTTCTGGGCCGATGCCGTCTCCAGCCAATAGCGCTACTTTGTAACTCTTCATCATCTGTCCTTTTGGAAATTAAATATGCGATATTAAGGTCGCATATTATACCCCAAAATGGATAACTTATGAAATTTTTAATCGTTTTCCAGATGTTTATTGCAGCATATATAAAATCTGCATGTCACCATTCGGATAGACAATTTGGTAGTCATTGACTTTATCTCCATTGAGATCGCTTTTGGGAATTAATTCTACTTGACCTAGCCGTTGGTTAGATGGTTCGACGCGATAATCTGATATGGCATGATAGGTAATTCCGTTGATTGTTAAGGTGATTTGTCCGGTTAAATCTAGGTAGACCTGGCCAAAGCTTTTTAAATAGCTTTTTAAGCGTTCCCAGTCTGCGGGAGTGGGGTACAAGGTTTGTTTGTAGATAGAGCCATTGAGTAAAAAATTGTGTTCAAATAAAACCGTATTAATTGGTTTATTGGCTGCTGTACTGGATATACTTTGAGCCGATTGACCTGCGATAGGTTGGCTTTCATAGGATGGTCTGACTGCATACCAAGTTTTTGCCGCATCAGGGTTTAGAGTTGACTCTATTTTTATCATGCCATAGTTTTGTTGCTGACTTTCATATCCTATTAAGGAGAGAGCAGCAAACAACTGCTCCACTTGCTGAGGTTCGGCTAATAAGGTGACTTGTGTTCCTTGTTCGCTGGTGATATTGAACAATCCGTCTTGATCTAGACTAATACCAGGGGTGAACTCTCCTACTAATACCTTGCTTTGGATTGGTCTGAGCTTGTAATTTGTGCTTCCTGCACTAGCACTTAAAAAACCAGTGGCCTGATCTTGATTAAGACTTATTTGATTATTACTTCCCGCCACTGCAGTGGTATTCTGAAACTCTATTATTGTACTATCCGTGGTTAAATCCAAAGCCAAAGGAATGGTTGCCGCTGTATCGGTTGTTTGAGTGACTTTATAGTCAGGGGAATCATTTTGAAAATGAATCCAACCGATATTTTCCGCCCAAGCATAACCATCAAAATCACCGGTTAAGGGATTAATAGTGACTTGACTATGGGAAGGATTGAAATTAACCCAGCCGATATTTTCTCCCCAACCATAGCCGGATAAATTACCAGAACCATCATTATTGACACCATAACTATCTGCCGAACTATTTGTATAGATGTGACTCCCTCCTGTGGTGTGAGTGCCTAAGCGTATCCAACCAATATTTTCAGCCCAAATATAACCTTCCAAATGATCACTATAGATAATGACTTGACTATGGGAGGATTTAAAGTTTAACCAGCCGCTATTTTCTGACCAAGCAAATTTATGAAAATCTGAGATTTCATTGGCCATAACTGCTGAACTATAAGTAATACAAGATAGTAATAGTATTGTGAGAACTTTAAGTGCTATTCGCATAAGGAACCTTAATTAGCAACCGGCCTTAGTTCCGGTGACAAGTAGTCCATTAACATAGGCCGTTTTACCTAAACAAATATCTGCCGCTGTTGCAGTAGCACCGGCTGTATCGACAACTTCGACTTTACCAGGAACCCCATATAAAGTGACTCCAGACTTGATATTGGCAGATATAAGATCGGTATCAATGGTGGATAAGTTTGTTGCGGCGTAAAATCCGGCTGCAACCGTGCTATTGGTATCACTTAAGGTTTGGGTCGCAATCGTACCTGTTACCTCAAGACCATCGACCCAAGCAACTTTACCACTAAGCATATCGGCTGCAATTGCATCACCGCTGGTAGTGTCTACCACCTCGGTTTTTCCGGCAATACCAAAAACCGTAATCCCAGCCTTAATATTTGCGGTGGCTAAATCAGTATCGACGGCCGACAATGTGGTTCCCGCATAATTTCCTGCCGTAACGGTGTCATTAGCATTTGTAAGGGTTTGAGTGGTTAAGCTTCCGGTGATTTCTATACCGTCTACCCAAGCTTTTTTCCCCATTAATAGCTCACCAGCTACGGCATCTCCGCTGGTAGTATCGACTACCTCCGTTTTACCGCTAATTCCAAAAATAGTCTTACCTGCCTTAATATTATCGCTATGTAGATCCAGATCAACCGCTGATAAAGTTGTACCAGTATAGTTACCTGCGGTCACGGTATCATTAGCACTACTTAAGGATTGAGTGGTTAAACTGCCCGTTACCTCAACCCCATCCACCCAGGCTTTTTTCCCAGTTAATATATCTCCTGCCAGAGCGTTACCACTGGTGGTATCAACGACTTCAGTTTTACCGGCAATACCAAAAATAGTGACTCCGGCTTTAATATTGGCACTTTTTAGATCCGTATCTACGGAAGATAAATTTATCGCCGCATAATTACCCGCAAGAACGGCATCCGTGGTATTTTTAATGGTTTGTGTCGTCAAACTGCCGGTTAATTCTACTCCATCTACCCAGGCTTTTTTACCATTTAAAATCTCTGCGGCTTTGGCTGTTCCGCTTGTGGTATCCACAACTTCGGTTTTACCTGATACGCCAAAAATATTGATACCAGCCTTTAGATTGGCGGAAATAAGATCGCTATCACCAGCTACTTTGCCTTTTCCATCATGATAACCTTCGCTAATGGTGATGTCGGTAGTTTTGGGGGTAATATTTTGCGCGCCAATATTAGGCATGGTCCCTGTCTGAAGTCCCCAATTGTCTTTACTAATCCCCCAATAAGTTTTTCCTCCCGTTACAAACTCAGGATCGGCACCGAGTGTTTCATCCATTACCGGAGCTTTGCTCATAATCTGGTTGATATTGTGACCGGTTGAACTGGGACCCGCAGTCGGTTCGGTAAACGTTCCGGTCAATGGAATGGCGGAAGCTCCGGTATCTAAGCGATTGTATATATCTTCCAAATTATACATGGCACTATCTAAACTATCTAAAGCTGCTGGAGAGTTGAGATTACCAGCAAACAAGAGAGCGGGGTGAAGTGATAATAATAAGCAATAGGAAAATTTATTGTTTCGTATTATGTTTAAACTAAAAATCATTGTATAACTATCCCAAAACTGTGGTTATCAATCAGTTACAAGTCCCATCACCGGATGTTCCTACACTGGTTTTAAGTGGAGAGCCTAAAATGAAAACGTCTGCATCCCATTTTGCCCACGTTTTGGGATCGCCAAATTTAAGGCTAGTTCCATCTCCTAAAATAGCTAGTGCTAACCAGGTTCCCTGAGGAAGAGAGAAAGCGTCGAAATAAATGCTATTACCAAAAATTTCTTCCGTATAAGTTTCAGCAATAAACAGTTCTTTAGCTAAATATTTCTTTTCGGAATTGCTTAAATCAGCCGCTTCAGCCGTACCAAATAAATTGACTGAGATGGGATCGAGTTGATCACTACCATCTTGAATGCGTTCAAATAGATAAATTTGAGAGAACAGAATATTATCATTTAATTGACCGGAAGCACTGAGGTTAACCATCATAAAATAGAGATCATAGATATAATTGCCATCCGTATCTTTTTCATTGACTATATCTAAAGTGACTTTCAATTGATCAAATTTGTTATTTATGGATTCACCTCCCAGGGTTACCGTATTGGTTGCGTCCACTGAGGATAGGCAGGGAGTATAGATGATATTATTCATTAATTTGCTGCTAAAATCCGCCGCAGCTGATCCGGTAGGAGCTGAGACCGTGACTTTAACACTGGCGGCTGACCAGGCATTTGTCTGATATAAAATTAGAAGCAAGCAGAAAATAAAAACAATACTAATTTTATTTTCGTGGATGGACATAATTCATTTCCTCTTCTCTTACATAGGGTAGGGGCTGGTATTTCAAATTTTATAGACTAACAGATAAGTTATCGACAGGGTTTAATAAAATTTTAACGGAAAACGTCATATAGTGTTGTTGGCTTGATTTATTTCCAAGTTATTTGGGGATAAATATTTAGCAGACAGGTTAGATTATCTCTCTAAAAGGTATCACACGTCAAAATTCTAGCACCCATATAAAAGTGAAAGCACAATTTGGACCAATATATTTAATTTGTGCTTTAACCTAAAAAACGCAGTTGCCATCTACTGCGGCCCCCTTAAGCACTAAATCTTAAGGATTTTCTGGAACATTTTGGATTCACCAGTAGGGTGACTACAAGAAAAACCAAAATAACCCATAAAATCCTTAATCTTCAGCACTTAAGTGAACCTCGCTACGAAGTCAACTGCGTTTTTTAGGTTTAACTTTTTAAATATCGGTTAAAATTAGGCTTGGGATGACGTTTCTTGTTTTGCTAGATTTAAAGAAATAAATTTTCCATTTGGATACCATAGGCACCTGCTGCAAGGTCATGTTTAATTTTATAATTGCTGGGTTTGGCAAGGTCAACAGAAATAAAATCACTGATGGGTTTCTTGTTCTTATCGGTTATTATCATAATCGTTGGACGTAAACGTTTTAAACCATTTATTTTTACCACTACCGCGACTTCCCCAGATTCTAATTCAACCAATGTGCCATTCGGATAGAGACCGACGGTTTGAATAAAAAGCTCCATTAGTTCAGTTTTAAATTCTTTGTTCCGTTGGCTATATAATTTGCTGATGGCATCATGTGGAGCTAATACACGAGGTTCGAAGGGCCTTGCGCTAGTCATGGCGTCAAAACTATCAATGAGTCCGGCAATATGCCCAAAAACAGGGATTTCGTCGTTCTTTAAGGCTAATGGGTAGCCACTGCCATCAGCACGTTCGTGATGAGTTGCCACCATTCGAATAACTTCGTGCGGGATGTCCTGATGTTCTATTAGTAACTTGATTCCCTGATCAACATGAGAGCGCAATAAAATAATTTCTGCTTCGGTCAAGCTTCCTTTTTTAGTCAGTAAAGTCCAGGGAATTTTAGTTTTACCTATATCTAATAATAAGCCACCTAAACAGAGATGGTTTAATGATTCGATATCAAATCCCATCGTACGTCCCAGTTGAGCGCACCAGACTGAGGTTGCAAGTGCATGATTATATGAATAATTGTCGACTTTTTTTAATTGCATGACAAATTGAAAAGCCACGGGATTTCTAATAATGCTAGAGACTGTTTTTGAGACGCTTTCTTTTAGGGAGTCGACACTAAACTTATTATTCTGTTGCAAATCGTCATAAGTTTGAGTTATTTTTTGGGTGATATCTTTATGAATATCGGATGCAACAGAATATTCTTCCTTCAGGGTTGAAGTGGTTTCGTATTCTTCTTTGTTGACTAATGTAAATTTATTAGCGGCTTCATCATAATATTTATGTAATTCTTTTGACCCCTGTTGTTTATCATCGCTAACCCAATAAACCGGACTGGCGGAACTACCTTTACTTGTATCAATGTATACATGGTTACAATATTTTTTAATAAAATCAATGTCTTCACCAGATTGAACTAAAATTCCTTCCATATTAATGGGAAGATCTACCCAAGGTCTATCGAGTTTTGAGATATACATACCAACACATAAACCATCCAGTCGTATTTTGACTTCAGTTGACATTGTTTTATTCAATCCTGTTTGTATAGGGTGTGGTCAGTGAATATATTGTTTTTGTTATCCTGACAAGTTATCCGGTATTTAATTTTTTTTCAAGAGTTTGGGGGATTATTTTTAGGTTTTAAGTTGTTTTTATATTTGTTAGAAAGTCAGCCGGAAAAAGCTAAGGAAAAAAACAAAAGAACATAGTAGAATTTAGCTAAACCTCTCATAATTTATCAGTCCTATGCATCTTAATATTGTTATTCCTTGCTATAACGAAGAAACGGCTTTAGCCAATACATGCCAGCATTTGCAAATCCTGTTAAAGGAGCTTGTCAGTGAAGGAAAAATTGAGCAAAAAAGTACTATCTATTTGGTTGATGATGGAAGTACTGATGCATGTTGGGAGGTTATCTGTGAGCTGAGCGATAACAATGAGAATATCCAGGGTATAAAACTGGCGCATCATCAAGGACAGCAAAATGCGTTATTGGCTGGCTTGTTTTCAGTTACTGGCGATGTTGTGATTAGTTTAGATGCGGACATGCAAGATGATATTCAAATTATTCCCGAGATGATCAATGAATACCAACAGGGGGTTGAAATTGTTTATGCGGTTAGAAAAAAACGTCAATCAGATAGTTGGTTAAAGCAAAAATCAGCGGCATGGTTTTATCGAATTATGAAATTAATGGGCGTTGAACTAATTAATGAACATGCGGATTACCGTCTACTTTCTTGCAAAGTGATTGAACAATTGAAAGGATTTAGAGAGGTTAACTTATTTCTACGGGGCTTGATCCCAATGCTTGGCTTTAAATCTTCAATTGTTTTTTATGAGCGTCAACCCCGAATCGCTGGTGATTCCAAATATTCTTATCTAAAAATGCTCGCTTTAGCTTGGAATGGCATGACTTCTTTTTCAATTGTCCCCATACGCTTAATCGCCTTAATCGGATTTATTATATTTATTGCCAGCTTGGGCTTGAGTATTTGGGGGCTTTTTATTCGCTTATTTACGGATCAGGCGATACCTGGCTGGGCTTCTACCGTGCTTCCCATTTATTTTATCGGCGGGATCCAATTATTATCTTTAGGCATAATTGGAGAATATATCGGTAAAATATATTTAGAAACTAAACAGAGACCAAGGTATATTGTTGAGAAAAGAACGGACATAGACAATTAAAAATTATTTTCCATTTTCCATTTTCCACTTTCCATTGCACTTAAAGTATCTAAACTATAAATAAGAAAAGCCAAAGAGATATAAAATTCTTTATATTCCGTGACCTCCCAAAGCCGTTTAAATTCCTCTCCAAAAATAATAAATAACAATTGTTGAGCAATAAGTAGAGCAATTAAGATGCTGATTAATTCATACTCGAAACCATTTTTTATATGCTCAATCAAGTAATAGCTGAGTATAAACAAGGTCGTAAAAAAACTGAATTGGATAAATAAGTTATTCCACATATCATAGTTATAAGCAATAAAAACACTGCTGCTAAAAATAATAAAAGGTCGTGGAATAAAAAACGTTAGTCCGGAAATTCGTGACCAATGTTGATGTTGTGAATAAATAAAAGGTAATAGGATTAAAAAAACAAAACTACCGATATAATAAATGAGTTCTGATTCATCGGTGGCAAAATTATGCAGGTTTGTTTCAAATTGTTCATTTAATTCAAAATGGGAGGGGAGTGGAATATCGAATATTCGTTGAAACCAGGATATTTCCTCTAAAGTTATTAAGAAAAAAATTCCACTAAGAAAAATAGCACTGGATATCATCGTTATTTTTTGTTGGTATTTTTTATTGTTAATCTGCCATGCTAAATAAACAAAAATAACTCCTGAAAGTGCTGTAAAAATGGCTGAACTAGTTTCAATCAGTCCGTCTTCATAAGAGAGTAGACTGTAAGCATAGGAATTGTGGAGAAACAATAAAGTATAAAAACTGCTGCTCAGAGCAATTATAAAAAGCATGAGTTTAGCTCGACAGATAATAAATTGGTGCTTATTGAGCGACCATTTTGTTTCTCCCCATACTCGAAAAGTATGGTTTAACTCGCTTTGTTGGCTTTCCAGCGAATTATTAGAAGAAGTGATTGCCATAATCAAACAAGCGCTGCTGGTCAGGATTAAACCGCTTCTTAAAAGATATATAGAACTAAAGCTGGGTTGTATATCATTTATCAATGGAATATTAAAAAAATAGTAATCTAAACCTAGAGTTAGTATTAAGAAAAGTATGGCCAGAGTTAGGAGTATTTTATAGTTAAAAGTAGGCATACTGGCTTATCGCAGCATCTCGAGATGCCAAAAATCCATCCATTGTCTTTGCATAAAAGCTTCGTTGGATAAAGGCTGGTAATAGGTTAGTGGTGAAAAATACCAATAACAAAAGATAATTTCTAGGACTAGAAAACCGGTGGCAATATAAATTAGGTGGGGTTTTTGATTTAAAGTGGTGCCTAGAATTTGGTTAAATTGTAAATAAAACAAAAAACATCCAAAAAGCAAGGGAATAAGATAATGATATAAATACATAACTCGGCCCAAATTAAACATGACTGCTAAATAGGCTAAATACATAAGGCTAAATAGGCTAATTAAATAAAAGCTTTTCCTATCTTTGATGGATAAACCAAAGCACACCGCTGCTACAATTTGTGCCAATGACAAAGCGACCCCAATTAAGACTAAAAGCCAGATCACTGGATTACCTTGTAGGTAGAGATATTGTACAGTCCCAACTTTGTTATTATGGTGAACATGTTGGCTATGATAATTAATACTTTTGTTACCAAATGGCCAAGTGCCAGGAGAGCTGCCGGGTTTATGGTTTAAAGGAACCCCTTGTTCATACTTTTTTATATAATAGATATTGTCCTTTAGCATCGTAAAAAAATGGCGAATATTGCTGGTTTCATGTTTTTCAAGAATTTCGAGATAAGCCGCTGAGGCTTGATATTGATTTTCTAATACCTTTTGACCCAGACTAAAATGGATATAGTAACTAAGAAAGAAGATTAATAAGATCCCGATTGTATAGCTGCTGCCATAATTCAGTAATTTTTTTAATTGGATTAGACTTAATCGTTTTCGCCGATGATAAAAAAATAGCCCAGGGAAAAGGATTAATAAAATCAAGCTATTTAATTTAACGGCAACTGCTAAACCAGTAAAAATACCTAAGATAAAATAATGCTTCAACCTGTTGTCAGCTTTATTCAAACGATATAAAAAATATACAATGCTGAGAAAAATGAAACAAATTTGGGTAGATTCCAGCATGGCTGTGCGGCTATGGACTATCATCGCATTTTCAAATAAATATAAGCTACTGAAGAAAAAAGCCAGGATGAGTTGCTGGGATAATAGATACAAAATCCAGAAAAATAAGACGGCTGCGATACAAGCAAATAGACTTGGAAAGAGTCTGACCCCTCTAAAAGAATAATCATCGGGAATCGTTTTGATATAATCAGTATGTAAAAAAGTGTTAGTATCTAAATGCTGATTTGGTTGCAATAACCATTCACCTAAGGCAATGAAGAGCTTGCCTAATGGCGGGTGGGGTTCCATAAACATCACTCCGGCTAAATATTTCTGGGCTGAAGCGATATGGTAATTTTCATCCCAAGCGAGTTCGGCAGGATAATGATAATTAAAAAAATAACTATAAATGGCAATCAATAAAATCCCAAAAGATGCGAAAACTAATGAGGACTTACTGATTGACATAGAGCTTTGCTATTGGCATGGGATGAAATTTTACCGTTTCAGATTCTCGTCCGATTAATTGCATATTAAGACTATGATTCGGTAAAGTACTCTTATTCATTGGGTTTTGGCTAGAATCAAATTCATATCTGGCTTCTAAGCCCAGATAACCAAAACCTTGATAATAATATATTTCAAAGTGATGTAATCCTTTATTCAGAGTCGTTGAACATAGGGTTTCTTCCATAGGGCGGCCATTGGGATGGGCACAAATTACTGTGTTATCGATAGTTAGTTTAAAGCCATCGTCGGAACGGATAGAAAAATTATATTTTCCGCTTTTTAGTGTTTCCATTTGGGTTTGGAGTTTGAGGAAAAAATCATTTTTAAATTCTGAATAGCCAAAATTTTCATGATAAAAATATTCGCCTTCAGGGAAATGAATGGTATCAACGGCAAAATCGGCAATAAATATGGTGTCGTGTGCTGTTTGTAAATTTTCGATTGGTTTGCTTTGCTGCAATAATAATACATCGATGCTTTTTTCAATGGGCCAATGTACGGTTTTGATGATAATATAAAAAGCAATTAAAATTACCAGAAAATAAAAAAACCAATCGGATTTATCTTCACGTTGACTCTCCGTAATTTTTTTGTTGTTATTTTCTAAATCCATTTTCGTCTCGTAACGAACCTAATAAAAATTGCCCAGTGGCATTTCCCACCAAGACCCAGAACCAAAAACTAATTAAACGATATATAAATATGATAAAAACTGCAATATCTGTTGGGATACTCAAGTACACTAAAAAACCAACCAGGCTTGCATCGGTGACTCCAATACCTCCGGGTAACATGGAAATTACTCCCACAATGGCACTGATGGTTACAATGAAAATGGTTTCAGACCAATGTAAATCATAACCAAGACTATGTAGAATTAAATACAATGAGAGTCCCATACAACACCAGGAAAAAAGTTTGGTATTAATGGTAACAAGTAAATGATTCGGCTTAAGAAGTTGAAGAGTGGCGACTTGTAAATCCGTAATGCCAAAGGCGGCTTCGGGAGGAAAAAAAGGCCGGATCAATCGTTGTACTAAAGCCTGCATTTGGGAAAATTTAAACGTTAAAATAAAAATGCCCACCATCAATAGAATAAAAATAATGGTTAAGATTAAAATACTGAATTCATAATTCATCAAGAGTAAACCAATAATCGCGATAATTGCTGCTGCACAAAAATCTGCAAAGAGTGCATTAAATTGTATCGCAGCTCCTAAGCGTAAAGGGAGGTGTTGAACTTTTTTTAGAAGCATCGGGCGGCTGAAGGTACCCATTTTGGCAGGCAATAAATCGGTCGCAAAACCAGCCAGAAAAACTAAGAATGAGGTTTTAAAATTTTTTTGATAGGGCGAAGGTTGATTGTTTAATAGTTTTTTTTCAGTTTCGTTCAGATAATAATACCAACTGAAAAAATCAAAGCAGACATCAGCAATACTAAAGAATATGGCTGAAGAAATTAGCCAATAATTAATGTGAGAGATAAGTTGCCACGATTGTATACCATCTTGGAATAGCAGAAATATGGCTAAAATTAGAAAAAAAATAAAAAATAGCTGAAATTTATTTAATCTCATCAAATGTTTTTATGGAATAATTCGATTAATTATTAGATGTTATTTGTTCTAATAGGTGATGGGTAATATATTCTAAATCGCTGTTTTTTAACTCTGCATAACAAGGTAGATGCAATAATTCTTGATCTGCACGACTGGCATTGGGAAATTGGCCATCGGCTTGAAACAATAAGCTGCAATCACGCATATAATAGCGTTTGCTATCGATACCCTTTTCCAATAATGAAACGGCAACCTGGCTCATGTCTTTTAATAAAATGGAAAAGAGCAACCAATTTGCCTGGGCTTTTTCATTTATTGGTTGCTGGCAGTGGACCTTCTCCCGCAAAAGTTCGAATAATTTCTCTGCATTGCTAATGCGCTGCTGATTACGCTCATCAAAATGCTGTAATTGTTGTAAACCAATCCAGGCCTGAAAGTTACTATAACGGCGATTTCGTCCTGATAGAGTGATATCTTGGCCGATATAGGTTTTGCTTAACAGATCATCCGGCCCTTTAACTTTGGCCAAAATTCGCAAAGCAGGATATACCAAAAGATTGAATAAGGGGGGATAAGTGACGAGTGCTTCAAAAGTATTTTTGAGTAATCGTTTAAATATTTGTCTTTTTGACGCTGGCTGGCAGTGGTCTAATTGTTCTCGAATTTTTTTAGCCAAGAATTGATTAGATGTGGTTAAAATTCCACCACCTAAAGTATTAATGCATTTGGAGGTTTCTAGACTAAAATAGGAAATTATTCCAAAGGTCCCCATTTTTTTATTACTGATATTTGCACTGCCACAATGAGCACAATCTTCCACTAAAATAAGCTGATATTTGTCAGCGATGTCCCTAATTGCTTCAATATTACAGGGAATACCATATAAATGAGTGGGAAGAATGACTTGTGTTTTTTCATTGATAACGGCTTTTAGAGATTCAGGATTAATTCCAAAACTGTCTAACTCAATATCTACAAATTTAACCGTATAGCCCATTTCTTTAATAACAAAGGGGACAGCTGGGTAAGTGAACGCTGGGACGATGATTTCTGCATCTTCTTCGAGATCGAGGGCCTGTAATATCAGTTGTAAGCCATAACGTCCAGAAGGAACGGCAATAGCCTCTTTACAACCAATAAATTCGGCAAACTGTTCTTCAAATAATTTTATTGAAGAACCTTTGATGAGCTGACCTGAAAACCAGTGAGAAAAAAAACTTTTCCAGGTATTTGGAGAAAGATAAACGCGCTGCCTTGGGTATGCCATATGCTGTTATTTTTATTTAGACCGTGTCTAGGGTTTAGGAGTTAACTGAACGTTTGGTTCCAATTTTAGAGGGCTTGAGCAAAAACCACAAGGATCTCAATAGAAATGGTATTTCATCTTTTGCTTGGGCGATAAACCAGGGCAGGCGTTGTCGACAAAATAGGATTAAATATTTCCAGGAGAAATAATAACGATGATAAAATTCGTTTCTCAATTCTTGCAAGCGCCAATCGGGGACCTTACTGAGGTTTCTATAAATGGCATTATAAGAAGAGAAATCCGCTAATTGATCGATATTGTCGATTTTTGGATCAAAAAACTCAGTGCCTGGATAAGGCGTACAATAATGCATTTGCACTGTAATTGCTTTTGCTTTCATTGCCAGTTTAAAGGTGTCCTGAATTTCCGCTTCGGTTTCGTCAGGGTTGCCCATCATAAACATAAGCCTTAGCATAAGCCCTTCCTGAGCGGCAATATCTATTGCATATTCGATTTGTTTGCTGGTTACTTCTTTATTTAATGCATTGAGAACACGATCATTACCAGACTCTATACCCAGACTGGCACCAACACAACCGGCAGACTTCATGCGTTTGATTAAGGTGCGGTCTAATACATCTGCTCGTGTTTGAATAACCCAGGAGACATTTAAATTGCGCTTTTCAATCGCATCACAAACCTCAAATACATAATTGCGATTGATGGTAAAAATATCATCTTCTATGGAAATGGCATTAACACCATATTGTTTGACTAATACTTCAAATTCATCAGCGATGCGTGTGGCAGAATGACGGCGTATTAAACGACCATAGGATTGACGGTGATCATGACTACAAAATGAGCAACTATAAGGACAACCACGAGTGGATAATATATGTCCCCAACGTACGGTGTGCAATACAGGGACTGGAAAGGAATATTTCCGATATTGTTTGAGATCAAATAAGCCATAATTGATTATGGGTAATTTATCCAGATCTTTAATATAACTGCGGGTAGTCGTTTTCACTAATTGATGAGTTTTATTATCACAATAAAACAATCCAGGAATATCGATTAAACGACGGTTTTGATTAATGGCTCCAACCAAATCCAAGATGGTCTGTTCACATTCTCCAACTAAGCCCATATCAAAGTGATTTTGAGCCTGATTACTTTTTTGAGAGTTGCTATTTGTCGATGGTTTAAACAAAATCTCAGGAAAATAGGTTGACACTGTCCCAAAAACGACCGAAAGACAGGTCAAATTTTGTCTTAATTTTTCCTGTAAATGCTGCATGGTAGGAACAACACCTGTACTGGCATCGTAAAACATCATGTCTGGTGAATAGTCCAGAATATAATTCATACTTTGTTCCATCGACCAGCCATTTGCCCAAACATCGATGACAGCCACCTCATAACCTTGTTGCTCTAATGCCGTAGCGGCATACCCAATGGTAAAAGGGAGAGTCACATCATGAGGATGGTGCAATACATAGCCAAAAAAAGGAGGGATACGCAAAAATAAGATGCGCTTGATTATGAGAGAATGGGAGGATGCTAAAGTCATACTATTAATATTAAGTACCACAAAGGCTTAAGTCAATGTGTACTTCGGTACTAGTTGGTTATTTAAATAATTATTGGATTATTTCCATTCGTTTTCTAAGAGAATTATTATTCACTCAGAGTGCCTGTATACATGCCGAACTATCTCATTTAAAATCAAAATTTACTGTCAAGCTTAACTAGGATAGCTGTGTCTGTTTTTTTTAAAAATAAAATAGAAATCATATTATTATTACCGATTATAGCCCTGACGGTTTTATTTCGTTTGCCTAGTTATATTCCGTTTACTTGGAAATCTGATGAACTGGATTATCTAAGTGCTGTTCAAGAAATTATTAATGGTGGAGTTTTATATGTTTCCTATGGTGATATAAAGCCGCCATTACTCTTTTGGCTTTATACCCTAGCCTGTCAAATTGGCGGTGATATTAATATCTTCTATATTAAAACCATGGGCATTGTGTTTTCTGTTATTACTGTCATTACGGTGTTTTTTTTGGCTAAACAATTGGGTGGGAACCGTTTGGCCTTTGTTAGCGGGCTGTTATTTGCCACTTTTTCCATTTGTGCCCGAGGCGAAGAAATGCTGGCCAGTAATAGTGAGCTATTAATGAATGCGTTTATTGTTCCGGCCTATTTGTTCTTTTTCAGTTTTTTACAAAATCGCTCTAAATACCTTTTATTGACAGGAGCTAGCCTATTCTTAGCCGGTGCTTTTTTTATCAATCAAAAAGCCGGTATTAATCTGGTTGTTTTTGTCTTGGTATTATTTTTTGTCGCTGTTCAACATCAAAACTATCGGCAATTTTTTAAAAATAGCTCGTATTTAGTCCTTCTTTTTCTTTTACCGAGTATGCTCTTTGTAAGCTATTATGCGGCAATTGGACATTTGGATGAATTTTATTATTGGTTAGTTAAAATGCCATCGGCATATATTAACTCCTATGATATTGCAACTCGTTTTGAGCGGATTATTCTCCGCTTTGAAATATTTTTTGCCGGTTATTGGGCATTAGTTATCCCTTTTTTTTGCGGAATATGGGTAATCATTAAAGGTCAATGGTATAAACAGCCATTGTGGTTGGCTGTTATTCTATATTTAATTTTTTCTATTATTGCTGTCGTTGTGGGAGCTAAAATGATGGAACGTTATTTTATTCAACTGCTACCTGCTTTTTTTATTCTTAGCGCGCTTGGATTGTTAAACATTTACCAAATTATCGAAAATTTAAATATTAAAAAAAAATATCAAGCAAAAATATTGGCTCAAGTTTTACTGATCCTGTTTTTATTTATCTCACCACTAAAATATTTGCAACAGCATTACCATACTTCAAAGCCTAAGCTAGTAAACATAGCCAATTCTCCTTCCTTGCATGGGATTAAAACCATTGTAGATAACAATTCCCTGGCAGAGGATAAAATATTTGTTTTCCCTAAAGATCGTTATTACTATTATTTCCTGCAACGTAGAAATGCAACTCGTTTTAATGAAATTGAAACACATCTAAGCAAAGCAAAAATGTACCCTCAAGAAAATGCCTTGTTTAAACAAGGCTGGAATTATTTGTATAGTGATTTAAAGCAAGGGCAACCAAAATTTATTATTGATATTTCGGGGAATTTTGGATTTAAAGATGGAGAACCAACGCATATTCGTGAAATGAAAGAGGGATTGAAAAACTATATTGAGGAAAATTATACTCAAATCGGGAGTTATGTTGATGACGTGCTTTATCAAATTAAGTCTTAAAAAAAAGAAGTGAATGTAGCTCTATAGATGGGGCTGTGATATAAGATAAAGTTAATTTTTTATTAATTGAAAGAAGTCTATGGGCGAACAAAGTTTTAATCCAATAGAAACAACGCCACTAATATCCAATAGTAATACGGCATCACTAATCGAAGAAACCCTAAAAAAAGTCCTAGAACCGACCAATATTTCTGAGCAAGAGAAAATTTCAAATTTTCATCATGCTGTTGACAATATTATGCAAAGTTTTCCTTTCGTTTGTCGTTCTGAGTGTTGTGCCTGCTGTTATCAACCCGTCGATGTTTACCCTCAAGAAGCAGAACTAATAAAGCAATTTATTCGGAATAATCTGAGCAAAGAAGACAGACACGAAATAAAAAAAGGCTGCGAAGATTTTGTAGAAAACTATAATCAGATCTATGAACTTAATATAGAATTCTGGGATGAGGTATTACCCCTATATGAATACATGCTGGATAAACTCTCCCAAAGACATATGGAATGCCCGTTTTTAAAAAATAATATTTGTCTGATTTACCCGGTTAGACCGACGATGTGCCGCACTCACGCCATGACTTCTGAGCCTGAAAAATGCTTTACTCATAATACTCGAAACCCATCTTGGCAATCGCGATTGGTGGCAATAACGGCTCATGCGTTATTGACTAAACTAAATAATGGAAAAGGACCGAATGCTATCGTGCATACCCTTTCTGAAACAATTGATTTAAAACACCCCTTAAAGGGATTTTAATTGAAATTTATTCGGATGAACTTGAAAAGCAAAATGTCATCTAGCTGTTATCCAGCGTATTAAACGTCATAAAATTAGAATCCATGCCAATCACATATGAGGGATGGGAATCCAATTTATAACTCACCTTTAATCCCAAACTTCCATAGCCTTGAAAATATGTTAAGTCAAATAATTGTTTGCCTTTTTCTAGATGTACGCTACAGGTGCTGGTTTCCATAGCACGACCGTTACTGTGTTCGCAAATGGGATTATTGTTTAATTTGAGTAAAAAACCGTCATCTGAATTGATGGTAAAGGTATAGTTGCCTGCCTGTAAAACATCAATTTGAGTTTTTGCATGGATAAAAAAATCTTCTGTGTATCCCAAGTATCCGGTATTTTGATGGAATAATTCTTCACCTAAGGGAAAGGATAACTTATCAAAGTTAAATTTTTTTTGATCAATAATCTTGCCGGGGGTATAGAGATCGGTGATGTGTCCCTGTTGTTGAAGAACGGTTACCTGGATATTTTTTTGCATGGGCCAAAAAAGACTTTTTAGACTTAAATAAATAGCAATAAAAATAAATAAAATAAGATATTTATGTTTTTCAAATAATGACATGGAGATTATTTTAAATGGAATGATTATTCGCATCAAGGCGTTGATTGTGTTTTATTAATAAGTATTGGCTAATAAGATTACCGACAAAAATTAGATACCAGAAACTGATTAATCGATAGCTAAATACGATTAATACGGATATTTCGGTAGGAATATTCCATAGGATGCAAAAACCAAACAAGCTTAAGTCAGTGGTACCCAGACCACCGGGTAACATGGATAGACCGCCAATAATCGCACTGACAGAGACGGCTAAAATGGTTTTTTGTAGATCAATGGAATAACCGAAGGCATATAGAACCAGAGCGAAGGAAACTCCGAGTAAACACCATGAAAGCAGTTTAATGCTTAGGGTGTATCGCAAGTTTTTCAGGGTAAAAAGCGCTAAAAATTGATTTTTTGTCGCTTTTATTGATTCTTGATGAGTGCTTTTGAGCAGCGATGCAAATATATAATGGGCAAATTTTTTTAAGCCAAAACCTTGGTATTTAAATCCGATGAGCAAAGCAATGCTGGTGATAAACAGTATTATTCCAAGTAGCTGCAATTGTTGGTTCGAAATATCGATAACAATAAAAGCCATAATACTACTAATGATTACGGCTGCGATAAGATCCGTTAATAAGGCACTGCCTTGAACCGCAAAACCTTTTCGCTTTGGAATGTGACATAGATGGTTCAATAAAATGGCACGGCTAAAGGTTCCTACTTTAGCGGGTAATATATCGATGGAAAAGCCTGCCAGATGGATACTTAAAAATTTTTTTAATGGGAATAAATCGTTATTTTGAAATATTTTTTCACTCGGTAAGTTTTTAAGGTAAAACATCCAATTAAAAAAATCTAAACTAACGCACAACAAATTGACTAAAAAGCCATAAATAATAAATTGGAAGTTCATCATAGATAAATCATTCCATATAGCCAAACTATCTTTAAAAAAAAGATAAACAGCTAAACCAAAGAATAATAAAAAAAATATATAAATTTTATTGATACTCATGCGGTATTTAGTCAATTGATATAGGGGGATGAGTAGAAAAAAGAGTATATCATTTTGCTGATTTATGGTGAAATGTATGTTTTTTTTATCTGGATAAATATTTACCCTCCCCGCATGTCTATATTACAGCTCAATAAAAACCGGCTTGCACTATTGTGTATTTTTGGTGTTGCCTGGATATTACTGATTTTAAGATATGTAGGGGGAAATGGTGAACATGCCTGGCCTGATTCTGATGGCGTACTTTTTTCTTTAATGGCCATGCATTTAATGCAGGGTGAATCCTTTTCCTGGTTCTTATATGGGCAAGATTATATGGGAACCTTTCCCGTACTCATTAATTATGCCTTATTTCAACTGTTTGGCATTTCACATCTTTGGGTGGAATTTTTTTATGCCTTTGTTTATGCCTCAAGCCTTGCGATTATTTCAGCATTTATTATTAAACGAACCGGGTTTGTGGTTGCCTTGGTGTTTGCCTGTTTGTTTTGTTTATTTCCAACCGAATTAGATAATTTAAAGGCTTTAGACAGCGGAAATCATAACTTTAGTATTTTGATGGGATTAATAACCAGTTATTTTTTTTGTCTTTTTATTCAACTTCATTTGGAAAAAAAACAGAATCTTTCTTTTAATAACTACCTTTCACTATTGTTCTTTTGCTTATTGGCAGGGTTAACCTATTGGTCCTCTAAATTGGGTTTTATCTATATTATCGCTATTGTTGGTAGCACAGTTATTAGTTGTCGAAAGCAATTAGGGCTGCCGAATGTATTTAATATCAATAAGGCATTAAGTTTCTCCCAACATCCTATTATCTACCATCTAAAAAAATGGTTCTGGTTTATTCTACTGCTTATTTTTCTCAGTCTGTTTTTAATTTTTGAACAGGCGATTTTTAATGCTTTTTTGATTTTTAAAATTTATTTTATATTTCAATTTTCCAAAATACCGGAACCAATGAATTATTTCTGGGGTATTGTTCCCCTGATTGCGGGTACTATATATTTGATAAAAAATAAAGCCCGCTTAAGCTCTATGATAAGGGGGAATGAAAAATCCGTGCCTTGGGATCTGGTTATTTTAACTGCCCCCTTATTAGTCGTATTGTTTGCCTTACCAACCACCGAGCATTTAGATGATTTTACATCTATTCGGTATTTTGAAAGTTTACAATGGTTGAACCTGATTTTATTGCCACTTTTATTGTCACTTCTTCCTCAAAAAACGATTCGAAATTCATTAAGTTTATTCTATTTTGTGATTGCCCTTTATAGCTGGTATTTTCCTGAAGACTGGAATTTTAAACGGATGCAACAGCCGTTGCAGACGATTGAATTTATTCAGACACGCCAGGCTGATGAATCGCGTTTGATTGAGGATGAAAAAGCGGTTTTGACTTTCTTGGACGCTCGAAATTTATACTATGGTTATGCCGATTATTGGCTGGCCTATCGCTTGACTTTTTTGACTCACGAGGAGTTTATTATTAGCCCCTACGAAGATTCACGCTATCCGGCTTATGATAAACGGATAGAAAACGAGGGAAATGGTTTTTATCTATTTTATATTGAAGAATTGGGCAATGGGCGGGAATTTGCTAAAGAGCACGGTAAAACTCAGGAAGCCATATTTGGTGATTTAATTGTATTTTACTGATGATGAAAATCTTAACTAAAAATCAAACCCGTTTATTGTTTATTTTTGTTTTAGAAATATTACTTCTCAGTTATCAATATCTGGGGGGCAAACCCGATCATGCTTGGCCGGATTCTGATGCCTCCGTATTCCCCTTGATGGCCTTGCATTTGATGCAGGATGGAGATTTTTCCCCTTATTTTTACGGACAAGACTATATCGGAACCTTTCCGGTTCTCATTATTGCCGGTTTATTTAAATTATTGGGTGTTTCGCATTTATGGGTCGATGTTTTATATGCGGTGGTTTATTCGGGAATTATTACGATTATTTCAGCTTTTTTGATTCGAAAAACCGGCTTTATCCCGGTTCTAGTGTTTGCTATTTCCTATGCCTTTTTTCCTTCTGAACTATCAATTCCCAGAGCCCTGGATAGTGGAACGCATAATTTTAGTATCTTTAGTGGCTTACTAACGGGCTATATTTTCAGCTTATTTATTGATGCAAAGTTAAGTAATCAAGATAATTTGTGGAGAAATAACTATTTTGGGCCGGGCTTAACTTTGCTACTTGGAGTTCTAGCCTACTGGTCTTCGCCATTAGGTTTTATTTCTGTTATTGCAATTATAATGACGGTTCTGTTTAGTTGTCGCAAGCAATTATTTCCTAGATTTTTTGAGAAATTATACAGTTTTGACATGGCAAAAAAATGGTGGTGGTTAATATTGCTTATAACGGTGTTAACTGGACTGGTATTTTTTGAAGAAAGATTTTTGAACGTCATTTTTAATATTTTCCTCATCACAAAAATCTACTTTCTACATCTATTTGTCAGAATTCCAGAACCGATGAATTATTTTTGGTCGATTATTCCTTTTATGGCGCTATTCTTTGTTGTTTATAAAGAACGGGCCTTATTAAAAAAAATGTGGCAAGGCAGGGCAATATCGCCACCTTGGCATCTAGTATTATTATCAACGCCTATCTTTAATGTGATTTTTGCCTTACCCACCAGCGATCATTTAGAAGACTATAGTTCGGCTCGATATTTTGAAAGTTTACAGTGGATGAACTTGTATATATTGCCGCTATTGTTTGCCGTATTATTTCGCTCAAAAATTAAAAATCAGCTCAGTATTATTTACTTGGTATTTGCCGTGTTTACCTGGTATTCGGAGCAAGATGAAGATTATTCTCGCCTGCAAAATCCTTCGGAAACGTTACAATTTATCCAATTACGTCAAAATGATATGACGCGTCTTTTAGATGACGAAAAGACAGTCATTGATTTTCTAGATAAACGCAAGTTATATTATGGATTTAGTGATTATTGGTTAGCCTATCGTTTAACCTGGTTAAGTCACGAAAAATTTATTATTAGTCCCTATAAAGACTCTCGTTATCCTGCCTATGACGAACGGATAAAAAAACAAGGAATTGGCTTTTTTTTGTTTTATATCGAAGAATTGGGAGATGGCCGGGAAATTGCCAATCAACATGGCAAACTGAAAGCAAAAACGTTTGGTGAACTCATTCTTTTTTATTAATACACTTTTTTGACGCCTTTATTTAAAACAATTATTTAGCTTAATGTATAAACAGCAAATCACCTTATATCCAGTTCCCATTTTTATTCTAGGTTTACTTTTATACTGGGCGGCTGCATTATTTATTCAGCCGCAATTAGGTGAAATGTTGTTATTCTTTGATGATGGCGACCTTTTTCTGCCCGGTGGTTATTTTACCGAATCCAGTTGGCTTGATACGGGCTTGGTTGCTTATCAAGATTATGTTGTGGAATATCCTCCCATCGGCTTGTATAGTTATTCCTTACCCCGTCTATTTTTTAATATTTATTCGGAGCAAGATTTTTTATACGCCTTTACCTTTATCGCTTTATTTCCTATTTTGGCGATATTTTTTCTATTGCTAAAACGTCAACCTAGATTCGTCTTGTTTTTATGTGCCCCCACTTTTTTTTATTATGGTCTGTGTCGTTTTGATACCTTTCCAACCCTGGCCTCTTTATTAGCCGTGTTATTAATTATGGATAAAAAACATATGCTGGGCGCAATTGTCTTGGGTCTGGCTATAGGCACCAAGTGGTACCCCATGGTCTTGGTTTTACCCTTATTCGTTATGCAACCGAATAAATTAAAATGGTTAGTGGTACTTGGTATTTCGACCCTGTTTTTTTGCTTTCACCATATTGTCATAGTGGGTTGGGAAAATGTCCTAGCCACCTATACTTTCCATACGGGCCGGGGGACCAATGGTGAAAGTATGCTTTATTTGATGAGTAAATACTTATTGAATAATGAGTTACCAAGTGTGCTGCGACACATTTTCTTTAGCCTCCAATTTATTCCGGCAGTGATATTGGCTATTTATTTGTGGAAAAAGAAAGTTAAGCCATCCTCAGAAATATTAGCTATTTCGGCCATTATCACGATTATGAGTTTTATTTTATTTGCCAAGTTTCATTCGCCGCAATGGCTGATTTGGGTGCTTCCCTTTATTGTATTACTCGGAGATAAATTGATTTTATGGTTTTATTTGGCCTTAGATGTTTTAAATTATGTCGCTATTGCAATCGTTTCCAATATTGTCCATAAAAGTACTTGGATTTTTGATGTGTATAATTTGGGGCGAGTGGCGTTGAGTATTACGCTAATGATTTTAGTGATTATCAAACTCAAACAAATAATTGAAAATGATGTAAACCAAAAGGCTTTGCCTGCGTATGACTAAAAGCTTAATAAGGACTAATTATCAGGTCACTATTTCTCCTACGATTATTTTTTTTGCCTGTCTGACAATATGGCTATTGGCAATTTTTTTTGTTCAGCCGCATTTAAATGAATTTATCCTCTTCTATGATGACGGTGATTTATTTTTAAAAAATAGTTATTTTGATCAATCCCGGTGGGTTGATACCCAGCTGATCCCCTATAAAGATTATGTAGTCGAATATCCCCCTATCGGTCTGTATTGGTATTCCTTACCGCGTTTTCTAGTCAATGTTTATGGCGAGACGGATTTTCTTTATGGTTTTGTATTTATTAGCCTATTAGCCGTGCTCGGGATTTATTTTCTATTGCAGAAATACCAGCCCCAATATGTCCTATTTCTCTGTACGCCGACTTTTTTTTATTTTGGCTTTTGTCGATTTGATGCTTTTCCAGCCCTAGTGTCTTTATTGGCGGTGATTTTAGTACTAAGGAAAAAACACTATTGGGGAGGGGCAGTTTTAGCCCTAGCAATCGGTATTAAATGGTATCCAGTGGTATTGATTTTACCGCTATTGGCTGTGGTGGAAAATAAAGTTAAATGGTTGATGTTAGTTGGCTCCTTAGGATTTATTTTTTGTTTTCATAATATTTATTATGCAGGAATAGATGGTGCCTTATCGACCTATTTATTTCATACGGGAAGAATATTTAATACGGAAAGTTTGTTATATCTGATTAATAAATATTTATTGGCTTCTGGCAATTTACAGGCCTTAATGAATAGTTTTTCCCTTCTACAATTTCTTCCCTCAGTCTTAGTGGCTTTATTTTTATGGCTAAAAAAGCCGGAACTGTCTAAACAAACATTAGCCCTTAGTGCCATTATCTGCATTTTAAGTTTTATCCTCTTTGCTAAATTTAATTCCCCACAATGGTTAATATGGGTGATTCCTTTTGTGATTTTAAGCGCAGATAAAGAGATTGTCTGGAGTTATTTTGCATTGGATGTAATGAATTATATTACGGTCCCCCTGGCATTTCGTATTGTGGATGATGCCACGGAGACGTTTGATATTTTTAATACGCTAAGAATTGTATTAGTCATATGGTTGTTGGGACTTGCGATTTGGAAATTATCCAGAGAACGTGAAATTATGCCTTCCTAAATTTAAATATTTTCTCGACATACCAGGGGCTGTTCTATTCCTGCTAATTGATGTAATTTATCTATATCAATGAGTTTAATATATTTTCCATTAGTCGTGATAATGCCTTCATTTTGAAATCGACTAAATGCGCGGCTAACCGTTTCATTGGCCAAACAGAGGTAATTGGCAATATCGATACGTGCCATACTCATACGAAAATCGGTGCAACTATAACCTCGGATTTTCATTCGGTTCGAAACACTCATTAAAAATGAGGCGAGTCGATTTTCGGCTTTATTTTTACTGGTCAGCAATTTTACTCCCTGACTCTCAAATAGTTCGTTGCAGATCATATTGATATATTGTTTTTGAAGGTTGGGAATTTCAAAGCAGAGCTCTCTCAAGGCTTTATAAGAAACTTCACAGACGCAACTGGTTTCTAGGGTTTGGGCGGAATCGGGATGAATATCTTCAGCAATGGCATTTAAACCAAGAATTTTACCCGGTAGGTAAAAACCACTGATAGTTTGTCTCCCGTCAATTGTGGGGCTAAAACATTTACAAGAACCAACCCGAATAATATAGAGGTTTTCCAGAACTTTTCCTTGCTGAAAAATAGATTTACCTTCTCTAATGGGGGCTTGGTGCTTTACGATGGATTCAAAACGTTTTAATTCGGTAGGTTTAAGCGATTTAGGCAGACAAAAATTAAATAAACTACATTCTTGGCAAGTTGTTGAGGATTGCTTGATATGGCTAATATTGTCCAAGGTGATTAACTCTTTATTAAAAAGAAGCTTAAAATATCACTAAGGAGAGGAATCGACAATCAACCCCAGAGGTTGATTTTTATTGTTTGAGGCTTTTTGATTGGAAGCCAGGAGGCTATCGGCGTTTATAGGGAATATATTTGGGTTCTTCCCCTTGCTCACGTATTTTGCGATAAATGTTATTCAGGTGAGTTTTTAGTGTGGCTTTGGAGATATTGAGTAATTGGCAGATGTTTTCATTACTATGATTTTGGATTACATGGGTAATGACTTTGAGTTCTTTGTCGCTCAAACCTTTATCGGTATAAAAAGCTAGAGCCTGTTGGTGGTTAACTTGTAATGGTTGTAAAAACGTAATTAATTGTTCATCACTGACTAGTACGGTGATATCGTAAAATTCGTCGTGAACATAAGTATTTTTGTATACGCAGCTGCCGTTTTCTTTCCATTGTTGTGTATCATCATTTTCATAAAGTTCCATACAACCGATCGTGCAGGTACTATTGCTTAAGAATCCACAGATATCGATACAGACATCGTTTTGATAAATGATTTGTTTGGATTTATCTTTAATGCAGAAACCAATATTGCTGTCAGTTAGACTGGATTCTAGGCTGAGATTCATAAAACAGTGATTAATGTGTAGGAATAGAATTCGAGACTATAACCCAACTACCGAGCTAATTCCAGTTTTGGGATATACCCAATCTACTTCAATTTGCATGAAAAAAATAATTAACGTCATCCCCGAGGTCTCTTATCGGGGATCCATTTCTCTCGATAGATTCCCGATAAAGCTTGTCCCAGCACGTTCTAAGCAGGGAAACTTCGGGAATGACGTATTTTGAGTGAATACGAAACCTTGCATTTCCAAGTATCACAGGTATAGAGGCAACTTGAATTACTTATCCTTATATTCTTTTACTAAGCGATGCGCTTGTACTAAATCTTTATTTGACATATTTTTCATCACGGTAACGATGTCTTTATTGGCTTCACTATGTCCCTGTTCAGCAGCAAGCTCCAACCATTTATAGGCTAAAATCAGGACTTGTGGTACACCATCTTCACCATTGGCATACATAACACCAAGATGGTATTGTGCCTCAGCATTACCTGCTTCCGCCAATTCTCGGGTTTTGGCCAAGTTCATACCATTAACTTTAACCGGTAGCCCTCCTTGTTTGGCTATTTTATTCTGTAATTCTTCCAGACTTTCTCGAGCATCATTATTATCCTGATCGGCAGATTTTTGATACCAATATAAGGCAGCTTGAAGATTTACGGGAGTGCCTTCGCCATTTTCATACATTTTGGCGAGATCATATTGTGCATCCCGATCATTTTGTTCAGCAGCTTTGTGAAACCAAAATAATGCTATTTTATCATCTTCTTCAATGCCTAGACCTTCAGCATAGGTTACCGCAATACGGTATTGGGCATCCCGCTCTTTAGGAGCTGCTTTTTTTAACCATTTTAAAGCAAGTTGGGTGTTTTGAGTGGTCCCTTTACCTTCGGCATATAATAGACCTAGGCGATATTGAGCTTCAGAGTGTGCTTGCTGAGCAGCCTTGGTATACCAATACAAGGCATTTTCATAGTTTTGAGTTATTATTTCGCCTTCTTCATAAATTTCAGCCAATTTATATTGTGCATCGGCATTATTGTTTTGGGCGGCTATTTTATACCAATGTATTGCTTTAGCTTCATTGCGCTCAATGATATCGCCTTCGGCAAAGAATTCAGCCAGTTCATATTGATAATCTGGATCACCACTATTGGCCGCTTTGACGAGCCATTTGATAGCTTGTTCAGCGTCTTTAGCCACACCTTCTCCCTTAGCGTACATCTCTCCCAGTTTAAATTGGGCATCAGCATGACCTTCTTCGGCATCCCCGGCCATAAATTGATGTTCTTTATCATCGCCAGCTGCTTTTTTGTACCATTTAACAGCCAAGTTGAGGTCTTGTTGAACTTTTTCCCCTTCTTGGTAAATTTCCCCTAAACGGTATTGGGCATTTTGATTATCATCAGCGGATAATGTTAGCCACTCGATCGCAGTATCGGTATCTGCATCGACTCCTTTGCCATCAAGAAAAAATACACCCAAACGGTATTGGGCAGAGGTATTACCAAATTGAGCAGCTTTTTGGTACCACTGAAATGCTTGTTGATAATCTTTGTCCACATAGCGCCCATTTTCGTACATTTTTCCCAAGTTATATTGCGCATCAGCGTCATTTTGCTCGGCTCGATATAGGGTATCTATATAGATTTTATTGCTGCTTTGAGCAATGCTAGAATTAACAAAAAAAGCACAGAGGCTGATTAATAAAGCTCTTATTATCATTGCGGTCGGCCATCATTTTTTTATTTATTTTATTGTAGCCTAAAATTGTTTTTATTGCCTTTCCTTATCTATAAATAATGGCGGGGGAAATAAATAAAAAAGACCCATGGGGATAATCAGAAATGCGATTGGGATCATTTGCCGGGTTTCCTCGATGACTCCGGTAAGAAAGTGAATAATGATAAATATCGGGATCATAAGGCCTGCCCGTTGTAGAAAGCGAGGCATGTCTTGAAATTTCAAAAAAGCGATTATCCAAAATATGCCATAGAGCATAAAGATAAATAAATAGCTTTCACTAAAATAATCCAAGGGGTGTACGAGTAAAGCCTCAATAATATTTTCAGTATTATCGGGAAGATGCCATATTTTTTCGCCGTAGCCGCCATTATTGCGGGTAAAATATCGGATACTCGCAAAAATTAAAAATGCTGGGATTGAGAGCAAAATCGTCTTAAAGAGTAGTTTGCTAAAGGGTTTAAGCTGAGCGCTTTGGTAATGGTATAAAAAATAAACCAATGGCAGAATTAAAATGGTTTCGTTATTAAAGGCACCTAAGGCTAAAATTAAACAAAATAACCAGGGATGATTGTCTCGGATTGACCATAAGCCTAATAAGAAACTGAACATTAAAAGGCTGGCACTTTCTTGTAAGTGATCCTGGTAACTTAAAGGCATAATCGCGGCGAGGAAAACGACGCCAAGAAATGCGCCTTTATCGTCAAACCATTTTTTTAAATAGAGATGAAAGCAAATAAAAGATAAGGAAACAAAAATAAAACGCCTTAGTGAATAGGCTTGTGGAATGCTAATATGAAATAGTTGTACTAGAAAATCGGGTATATAAAATTGTAATAGACGAGACTGTTCATGATTTCGATAGAGAAAATCCATCAGTTGTTGATGCTGGCTAATTAAATGTCCATTATGCCAGTCAGGAGTTAAGGCGATTTTGATCCGTAGATTGATAAAGGCTAGTCCCAAATAAATTCCAATATAGGTAAAAAAAGCCTTACTGCGAATATATAAAGACAAGGGGCGATGTATTGGTATACTCATCGAATTTTTTGAAACCTGGCTTGTTGTATATAAGCTAAATGAATAAGTAAGAAAAAATTGATTGCCATCAGTTCGCACAGTTCTTCAAACAAGGACATGATTTTATAACGTTGTATATCATCCAGTTTTATATTGCTTATTTGCCCAGCGATATTGGCTTGATTTTGTTCCAATAAAAAACTAAGAAAAAGCAGTAATATGGCTATTCCAGCCAGCCATAAATAATTGAGGTGATTTTGAAAACGGTGATAGTAAAAACTCAATAATCCCCCTGCAAGCAATATTAAGATTGGAGCAAAAATAATTCCCCATAATAAAGGACCACCTGCTGCTCCTATTTCAAAGGCAATACGTAACCGATTTCCTGCTAAGCTATTCATAAACCAAACCGAGAGTGTTTCATGGATTTGGGCTGTTTCGTCAATGGACATTAATAGCATCAGTAGGGCGACAACTAACCATAACCAAGCGTGTTTTTTATGGGCTTCGATGCGATAACAATAAAATGCTGCCAAAGCGGCTAGAGTTAGTTTAAAGCTTGAGTACCAGGTGGGTAAATTAGCTTCTTGGCTTAAATTGAAAAAAGCACCGAAATGCGCGTGATTTGATAAAAATAAATGCAATAAGGCTAAAATGAAATCGACGCTGAATAGGCTTAGGGTGATTGTTAAGATGGGTAGGCTTGAATGGGAATGCTTATTCATATTAAGAATCCTTGTTCTTAATATAACCGCCCGCTTCTAAGACTTGGCGCATTTCTTCGCTCATATTATCAAGCGATTGAGTGGCTGCACTTTTTTGCTCTGCTATCCATTTGTCTAATAAAAGTTCCAGTGCTTTTGCTTTGGCGGGGTGCTTGCTATAAAGATCATTATTTTGCCTGGGATCTTGAGCCAGATTATATAATTTGTATTTACTGGCATTGCCTGGACTTTCGCAGCGAATTAAACGCCATTCTTGTTGCCGTAGGCCACAACATTTGTTCTTAAATAAAATCTCTCCAAAATAGGTGATGTCTCGACCTGCGGTTGATTCTGGTTTTTGCATCAAGGGAAGTAGACTGCGACTTTGGCTCTTTGCTGGAATCCTAAGACCTAGTAATTCAAATGCCGTATTGAAAATATCCAAGGATTCCACGTTCCCGGCCACTCTTTGGTTACGATTACCGTTGAAATGAACGCTAGGTTTTATGACCAAAGGTATTTTTAATACGGGTTCAAAATATAATCCGGCATGGTGAGCTGCAGAGCGCGGTTGCCCTGGTTGGGCATGTTCAAAAAACATTTCACCATGATCAGAAACAAAAATGATTACCGTACGTTGATACTCACCCATTTTTTTTAAATAGTCGATTAATTGTCCCAATAAACTATCGACAAACCGGATTTCACCATCATAGAGGTTGAGAGTCCAGTCAATTAGGTCTTGATCCACATCACCGTTTTGTAACGCAGAGCGGATTAACTTATCTAAATCATTATTATTTTGTGCCAGCTTTTCCTCAAGAGAAGCCGAAGGGCCATCCATAAATAAAGTTCTAAAACCGGGGGGAGGATTGTAATTACCATGCGGATGATTGGCATGTAACCAGAGAAAAAATGGCTGTCTTTGGTATTCTTTACCGGCTTGTTTAGAGACTTGTAATTGTTGATTCCAGGAACTTAGCCATTGTTGAGCCCGCTTCCATACTCTGGCAGACCAGGATTGACTAATATGTGCGGGTGAGCCGGAATTAATATGATCTACGCCGAAACTTTGAAATCCTTGTTGTAAATTGCTTTCTCTTCCCAAGATGATATCACTCACAAATCCGCCAGTAGCATAGCCCTGTTTGGTCAAATGTTCAGCAAGAGTCTCAATATTATTGGGAAGAGCTAGGCCATTTTGTACCTGGCCATGTTGTAAAGGATAGAGACCAGTGAGCATGGCTGCATGGGCAGGAGCCGAATGGGTAGAGACCGTATAGGCCGAATCAAACACAATCCCTTCTTTGCTGAGCTGGCTAAGGTTAGGGGCTGTTTCTCGCGGGTAACCGTAGATTTCAAGGTGATCCGCGCGTAGGGTGTCGACACTAAATAACACCAAATTAGGGGCGGGAATCAAATAATCGTTTTTATCTGACCCTATAATGGATAATAAATAACCAAACATAGCTAAACTCAGCCCAATACTGATAATCAAAATATTACGTATTACTTTGTTTATGTTCATGTTTTGGTGTTCTGTAAATGCGCTTCGATATATTGATAAACCTCCATAACGGAAATCTGTTGCATACATTGATTATCCTGACAGATGGTTTTGCGATGATTATAGGCGCTGACACAGGGAGAACAGGCCAGGTTTTTATATATATTGGTGGTTTTCCCCAGTGAACCATATAATTTAGGTGTTTCCGGGCCAAATAGGGTATAAGTGGGTAAATTAACCAAGGCGGCAAAATGATTTGGGCCTGAATCATTGCTGACCATAAACTCACTAATGCTATAGAGAGATAGAATTTGCTTGAGTTTAAAGGCTCCTGCAAAATTAATGCAACGAGGGTTGTCTAGGCTTTGTTGAATGGCTTTAATTGCTTGAAATTCATCTCTGGAGCCAGTCATTAATATAATCACATTAGGGAAGTTCTTTAAGATCAGCTGACTTAATTCCCGGAAGGATTTTGTTCCCCAATTACGCATGGGGAGTAAGTCACCTCCCTGACTATTGATTAAGGCAATTTGATGTGTCTCAGGATGATATATGGGGCAGTGTTGTTTGACCAATGCCAACATGGATTCTTTTTCGGCATCACTCGTTTTACGCGTTCGCAATTCAACTTGTTTATCTGTTATGGCAATTTTGCTTAAGGGCAGCTCTGTCTTTAAAGGCGTTGCTTGTTCCATTGCATACGCCATGGCCAGAAAGTTTTTACTAATATGAATATGAGGATTATAGGTCACTTTATGACTCATCATATTGCCTCGATAAAGTCCTTCCGTGTAATAGGAATAAAAACCAACTTGATGAACCGCACCACTATAAGCGCTTAATAATGCCGAGTAGCGGGAAAACAACTCCAAGTCTATTACCCATTCCAGTTTGTGATTTCTAGCCCAAAAAAGACTCTTTATGGAGCTTTTAATAAAAGCCCACGGGCTATTGATATGGATGGTCTGAATATTAGAACCGGGTAATAACTCAAGTAGTTCTAAAACGGCTTTACTGCGCTGAAAGGTTAAAAAATATAATTCATGGGTTTGTGCGATTTTTGTTAATGCGGGCTCCGCCAAAACAATACTGCCCATTTCCGATAGGGCAATAATTAAGGCCTTGGGTTTATGGTCGGTTTTATGTATCGATTTAGTAGGGGAGCGGGGAAATACCCAGCCAAGAAATTTAAATAGATAGGAACTTAAAAAGCATAAGGGGACTCCAATCCAATAGTCGATTTGGCGCATTCTATCGACATTCATGATTTTTCCCTTTTGCCGTCGGGCCTAGTAAGACCGTTTGATCTGATAATACTGCCAGAGTTAATGATACTACCAGAGCTAATGATACTGCCAGAGCTAATGATACTGCCAGAGCTAATAATAGAGTCAGAACTAATCAGATAATAATCTTGCCATTGAAATTGGGCTAATTTGTCCATTTGTTTAAAGAGATAAAATTTTTCCCGGTTTTTATTGATGCGCCGTTTAATTGCGTCATTATATGGGTTGATATAAAAGCGCTGACGATCAAGTTGTTGAAAGTCTTGTTTGTTAACCAATAAATGGGTGACCTTATATTTTTTTATAAAATAAATCAAATCATGAGAATTGTCCGAATAGTAGGCATAATAAAAATCATTAATTCGTTGGCGAATATTCTTTGAATAGGTAGAAAACCAAGGTGAGGCTAGTTCATGATTAAAGAGTACGGCTCGGGCGGCAAATAGTGGAATATTATCTGCCATATAAGGAGTGGCCGCTAATAGAGCGTTTTTGGGGAGCGTTTGTATGTATTGGTATAAAAAGGCATTATCACTAAAGTCATCCATATCTTTGGCTGGGGTTAGACTCTGGCCATAAAAAATAAAACCGCTGCAAACTAAAATACTCGTTGCTATGAGTTGTTTTTTTAATATTTTAAGTCTGTCGATATATTGTCCAATTCCATAACTAATGATAAAAAATAAAATCATAGAAAAAGAATAAACAAAATATTTATAAGGAAAATAAAGTTTTAAAAGAAATAGATAAGCAAGCTCATATAAGATTAATCCGCTAATGAGAAATAGCATAAATTCTAGTGGAATGGTTCGAAAAAAGGATATTCCTAGACTAAATAAGATAAAAATAAAAGATAGGATAACAAAGGGGTGGCTCACTTCAACTATAATTTTTTGATGGATGGGCTGAGGTGGCAATAAATAATTACGTCCTTGTTGATACGCACCTGGTTCATCGACCAGTTGTTGATAATTGAGTAAGTCACCGAATTTTGAATCGGGCATGGCATATTTCGGTAGAATAAATATTGCGGATAGTAGCATCGCAGAAAAGAAGTATATTAATATTTTTTTGCTTGGTATTTGAATGGGTTGCCAGATTATTTTGATGCTTATCCAAAGGCTATAGCAGACCGTATTGATTAAAAAAACAATGGGATAAAATAGAGCCGTGAGAGGTAAAAACCAGATGAGATGGACAAGACGCTGGGTTAACAAAAGGTAAATAAAAATAATTGCGCTTGGAAAGGCAAAAATTCGTGAATAACCCGCATTAAAGAACTCATTGTGATTGGGAAATAGAATAAACAATAAGGCGAATACTAGACCCGTATAAGGGCCACTTAAATGATTTCCAATTAAAAATAAAAAAATGCCACATATCACTAATAAAAAAATCGGCAGGATTTTTTCCAGTAAAAAAGGGTTAATGAAATAGCTGGCCCAACTATAAAGATAATAGCTGCCTGTTGCTTCATAAAAAATCGCATATTCGGTTAGGTAATCATTAACAAAAAGTTCCGGATCGATAAGCTGGTGAAACCAGAAAATATTAGCGCGTGCGTCGTCGGTTTTTATATAATCATTAATTAGGGCGGGATAATTTTCATATAAGGCACATGCAACACTTAAAAAGATGACTAAATATAATAGTAATTGCCGAGTGTTTAATTTTATCTGATCATTGAACACGGTCTTTATCCATATTTATAAAGTGTAAATTGCGTAGATAGATAAAAATACCAGCACCTTGTCCGATAATAAAAACTGGGTCCATACGATAACAGGCATAGGCAAATAGAGTAATGCCTCCGGCCAGGCTAAAATACCAAAAAGAAATGGGAATAATGCTCTTATGTTGTTGTTCACTGGCAATATATTGAACGATAAATCGTGCTGAAAACAAAGCCTGTCCGGTGAAGCCAATAATCAACCAAAGGGTATTAGTTTCCATTATTTTTCCTTTTTTAGGCGAGCGGTTTGTTTCGTATGACTGTGTTCTTTACTGGGGGCAGGAATAGGGGATTTGAATTTTATAATTTGATAGCGTTTAATCAGCCAGTACACACCGATTAAATCAAATAAACCCACCCAGAGTCGACCCCAAAAACCATATTTGCTTGTTCCTGCCTGACGCGGTCGATGATTCACTTTGAGGGATATAATATGTAAGCCTTGACGCTGAAAAAGAGCCGGTAAGAAGCGGTGAATATGGTCAAAATAAGGAAGTTTTAAAAATTCCTGGCGTTGAAATAATTTTAGACTACACCCGGTGTCATAACTATAGTCATTTAAAATACGTCGACGAATTTTATTGGCTAACCGAGAACTTAACTGCTTGAGATGGGAATCTTGACGTTGACGGCGTTGTCCCATAATTACTACCGAGGATTTACTATCCAGTTGTTGGGTATTTTGCAAATGGGAAACCAGCTTTAGAATATCGGTTGGATCGTATTGACCATCCCCATCCAGAGTAACAATCCAATCAAAATTAGCTTTGCTGATGCCACTATGGATTGCTCGGCTTTGTCCATAGTTAGAGGCGTGATGAATGGCGATAATGGTTTTGTTTTGTGCTTCTAAACCAGTAATGATTTCTCCGCTATTATCATCGCTGCCATCATTGACCAGAATGATTTCATATTGTTTTAAACATCCATGCGCTTGTTCTAATGCCTCAATAATTTCTTCAACCAGGTGATGAATATTTCCCGCTTCATTATAGAGTGGAATAACAATGGAAATAGCATCGGGTAATCTATGCGGCGTATTTTGAAATGAGGGGGTTTCGCACTGTATTTTATTCATAAGGCTTTTTATTCATAATGATAGCTTATGAGTTGAGTCAAATAAATAAAGTTGTTTGCTTAGTTTGGTTAAATAAGGGGTGAGCTGTGAATTGTTTGGCATAGTGTTCATCGGTGCGCCTACTCCAATGTATTCATAAACAATGGCTTTTTCGATTGGATGGTGCTCAAAATAATCCACTGGCCATTGCATAAAATAATGAATTTGTAGATCTTTGGGTAATAATCCTGCTTTTTGCCATACTCCATAAGTACCCTGTTTATAATAATCACTAAAATATAATAGGGTTTTGTTGTGGGTTTCAGCATATCGCTTAATTAGTGTAAGATTTTGTTTTTCGACATATTGTTCAGAAATCAATCGTAAATTATCAATTTTTGGGAGAGAGATAATTTTTTGCACCCATTGATTAAAGGTTAAATGATGGTAATAAGTTATGCTAAAGGTATTGCATAGAATAAATAGAGATAGGCCAATATAGCGTAGTTTATGTGGCCATTGTTGAATTTGTCCGGCAATAATCCAGGCTAGTATGGGAATAATGGCGATAAAATATCGAATATTGTATTGTGCCCCTTTGTAGTAGAGAATTGGGAGAATAAATACCAAAAGTAATGGGATAACAAAGTATGCTTGGTGTTTATAGGCTGGAAAATAAAACAATATTGGCAGGAGTGAACTAAAACATAGCAAACTAAAAATGAGTAAATTTTCCAAATTGGCAGCAATAATACTAAAGCGATTCTCTCCACCTAAAAAGTTGTTATGGTTTTGACTCATATTAAAGAGTGTTAACTCTCCTTGTTGGGCATCATTTAATAGGGCAAAGAGAATTAAAAAACAAATAATACTAAATTTTATTCGTTTACTTTGCATTTGCCATTGTTCGCGTAAACTGGCGTATTGATAAATGGCCATGACGATAAAAAGAGGAATCAGGATAAAACCATGGTGTTTTATCCAAATACTGAGAAAGACCAAGGTGCTTGCAAGCAAGCCGAATAGCCAATGCCCATCTTTTGCCAATACACGTTCAAAGCTTAAAATAGCCGCTAAAAATAACGTGGCAAATAAAGTATCCGGATAGGCTGAAATAAATTGATATAGAATTAGAGGGTTGAATAGGCAAATAAATATAGCTGTGAATAGTTGCTGCTTAATTTGTTGTTTATTCGTTGAATAAACCTGAGAGGCAAGATATTGCATAAAAAAAATTGCCATTAATCCAAAACATGCCGTCCATAACCAGGAAGAAATTTTAAGTCCCAGGTTTTCTCCGAAAAAATCACTAATTGGCCAAGATAAAATGGCAAACCCTAAAGGCTTATTTTGGGCAAATTCCACCGCCTGCCAAAGGCTGGATTCACTAATTCCTTGAATAATGGCTGCGTAAATTAGACTATTTCTGACAATGGGATAATCATAAAAGCTGCCTAATAGAATGGCGCCTAAGATTACAAATAGAATGAAAGGTAGAAAGATGTTAATTCGAGGTTTGATGTTCACTAATCTGCCATAATAACGTTTGTTTCCAACAGCTATAAAACATCACTAGTAAAAAAGCTTCGGCTGTTAATTTACAGATTTCTTCTGCAACTGAAAATAGCTGATGGAGCTTATCATTGCTGATTATATCTTGTCGATTGGTTAAAAGGTCTAAAATTATCATAATGAATACAAGGATAAAAGCGCGGTTTAAAAAGACGCGAATGATCTTATGATAAATTAATAAATGTTTTCGGTATTTTAATAATATATAAATTGCAATTAATGTGTAGACAAGAACCACTACATCATCAATTCGATCCGTCCAGGCATTTTCCTGGAGCTGATATAACTGGTGAATATAAAAATCCAATGCCTCGTGTAGCATCAATACTTCATCAAAGGCTAAGAAGCAAAATCCCAATGCCATCAAAAGCCAGACATAATGGCTTTGTCGTTCAAAGATCTGGATATCTTTATTGGCTTTAAGTAATGTCGCTGTATCATAGACAAAAAAGCAAACCAAAGCGCTGCCGATTAATTGGAAAGCAGAAAAAAAAGTAACCAGCCGATATTCTTGGAAATGGTATGCTAAATTATTGACCGGGCTTGCTAATATGGCCCAGCCAACAATACCTAAATTGAGGAATAATACTACTCTGCTAAAAGTAGATTGAATCATTTTATTGTTGTTGTTATTCCTACCTATTGATTACACTCACTCGCAGTGGCTTTGGTAGTGGTTACATTACCGGATTTTGGAATACTGATTTTATAACCTTCTTCGTTGGAACGAGCACTATCGCAAATGGTAAGTTCTTTTTGAGAAGTAGAAGCGCCTGAGCTGCCTCCAGAGCTTGAACTACCACCTGAGGATGTTGTTGTGGAAGATGTGCCACCAGTGGATGTCCCACCTGAAGTGGTTCCTCCAGAAGTCGTTCCACCCGAGGTTGTTCCTCCTGAGGTTGTTCCACCTGAGGTTGTTCCACCACTTGTCGTTCCGCCGGAAGTACTACCAGAACTACTGGTGCTGGTACTAGAGCTGCTGGAACTACTGCTGCTGGAGCTGGAACTCGAGCTACTGCTGCTAGAACTCGAACTGGAACTGCTAGAGCTACTGCTACTGCTACTGCTACTAGGAGTGCTGGAAGCCGAACTGGCAAAAGCGGGATTGTTAATGGGGATTAAGAAGCAAAGGCTAACAATAAAAACAACTAAATGAGAATAGAGATGTTTTAATGCAATGGTCAAAGGTTTTGCTAAGCCTTGATAGGCAATTTGATTTACTCTATTCATTTTTAAAGGTCCGCGTTGACTTTACTTCTCAAGAAAATATTTCCCGGTTTTTTATAAGTATATATATTAAAACCAGGAATTTGCAAATATCTTTAGCAAATTCACTCTAGCACATTCGAACCATAATGAAAATTGTACCTGAGTACCAATTTGTCCAGAAATTTTCAGACCTTAGTTACTTCCTAACTCAGCTGTTATGAATTATGTTAGGTTTAAGAACCCAAATGCGCAACAATTTTATCGGCAACCCGAAAAGAATTGGCATAAATAGTCCAAGTATAGGGGACGCTACCTCCCGTGGGCATAAAACTGCCATCACTAATATATAGATTTTCGACTTCATGAGCTTGACAATTTTTATTCAATACCGACGTTTTTGGATCATCACCAAAACGACACCCTCCAGCGACTAGGTTGGTTGGAGGATCGCCAGCTGCAAATGAAACCACATCTTCTGCACCCATTTGACGTAAAATATCGGCTCCTTTAGAGGCCAAATACCAGCCAGACTTTAAATTGTTTACATGAAATCCTACCCGGACCTTAGCTGCGGGTTTGCCCCATTTATCTTTGACATCGGGATCTAAAGAGACAAAACAATCATTAACCGGTGTCCAATCGCTAAAGGCTTCAATTTTAATATATCGACCATCTTGAAAATGTGTTTTAATTTTATTCTGTAAAGCTGTACCCCACACCAAGCCATTATTACCCCAGATTTTGCGGCTGGCACGGGCAACTGGATTAGGGTGTAGGTGGACGAAATCAATCGTTCCGCCTTTCTGTTTGGGACCATAGTCTTTGTCATCAATGACATACCAGTCTTGTACGGAACGATTAATAAAAGCACCAGGATGTTGGGCAATTTTATTGGCTTTTTCTTGATCAAAGGCGGCATAACGTAAACGTCCCGAGCCTGCTCCTCCACCAGCAAATAAGAGATTTTTACCCACTTGGTTATTATTATTCGCCAGACCATTTGGGTGTTTGGGGCCTGGTGAGTTTAATAATAATCGCGATGTTTCAATAGCCTGACAAGCAACCACATAAATTTTTGCATCTACGTAATGTGTATTATCCTTGGCATCGACATATTCAACCTTGGAAATTTTTCCCTGTTGATTACTATGCAATTTCGTAACCTGAGAATTTGCCTTGATTTTACAATTGCCAGTGGCTAATGCATGATTTAATAGGGCTGCTCGAGAACTACTTTTGGCTCCAGTGGCGCAGCCATAAGAACCGCAATAACCACTATAAGCACAGCTATTACGTCCCATATCGGGCTGAGATAATATTGCTCTGGGCATTGGAATGGAATGAACCCCCATTTCCTGACAGGCTTGATCGATATAATTGGCGATAGGATGTTCGGCAGTTGGAGGGTAAGGAAAATCTTTGGAACTACGTGGCTCTTGAAAAGGGTGTTTAACCACTTTGCCGGATACACCAACGACTTTTTCCACCTTATCATAATAAGGTTCTAAATCATCATAAGTAATCGGCCAGTCGACGACATTAGCTCCTTCGATTTTGCCAAAGGTGCTGATTTGTCGAAAGTCGACGGGTTTGAGACGATGGAAAAAACCACTCATGAAATTGCTGGAACCTCCGACTACATTGCCATTCCAAAAATTCCAGGATGAGTCGTCGGTGCTCATTTTCCACCAACCACCCTCATCTTTTTCTTGTTCAACTACGTGGGGTTGTTCTTTGAGGTTAGGGGTATAACCATTGCGCAAGCAGCAAGCCATTTCGTCTTTAGTAAAATCCTGTTCATTTAACCAGGCACCTTTTTCTAATACTAAAACGGAATAACCCTGTTTGGCTAAAGTAAAAACAACCGGTCCCGCACCTGCTCCGGAACCGATGACGCAGACATCGTAGTCTTGACTCATAATATAAATTACCTAAATTTTCAAATTGTTTGGTCTAGTTTTTTTTGGGGCTTAACTATTGAGTAAATAGTATTTTTGCTGAGCACTTGGGCGAGGAAAACCAGGAGTATGGCCAAGCCATTTCCAGCCAATTGCATTATTATTGCCACCATAAATCGGATCAGTTAACAAAGCCTCAATAATATTATTGAGAATTTCGGCTAGCCAAATTTGACTTTGTCGATTTTTTTCCAATTGACGTAATATCAGTTCTTTTTCACTTTCAATCAGTTTGGGGAATGGTTTATGGAACTGCTTTTGAGCCAAATCTTTGGTTTGATTCAGTTGTGTTTGATAAATTTTGATAACGTCTGGATTAACTTGGGGATAAGTTAATGATTGATATAGCCAAGCTTTGGCATTAAATTGCGAAGCTCCTGGGGCTCCATTTTTAGCGGGAAATAGATGTTCCTGAATAGCAACGAGTGTTTGCCATTGTGAGCGGTTAAACAGAGCTGGAGATTGCTGAATATCGGTTTTCTCTATGGACTTGTTACTACTTAGAGCTGAATTAGAGAAAAGCATACTACCGGAGAAACATAGCGAACCGATTGTTGAGGCTGAGCGAACTAAAAATTTCCGTCTATTCATACATTGTCCAATTGCATTGATACCAAATCTAAATTGATTTTAATCCAGATTATCTAAATTTTGTTTAAAAAGTGCTTTTTTTTAGAAAAAAAATCCCGGTACCTGACTCTGTTCTTTGGTTTACTTCGTTTGGGTAGAACGTATCGTATTGGGGAGAACGATTCGATTCAAACAATGAACAGTTTATACCTCAATTTATTTGAGGTGCTAGTCATATCACACAATTAGGTACCAGGACTAAATATAAAGACCTGACAAGTTATCATTTTATTTCGAATGGAGGTAAATAATTGTTCATCGGTTATATTATTGAAACCAGTAGAACTCGGTAATTAAATAAACTGTGATTATATCAATGATACAGGACGGATAGAAAAAAACTTTTCGCACTAATTTTAAAATATTTAAAAAAATACTTGATTTTTTAAGAGAGCAGGATCCTA